>JACXTT010000555.1_pt1 | contig 64185 bp, 64 predicted proteins | sample 9270951 | NCBI WGS metagenome assembly JACXTT01 (sample SAMN15532306, study PRJNA645909) | rock metagenome | isolation source: weathered quartz diorite | place: Puerto Rico | collected 2017-06-21 | reverse complement strand
GGATGGGTAGGTGTCGGGTGTGGCGGCGCAGTGTGCGAACGGTCTGGAACACGCACGGATTCGCCTCCACCAACCTGGGATCACCCGTACCGTAGGGCTGAAGGAGGCCCGAGGACATGGCATCCGCTTCTGCCTGCCTCATTTCGTGCATCACCGCGATGCAGGGCTTCGGATAGCGCTTGGGCAGATCGTGCTTCAGAAAGGTGAGGGTCTGAGGGTGGTAGTTGAAGAAGATGGCCGCATAGGTCTCTCCGGCCACGGCCTTGTCCACATCCTCCAAGCTCTGAACCTCCAGAGCCTCCACCTTGTAGCGGCGAGAGGTGCCCAGCACCTTGGCCAGGTTCGCACCGTACTGGAAGACTCCGCAGCGAGCCTGAGCGAAGTTGACGAAGAGCACCGGCACAGGCGCCCCAGTTGCAGTCCCCGCCTGAGCGGTGGGACGAGAGATCGTCAAGGGAGTGGTCTCAATCTGAAATCCCGTAAAGGGCGGTACCGCACGGCTCGCCTTCGCAGGGGCACTGACCGTCGCAGGTGCTTGAGAGGTCTCCGAAGGCTTGTTCTTGAAGAAGTGGGAGATCGGCCGGATGACCTTCTTGTCGAACCGCCGTCCAATGGATTTCAGACTCATGCGCCAACCTTTTAGGGGAAGAATCCTGGACTGGGATTCCGATCGACTCCATCCGGTTCAATGAGAATCGAGGAGTACGCGGGACAGATCCAGGGACACGAGAAGCTCCCCGGCATACGGGAAAGGAATCCCTTAGTTTGCCCTGGCAGCGCCATGAACGCCAGCCTCCTGGAGCAGCGCCTCCAGTGCCAGCACCACGCGCTCAGGCCCCAGCCGGTGCGCGGAATTGCCATGGGTGTTGAAACCCGCACTTTGGCCCGGCACCAGATCCACCGAGGATGCGCGAAGGGTCATGACGCGAGGGCCGATGGGCGAGATCAGATGATCGGGACTCGCGCCCATGATGGCCACGGTGGGTTGGCCAGTCGCGGCACCCGTATGGGCCAAACCCGTATCGATGGCGATATTCCCGAGCGCTTCCGTTTGAATGGCGCAGGCCTCGGGCAGCGTCGTACGACCCGCAAGGTCCAACGAACCTGGGACCAGCGCCGCGAGCTTGGCGCCCAGCTCTCGCTCATCGGGTCCGCCCAGCCACACCGGCGTCCACCCGCGGGCTTGCAGCAGGCGCGCCAGCTGAGGCCACTTCTCTTCTTCGGGGAACCAGCGCTTCCCATAGCCGCGGGTGCCGAAGGCGAGGGTGACGTAGGGCTCGCCCTTCCACCCCGCTGATCGAAGGAGATCCATGCCCTTAGCGCCGCCGAGATTCTCGGGCCCCAGCTTCACCCAGCTTTGGTCGTTATGCCCTGTCAAGGCGATGAGCAGTGGCTCGAAGCGCTGAGCAATATGGATGGGTAGATCGCGATAGCGAAAGGGATAGTGATAAAGGAAGGTCAGATGGTTATCGATGTCGCCCGCCCGAATGGGCACCCGCGACATCCACGCAGCAAGCCCGAGCCGCACGCTCTGACTCAGATTGAGCACGGCGATGGGCTTGCGGTGACGCCAACGCTTCAAGAGATGCCAGGGATCGGGTTTCCCTTCCCCGCCCGCTTCAATGAGGCTTTCGGCGATGAAGTCGGGCTTGGCTTCGCTGAAGAGCGCGGCACCAATGATGTGGCCCACCGCAATCCATTTGAGCGACATGCCTTCTTCCGCCGCCGCAGCATCCCAATGGCGCTGCAGCGCGCCGAAGAAGGGCACCGAAAAGATCACGTCCCCCAATTGCCGCGGAAAGCGGATCCACACTTCCTGGGGCGAAGTGTCGCCCGCCGCACGCCGCTGGCGCAGCTCCTCCCGTAGAATCTCCGTACCCACTCGAGCCAAGCCATGACCCTCCGAACCCTATCTTTCCACATTGCGGCCTCCGCTGGCCTTTTCGCCCAGCAAGGAGCCCATTTCTCGGCGAAGGACGCCATCCGCGCCGAATGGGATCGCAAACCTCCCGTTTTTACGGAGGCTCAGCGGGGCCAGCTCTCTTCCGCCGATCGCGCTCGATTGGACCTCACCCTCAAGCGGATCGGAGCCCCCGGCGCTCCGGAGCTACTGCCCCCCGGACTGGCCAGCCCGACATTGGAGATCTGGCTCCAAAAGGCCCCCATCGCCAAGACACCGCAAGAGCGATTCACCGCGCTGTTCTTCTTGAACCGATTCAAAAGCCCCAGAGCTCTCGAAGCGCTGAATGGACTGAGCGCAGAAGACGCGAGGACGTGGCCCAAACACCTGCATCTGGAGGCTGGCATCGCGTCCGCGCGGCTGAATGGGGGCGAGGTGAGCACAGGGCTCCAAAGCTTCCTCGATGCCCTGCAGAAAGCTGGGAAAGTGGACCCTGTGCGGGCCCAGGCGGCGAGGCTGAGGCTTGTGATGGGCGGGAAGGAAAAGGCCCTACTGCCGGCTGTGCAGGCAGGTCCAGGCGCCGTTCTCTCTTTGGTTGATTCATGGAATCGTTCTAAAAGGCCGGAAGGCTTCAACTGGACGGAGGCCTTCACAGCGAAGGCTCGGTTGTCCACTTCGGTCTATCCGACTTTTCTGGAAGGAACGGAATGGAAGGCCGGGGCCCCCTCCAGTGAAGCCGCAATAGCGATGGCCGGCAGGCTGGATGAGCTGATGTGGGTTCGATTCGCAGAGGCCCAGCCGACTTCGCTGGGAGAGAATCTGGCCCCCTACTTTTCAAAGCATTGGACTCCCGCCGCCAATCCAGTGTTTCGCTTCTGGACGTTGCCCGTGCTCAGCGCCTTCTCTAAAGCAGGGGCTGTGCAGGAAGCGCAGCGGCTGGTGGAGTCTCTTCGCCCCGTGGATCTTGGAGCGCTGCTCCCCGCATTGCGAAAGATCGAACCTCAGCTTGCAGACCAACTTCGTGTCCGACTCTTGAATGGTCCTGATTCCATCCCCCGCGCCGCCGCCATCGAAGACCTTCCATCCGCGCCAGACGACCTTCAAGCATTCACCTCTCGCGTTTGGAACGACACGGAATTCGAACCCCAACAGACCCTCATCCAAAGCTACGCCCGATGGAAGATGGCGCCTGAGGATCAGAAGGCCCAGCTACGCCCTTGGCTCCAGCATCCCGACTGGGCTTGTCGTTGGGAGGCTTATCAGGCTTTGAGGAAGCTCGATCTTTCCACGCCTTGGCCCGATGCGCCTGCGCCTACCAAGGAACAAGCGTCCATACTTCACGAGGCGGAGAAGCTTGCCGCTACCGGCAAAACCGTTCGTCTTCGCATCACCTTCGAAGGCAAGCGCATCATCACGCTGCGCTTGGATCCCGCCGTCGCGCCCATCAATGTGGCCAACCTCGTACACTTGGCGAAAAAGGGATTCTTCAATGGCCGCCGCGTGCCTCGCGTCGTGCCCGATTTCGTCGTTCAGATGGGCTCGCCCTACGACACGATGGACGGTGGTCCTGGGTACTCGGTGCGCTGTGAGGACTCGTTGAATTGGTATGGCCCCGGAAGCGTTGGCATGGCGCTGGGCGGCAAGGACACGGGCGGCAGTCAATTCTTCATCACCACCAATGCCACGCCCCACCTCACGGGCAAGTACACCCGGGTGGGCGAAGTGGAAGATCTCGACCACGCCATGCCGGTCCTGGATGACCTGGAGTTAGGGGCCAAGATTCTCCGCATCGATGTGTTGACCCGCTAAGCCGTCCTCGCCTTACTTGTCTCGACGGTAGTACCCATCGAATTGCACGGCCCAGGTCTTGCCGTCTGCGCTGTCTTCCCAGAGCTGGCGCACCCGTCCATCTGGGAGAGGACTCCAGGTGATGCGCTGATGCTTCCCCTTGGCCTGCCCCTCAAGCACCATGCGGCCCTCTTGAAAGCGGCCTTCCAGATCCAGCACATCCCCTTTGTCATCCACCCAGGTCTGGCGCCAGACACCCTTCGCCGGAAGGTAGGCGTTAAGGCTCGTGCCGTGGCCGCCCTTCGATCCCGTCCAGTTTTCCTGGAGCACCGCGCCTCCAAGGAGGGGAACAACGTGGTTGTGGCCGAACACCGCCTTGCCCTCTTGGTCCGTCACCTCCCACTTCCCCAGCCAAAAATCGAATTGGCGCTGTTCGGGATGGGATCCATGGGGCTGTTGAGCCACCAGGGCGGAGAAAGCCAGAAGGGGCATCAGCGGGCGCATAAAAGGAACCTCGCCCCTCACCATGGGTGGGGATCCATGGAGGGGCGAGGTTTGTGGGGCGGGCGCCGAGGGGCTGGGGCCAGCCGCTCCCGACGCCAGGTGGGCCGTTACTGGACTTTGAGGCTCACGTCGTCAATGACGAAGGAGGTCTGCTTCTGGCTGTCCTCCACGCCCTTGAAGGAGACGCGGATGGTCTGGCCCTTGTAGGCGCTCAGATCGTAGGAGTACTGGGTGTATCCCGAAGCGGCGTTCTTGTTGGAGAAGCTCGCGAGGGTCTTCAGCACCGCGCCGCTGCTGTTCTGCACGGTCACCGTGAGGGTGTCGTAAGCCGTCGTGAGGGGCTCATCCGTGTCGATGTGCAGCCAGAAGCTGAAGGTGGCCTTCGTGGCGGTGCTGGGGATGGCAACCTGCTGGTAGAGCGTGTCCGTCGTCGTGCTGCCGTAGCCGCAAAGCCAGGCATTATAGATGCCGCCGTGGGTGGGTTCGGAGCTGCCGTTCTGGGCGATGACGCCCGAGGAGGCGGACCAGCTGGCGCTGCCGCTCTCGAAACCGCCGTTCTTGATGAGCTCCGTGGCACCGGTAGTCACGGGGTTCACGATGATCGTGCGGGTGGCGGAACTGGTGGCGCCCACATTGTCATTCGCCGTGAAGGTGACGTTGTAGGACTGCGACGCGTCTCCGCCCGCGGCCGGGAAGGTGTGGGTGGCCGTGGCGCCGGTGGCCGTCGCGCCGTCACCGAAGTTCCAGGTGTAGGTGCAGGGGGCAGTGCCGCCGGTGGCGCTCCCCGCGAAGCTGACGGGCGTGCCCGAGGTGACGTTGAGGGTGCCGGAGGGATTCGTGATGGCGGCGGTCAGAGCCGAGGTCGTGCTGCCACCAGCAGCCAGCCAATCTGTGGCGTTGAGGTGGAAGGCGCGGTTGCTGTTGATGGAGTAGGAGACGTGCAGGCTCTTGCCGCTGGTGGTGGTCGTGCCGTCATCGCTGGGGGCGCTATCGCTGATCACGACCACGCGGCCCTGACCCACCGTAGCCGCGGCGATGAAGAGGTCATTCACCGGATCGTCACCGCTGGTCTGGGTGTGGAGGATGGGCACGGCGTTGGAGTTGCTGCCGGTGAGATGCACATAGGCGTAGGAGTGGAAATCCATGCTCGCCAGAGTTCCGTTGGCGCCACGGATGATGGCGTTGTGGGTGGCCGTCGTGCCGGTATCGAAGCCGTTGCTGATGGTGTTGGCCAGGGCATCGCCCGGACCGTGGGCGGCCACGAAGGTGAATCCGAACGAAGTGCCATAGGAGCTGGCGAAGAACTCGTTGAAGACGGTGAAAGCGTCGGTGCTATTGGGGTCCGTGCTCGTGGCACGGCTGGCGCCCTGGTGGTTACCCATGAAGTAGATGCCGCCGCCGTTGTTCACGTAGCTAGCGAGCGCCTGCATCTCGGCGGCGGTGAAGCGCTTGTAGCGCTCGGGGATCACGAAGACCGCGTAGTTCTTCAGATCCATGGTGTTCGAGCTGTCGCCGTAGCTGATGCGGCCGCCGCTGGCGGGGAGGGTCTGCACTGTGTAGCCCTTCTGGTACAGGTCGAAGGCCCAGGCGCTGATGCCGCCATTCCAGCTCTGCTCGCCCACGGGGACCGCGGGAGACGGATTGGGCTCGTGGGTATCGATGATCCAGTAGGCCGACGTGCCTGCATCCTCATAGCCAGTGTGATCAAAGAGGACTTTCTTGGATTGAGCGAAGGCCAGTCCAGAAGCGAGCAGACAAAGTACGAGCGCACGGCGCATAAGGGTCTCCAATGATGGGTGTAATTACTCCTTATGGTCTCGAATGGACGTGTGAACCGCTGTTAATTCGTGTGAATTCCCTGGCACCAGTTCAGCTCAGTGCAAGATTCGAGCAATCTCTTCGGCCTTTTCTTTCTTCGCGAGGCTCGCAGCCGCCGCCACACTCCGCGCATCCCCATCCCGAGCGAGTTCCGCTGCTGTGGCCAACGCCGCGCTCAGCCGCTCTTGGCGGAGTTGGGCGTCCAGCGCCTTCACCAACCAACGCCCCATGCCCACTCGTGCCGCTTCGATGAATGGAATCTGCGGCGGTGGTTGCCCTGGAATAGAGAAATGCTCCTCCCACGTACCGGGCTGTTCCCGGGCGAGCACCAGGATGGCTTCTCGAAGGCGCCCCGCTTGATGGAGGGCATAGGCCTCCAAGCCTGCCCAATCCCTGAGTCGAAGAAGCTGAGCCTCCACCCGCTCATGCACGCCCTCTCCCGGCCAACTGCTGAGGGATTCGACGAGGCGAGGCGGTGGTTCCAGCTCCATCAGGAGCTTGGCCAAGCGCGGCTCCTCGGGGCCGCGCCACGGCGCCAAGAGAGCCAGAAGCGACCAGGGCATCACGGATCGCGGGTTGCGGCGGACCGCAGCCTCGAGATCTGTCCATCGCAGCCGCGCCAGATCCGCCAACGGGACTTCAGCGTCTTCCGGAGTCGACTTGGCGAGAGTAGCGCTCCGAACCGGAGCGGTGAATCGGCTCGGAAGTTCAGAGAGGGAGCCTTGCACCTCAGCCCACCCCTCCATGCGGAGGAAATGGTCGAGGGCCGCCGCAAAGTCGCTGAGGTTTCCCGGTGCCGGTCTCCGGCTGGCCCTTCGGTAGAGCAGGCGGACGAGGTCCCACTGAGCCTCGCATTGACCTGGATGGCCCTGCAGGTGCCGCCGCAGCAGATCCTCGCTGGAGTTCCAGCCCGCTTCGGCAAGCGCGGTGCGGAGGTCTTTCGGCGTTTCCATCCAAGCGGCGATGACCCGCCCAGCCTCGTTGAGCAGCGCCCCACCAGGTGCAGGCAACGCCAAGCGAATGGCCATGGCATCGCGGACATCTACGTCCACCACCGCCAGATCCTCTTCCAAATCCTGAAGCAAAGGATCCCCCTTGATGCGCTCCCAGCCCTTGGGGGCATCCACGAGAACGATCAGCCCCCGACGGCCCGTCAGCTTGGCCATCCAGGGCTCTGGCGCGGCCCGGAGGCCACGCGGCGGCGTCTGGTGAAGGGCGGCAGGGCTAAGTGGGGGCAGCATAGGCATCCAGGTAGTCTGCAGGACCGGTGCCTCGAAGTAGAATGAAGGTTCCTCCTGGAGTGCCCATGGCTCTAACCCGCGACCAGCTCGTCCGCCGCGCCGCCCAAGAATTGCGCGATGGCTTCTACGTGAACCTGGGCATTGGCATCCCCACCATGGTGGCGGATGTGATCCCTGAGGGCATGGAAGTCGTCCTCCAAAGCGAGAACGGCCTGCTGGGCATCGGCCCCTTCCCCACCCCTGAAGAGGTGGATGCGGATCTCATCAATGCCGGCAAGCAGACGGTCACGGCCGCCAAGGGCGCCAGCTTCTTCAGCTCCGCCGACTCCTTTGCCATGATCCGCGGCGGAAAGATCGACCTCTCCATCCTCGGCGCCATGCAGGTGGATATGGAAGGCAACCTAGCCAACTGGATGATCCCCGGCAAGATGGTGAAGGGCATGGGAGGCGCCATGGACCTCGTCGCCGCCGCCAAGCGCGTCGTCGTCGTCATGGAGCACACGAACAAGAGCGGCGAGTTCAAGATCCTCCGCAAATGCAGCCTGCCCTTCACCGGCCAGCGCTGCGTACACCGCATCATCACGGATCTCGCGGTGATCGACGTCGTCCCAGGTCGCGAGGGCCTGCGCCTCGTGGAGCTGGCCCCGGGTGTCAGCGTCGACGAAGTGCTCGCCAAGACCGAGCCGCCTCTCGTCACGGAAGGTGTGCGCGAGATGGCGGGCGTCTAATTCTTTCACCACGAAGACCACCAAGGTTTTCTTCGTGGTCTTTCGTGGTGAGTCCTCATGGATCTGTACTCCTTCGTCCGTCCGCTGCTCTTCTCGCTCGATGCCGAGAAAGCTCACGACCTTGCTTTTTGGATCGGCGAGCGTGTGGCGGAATGGCCCAAGTGGGAAGAGCCCACGCTCCCTCCGAAGTTGCGCACCCACCTCGCGGGCCTCGACCTGCCTTCGCCGTTGGGTCTGGCCGCGGGACTCGATAAGGGCGCCCGCATGCTGCCCCTATGGAAGGCCATGGGCTTCGGCTTTGTCGAGATCGGCACGGTCACGCCGCGCCCTCAACCTGGCAACCCCAAGCCCCGATTGTTCCGCGTGGTAGAGGAAGAACTCATCCTCAATCGCATGGGCTTCAATAGCGAGGGGGCTTCGGTCGTCGCCGAGCGGCTGCGCCACCGGCCCAGCGGATTGATCGTCGGCGGCAACCTCGGAAAGAACAAGGAGACGCCCGACGAAGGCGCGCTGGATGATTACCGCGACGCCTTCCGGCTCATCGCACCAGAAGTGGATTACACCGTCGTCAACGTCAGCAGTCCGAATACGCCTGGGCTCCGCAACCTTCAAGCGCCCGAGGCCCTCAAGCCCTTGCTGGAAGGCCTGCTCATGCTCCGCAAAGAGATGGGGCTCGATCGCCAACCGCTCTTTCTGAAAATCGCGCCGGATCTTCACGAGGCGGATTTGGATGCCATCGCCGAAGTGGCCGTAGCCAGCGGCATCGACGGACTCGTCGCCACCAACACCACGTTGGATCGCGGCATCGTGACGGAGAAAAACCGTCCTCGAGTGGAATCCTGGGGCGCGGGCGGCCTCTCCGGTCGGTCCCTCAGACCCAAGGCCCGCACAGTGCAGCAGCGCCTCTTGGCGAGTTTGAAGGGGCGCTTGCCCCTCATCGCCTGCGGCGGTATCAGCTCCGCTGAAGAGGCGCGGGAAGCCTTGAGCGATGGTGCTGCAGCCATACAAATCTACACCGGTCTCATCTTCCAGGGCCCAGCACTGGTGCGGCACATTTGTCAGGGACTTTCAGCCTAGTGACAGGGAGTTTGAAAAAGGAGTAGGCTCGGGACGTGACCTCTCTGCCCACCGCCTTTCTATCCCATGGATTACCTCGCATCGCCCTGGAACGGGGCCCATGGGCAAACGCGCTGCGGATGTGGGCGGCCGAGCTCAATCCGCGCGCGGTGATCGTCGCGTCTTCTCAATGGCGCACAGAGATCCCCAGCTTCACCGGCGCACGACGGCCGGGTATCGAGCACGATTTCGACCAGGAGCCTCTTGAGCTCTACGCCCTGGGCTATGACGCGCCCGGAGATCCGGCCTTGGCGCTCACGGCCCTTTCTCTGCTCGGCGATGCGGATATCAAAGGCACCATCGAGCCCCGACGTCGGCTGGATCACGGCGCGTGGATCCCACTCCGCACCCTCTTCCCCGATGCACAGGTCCCCATCGTCGAAATGAGCCTGCCCGCCCACGGACGACCCGAAGATCTCGGCCGCCTTGGACTCGCGTTGGCGCCGCTGCGGGAGGATGGCGTGCTCCTCATCGGGAGCGGCTGCATGGTCCATAGCACCGAACCCCGCGTCACTGAGGATCCGGCGCCCTGGGCAGTCTCTTTCGACCGATGGCTGGATGAACGTCTGCGGCTCGGAGAGATGGCCGCGAGCTTTGCCTACGACCGCGAACCCCACGCCGAACGCGCGGTGCCCTGCCCTGGCGAACTGGCGCCTCTCTTCTTTGCGTGGGGCGCTGCGGATGGCGGCGCGGCACGCACCATTTGCGAGGGCTGGCAGATGGGAAGCGTAAGCTTGAGGAGCGTGTCCTTCGCAGCCTAGGCGCTCGCGATCTCAGACCACTGAATGGAGGTCGGAGGCCAGCCGGGCCCTCCGTGAAAGCACTTCGTACCAGTTTCGGAAGGGCAGCGGCGAGCCCTCTTTGAGATCGACAAGGGCTTCTTTGCAAAGGGCGCGAAAGGCCGGCAGGCGATCCTTCCGCCAGCGCGCCGCCAGCGTGTGCAAATCGTCTTGAAGCATGGATCCCAGCGCAAAGGCGCGGGAGAAGCCGTATTGAACTGGCACGAGCGTGCCATCGGCTTCCAGCACGAGTGGAGAAACGAGCTCCGAAAAAGGAAGACTTTCTTCGTGTTCGAGATCGGCAGCCAGCACGCGGGCAGGCTCCGCCTCGGCCACCTCTCGATGTAGCAAGTCCAACTGGAATGAGATGGCCTCCCCATACGTAGCTCGGAGCCTCTCCACCACCAAGTAGGCTGCAGTGTCTTCAAACGCGTCTGGATTTCTGCCCGAGAGTGTCTCCGCCGCTCGACCTGCGATCTCGAGGGGGTGAATCTGCAGCAGCGAAGCGCCTTGGGCGATGGCGAACTCCGTCACCCACTCCAACTCATGGAGGTTCTGTTGCGTAAGGGTGAAGATGAAACCGAAGGGAATCTTCGAGGCGCGAACGAAGGGCAGGTTCGCTTCCATCGACGCGAAGGCTCCCATCCGCCCGCGCATGAGGTCATGGGATTCGGGCTTTCCATCCAAACTGATGGCCAGCACACTGATGCGCCCGGCAAGCACCCCGAGTCGGGCTTCATCCAGCAGCATGCCGTTGGAAGTGACGGTGGTGAGCATGCCGAGGCCACGGGCATGCCCGAGCAGCGCCGCGAGATGCGGATAGAGCACGGGTTCGCCGCCGCTGCATCCGAGGACGTTGTAGCCCTCAGCTGCCGCGGCTTCCACCGTGGCCAAGAGGGGCGCGAGGGGGACTTCCTCGCGCACCTCCGGGCCGGAAGCGGAGTAGCAATGTAGGCAGCGCAGGTTGCAACGCCTTGTGGGATGCACCTGCAGCACCCGCAGCGCTTCTCCGGTGGGTCCCATATCAGCGGCCGATATTCCGATGCATGGTCACTTCGAGCTGAGCGATCTCCGGATTGGGAATGCCCAGCGGGAAGACATCGACCTTCACCCGCAACGCTTCGTGCTGCAGCTTGAGCAGGGAATCCACCACACTGCCCGCGGCGGACAGATCCACATGGACGGTAGTGAGGATTTGATCGATGGCCGGCTGACCGTACCACCAGATGTTTTTAATGTGCAGGGCTGCGGCCGCTCCTGCTTTCAGTTGCTTCGCACCAAGGAGGGCAAGTAGCTCCTCCTCCGTGCTGCCCCGTTCAAAGAGCTTTTCGGTCAGCTTGCTGGAACCGCGATCGGCAGTGATCTGCATGGGTGCCTCCTCTGGACAGGCCTGCGGCAGACGCATCCGCTCCGCAAGCGGCGCCACCACGGCGCCTGAGGCCCTCAACTTAGGCTGGAGACAGGTTCATGCAATATGAAATTTAAGATAATGAAATGCCATCCGAACGGATGTTTAGATCCGCAGCGGCTTAAAACCTAACCCTTCAGCAATAGGCCTTCGCCCCTGCTAGTTGGTCTCCCCGTCCTGATAGACCCAACGGCCCTCTTCCCGAACGAAGGTGCTTTTTTCGGCGTGGAGGTGACGCTTGCCGTTCACTTGCAGGCTCGCGTGGAAATGCACGTGGCCCACTTCATCTCCAGGCCCCCCATCGGCCTTGAGCACCTTGAGGTTCACGCACTTTACGGATTGGCAGTAGGCGAGGAGCTCATCCCGGTTCTCACTCTCGCGCTTATCCTTAGCCGTGGTGTTGAGCAAGTAGTCCACCTTCGCCAGCGAATAGGCGCTGAAACGGCTGCGCATGAGCTGCTCGCAGGTGGCGGGCAACGCTTTGCCCGCGATAAAGGGCTCGCAGCAGCGATCGAAGGATTTTTTGGATTGGCAGGGGCAAGGGCGGGACATAGAAGCACTCCGAAGCCTCCAGTGTCCCAAGCCCATCCCTCCACGCCAAGCAGAGATCAGGGGTGAAGCCTCGCCTCCAGTACCGCCTTCACCCCTTCCCGCATGGCCGGATCGACCACCTTGGGCCCAAGCAGGCCATCCAACAGGGCCCGCGAAAGGTCCCGATCCAAAAGCACCATCCCCTTCGGATGCCGCCGATCCCAAAACCAAATGCGGCCCGAGGGTGCAAACGCGAGTTGCACCCAATCGCCCGTATCCGCCGAAGCGTTAAAAAAGGCGAGGTATTGCTGCACGCTCTTACGCTGACGCCAGGGCTCAGCGCCAGCCCAATGGGCATCGAGAAAGGCCCCCAATCGCTCCAAGCGGTCCTTCGGGCTGAGGTCTTCCAGCCAGTCCTGCATGAGGACCATGTGCACCTTGCCTTCGCGAAGCATCGTGAGGGCGATCTCCGCTCTTGCCGACGCAGGCTTATCCTTCACCCGTTCCCGCAGCGCAGCCAGATCGCAGGACAGACGATGGCGCACCAGAGGCCTGCGGTCCCGATGTACGAGGAAGCTGCCCAACTCCTCCATCGGAGCCCAGCCAGCGGGGAGGTTGATCGGAGGAGCCGGTTGAACGAGCCCAGGCGGAACCAAGACCATCATGCAGGCATCATGGCCTGCCCAGGCACCGCGTCAAGTCCGATTGCGCCTTCAGGAACCCCTCCGCAAGGGCCCATTGCGTTCGAGCGCGTTTCAGATTTTGCCCCGGGGTGTCTGTTCGGAAGATCCGGTCCCCTTGCAGGTGATCAGTCATGAAACGCAGCCCCAGCTCGAACGCGAGCACCGCCGGGGCCAAAGGAAGCCGCTCCTGCTCCTCGCGCGATAGATGAGGCTTTAGAGGTCCTTGAAAACCTTCTGCAAGGGCCGCGAAGGTGTCGAGATCGGGCGGAATGACCTCATGGGTTCCGCCTTCCTCTCCCATGGGGTTGCAGGCGCTGCGGGCCATGTCCCCGAAATCCACCACCCAACTTCCCGGCTCCACGGTATCGAGATCCAAAACCGCCACGGCCTCATCGCGATCCTCGCGGAGCAGCACGTTGTTCAATTTGGTGTCGTCGTGGGCCACCCGTAGGGGCAGCCCTTGAAGGGCCGGTGCGAGAAAGGCCAACCGGGTGACCTGCGCCCGGTCTTCATCCAAGGATGAATCCGCATGGGCGGCCGCTTTCTCGAACGTCGCCAGTCTCGCGGCCGTGTCATGGAAGCCTTCGATAATGGTGTGGAGCTCCGCAGGAGGAACCGTCGCCAGATCGGCTAGAAATCTGCCGAAGGCCCGGGAGCAGGCGAGGGCTTCGGATGGTGTGGCGCGGCCTTCCACCGTGCGCACACCGCGGATGTGATCCCATGCCCGCCAGGCATGGCCCGAGTTATCGCGAAACCACGATTCGCCTTCTTCAGTCGGCACCAAGCGCAATGGGCCGGAAGGGAGGTGGGCCAACACCTTCGCCATATTGGCCATGACCTTTTCCGGCGCGGGAAAGACCTCTGGGTGCAGTCGCTGAAGCACCAAAGGTTCATCCGTGAGCCTTGGCACCAGCAAGGTGTCGTTGATGCGGCCCTTCCCGAGCCGCTGGGCACCCTCAGGCATCAGCCCCCAGGCCTGCCTCACATCCAGGGGAAGCACGTGCATCGCGATCTACTTCCTTTCCCAGGTGACGAGAAACCGATGCTGGTCCACACCCTCCCGCACGTGTCGAACCATGGGATTTTTCGCTCCCGTGATGCCCAGCGCCACACGCAGAAAAGTACACATTCCATCTTCATACCAGGCCTCAGGGTGGCCGGCGGCGCGCAGAAGCAGATCGGCCATGCCCTCTTCAAGACGCTCCACTGCTCCCTGAGGCCCGCGGTAGTAGAAGGGCAGCATCCGAGGCGCGGATTGCAGGAAGAGCATGGGCGTCGCCATTCGGAGAATCCAGCTGTGGGCCCCGGCCAGGATCTCGCGGGCGGCCTGTTCCCCAAGCTCAGCCATGAACTCCCCGCCTAACTGCTCTCGGCGAGCCTGATGAATCTCCCAGGCGAAGGCCGATTCCACCCATTCGAAATACCCGATGGGGCGAGAAAACCGCTCGCGGCAGGCCGGCGATACGCGAGATAGCAATTCCTGCCACGCGGCTTCACCCCCTTCGGCCACCACCGCGCGACGTACCTGTCGGGTCATGGGCCCACGTTCGTGGGTGATCAGATAGGGGCTGTCGGATTCCCCAGGGGCCAGCAAGGACTCCATGGGAAGAGCCTACCGGAGCTGGGCTCCGATAGGCTCTGAACGTTTCCTGAAGGTCTTACTGGTGGTCAGTGCAGCCGTGGTGACCCTCGAAGTGCTGGGGGACGAAGCCAGGCAGTTCCGCCTCTCCGAAGGCAAAGACAAACCAGACATTGGGATTGTTGTCGAAGCCCGCGGGGTGCAGGGCGTCCGCCACGGAGTGAATGTAATCGTTGTCATTGGCCACGAAGAGCGTGTGCTTTACCACGCCATCGATCGTGACGTCGGGACCGAACGCGAGGCCTTCGATCTTGGCGGGGATGTCTTCTGCGCGCATGCCATGGGCCAGGAGAAGCTGCACCACGTCCATGAAGAGCGATTTGGACACCGCCTTGGGCGCCAGGTTGGACACGCCTTCCAACGCACTCACCTCGGCGGCGTTGCTGAGGTCGACGCGATAGAAACGCTTGAAAGAAGCCGCGGAGCCGTCGCCCAGGCCCTTGCCGTCGCGCTCGTCCACGAGGAACTCGTGGTCGTTGATGGCAATGATTTCGCTGATGGTCGTGAATTTGGGCTTGGTGGCGCTGCCCAAGTTGGTCAGGGGATAAGCGAACTCCTGCACGGCGCCCGTGTGCAGATCGATACGCACAAGGCGGGTGGTGGCGCCGGTGGCGGTGCCGCCATCCTGCAGGAGGGCGCTCTGCATGGCGCCCACGAGGGCTCGGCCGTCAGGCGTGATCGCCAGACCTTCCATGCCCTTGTTGGCCACGCGGCCCGCCGTGTTGCCGCTGATCTCGGCATCGCCCACGGCGGCCTTCTTGCTCACGGCAAACTTGGCGGGAAGTGTGAAGGCATTGAGACGGCGACCCGTGAAGCGGTCGAACTCGTAGATGGCCGGACCATATTCATCGGAGATGAAGACGCGATGCCCATCGCGGGAGACGCGGATGCTCTCGGGATCCAAGCGAGCATTCAGAGGGTTCGTGGACGGCGCCGCAGGATCAAAATTGTCGGAGCGGCCTGAGAAGTAAAAGCGGTGATGACCATTCAACGTAGGAGCACCACTGGCCACGCCGAGGCCGGCGCCCGTGCCGTAGACGAGGGGCTGATGGCTCCAGAGCAAGGTCGTCGCCGTCATGTCGGGCGTCAGCACGAAGGGCAGCGTGCTCCCCGCATCCGCAGGCTGCAGGCGGAGGCTGAGGGTATGGAAGCGGGGAATGTAGGAAGCGGTGTCGTCCGTCAGCGTGTTGTAGGCCTTCGCGTTGGGACCGCGATCCGGCAGCGCAAGGAAGGTGTTTCCACCGGCGTAAGCCAGGCCTGAGCCCATGCCGCCCAAGCGGTTGCCGGGGATGCCGTTCTCCAGAGGCGCCGCCGTGGCCTCGTTCAAATCCTGGTAGAGACCGCTGATCTTGCCGATGGCGATGAGCTTCACTTGGGCCTGGGCCACAGAAGCCAGCGTGGCCAGCATCAGCATAAGGCGAGTTGCGCGCATGGAAATCCTTTCAAGGGGTTTCCCTACGATCGGATCGCCGTGTGATCAGCCCGTGACGGGGCGGAGACCTTTTCGCGCAAGTCGGTTCAATTAGCCGCTCTGGCGAGCCCCACCACGCCCGAGCAACCACCAGACCGGCCACCCCACGAACAGGGTGAGGCCAACGGTCAATCCGTGGCCTCCAAGGTTCGCCCCACCCAACCCGAGGCCCATCAGCGCGCAGGCCCACGGGGCCTGCGCCCGTTTCCGGTGCGGTACTGGAACTCTGAACCAAAGCAGCGCCATCAGCAGCCCGGCGCCAAAGATCCAACACCCGATCTCATCCGCCAGGCCGCGTAGATCAATGGTGAAGAAGCCCCCGCCCACCACATGGTTTTCGCTGAGCGTGATCACACCGAAAAAAAGCCCCAGCGTCTCGATGCACCAGGTGGCTTTCAGCATGGCCTTCGCGTCACTTCGCCATGGGAATGTTCAGACCGATCTTTTTCGCATGCTCGCTGGCGATCTCGTAGCCCGCATCCGCGTGGCGGAAGACGCCCATGGCGGGATCATTCCAAAGCACGCGCTCCAAGCAGCGCTCTGCGCGCTCCGTACCATCCGCAACGATGACGACGCCGCTGTGCTGGCTGTAACCCATGCCCACGCCGCCACCGTGATGGAGGCTCACCCAAGAGGCGCCGCCGCCCACCGCGGTCATGGCATTCAGCAGCGGCCAATCGCTCACAGCATCCGAGCCATCCTTCATGGCTTCGGTCTCCCGGTTGGGCGAGGCCACCGAGCCACTATCCAGATGGTCGCGGCCAATGACGATGGGCGCCTTCACCTTTCCGGATCTCACCAGCTCGTTGAACATCAGACCGGCCTTGTGGCGCTCACCCGCGCCGATCCAGCAGATGCGCGCGGGCAGCCCCTGGAAGGCGATCTTCTCTTGAGCAGCCTTGAGCCAGCGGAGCATGCCTTCGTTTTCGGGGAAGAGTTCCATCATGGCCCGATCGGTGACGGCGATATCTTCAGGATCGCCGCTGAGCGCCGCCCATCGGAAGGGACCAATGCCCTTGCAGAACAGGGGGCGGATGAAGGCGGGCACAAAGCCGGGGAAGCCGAAGGCGTTCTTGCAGCCCGCGCGCTCGGCCTGAGCGCGGATGTTGTTGCCGTAATCAAAGGTCACCGAGCCTCGGCGTTGGAATTCGAGCATCGCCTCCACGTGGACGCGCATGCTTTGGAGGGCCCGCTGCACGTAGGCTTCGGGATCGGCCTTGCGAAGATCCGCGGCCTCCACGAGAGAAAGCCCCACGGGAATGTATCCGTTGTACTCGTCGTGGGCCGACGTCTGATCCGTGACCAGGTGGGGCTGATGGCCGAGCTTCAAAAGTTCCGGAAGGATTTCCGCGGCGTTGCCCAGCAGGCCGATGCTGCGCGGCTCCTTAGCGTCCACGTAGGTCTTCACGAGGTGCATGGCGGTTTCGAGGTTGTCCGTCCACTCATCCAGGTAGCGAGTCTTCAGGCGCATTTCGATGCGGCTGCGGTCCACTTCCACCGCCAAGCACACGCCCTGGTTCATGGTTACCGCCAGCGGCTGAGCGCCACCCATGCCGCCCAAACCGGCGGTCAATGTCCAGGTGCCTGCGAGGGTGCCGTTGAAGTGTTGGCGTGCGGCCTCGGCGAAGGTTTCGTAGGTGCCCTGCACGATGCCCTGCGAGCCGATGTAGATCCAGCTTCCAGCAGTCATCTGGCCGTACATCATGAGGCCCTTTTGATCGAGCTCCCGAAAGTGCTCCCAAGTGGCCCACTTCGGCACCAGATTGGAGTTGGCGATGAGCACCCGGGGCGCATCGGGATGGGTCTTCACAACGCCCACCGGCTTGCCGCTCTGCACCAGCAAGGTCTCGTCTTCGTTGAGGCTCTTGAGCTCCCTCACGATGGCGTGGAAGGCCTCCCAATTGCGCGCGGCCTTGCCCAGGCCTCCGTAGACGATGAGTTCCTCCGGCCGCTCGGCCACATCCGGATCCAGGTTGTTCATGAGCATGCGCATCGCAGCTTCCTGAACCCACCCCTTGCACTGCAGCTGGGTGCCGCGAGGGGCGCGGATGACAGGGGCGACGGTGGTGCTCATGAAGGACTCCCAGACCAAAGCACCATCTTCCCACGGGCTGCGGTCCTTGGAGTAGTCTCCTAAGCCTTGCGCAGACCACCCTTATGGGGCCAGCGCCTCGATCAATGCCTCCAACCCGGCCTTCAAATCCTGCAAGGCCCGGCCACCCAAGGGAATGCTGGCCCTTAGGGCCCCAGGAATGCACTCCGCTTTCATCCGGAGGGCCCTGCCCTTGGGCGTAAGTTCGATAAAGAGCCGCCGCTCGTCCGCCTCGTCCCTGCGGCGAACCACGAAGCCCATCCCCTCGAGGCGCTTCAGTAGCGGCGTAAGGGTACCGCGATCTAGATGCAGCCGCTCTCCCAACTCCTTGAGTTGGAGTGGATCCTCCTCCCAGAGCGCCAGCATGACGAGGTATTGGGGATAAGTGAGGCCGAGTTCCTCGAGCAGGGGTCCGTAAGCGCGGATGAGGGCGCGGGAAGCCGCGTAAAGCGGCAAACAGAGCTGTTGGCGGAGGGCGAGGGGATCGCGCATGGGGCACCCTGAAAACATATTGCCTTCAATTTAATTGTGCGCAATCATTTTCATCCGGCCCCATCCGGGCCCTCACCCCAGGAGCATCCATGGCCACCGTGACCCTCAAAGGCAACCCCGTCCGCACCAGCGGCGATCTCCCCAAGGTCGGCGCCCCCGCCCCCGCCTTCACCCTCACCAAAACCGACCTCAGCGAAGTCACCTCTGCCGAGCTCAAAGGCAAGCGCGTTGTGTTGAACATCTTCCCCAGCATCGACACGCCCACCTGCGCCACCAGCGTGCGCACCTTCAACAAGCGCGCCTCCGAGAAAGCCAACACCGTGATCCTCTGCATCAGCGCGGATCTGCCCTTCGCCCAGAAGCGCTTCTGCGGCGCCGAGGGGCTGGAGAACGTGATTCCCGCCAGCACCTTCCGCAATGCGGATTTCCTCACCACCTACGGCGTGCGCCTGGAGGAGAGCGGACTCCGCGGCCTCACCGCCCGCTCCGTGGTTGTGGTGGATGAGAACGGCCTGGTCCGCCACACCGAGTTGGTGAGCGAGATCGCCAACGAGCCCAACTACGACGCGGCGCTCGCTGTTCTGTAAGAGCTGATCCCAAAAAGAGAAAGGGCGCCTACTTGGCGCCCTTTCTCTTTTTGAGAGCCTCCGCTAAAGCCCCTTAAGCGCCGCGATGGCTTGCACCAGATCCGCCCGCATTGCCTGAGGCGAGGATGCGCGATGCGAATAGCCATGACCCGGAAGCACCCAGGTGAAATCGAAGGCCAGCAACCGTTCGAGACTCTTCAACTGAAGATCCCAGTTATGCCAGTTGAAGGATTTGCTGGCGGAGAGTCGCTGATGGTGGGGGTTCCACCACATGTGGTCACCCGTGAAGAGGTAGGTGTCCTTGAAGAGCAGGCACATGCTCCCCGCCGTGTGCCCAGGCGTGGGGATGAGGAGGAGATCCTCCGCGAGGCGCACGGGCTCATCGCCTTCGATCTGTCGCTCGGCGAAGGCCAGGTGTTCCTTCGCGTGAGCCACTCGAGGACAGTGAAATCGCTCCGCATACGCGGCGTGGTCCGCCACATCATCGCGGTGGCTCAGGACCAGCATTGAGACTCCCCCCTGCGCCTCGATCCCCTTCATCAAAGGGGGGGCAGATCGAGGAGAATCCATGAGCACGTTGCCTTCGGGGCGCCTGAGCAGCCAGCTCCAGGCGCCGAAACTCTTCTCGCTGGTGTAACCGCAGAAGGCGACATCCTCCGTAAGGGCATGAGGAAAGCTCGCCGCAGCCTTGGCCACCGCGGCCTTGTCATCACTCCCGATGGACCCCGTAGGACAACTCACCAAGGCCATGGCGGCCCTCAGGGCCTGCGCCTCATCTGCGGGCTGACGACGGACCACAGAATGCTCACCCGCATCCACGAAGGTCTCGGGGGCGAACTGATAACAGGTCCCGCAGTCGATGCAGCTTTGATCGACAAAAAAAGATCCTTCGGCCTGATCGGGAAATGCCTTCACGCGTTGAGCCATGCCTTTCCCCCCTTCCAGTAGCTTTGTGAAAAGCGTCCTAATCCTCAGAACCAAAAGCTACCCACCTCAATATCCCAGCTTGGCTCGATCCTGGAAGCGCACTTCTTCCCCTTTTCGGAGCCGCCATGCGATCAGCAGTCTTCTCTGTCTCCCTTTTGCTAGCGGGCACGCTGCCTGCCGCGGCGCAGGTTCGCCCTATCGTGCGACCCTTCCCTATCCCTCTCCCGGCGGTTTCTTCCGCTCAACCCGTCAAGATCTATTTCCGAGTGAGGCCGGATACCAATTCCACCTCGTTCCAGGGCATGGACATCACCTTCTCGGACGGATCCTCCGTCAGTGACTGGAAGATCCCCTCAGGAAAAATGCTCGTGCTGACGGATTTCTCCATCGCCCATTACCTGTACGGCCGCCCGACCTACGACATCGTCGGACAAGTGGAAGAGTCGTTCCCCAGCGGAGCCTCCTTCACCGTATTCCCCATCTCGATCAAAGCCGGTCAACAGCACGTGAGCTCCGTCCACGCCCTCACGACGGGCCTCTCCTACAGCCAGCCGGATGGGCCGGCGTTCAGCCTGAGCATTGATACCCTTGGTGGCGTGAGCTTTCAAAGCAACCAGCTCTGGGCCTTCGGCTACCTCACCGACGCCAACTAAGGCCAAAAAAAACGTTGGGGCAGCGCACCTTGATACGTGCGCTGCCCCAACATGCTTAGCGGCGGTCGATGAGGCGTTCGGCGGTGTAGCGGACCTTCGGAAGCGAGGCGTACTTGTCCGCGTCGGAGCGGTACCCGAGCGCGCAGGCGGCGACGGTTTTGAAGCCCGAGCCTTCCAGGCCGAGAATGGCGTCGTAGGCTGCGGGATCAAGCCCCTCCAGCGGGCAGGCGTCGATGCCGAGCAGGGCGGCACCGGTCATGAGCTGACCGAAGGCGATGTAGGACTGCCGCGCGGCCCAATCGGCGATGTGCGCATTCTTGGGGCCCTTCACCAGGTTGCCCACCATCATGTCGCGGTAGCCCTTGAGCGCAGCCGCATCTCCACCGCGGACTTCGACAATGCGGTCGATCCAGCGGTCCACATCGGCCTCAGTCATCTCCTGCTGCGCCGTGAAGACGACGAGGTGGGAGGAATCGGTGATCTGGGCCTGGCCCCAAGACACAGGGCGCAGCTTGGCCTTCAATTCGGGATCGGTGATCACGATGAAGCGGTAGGGCTGGAGGCCGTAGCTGGTGGGCGTGAGGATCAGGGATTCCTCCAGCGCCTTCCATTCGGCTTCCGAAATCGTCTTGGAAGGATCAAAGACCTTCGTGGCGTAACGCCACTGGAGGGCGTCGAGCAGGGTGCTAGGGGAAAGGGCGATGTTCTGGGTCATAAAGTCTCCTTGAGAGAAGTGATCAGCGAGAACTGGGAAAGAATCGGTGGACGAATTAAAGGGCAGAAGCCACAAAGGCCTGAATTTGGGCTTTCGGCAGGGCTCCGACGAGCTTGTTCACAGGCTTCCCATCCTTGAACAGGATCATGGTGGGAATGCTCATGATGCCAAAGGCCCCAGGCGTTTCTGGGTGATCATCCACATTCAGCTTGGCGATGGTGGCCTTCCCTTCGAGTTCGACCGCCAGCTCATCGAGCACAGGGGCCACCATTTTGCAGGGGCCGCACCAGGGGGCCCAGAAATCGACCAGGGTCACGCCCTCAGCGATAGTGGCCTGAAATTCAGCATCCGAAATTTGACGAACAGTAGAAGACATCTGCTTTCCCTCCATCAGCCCCTTGCACTCCATCGGGCCGTGAGAGAAACTTTAGTCGCTTACTCTCGTTTGGAAAGTAGGCACATTTTCGGAAGGTAGGCACCCAATGGTAAGTAAAGGCGAGAAGATCTGCCCCTCCAACATCCTGCATGCCGCCTGCCCCACCCGCATGGTGCTCGATCTCATTGCGGATAAGTGGACGGCCCTCATCATCTACCTACTCTCCAGCGGCACGAAGCGCTACGGCGAGCTGCAGCGTGAGATTGGCGGCATCAGCCAGAAGATGCTCACGCAGACCCTTAGGAAGTTGGAGGAGGACGGCCTCGTGAAGCGCACGGTCTACCCCGTGGTGCCCCCCCGCACGGAGTACGAGCTCACCGAGCTGGGCCGCACCTTGAAGGAGCCCCTGGGCACCCTCACCAGCTGGGCCATTAGGTATCTTCCCGAGGTCGAGAAGGCCCGTAAGGCTAGCGCCCGCCGCAAGGCCCATGAGCCCGCGGGCCTTACAGCGTCCGCCTAAGCGTCTCAAGATCCTCCGGATCATCCAAATCAAACCTTCCGTCTTCAAAGGCGACTGTCGCTGCCCCGGCCAACAAGGCCTTGGCGCCGCGGTCGCCTTTGAGCGTTTGGATGGATGAGAAAGCCGCGGAAGGCAACAGCGCGGGGATGCCGATCGTGCCTGCATAGGCCGAAGCCACGGCCCGCGCGGGATCCGCCCTGAAGACGCGGATCATTTGCTTCAACAACGCCTCGTCCACTTTCCATTGATCGACGGAAAGGAGCAGCGCGCCGTCCACGTCTCCCAGGGCGGCGATACCCAGACGAAGAGAGGATGCCATGCCTTCTTCCGCCTCGGGATTGGGAACGACCTGAACCGCAAGATTCTGAAGCGCCGCGGAGTAGCTTCCACCATCCGCAGGAGCAACCACCACGACGTGATCCGAAACCAAATTCGCCAATCGCGCCGCACGATGGAGAAGCGTCTCTCCCTCCACCACCACCCACTGCTTGGGCTGCCCCAAACGCCGGGAGGCGCCAGCCGCAAGCACGACGGCCCCAAGTTTCATGGGCGCGAGAGCGGGCGGCCCGTCCCGCCTTCCAAGCGCATTTGAACTTCCGCAAGGATCGCTAACGCAATGGACTCGGGCGTCTGTGCGCCCAGATCCAAGCCCACAGGCGCGTGTACGCGCGCATCAAACGTCAGATTGTCTGCACGCAATTCTGCCTGTATACGTTCGCAGCGCCCGCGCGACCCCATAAGGCCGATGTAGCCCACGCTCGTGCGCAGCAATCCCCGCATGGCCTCCACATCCAACGCGTAGTTGTGCGTCATGAGCACCACGGCGGTGCGAGCATCCCACGGCACTTTGGAGAGCCAAGCAGAGGGCCGACCACAGTGCAGGCTGCTCGCCTCCGGAAAGCGGGCCTGAGTCACCAAGGCTGGACGATGATCCAACACGCCCACCTGCCAACCCAGTGCCCGAGCCATGCGAACAAGGTTGCCTTGATCCAGCTCAGCCCCCACGATCCATAGCGTCGGCGGCGGCGCGAAGTACTCGCTCAGTACACCGTCTTTATTCACCAGATGCCGGGCACCTAAGGGCTCAAGAGCGGTGGAAATGAAGATGGTCGTTCGCGCCGCCCAGGCCTCTTCCACCCATTGGATCCACTCCGGTCGAGCCTGGGGGAGAATCCGCTCCACGAGCACGTCCAAAACGCCTTCGCAGCCCATACCCGTGCCCCAAACCAAATCCGCATCGCCACGAAGGTCGTAGCGGAGAAGCCGGGGCTCGCCATCCTTCAACACGTCTTGTGCACGGGCAAGGATCTCGCCTTCGAGACAACCGCCACTGAGGGATCCCCGCAGCACCTGTTCGCCATCCGTCAGCAGGCGGGCCCCTGGCTTGCGATAGCTGGAACCTTTCACCCGCAGCAGCGTGGCCAAGGCGAGAGGGCGCGACGCGCCCTCCACCTGTTCAAAGATGTCCTGCAGTTCTTTCACCCTTGAAGCACCTTGGCCGGCAACATGGGCAGACTGCGCATCCGTTTGCCCGTGGCCGCAAAGATGGCGTTACCGACGGCGGGCGCCAGCGGGGGAAGGCCGGGTTCGCCGATCCCCCCGGGGGGAAGATCGCTTTGAACGAAGTGCACTTCGACCTTGGGCATGTGCACCATGCGTACGATGGGGTAGTCCTTGAAGCTGTGCTGCTTCACGCGGCCCTTCTCCAGGGTGATCTCGCCAAAGAGCGCCGCGCTGAGGCCGTAGACGATGCCGCCTTCGACCTGGGCTTTCGCGTTGAGCGGGTTGAGCACCATGCCGCAATCCACCGCGGCCACGACGCGGTGCACTTTGACCTGGCCATCGGACATCACTTCGACTTCCGCCACTTCGGCCACGTAGGTGCCGCACTCCAAATAAGGATGCGCCGCGATGCCCATGCCGTGGCCCTTCGGCAGTTTGCGTCCCCAGCCCGCTTTTTCGGCGGCCAGCTTCAACACCGTTTCCAGGCGCTTGGGATCCAAGTCGCTTCCATTCACCTTCGTCGGTTTGGCGTGCATGTGCTCCAAGCGGAAAGCGAGGGGGTCTTTGCCCGCCGTATGGGCCAGCTCATCCATGAAGCACTCGGTCACGAAGGGGTTGAAGCTGGCGGCCACGGCGCGCCAGAACCAAAGCGGCACCGAGCTATCGCTCTGGGCCCACTCCACCTCGAGATTGGGAATGGCGTAGGCCAGATCCGCCGCACCCTCCAGCTCTGCGCCTTCGGGCGGTCCGAAGTTCAGATGGTTGGACTCCATGATCGAAGGTCCGGCGAATTGGTGGCGCCAGGCCATGGCCTGGCCATTCGCGTCGATGCCTCCTTCAATGTGGTGCAAGGTGGCAGGGCGATAGCCATCGTGCTGCATATCGTCCTCGCGGCTCCACTGGACCTTCACCGGAACACCGGCCTTCCTGGAGCATTCCACCGCTTCGAACATGAAGTCGGGCATGGCGCGTCGGCCGAACCCACCCCCAAGCAATGGGATGTGGACGAGCACCTGTTCGGGCTTCACACCGGCTATCGAAGCCAGGGCGGGGATCACCATATTGGCGGCCTGAGTGGGCGCCCAGATCTCGCAGAGATCGGCCTTCACCGACGCGACGCCCACCATGGGCTCCAGCGTGGCATGGGCGAGGAAAGGGCAGTCGTAGGTCGCGGTGAGATGTTTGGCGGCCTTGGGCAGAGCGCCAGCGACCTTTCCCTCATCACGCACCACTTTGCCTGGCGTCTTCAAGCGCGTCTCGTACTGTTGTCGGATGGAGGCGCTATCGGTGGAAGCTCCCGCGCCCTCATCCCAGATGATCTTCAAAAACTCACGCCCCGTGAAAGCGGCATAGGTATCGATGGCAAGCACAGCCACGCCGCGGCTCGTCTCAATCACCTGTTTCACGCCTGGAACCTTCAGAGCTTCCGTAGCGTCGAAGGCCTTCACCTTCCCCCCGAAGACCGGGCAGCGGGCGATGGCCGCCGTGAGCATGCCCGGCACGCGGATATCCGTGCCGTACTCCGCCTTACCCGTCACGATATCGGGGCCGTCCAAACGACGGGCGTCCTTGCCCAGCACCTTGAAATCCTTCCGCGCCTTGAGCGGCGGATCGGCGGGAGGCGTCAGTGTGGAAGCCTTCGCCACCAGCGCACCATATCCCAAGCTTTTGTTGCTGCCCTTGTGATGCACCACGCTTTGCTCGGCGTGGCACTCGGATTTAGGTACGCCCCAGGTATCCGCAGCGGCTTGAAGGAGCAGCTCGCGGGCCTGCGCGCCCACCTTGCGGTAGGCCTGCGTGGTGGTGCGAGTGCTCTGGCTTCCGCCCGTGATGCCGAGATTGCCGAATCGGGCCGACGTGTCCGCCTGTTTCACAGCCACCTTCGTCCAATCCGCTTCCAATTCCTCCGCTACCACCATGGCCATGCTGGTGCGAACGCCCTGGCCCATATCGCTGCGGTTGGCCCACACGGTGATGTGCCCTTCGGCATCGATGTTTAGAAAGGCGTTGGGTTCAAAGGAGCCACCCGCGGCCGGCGCAGGCCCCTTGGCTTTCACAGTCATGGGCACGTGGAAGGCCAAAGCCAGGCAGCTCGCGGTGCCTAAGAACTCTCGGCGGGTGGTGGTCATTTAACACCCCCGCTCGCCATCTCGATGGCCTGCTTGATGCGTTGGTAGGTACCGCAGCGGCAGAGATTCTCGTGCATCCCTTCATCAATCTGCGCGTTCGTAGGTTTGGGATGGCGTCTCAGCAGATCCACCGCCGACATAATCTGCCCCGGCTGGCAGTAGCCGCACTGGGACACGTCGCAGGCAATCCAGGCCTTCTGCACAGGATGATCGCCCTTAGCCGAAAGCCCTTCGATGGTGGTGACCTTCTGAGCTCCCACCTGGCTGATGGGGATCTGGCAGGCGCGCTGGGCCTGGCCATCCATATGGATGGTGCACGCGCCGCAGACGCCGAGCCCGCACCCGAACTTGGTGCCCGTCATGCCCAAGTGATCCCTCAACACCCAGAGGAGCGGCGTATCGGGATCCACATCCACCGACTTGGAGTGGCCATTCACGGAAAAGGTGATCACTGCCATGGAGCACCTCGGATGAAAGAGAGTTAAGGACCTACGATGCTACGCCTAGTGGGAAGTCCGGATCGAAGTTTGTTGGGATTCGTCAAACGTGATGGCGCCGCTATTCATTTGTTCCACTCATCCGATTTTTTCTCCAAGAGGCAGGGAACGAATGCGAACCCCTGTGGCATCGAAGATGGCGTTGAGCACGGCGGGAATCACCGGAGGCACGGGAGGTTCTCCAATGCCTCGGGGTGCTGCGGAGCTGGGAACCATATGCACCACCACCTCAGGCATGCCTTCCATGCGAAGGATAGGGAAATCCTTATAGGTCCCCTGCACCACGCGGCCTTCCTGAAAGGTTATGGCTGTGCGGAGGGCTGAAAGGCCCCAGACCACTGCGCTTTCAATCTGGCCTTTCAATCCCAGCGGATTGACCACAAGCCCGCAATCCACCGCCACCGTCAGCCGGTGGATCTGAAGGATGCCCTTTCGCACGGTGACCTCAGCCACTTCGGCCACCTGGGTGCCTTCGTAATCCATGCAGGCGAGTCCCATCCCGCGACCCGCATCCCGCGTTTTGGCGGGCCAATGCGTGGCCTCTTTCACGAGTCGCAGGACGCCCGCCAGCCCCGATTTGGGCTCCAGATGGGCGAGCCGGAAAGCCATGGGATCTTGGCCCGCGGCACGCGCCAGCTCGTCCATGAAACATTCCATGGCGAAGATGTTCGGCACGAACTGAATGGCCCGCCACCAGCCCAGCGGAAGGTGGTTCTCCACTTCGTGATAGGCCACGTTCTGGTTGGGCACGCGATAAGGCAGATGGGCCGCGCCGAGCAGCTCAGTGCCCGCGTTTTGGGTGGAGTGGCCCTTCGTCCAACTTCTTAACAAGGAAGGAGCGGCCACCGTATGAGACCAGGCTTGGAGCTGGCCTTTCTCATCCACTGCGCCAGCCATGGCGTGCCGTGAGACAGGATGGTAGTGATCCTGCTGCATATCGTCTTGGCGTGACCACAGCACCTGCACCGGCTCATCGATCGCTTTGGCGAGTTCCGCCGCTTCCACCGGGAAATCGGTGGCGAGCCGCCGCCCAAAGCCACCACCCAGGAGCATCACGTGGATTTTGACGCGGTCGATGGGCAACCCGAGCTTCTTCGCCACGTCCTTTTGGGCATCGTTGGGCGTCTGAGTGCCGCACCACACCTCCACCTGGCCACCTTTCACGCGGGCCGTGGCGTTCATCGGCTCAAGGGTGGCGTGGGCCTGGCAGGGGAAGCTGTAGGAGGCTTGAATCGGATGAGGCAGCGACTTCAAAGCCGCAGCCACGTCACCCGTCTGATGGTGAGGAGGTTCTTTGCGAGCTAACGCAGCCTCTAGGGCTCGGTCTTGAGAAGCGCTATCAAAGGCGCCATGGGGCCCAAACTCCCAATTCACCTGCAGCCGTTCGCGCGCAGAGAGAGCCGCCCACACATGCTCCGCGACGATGGCCACGCCGGTGCTGATCTCCAGCACCTTCAGCACTCCAGGCACGCCCAAAGATGCCTTTGCGTCAAAGCTGCGGACCTTCCCCCCAAATACCGGACATCTCACGACCGTCGCGAAGCGCATGCCGGGAAGACGCACGTCCGATCCAAATAGGGCCTTCCCCGTCACCAGGTCCGGGCCATCCAGACGTTTCCGATCCTTCCCGATGATGCGAAACGTTGAAGGGTCTTTGAGGGGCGCATCCTTCACAGGAGCGGCTGCCATGGCGTCCTGAACCAGGTCTCCGAAGGTCAGCTTCTGTCCCTTGGGTCCCAGCACAGTTCCAGAGGCCACCCTACATTGGCCCGCGTCCACCTTCCAACGAGCCGAGGCGCAGTTCACCAGCGCCGCCCTCGCCTGAGCTCCTGCTTGCCGAAGCGTGGCGTATAAACGCCGCACGCTCTGGCTTCCGCCCGTGCCCAGGGACGGGAAATCCGGTCCTGGCGAGGCCTGCTCCAATTGCACGGACTCCAAATCCACACCCAGCTCTTCCGCCAGGATCATGGGCAGCGCGGTGCGCACCCCCTGGCCCATCTCGGATTTTCCGACGGTGAGCACCACTTGGCCATCCGCGTGGATGCTCAGCCAGGGCGAAGGCCGGAAGGCCGCCGAGGCCTGCTGCACCACGTTCGCCACGTCCTTCACATCCTCCCCCTTATCCCCGCCCACCGTCAGCGCCGTCCCTGCGGCAGCAGTCCACTGCACGAATTCGCGGCGCGTGGTCATGACGGGCTCCGAATGAAAGACAGCATACGCCCGATGGGGCCTGGCATACCCCTCGCCATCTTCTCCTTCCCTGTCGGGAGTCCGTCGTGTTGCGGAAGGTTTGCATCAGCCTGCTCTTTGCCTTTGGGGCCTTGGCCCTGCAGGCCCAACCTGCGCCCACCCCTGCCCAGCAGGAGCTCGCCAAACCCCTCCAACTGGAGGACGGGAAAGCGGCACAGGGCCAAGGAGCGGACACTCCCGGCCCCTCTCCCTGGTCTGCCTTCGGCTCCCTGCTGGTGGTGCTTGGGCTGGCCCTCGGCGGCCTCCATCTGCTGAAGAAATATGGCCGCAAGCACCTGCCCGGTAGTGGCGGCGGCAAGCTCAAAGTGGCCGAGACACTGGCCCTCGGTGACCGGCGCTACGTGAGCATTTTGGAGGCCGACGGTGAACGCTTTCTCATCGCCCTCCATCCCCAAGGAATCTCCCTGCTGGCGCGGCTGGATGGCCTCGACGTGCCCGCGGACTTCGCCGCCCAACTCCAACAGGCTGAGACACAGGCGCCCATCCCTCTGAAGGAATTGGAAGCGCGCATCCGCAATCAGGAAGGTGCCGAGTGATCCGCCTGCGCCGCCTCCTGCCCTTGCTGCTTCTCGCTGCGGTGAGCCTTTCCGCGTCCCCTTTGCCCTCCGTCAGTGTGAACTTCGGCAAAACGCCCACTGGCCCGGGTCTGAGCACTGCCCTGCAGACGGTGGTGATTCTTACCGTCCTCACCTTGGCGCCCACCATCCTCATGACCATGACCTGCTTCACGCGCATGGTGGTGGTGATGCACTTCACGCGGTTGGGTCTCGGGACCCAGCAAACCCCCAGCAACCAGGTGCTCATTTCCCTATCCCTGGTACTGACCTTCTTCGTAATGGCGCCCACGATCAAAGAGATCAATCAAACAGTGATCGTTCCTCTCAACAAGAATGAGCTCACCGTGGATCAGGCATTGGACCGCACGGCCGCGCCGCTCAAAGTCTTCATGCTCAAACACACGCGGAAGAAGGATCTCGGATTCTTCCTCAAGCTCGCCAAGGTGCCTCCGCCGCAAACCAAGGCCGACGTGCCCCTTGAGGCCCTGCTGCCCGCCTTCATGATCAGCGAGCTGAAAACAGCCTTCGAGATCGGCTTCATGATCTTCCTGCCCTTCCTCGTCGTGGACATGGTGGTGGCCAGCGTGCTGCTGAGCATGGGCATGATGATGCTGCCACCCGTGGTGATCAGCCTGCCGTTCAAAGTGTTGCTGTTCGTGATGGTAGATGGTTGGTTCCTCATTGTGAGCTCTCTCGTGCGTGGGTACACCGGATGAGCGAGCTCGCCGTCGCCCGCCTGGCCCAAGAGGCGCTCCGTACGGCCCTGATGGTGGCCGGCCCTGCCCTGCTCGTGTCGCTGATCGTGGGTCTGATGGTGAGCGTCTTCCAGGTGGTGACGAGCCTGCAGGATCAGACCGTCGCCTTCGTGCCCAAGATGATCGCCGTGATGATCGTCGTGGTGGCGACCTTCCCCTGGATGCTTCGGGTGCTCATGCAATTCACCGTGCGCATGTTCACCGACTGGAACGCGGTCACCCGATCCTTGGGCTGAGGCGCGCCGTGCTGCCGCCGACCCTCACCAACCCCGCCACCTGGGCCCTCACTCAGGAGCGCGTGCTGGCGTGGATGTTCGTCCTCACCCGCCTCAGCGGCTTTCTGTCCACCTTCCCCGGTCTTGGCGAAGGGCGTCTTCCGGCCCAGGTTCGGTTGGTGTTCGGCCTCATGCTCTCCGTCGTACTCGCCCCCTTGGTGCCGAGACCGACCATCCCCCTCGAAGGCCTTCTCGCACTGACCTTCGCGCTGGCCATGGAGCTTTCCGTCGGGCTCATGCTCGGCATGGTGGTGGCATGGACGCTCGAAGCTGTCCTCTTCGCCGGACAGCTGATGGATACCCAGATGGGCTTCTCCTTCGTGCAGCTCATCGACCCCGTCAACGCCCAGCCCAGCTCAGTCTCCAGCCAGCTGATGGGACAGGTGGGATTGCTGCTCCTCTTCGCCACGGGTCTCCACCACACCATGATCCTGGCCTTCATCGACAGCTATCGGATTATGCCCCCGGGCCACGTTCCCACCTTTCAGGTGCTTCCCCTCATCAGTCTGCTTTCGCAGTTTCTCGTACGCGGACTAATGCTCGCCTTCCCCGTACTTGCGGTGCTTTTCCTCATTGATCTCATCATGGGGCTCTCCGGCAAGTTCATGCCCCAGTTGCAACTGCTGCAATTGGGCTTCCCCATCAAGATCGGTGTGGGATTGCTGCTGCTCGGTCTCGCGCTCAAACAGCTGGGGCCCTGGATTGCGCCTTTGATGGAGACGGCGATTCGGCGATTCCCCTCCATGATCGGAAGCTAGGGTGGCTCACGATCCCTCCCGCACTGAACGGGCCACAGGCAAACGCAGGCAAAAGGCCCGCGAGGAAGGCTCTGTTCCCCGCAGCGCGGATTTCGATGCGGCCGTTCTGCTGTGGGGCAATTTCTTTCTCTTCCTCGCTCTTGGCGCCACCACCGTCAGCCTGCTCGCCCACCAGTTGGCCCATTTCCTCGTGGCCGCCCAACCTGGTGCCCTCGACGAAAACAATCACGTAAAGCTGGGATGGGAAGTAGGCCGAGTACTGGTGCGCATCCTCGCCCCCTTCTTGGGGATCAACCTGCTCGTCGCCCTCGGCCTTGGGTATCTGCAGCGGGGTTTCCAACTCTCCACCAAGCCCCTCACGCCCAAGCTGGATCGCATCAATCCGGCCAACGGATTCAAACGGCTCTTTTCCGCCCGTTCCTTCGTGGAGCTCCTCAAGAGCCTGCTCAAGTTCACCCTGCTCGCCGCGGTGGCTTGGCAGGCCATCCATCCTCGCCTCCCCAGCCTTTTGGCCACCTATCGCATGAGCCTGGATCAAGCCATGGCTCTGTTAACGGGAACCCTCTTCGTGCTCTACCGCAACTGCCTATTGGCCATGTTCTCCCTGGCCCTCGCGGATTTCTTCTACCAGCGCCACGCCTGGGAGAAATCCATCCGCATGACCAAACAGGAAGTGAAAGAAGAGATGAAGGATGCGGATGGTAACCCCGAGATCAAACGCCAGCAGCGCAGCCTCATGGCCACGGCGGCTCGCCGCCGCATGCTGGCGGCCGTTTCGAAGGCCACCGTCGTGGTCACCAACCCCACCCACGTATCCATTGCCCTGATGTACGACGAGAAAACTGCCGCGCCCATCTGTGTAGCCAAGGGCCTGGATCACCTGGCCCTCAAAATCCGTGAAAAGGCGAGGGAATCCGGCATCACCATCCTGGAACGCCCCGAACTCGCCCGGGCCCTGTACCGGGCCGTGGAAGTGGACCAACCCATTCCCAAGGATCTCTATCAAGCCGTGGCGCAGGTTCTGGCCTTCGTATACCGGCTGAAAGGGGCGGCCTGATGGTTCGCCCACCTCTTTGCACCATCTGCAGGGCACATCGGAAAGCCAGCCCTTTGCAGCGATATGCTCCATCTTCCCCATTCAGGCCGCGAAGGTCGCTGCCGATGATGTACCTGTCTTTCCGGATTGAGTCATGAACCGGCGCATTGTCCCTGAGCACCTCCCGCCGCCCACCCTCCTTCTGGTGGATGACGATCCCGTGCCGCGGGAAACCCTCTCCTCCCTTCTCACCCAGGAAGGCTTTCAGGTGGTGGAGGCCTCCAGCGCCGAAGAGGCCGAACCCTACCTCCGGCGGGCCAATCCACCCTTCGAGTTGGTCATCACGGATCTCGTCATGCCCGGACGATCCGGCATGGACGTGCTGCGTACGGCCCTTACCGTGAATCCCAGCTGCGACGTGCTCATCCTCACGGGGTTCGGGAGTGTGAGAGAGGCCACCGAGGCCATGGAGCTCGGAGCCTTCGACTTCATCACCAAACCCATGAACCTGGACCTGTTCCGGAACACGCTCCGCAGACTCATGGAGCATCAGCAGCTGCTGCATGAACGCGACCAGCTCAAGGTCCAGGTCAAAGAGCTGCAGGAGCGGTTGGATCGCATGGAAGCCACCGTCGGACGCATGGAAATGTTGGCCACGCGCATCACCCCAGCGGGGCCCGTCAGCTCGGATGGAGGCCAGGTGGGCGATCTGGAGCGGCTGGCGTCACTGCGCAGCCGGGGACTCCTCACCGAAGATGAATTCGAATCCGCGAAGCGGAGCCTCCTTACCCGGTGGCTCTCGTGAAACGCCTCGGGGGCCTCCTTCTGGCGGTTCCCGCGGCCATAGGCTTCGCGCAGGAGGGCGGCCGCATGAGCGACGCTCAGGCCGCCAAGCTCGCCGAAGATCTGCTCAAGGCTGAAGATACCAAGGCCCTCCGCCAAGGCGCCGCGCGCTTGGGCAACCACGTCTTCAAAAGCTCCAAGGCCAAGGAGCGCGAAATTGTCCTCTACGCCCATGGCGAAATCCTCCGGCGCTTGGGCAATTTGCAGGATGCCGCCGAATCCTACCGCAAGCTGGAGCGCGTCTTCCCAAAGTCGCCGTACTTGGGCGAGATCCAGCTCCCCATGGGCATCGACGCCTTGGACCACAAGCGCATCAAAGAGGCCGAGGCCCGCTTCAGGGCCGCGCTTGAAGCCGATATCCCCGGCGAGCGTAAGCGAGAATCCCAGGAGCTGTTGTTGTGGATTCTCGTCGAGACGGATCGCGCGCTGGAAGGCAAGGCCCTTCTTGAAACCCTTCGGCCACTCCAAGCCGGGAGCGATCCTTCGGAAAAAGGCTTGGCCGCCATGTGCCTCGTGCTGGCCGCCACCGACCAACTGCAGCCCATGGAAGCGAGCCGGAAGGACTTCCACCGTCTTTACGCCCAAAGCGGCCTGGCGCCCCGCATCGATCTCGCCTACGCCCGCCTGCTCTCCCGCAAAGAAGAGCTCCAGGCTGCCGCCGGCGAGTTGAGGAAGATCATCGGCGATTACCCCAAAGCCGCTGAGGCCGACGAAGCCAAGCTCGCGCTCGCCACGCTGCTCACCGATGGGAAGCTATCCGGCAAGGAGCTCAAAGGTCTCCCTGACCCTGAGCAGTTGATGGCCGACCTCCGCAAAAAGGGGCGCCCCTCGGATCTCGCCCTGGCGGAAGTAGTCGAGATCCGCCTTTCCTACCGGAAAGAGCTGTGGGAGGAGGTTCTCGATAAGGCCGGCCCCTGGATTGAGAAGAATGGGGATCATCACGAACTCAAAGAAGTTCAACGCCTCTGGCGAGACGCTTGGAATCTCTGGGTGAAATCCCGAGTGGAGAAGGGATATGCAGGCCTGCTGCTCCAACGCCTCAAGCCCGGCGCCTTCCCCGCCCTTGAGCCCGAGCAGCGAAAAGCCGTAGGAGAGTTGTTCGCAACACAGGGGCTCGCTCACACCCTGCCTCGGCTCCTCACCGAGATCGAGGTCAAAGATCGTCCCGCCATCGCTCAGGCAGCCCTCTCCAAACTTCAGCCCGAAGGGCAAGCGGAGGCCGTGCTGGCCCTGCTCCCCTTCGTGGGCAAGGCCTCCCCCGAAGCAGAGCTGATGCGCCTTCGCGCTGCGGTCGCCCTTCACCAATGGCCCTTGGCACGCCAGGCCGCCAGCCGCGCCAAGCCAGGCCCTGATCGGATCCGCGCATTGGCCGTGCTGCTTCAGCGTCCCTTCGATAAAAACGAAAAAGTGGTTCAGCGGAAGACAGAAGCGGAAGGTTGGCTCAGCCGACTCTCTGAAAAGGGCTCCGACAAAGAGAGCATCCAAGTCCTAGTGGCCGACCTGCGATTGCAGAGCGGCGATGCCAGGGGTGCCCTCTCGCTCTACCCCGACAAACCCGACGCATCCCGCGTGGGCTGGGTGAGCTTGATGCGCGCCCAGGCTCAGGTTCGGTTGGGGCAAAAGGAGGCTGCGAAGAGCACCCTCAAGGCCGCCGAAGGCGCCGATGGATTCCGCCAACAGCGCGAGACGCTGGCCAAAAGCCTCTAATCTTCTGCGGCGGCTTGCAGAACCCTGCCATCCTCCAGCTCTACCGCGTGATCTCCAAATACGTTGAGATCCTCTGGATCATGGCTCACGACGAGCAAGGGAATGTCGGATTGGGACGCCAGTAGTTTCACCTCTTCCCGGAGTCGCCGGCGAAGGGTGTGGTCTAGCGCCGAAAAGGGCTCATCCATAAGAAGCAAGGCAGGCTGAGCGGCCATGGCGCGTGCGAGTGCGACGCGCTGCCGTTGCCCACCCGAAAGCTGGGCCGGGTAACTGCGAGCCTGAGCATCGATGCCCAGCCGCTGCAGCCAAGGCCATGCCCTCTCTCGTCCTTCCTTCCCCGGCCGCCGCACGCCCGGACTGAAACTGAACGCCACGTTCTCCTCCACTGTGAGGTGAGGAAAGAGCGCGTAGTCCTGAAAGACGAGGCCCGTTCGGCGCGCCTGAGGCGAAAGATCGACGCCCGCCCCTGAATCAAAAAAGACGCGATCGTTCAGACGGATACAGCCCGATTCCGGTTTCAGCAGGCCGGCAATCGCCAATAGCGTGAGGGTCTTCCCCGCGCCCGAGGGCCCGAAGAGCACCATCGATGGAGACGCGGTATCAAAAGCCACCTCGAGCTCGAAGCGCCTATGGCGATCGCCGAGGGTGGTTTTGATCCGCACGGAGAGGTTCATGGCAGATTCCCCTTCGCCCGAGGATCATGCCCTTTCAGGAGGTGGGCGGCGATCAGCAGAATCGCCATGCAGAGGATCGACGTGGTAATCACTAGCGCCGTCGCCAGCTCATCATTCCCCGCTTGGACTGCTTGGTAGATGGCCACCGAAAGGGTCTCTGTCCGCCCCGGAATACTGCCCGCCACCATCAGCGTCGCGCCGAACTCGCCAAGCGCGCGAGCGAAAGCCAGCATGCCGCCTGCGAGGATTCCGCGCCACGCCAGGGGCAAGGTCACCCGAAAGAATACGCCGAGGGTCGATACGCCAAGGGATTTCGCCGCCCGTTCAAACTGAGGATCCACTTGTTCGAAGGCACTTCGCGCCGCTTTTAGGCAGAGCGGAAAGGACACCAGCGCCGCAGCGATGACGGCCCCCTGCCACGTGAAGATGAGCCGGATGCCGAAGGTGCGGTCAAGCAAAGCCCCGAGAACACCTCGCTTCCCGAGCAGCACCAAGAGGTAATACCCCAAGACGGTAGGCGGCATCACGATCGGAAGTGTGAACAGCGCATCCACCACTTCCCGTCCCGGGAAGGGCTTGCGGGCCAATAGGAAGCCGAGGAGCACGCCGAACACCATCACCAAGAGGGTCGCCAGGGTAGCGACCTTCAACGAGAGGAGCAGGGGCACCCAGGCGTGGGTCACGGTTCGGACTTTGTGAAGCCGAAGCGGGTCAGCACCTCGCGCCCTTCAGCGGACAGGACGAACTGCACGAAGGCCTGGGCCAGCTCGCCCTGCTTTGACCCGCGGATCGCGGCGATGGGATAGGTGATCGGCGTGGGAGTCGGCACGGTGGTGATGACCTTTACCCGGTTCGGTTGAGTGGCCGCATCCGTCGTGTAGACGAACCCCGCTTCGGCCTCTCCACGAGCCACGTAGTCCAGAGCTTGGCGGACCGATTGGGCAAACACGCAGCGGCCTTCCAACGCGCCCCAAAGCCCTTTGGAAGCAAGCGCCTCCTTCGCATAGCGACCGGCAGGCACACTGGAAGGGTGGCCCACCGCGATGCGGGTATAGAAGGGATCCGTCAGGTCTCTCAAATCCTTAGGAAGGCGTTTCGCATCTGAAGGGACGATCAGCACCAAGGCATTGCCGGCAAAGGTGCGACGGGTCTGAGCCGCGAGCAGCCCCTGGGTCGCTGCGCGATCCATGGTGGCTTCATCCGCGGACGCGAAGACATCCGCCGGAGCCCCAGCGGCGATTTGCTGTAGCAAGGTGTCCGACGCTCCCGTGTTCAGGACGATGTGAACGCCAGGATGCCGTTGCTCAAAGCGCTGTCCCAGCGTCTTAAACGCTTCGGAAAGGCTCGCTGCGCCAGAAACAAATACATCCTGGGCAACGCCGGGAAGGCCCATCACCAGAAGGAGGAAACTCGATCGGATCAGGTGTCGCATCCAGGCTCCATGAGAACGTCCACGGATCGACTATATCGGAGAGCGCCCCACGCTTTGGTCACGTGTCCGCAGGAGCCAATAGTAGGATGTCTCCATGCGCCCCCTCCTTGCCCTATTCGCCACCCTCTCGCTTCTGGCCGCCCCCGCGCCCAAAAAGCCCAAGGTGAAGTTCACCACCTCGATGGGCGCCTTCATCGTGGAACTCAATCCCGAAGCGGCCCCCAAGACCGTGGAGAACTTCCTCACCTACGTGCGGGAAGGCCATTACAAGGGCACGGTGTTCCACCGAGTCATTCCCACCTTCATGATCCAAGGCGGCGGCTTCACTGAGGATCTGAAAGAGAAGTCGGCCCACAACTCCATCGTCAACGAGAGCAAACAGGCCCTGGACAAAGGGATGAAGAACAAGCGGGGCACCATCGCCATGGCGCGCACCATGTGGCCCGATAGCGCCCGCTGCCAGTTCTTCATCAACGTGAAGGACAACGTCATGCTCGATCCGAAGGGCGATAATGCAGGCTATTGCGTCTTCGGTCGCGTCATCCAGGGCATGACCGTGGTGGATGCCATCAAAAAGGTGAAGACCGCCAACCGCAATGGCATGGAGGCGGTCCCCCTCAAGCCTGTAACGATCCTGGACGCGAAAGCGCTCTAGACTACACGCCGAGCAGATCCATCAAGACCTCTTGCAGGGCCTGGGGATTCGCCTGCTCTGATACGGGCCGGAAAGGCAACGGCCTCGCCGCCAGAGCGAAGTGCTTCGCCCATCCCTCGTTCCCTGGCAGTCCCACTGCAATGGCTGCCTTCGGGTGGGCTCGCGGCGAAAGGTGGAAAGCGTCGGGGTCCAAGGGGGCCGTCATCAATTCGGGTTGAAGCCCCCACCGCCTCATCCAGCTGGCGAGGCGCCCTGCCACTTCGGGATGGCGGTGCAGCAGAAGCACGTGATGCCCGCCGAAATTCACCTCGGCCACGCCCAGGCCGTTAATGGGGATTTGCAAGGTGAAGCAGGAGCCCTTGCCTTCCTTGCTTCGCGCAGAGAGCACACCGCCCATGAGCGCCGCCAGCTCCCAGGAGATGGCCAGGCCAAGGCCGGTGCCTCCGAAGCGGCGCGTGATAGAAGCATCTCCTTGGCTGAACTTGTGGAAGAGGAAAGGAAGCGCCGACGGCGAGATGCCGATGCCCGTATCCTCAACTTCGATCACCAGCGATTCGCCCTCCAGCCGGCCTCGAAGGACGATCCGTCCGGATTCGGTGAACTTCACGGCGTTTCCCACCAAGTTGGTGATGATCTGCCGAAGGCGGCCAGGATCGCCTTCCATGGTCTCCGGCAACACCTCTGAGCCTTCCATTTCCAGGCGGACGCCTTTCGCCGCAGCCTGCCCCGAGAAGAGGGAATGCACCTCTTTCAGGATCTCCTGGGGCGAGAAATCGATGACTTCGAGATCCATCTGCCCGGCTTCGATCTTCGAGAAATCCAGCACATCGTTGAGCACGGAGAGGAGGCTCCGAGAGGCTTGGGCCACCGCCTCGGCGAGCTCCCGCTGATCCGCATCCAGTTCGCTTTTCTGGAGCAGGTAGTTCATCCCGATGATGGCATTCATGGGCGTGCGGATCTCGTGGCTCATGATGGCGAGGAATTCGCTCTTCGCCCGGGAGCCCTGCTCTGCCGCCTCTTTGGCCGCGAGCAGCTCCTGTTGGGCGGCCTTCCGTTCGGTGATATCGCTGATGCTCCCGGCCACGCGGATGGGCTTTCCTGCTGCGTCCCAAAGGGCCTGCCCCAGACTCTGAAACCAGCGCCAGCCGTGCCCACGCACGTGGGAGCGGTATTCCACAAAGTAGGGCACCTTCTTGCGGAGGTGATTGCGCAGCGCCGTCTCCACGCGCGTGCGATCTTCGGGATGCAGCTGATCGTTCCACTCCCGCAGGGTGGGGACTGCATCCTCATCCGCCAAGCCATGCATCTCTTTTAGGCGCGGCGACCAGTAGAGGTTCCCCGTGACCAGATCGCAATCCCAAATGCCCACCTGAGCGCCGCGCACCACCAGGGCGTAGCGCTCTTCGCTCTGCCTCAGGGCCTCTTGCTGCGCGCGCTCCCACGTCAGGTCCCGAATCACCACCGACCGCGCCAGGCGGCCCTTGTAGGGGAGGGTTTTGGGGTGGACCCGCATGGGATAACGGCTCCCGTCCGTGCGAATGCCATAGATCTCGTAGGGGACTTCGGCCTTCCGCTGCATGACGTCCACCGCCACCGGAACGCTCTCCGGCGCGACGAAATCCAGCACCGAGTGGCCGAGGAAATCACTGATATCGCCCCGGTACATACGGATCGCCGCGGCATTGGCATCCACCACGATCCCTTCATCCAGCACCAACACGCCATCCTCCGTGGCCTCGGAGATCATGCGGTAGCGCTCCTGCACTTCGAGGATCCGGTTCTGTTGTTCCTTGAGGCCCGAGATGTCGTGGAAGACCGCCACGTGGCACGGTTGCTTTTCGTATTGGATAGGCCGCACCGAGATCAGCACGGGCCGCGGCTCTCCCTTGGGCGTGCGCAGGGCCACTTCGGCATCTCTCAGGTACCCTTCCGCGCGAAGACGGGCCCGCAGGGCGTCTCGATCACCAGGATTATCGTAGAACTCGAGGCTGTTCAGCCCGCGGACCGACGCGCCATCCAGCTGCAACAGCTCCAGCAGCGCCTTATTGGCGTACAGCACCACTTCCTCTCGGTTCAGGATCAGGAGCGGGCTGGCGAGGGTCTCCGCCACCGTTCGGAATCGAGTTTCGCTTTCACCCGCTTCCGCTTCGGCGGCTTTCCGCTCCTGGGTCAGTGCCGCCAACAGCAGCGTCGTCAATCCCGCGACGGAGAGGTAGCCCTGCACAAGATTCAGATTCACCTCCGGTGAGAAACCACCAAAGGGGCCATGACCTCGGGCCGTCTCTCCCATCGCCAAAAGCGCGAGCAGAGCCACCACCAAGCTGCCGCCGGGTTGACGAAACCGGAGAGCCGCCCAGGTCAGGAAGGGGTAGAGCAAAAAGGCGATGGGAAAGGAGGTGCCCGGACCAAACCCCGGTCCGCCGAAAATGCGGACTGCGGTAAAGAAGCCCGCAATCCCGAGCACGACCCATTCCGCCGCCTTCTGCCACCCCCGCGGCCGGAAGAGGCGGCCGCTCACCAGCAGCGCAGGCGTGATCAAGAGCGCCGCCGTGGCATTCCCTTGGAACCATCCCCAGAAGAACTCCCGATCCGTTGGCCACTGCCCCCTGACCACCCAATACCGCAAAAAGGCTGCGGCCAGAGCGGTCAGCAAGGCCCCGTGCAGGATGAGCAGCAGAACATCCCTCGCCCGATCGAAGCGCACGCGAAACCCGGATCGCTCCAGCAGCCATGCGGCGGACCAAGCTTCTCCGGCATTCAGCCCAGCCAGAAGCAAGGCCTTCCACCAGGCGCTTTCGCCCCGCGCCCCCCACACCAGCAGCGAACCCACCATCACACCCAAGACCATGGGCCGGCCCCACATCAAGAGGAGGGCCAGGGCCACCGCCTTTGGAATCCAGATGGGATCGCCTGGAACGTAAGGGCCTGAAAGGGACCGCGCGAGAAGGTAGCCCAGAAACACAGCAAGGGCGGTGCACCCTTGCCGAAACCAGGCCCCTTCCCAAAACCTCATGGGCGGTGCTCCACCCGTGCCAGCAGCGCCTCGGGGGCCCTGAGTTTCCTCAGGCTCCGCACCAGGCGCTCTCGATACGCCGCCTTCAAATCGCCCCCTTGAAACCGCGCGCGGTCGAAATCCAACGCCATCACAGGCCCCTCAGCCGGGATCAAAAGATTGGTGGCGTTCAGATCGGGAACCCAGCATCCCCAAAGGCTCAGGGCGTCGAGTAGACGTTCGATCTCACCCCAGACCTCCGCCTCGAAACGCCTGGGCCAGGGTTGTGCATCGACCCATCGCGTGAAGTAGAGCCCTTCCACACCCAGCCCTCGGCGCCGCCAGGCGCAACCTAAGGGTTCTACGGTGGGAAGGCCAGCCTCCCAGAGCAGTCGATGCATATGAGCTTCGGAACGGAATCTTTCCGCAGAAAGATAAGTTGCCTCATTGAGGTGGCGGACCAGCCCCCCCCGCCGATAAGGCCGAACCACCATCTCCCCCACCCGCGCCACGCCGCCCCGGCCGTAGGATCCGCCGAGGGGCTGCGGCTCCATCTCCCAAGACAGGCCCTCCGGCCCCCAGTGGGTCCACGCCTTTCCATAGGCGCCGAAGTCCAACGCTTCGCGTTGAACCCACGGGCCCAAGGGCGTGCGAGGCTGGTAGGGCCAACCGACGGGAGGAGAGGAAGTGCGCGCAGCGGTCATAGGAATGCTCTTGATAGTGTGGCCCAAGCTGCTCGCCGCTGGGGAACCAGAGCGCACCTTCATTCAGGAGTCCTTTGCGTCGAAGCTGCTCGGACGCAAGGTGCGCTACGCCGTTCACGTCCCGACCGCCGCGAGCGTCGCGCAATGGAAGGCTCAGCACCCCAGCCAGCGCCTCCGCCTGGTGCTTCTACTCCCAGGCGCCTACGACCAGCCCTCCGATCTCCAAAGCTCCGGGTTGGACTCAGATCTGCTTCACCAAGAGGCCTCGGGATCCACGGCCCCGGCCCTGTGGGTGGCCCCGGAGCATTTTCATAGCTGGTATGCCGATCGACTGGATGGCTCCTTCCCTTTCGAGCAGTTCCTCTTCGAAGAGTGGCTCCCCGACTTGGAAAAGCGGTTCCCCGACTTCGGTGGTTCCCAAGCTCATCGGACTGTCCTCGGCTTCAGCATGGGGGGCTTCGGCGCACTGAATCTCGCCGCCCGGAGGAAGGCATTCAGCCGATGTGTAGCCTTGAGTCCTGCCCTGATCGAGCCTCCCTTCACCAAGGCCAGTTTTTGGGTGCGTCGAACCCTCAAGCGAACCTTCCCCATGGAACCCGAAGCTTTTGCGCCTTGGAACCCGTGGGAACACCTCGGCGGCGATTGCGAATTGATCCTCGGATGCGGCACGGAGGACAAGTACCACTTGGAGGTCGTGACGCAACGCTTCGCAGAAGTCTGCGCCTCAAGACATCGTGCAGCGACACTCCTGCTCGCACCCGGCGGACACAACTGGGGCTATTGGCGCAAGGCAATCTCGGAGCTGGCGCCCAAGATCACGCAACCATTCGGGAGTGGAGACACCATTCCTAGCGCGACTGAAAAAAGACTGCAATAGGCACCGTCGACCTGCCTCTCTCATGTTGCATTCCGGTGACTTCCTTGAAGACCAAGGGAAACGGGCCTGACACCGATGAGTTCTCCGTGGGGACCTGTGGATATCCTCCCGTAGAATCACAGTGTGGAACATCGTGAGCTCTCTTCCTCCCGCGAACGCCTTACAGATCTTCTCGATCTCATGCGTCATAAGGCATCGAACCTCGCCGCGGAGCCCCTCGCCAGATTGGATGCGGCGATCGAAGCGGATGATGCGCGCGAGTTCATATCCCTTCTACCTCTCTTGCAGACAACGCTCACCGAGGAGGCCGTGGAACGCTTGCGCCGACCGGGCCGAATCCGCACCAAGGGAATGATGGATCTCCTCAAGGCGCTGGAACCCGCTGCTCAGCTGGCGCGACAACGGCGCTCCGCACGGTGGGGTTTGGACGCCTCACGAACGCGACTTCGCATGCGCATGGCCCGCACGCATCCTTGTCTGGCCTTCGACGCCCAAGATCTTCAGATCCTCATCGCGGAGGCCTTCTATTTGGAGGGCATGCCCCTCGCGCTGGATCTGAGCCGACATCCAAGACCGCTCATCACCTTCGCACCCGCATTGAGCCAGGGGGTCGAAGGTCGCGACGAGGTGGTGGAGGTGGAAGCGAAGGCATCGCCCAAAGGCGAGTGGGTGGCACGATTGAACGGCCGCTTGCCTGAGGGTCTGCGCATCCTCCACGCGGACACGATCCCCTCGTGGGCCAGTCCTGCCGCAGAGCTGGCCACGCGGGCCCACTACCAATGGCCCTGCCCTCTTCCTTCCGAGGGTGCCAAGGCCTCCCTGCAACGCTTTCTCGAAGCTCCGTCTTTTTTCTTAGAAAAACCGGGAAAGCAGGGTGGCCAGAAAATGGAAAAGCGCGTGGAGCTGCGTACGGAAATCCTGGCAGCGGAATGGAAGGGCCAAGTCCTTCACTTCACCATGCCGTTGAGCCCAGGCAAGGCCCTAAGCCCGCTCAAGCTGCTGGGCGCCTTGTTTCAGCAAGAGCCCTCATCGATCCAAGGGCTCATTCGCGAGCGTGTTGAACTCGCGGAGGATCCTCGGCTTCAGCAGGGCGAGCGCTTCGAAACCAAGCTAAAAAATATTTATGAGGACGCCACCCTGCTCACCAGCGGCGGCAACATCACCCTCGTAGACGAGGACGACGACGAGCCCATGATCCTAGGCTGAGGCCGCATCCTTGGAGATGCTCAGCAGCATCCCCAAGCAGATGAGGCTCGTGATGAGGCTATTGGGACCGAAGGAGATGAAGGGCAGCGGAATGCCCTTATTGGGTGCGAGGCTCAGCACGACACTCATGTTCATGAGGGCCTGCACCACGAGAAGCAGCGTCAGTCCCACAGCCGTCAAGCGTAGGAAGGGATCGGGGCAGCGGCGCGCGATGCGCGTCCCCCGCCAGAGCACGCCCACGAAGAGCGCGAGGATGGTGAGCGTGCCCACCAAACCCAATTCCTCCCCGATGACGGCGTAAATGAAATCCGTGTGAGCTTCAGGCAGATAGAAATATTTCTGTTGGCCTTCCCCCATCCCCACGCCGAACAAACCCCCGTTACCGACGGCGATGAGGCTTTGAATGGCCTGGTGCCCCTTGCCTTGGGGATCCTGCCAGGGATCCAAAAAAGCGAGAATGCGCTGCCAGCGCCAAGGCGTCATCCAGATGAAGAGGAAGCCCACCACCGCGAGCAGCGGGATGGTGATGGCGAAGATCCAGCGGGGCGCTCCACCCAGAAAGATGATGAGCATCACCACGAAGATGATGAGGAAGGCCGTTCCCAGGTCGGGCTGAGCCAACATGAAGGCGATGGGCGCCGCGAAGATCATCCCCAGCAGCACCAATTTGGGAATGGCCTCTCGGTTTTTACCCCAAGCCTCCCGATGGCGCACCATCCAGTAGGACGCCACCACCACCGCCACCGGTTTGAGAAGCTCCGAAGGCTGCAGACTCATGGGGCCGAGGCGCAGCCAGCGGTGGGCGCCGTTGACCTTCACCCCCACGACCAACACGGCCAACAACAACACCGTGAGCACACCCAGCGTGATCCACATGGGCTTGGGTTGGTCTTGCAAGGGCCCCAGCTCCGCTTGGGTCAGGATCAACATGGTGATGATGCCGATAGCCCCGGCGACGAGCTGTCTCACCAAGAACGCCGTGGCGGCACCATGCCCGCTCTGGGAGGCGCGCACCCATGAGGCCGAGTAGACCCACACCATTCCGATGGCCATCAGCAGTGAGGCAAAGAGCAGAAGCCAGCGGTCGACGGGACGGCGGAGAGACATGAGTCTAGGCTAGCGACTTACAGCACCAACCGTTCCTGATATTCGCCGAAGACATCCCGCAGAGTCTCGCACACTTCACCTACGGTGGCCTGAGCTTTCACGGCGCCGAGAATCCGCGGCATGAGGTTGTCCGTGCCTTTGGCCGCCGCGGCCAGCTCTTCCAGACGCATCCGCGTAGCTCCGTTATCGCGCTGGGCGCGCACGTCGGCGATCTGCGCGCGGCGGGTGGCGCCGAGGGCCTCATCCACGCGGAGCAGATCCGGCGCCTGCTCCTTCTCAATGGCGAACTTGTTGACGCCCACGACGATCTGCTCGCCCTTCTCCACGGCCTTTTGATAGGCGTAGGCGGCGTTTTGGATCTCCTTTTGCGGAAAGCCCTTCTCGATGGCGCTCACCATGCCGCCCAGATCATCGACCTTGCGGAGCAGCTCCTCGGCACGCCGCTCCAGCTCGGACGTCAGGCTTTCCACGTAGTAGCTGCCCGCGAAGGGATCCACCACGTCGGCGACACGGTGCTCATAGGCGAGGATCTGCTGGGTGCGAAGGGCGATCATGGCGCTCTGTTCCGTAGGCAGGGCCAAGGCCTCGTCGCGGCTGTTCGTGTGCAGGGACTGCGTGCCGCCGCAGACGGCGGACATGGCCTGCACGGTGGTTCGGACGATGTTGTTATCCGGCTGCTGGGCGGTGAGCGTGCTTCCTGCGGTCTGGGTGTGGAAGCGGAGCATCTGGCTCTTGGCGTCGCTCGTGCCGAAGCGCTCCTTCATGATCTTGGCCCAAAGGCGGCGGGCAGCGCGGAACTTCGCCACCTCCTCGAAGAACTGGTTGTGGGCGTTGAAGAAGAAGGAGAGGCGCGGCGCGAAGGTCTCCAACTTCAGACCTGCATCGAGGGCCGCCTGCACGTACGCGATGCCGTCGCCCAAGGTGAAGGCGATCTCCTGGGCCGCGGTGCAGCCCGCTTCGCGGATGTGGTAGCCCGAGATGGAGATGGTGTTCCAGTTGGGCACCTGATCCGCGCAGAAGGCGAAAATGTCGGTGATGAGGCGCAGGCTCTGGCGCGGCGGGAAGATGTAGGTTCCCCGGGCCATGTACTCCTTGAGGATGTCGTTCTGGATGGTGCCGCCCACCTTATCCCAGGAGACGCCCTGCTCTTCCGCCACGGCGAGGTAAAGGCTCAGGAGCACGCTGGCTGGGGCGTTGATGGTCATGCTCGTCGTGACCTGATCGAGGGGAATGTCTCGAAACAAGGTGCGCATATCGTGGATGGAGGCGATGGACACGCCCACCTTGCCCACCTCGCCCAGGGACATCGGATGATCGGGATCCAGCCCGATCTGCGTGGGCAGGTCGAAGGCCACAGAGAGGCCCGTCGTGCCGTTGGCCAACAGGTAGCGGTAGCGGGCGTTGCTCTCTTCGGCGGTGGCGAAGCCGGCGTACTGGCGCATGGTCCAAAGGCGGCCCCGGTAGCCCGTCGACTGCACGTGGCGGGTGAAGGGGTACTTGCCCGGCGCACCGAGCTCCTTCAAAACATCCAGGTGCTCCACATCCGCGGGGGTGTAGCTGTTCTTGAGCGGAATGCCCGAGCTTGTCTCGAACTTGGGTTGCCGGAGCTTGGAAGGATCCTCCTTGACGTCCAGCTGGGCGCGCACCTGGGCCAGGAAATCCGCTTGGTACATGAAGCCTCCGCAACCCTCCACTGTATCAAGGGAAAAGGCCGGATACACTTGCCGGAACCATTCCGGACAGACCATGCCGATGCTCCTTCCTCCGCCTCCTCCGGCCCAGGTGCTTCTCTTAAAGGGCGCCGATCTGTGGATTGAACAGGGCGGCACCGGGTCCGCCCACACCGGGCTAGCCGTGGTGCTCAAGGGAGGCAGGATCCTGGCAGTGGGCCCCGAGTCCCAGATGCTCAAAGCGCATCCCAAGGCCCGGGTCATCGAGTTAAAGGGCGGCACCCTGCTGCCGGGCTTCATCGAGGGCCATGCCCATATCTCAGGCATCGGGCGACTCAAGGCCGAGGCGGCCCTCGCTGGCGTGGAATCCCTTCCCGAGGCGCTGGGCCGGTTGCGGGAATGGAGCCAGGCCCACACCGAGGGTTGGGTGGTCGGCCGCGGATGGGACCAAAACCGCTGGCCCAATCGTGAGTTCCCCACCGCCACCCACCTCGACCGTATCACCGGCACTCGCCCGGCCATCCTCACCCGCGTCGACGGCCATGCCGTGTGGGTGAACAGCGCCGCGCTCTCCTTGGCGGGCATCGACGAATCCACCAAAGACCCCGAAGGAGGACGCATCCTCCGGGATGCTTCGGGCCGGCCCACGGGCATCCTCGTGGATCAGGCCATGGACTTGGTGCGTCGCTTGTTGCCCGAACCCACCGATGGCGACGTGGATGCCTCAATGCTCGAAGGGCTCAAAACCCTGAGGTCCCAGGGATTCACCGCGGTCTGCGATATGGGCACCTCCGCCCGCGAATTGGCCTCCCTTCGGCGGCTCCAATCGGCAGGCACCCTGCCCATCCGCGTCTTCAGCTACATCACCCACGATGAAACCCTCATGCTGCGGGAGCTGAAGGCCCCCCATTCCAAAAAGCTCTCCTTCTTCCAGACCCAAGGGGTGAAGTTCTACATGGATGGCGCATTGGGAAGCCGAGGCGCAAGGTTGCTGGAGCCCTATGCAGACGCGCCGGAGACGCAGGGCCTTTGGGTCACAGAGCTCTCAAGCCTCGGCCGCGGCATCGAGGTGACGATGCGGGCGGGCTATCAGCCGGCCATCCATGCCATCGGCGATGCAGCCAACCGCATGGCTCTAGACCTCATCGAGAAAGCGATCCACAAAGCCCGAGGCCACGCCCTCGCTCCCCGCATCGAGCACGCGCAGATCGTGACAGCGGAGGATGTGGTGCGGTTCGGCAAGCTCGGCGTCATCGCCTCTGTCCAACCCGTGCACTGCACCAGCGATCACAGCTGGACGCCAGCCCGCTTAGGGCCCTCGCGCCTGGAGGAGGCCTTCCCATGGCGGCGCTTCCTAGATGCCAAAACGACCATCGTCTTTGGCAGCGACGCCCCTGTGGAGGATGCCAACCCCTTCATCTCTCTCGCGGCCGCAGAAACGCGGCAGGACCCTGATGGCGACCCCCCCGGGGGATTCCTTCCTGGCCAGTGCATGACGCGCGAGGAGTCCCTCCGGGCCTACACCTCTGCAAACGCCAAAGCTCTTGGGCATACCGATTTGGGGGTCATCAAAGCGGGTGCTGCGGCCGACCTACTATGGGTGGAGGCTCCCATGCAGTCCCTGCCACCCGACGCTCTTCGCCAAGTGAAGCCGGGCCGGCCTTGGGTGGATGGCATTGAGGCCGAGGTGAAGTGAATGCCCTTCGGCCGCTGGTTCCTTCCTTCCGAAGATCAGGCCTACCACTTCGATCTGGCTTCGGAACTTGTGAGGGATCTGCACCAGCGCGCCCGGGTGGGCCTCCTGGGCCTGCTGCTGTTCCTATTCCTGCTCGGCCGATTCCTTCAGACCTCCATCGCGGCCACGCCGGCCATGGGGCACCTGCTCATCGTCATCGGGATGGTGGCGGTGCTGCGCCTGGGTATCACGCTGGCGCTGGATCAGCATCCTGAATGGATAGAAGACCCTCACACCCGGCACGTCTTCTTCATCACGCAGACCTTCATCACCGGGTGCGGGCTCGGCCTCTTCAATATGCTCGCGTTGGAGCATCTGAGCTCCACGGATCTGGCGTTGCTCTGCGTCTGCCAATTGGGCATCACGGCCCTGGCCATGGTGTCGATGGCCGCCAGTTTCCTCGCCTATGCGGCCTACATGCTGCCGAACATGCTCATCCTGATCTTCGGGCTGGCGCTCCACCCTCCCGCCCAAATCCCGGATGTGTTTCCCCTGATCCTCGGCTGCTTCGTCTCCGTCAGCCTCTATCTCGCCTCCGTCGTGCATGACGGTTTCAAACACCAAAGCCTGCTTTCTCTCAAATTGAGGGATGCCGCGCTGAAGGACAGCCTCACCGGGCTGTACAACCGCCGATTCGTGCTGGAGTTCATGTCCACCGCCTCCAGCCAGATCCTCCGCGATTGGGGCCGGGAGGGCGAATCCGGCCGCAGCCTCGGCCTCTACATGCTGGACATTGATTTCTTCAAATCGATCAACGATACCCATGGCCACGCCGCGGGCGATGCAGTGCTGAGTCAGCTGGCCATGCTGCTCTCCCTGACCTCCCGTCGGCCTGATCTGGTGGCCCGTTGGGGGGGCGAAGAATTTCTGATCATCGCTCAGGATGTGGATCGCGAGCATCTCGAGGTGCTCGGGGAACGCATCCGGCTCGAGATCGAGTCCTTCCAATTTCTGCTTCCCAACGGGAAGGTGTTGAGCGCCACCTGCTCCATCGGCTGTACCGCCTTCCCCTTCAGCACCTCAGACCCGGGAGCCCTCTCCTGGGAAGGCACCTTGAATCTCGCCGATGCCGCCCTCTACCGGGCGAAACAAAAGGGCCGCAACCAGGTGCGCCGCGCGGAAGCCGGGCCGGACGCCCAGGGCGACGTTCTAGGGCTGCTCGGGCTGGCGGATAAGGCCCATGCCCTGAAGAGCGGTTCGTCCATCCTTCGCATTCGCTGAGGCGAGCCCGGCGCGTTGAAGGCCAGCGGAGGCTGATAGCCTTATCTTCATGGATCTCCGCCCTTCCGTCCCCCTCCTCGCGCCCTCCATCCTTTCGGCGGATTTCACGCGCCTTGCCGAAGCGCTGCATTTTCTGGAGGAGGCCGGCGCAGAGGTCGCGCACGTGGACGTGATGGATGGGCGCTTCGTCCCCAACATCACTCTGGGCATGCCCATCGTCGAAGCCATGCGCAAAGTTACAAAGCTTCCGCTCGACTGCCATCTGATGATCGTGGAACCCGGCCGCTACGCAGTGGACTTCGTCAATGCTGGCGCCACCTGGGTGAGCATTCACCAGGAGGCCGACCCTCATGCGCACCGCACGCTGGATGCCATCCGGAAAGCGGGGGCGAAAGCGGGCATCGTGCTGAACCCTGGAACCGCCGTGGAGACCCTGGTGGATCTCGTGGGCGACTTCGACTTCGTCCTCCTCATGAGCGTGAACCCTGGCTTCGGCGGTCAAAGTTTCATCCCCCGCACCCTCGATAAAGTGGCCCGGCTGGACCGTCTGCGCAGAGAGCGGAACACGCCCTTCCTCATCCAAGTGGATGGCGGCGTGGGTACGAAGAACGCAGCCGATCTCGTTCGGGCCGGTGCCGATTGTCTCGTGGCGGGCAACGCTGTGTTCAAGGCTGAAGACCCTAAGGCTGCGGTGAAGAACCTTCAAGCCGAGATGCGCCGGGGACGGATCGGCTGAGCCTAATCCTTCACTGAAAAGAAATTGCCGGTGATGAACAGTGATTTCCCACATCACTGTTCATCGTTGTTCATCACCGGCCCTTTTCCCTTCGCATAGCCGCCATTTCTCCGTCCGCGAGAGCCTCTTTACGGCCCGCTCCCGCTTCAGCGCCTCGCTTCGGGTGCCGCACGCCTCGGTGTAAAGCAGCTCCAACGGCCCTCGGCCCCGAGTGTATTTGGCGCCCTTCCCCTCCTGATGCTGCTTCAGCCGCGCGTGCACATCCACCGCGATACCGCAGTAGAGGGTTCCATCGCCGCAGCGGAGGAGATAGAGATGCCAGAGGGGCATACCTCAGCATGGCGGCACTGCGCGAAGAATGCATCGCGCAATGCCGCCATTCGTCTATGTTCTGTATTCGAGCCCGCGAATCGGCCTATTGGAAGTAGCCGTACAACTCCACGTAGCTGAAATAGCTCGGGAAGGCATCCCCAAGATCGGTGAACAACTCCACATCCATTTGAGTGCCTGGAGCGAAGACCATTCCTTCACCTGCGCTTTCGAAGTGCATGGCCGCGGTGACTTTTCCCGGCAGATCGACCCCGGTAGAAGGCATTCCGGCTGGAGAGAAGAAGAACTGCTGAACCTTTCCGGGCACTCCTGTGGACGGGCCTACGGAGATGCTGCTCGCGCCCACGCGGCCCGCCGTTCCGTAGTAGATGCTGCGAATCCCCGTCATCACGAAGGATTGTCCGTGCGGGAGCGTAAAGGCCCCATTGGTTCCCTGAGGAACCCGCTGGCCATTGCGCAACATGGTCCATGAATAGTCGCCTGTGCGGCTGCCCTGCGTGCGCTGATAGACCACAATGTTCTTCGTGGGAATCGCCTGTGCCAAAGCAGGAAGAGACAACAGGAGAGGTAAGCAGGCGGATGAAAGCCGACGCATGAAAATCCTTTCGGAGCTAGGACTCGGACAAGTCCGATTTCCGATCAGTCTGCGGGGCGCCATACAGGTCTAAAGGTACGGTCTCGAAAAAATGGCTAGGCCATTGGCAGGAGCGCGCTGGTCAGGCCTCCCTTCCCTCAGTTAAAAGGCCCCACCAGCGTGAGTTCCCGACGCTCCACCACGCGATCGCCCTCCAGAAACGCTAGGGTTCCCTTGACCTTGCCACGCACCAGCACGCCCTTTGGAAACATGATGAAAACATCAGCGCGTGCCCTGTTGGCAGGTGCCAACGAGAGCGGGTTCGCCGCGGTCACGATAGCGAAGCCCTGGGCACTCAGCTCCTGCGGCAGGCTCATGCGGATGATCCGCGGCCTTGGCACCAGGTTGCTGAGGTCGAAACGCAGGTGGTTGATCACGAGGTCGCCCTGTGCACCCCTCACTTCCTGATAGGGCGCCTCCAGCCCTCGAAGAGAAAGAATGTCCAGATCGCTGCGGGTCAGCAGCGCCCCAGCAAGCCCCAGCATCAAAACCCCCAGCGCGGATCCGTACACGAGCGTGCGCGTACGGATGGGACGGCGCGTCTCCCCGGCGCGCTCCGCTTCGGTGCTATACCCCACGAGACCTCGTGGCCGTTTGAGTTTGTCCATCACCTCATCACAAGCGTCCGCACAGGCCGCGCATGCAATGCATTCCATCTGCAGGCCATTGCGGATATCGATGCCTGTCGGGCAGACCTGGACGCAGCGGTTGCAATCGATGCAATCGCCCACCCCATCGCCCTTGCCTCGCGGCTCGCCACGGCGCGGCTCGTAGGCCAGGATGGGCGAATGCCGATCCATCAGCACCGATTGGAAGCGACCATAAGGGCAGGCGATGATGCAGAACTGCTCGCGGAGATATCCGAAATCCACGAGGATGATGGCCGAGGCGACCCCAAGCACGCCCGCAAACCTGGAGGAAATGCCGCCCGGGTGCAGAACGGCCTGGATGACGCCTTCAGACCCGATGAAGTAGGCGAGAAAGCTCAGAGCGATGGCGACCGAGAGTGCCGCAAAAAGCGGCCATTTCACCAGCTTCCGAAAGATCCAGTCCGGCGACCCCTCCCGCTCCATGTCTCGGCGACGGCGCTCGGAGGCCGACCCTTCGATCCACCCCTCCAGCCTTCGGAACATCGCTTCTACAAAGACGGTCTGCGGGCAAGCATAGCCACACCACACCCGCCCCCACAGAGCAGTCACGAAAAAAAGGCCGAACACCACAAGGGCGAGAATGAAAAATAGCAAGGGCGCGTCGAAGGCCCAGAACTGAGTTCCCAGCAGGACGAAACGGCGCTCCGAGATATCCAACAGCACCGCCGGCATGCCTTTGATGCGCACCCAAGGCAGCAGCAGATAGAAGAGAATCAGCCCGCCGTGCAACCACGCCCGCAGGCGCGTATATCTACCGCGCACTTCCGCAGGATAGATGGCGACCCGATGGCCATGCTCGTCCAAAGCCGCGACGGTGTCACGGCGACGCGGCTCCGGTTCACGGCTCATCAGGTGCTCCTACATCACTCCAAAGATCAGTGCTGATCTCTGGCCTTCGCTAAGGTTTTGCGTCCAAGACCTCATTCCCCTGTGGCGCCTTGGGGTTGGGCGGGTGAGTACCGCGCAGCGATCGGATGAAGGCCGCGACGTTCATGATCTCTTCGGATTCAAGCTGGTTGCCCCATACCGGCATGCCCTTATCCGGAACGCCCTCCTGGATGACCTGCATCATGGACGCGGTGGTGCCGTCGCCGTTGATCCAGAAGTTGTCCGTGAGATTGGGGCCCACCTGTCCCTGGCCTTCCGCCAGGTGGCAGGTAGCGCATTTCGCGCGGTAGAGATCCGCCCCTGCAGCAAGCACCTTCTTATCCTTTTCTGCCGCCGCCAGCTCCGCAGCCGTATATACCCGAGGCGGCGTGTTGCTCTTCACCAGATCAGCGAGGGCCTTCTTATCCGAATCGAATTCCTGCAGGAGCGTGGGGCCTTCGAAGACGTGGAAATAAAGGAAGTAGCCGATACCGAAGACGATGGTGCCGTAGAATATGGCGTTGAACCATCCAGGCGGTGGATAGTCGAGTTCCTTAATGCCGTCGTATTCGTGATCCAGCATCGGATCGGGTCGCTTGATGGCCATGGCTCAATCCTCCAAGGGCAGCTTGGATAACGCTTCGAAATGGGCCCTCCGCTTCCGGCTCAGAGCAAACCAGGACCAGCCTAGATAGATCCCCAGGAAGATCAGCATCCCGAGCACGATGAGCGCGGTGTAAGGGTATTGGGAAAGCAATTCGGATTTCATGGTTTGGGCCCTGGCCTACCGAGCTTCTGCAGATAGGCGATGAGGGCGACGACTTCCCGGTCCTCCAACCCCTTCGGCCCTCCCTGAGCCACCAGATTGTCGGCGATCTGCTTGGCCTGGGCTCGCGCCTGCTCCTCCGCGTGCCACACCTGATCTTGGGTGTAAGGCACGCCGAGCTTTCGCATCACATTGAGCTTCTTCGCCAGGATGGCGAAATCCGTCTTGTCCGAAAGCATCCAGGTGTAGGAAGGCATGATGGAGTTCGGCGTCATGCTGCGCGGATCATCCATGTGCCGGAGGTGCCACATGTCCGAGTATTTGCCACCGAGGCGCGCGAGGTCGGGCCCAGTGCGCTTGGATCCCCATTGGAAGGGGTGATCCCATACGGATTCTCCAGGCGTGGATGGCTTTCCGTAGCGCAGCGTCTCCGCCACCATGGGCCGGATCATCTGCGAATGGCAGAGATAGCAGCCTTCCCGAACGTAGAGATCCCGCCCCGCCAACTCCAACGCCGTATAAGGCGCGACTTTGTTGGGGATGTTGGCGTACTCGTGAACCTTCAACGTCGGAAGGATCTCGATGATGGTGCCCACGAGGATCCCTAGCAGCGCGAGGACGGTGAAGATGGCCGGCATGCCCTCCAATCGGCGATGGCGAGGCATCGGAATTCCATCATCGAAGTGGTCCACCTTTTTCACCACCGGTACGACAGGCTCCGCCGGTTGAGCTTTCCCGACGGTCTTCATGACGTTGTAGACCATCATGAGGATGCTGGCGAAGAAGAGCACACCGCCAAAGGCGCGCACCCAGTAAAGCGGGACGATGCGTACCACCGTGGCGATAAAATCGGGATAGGCGAGGCGCCCGCGCAGATCGATCTGCTGCAGCATGAGGCCCTGAGTGATGCCCGCGGCCCATAGGGCGACCACGTAGAAGGCAATGCCCGCGAACCCTACCCAGAACTGCATGTTCGCGAGGCGCTTTGAGTAGAGCTCTGTATTCCAGAGCCTCGGCACGAGGTAGTAGATCATGCCGAAGGTGAGGAAGCTGTTCCACCCGAGGGTGCCGCCGTGCACGTGGCCGATGATCCAATCGGTGTAATGGCCGAGGGCATTGACCGACTTGATGGAAAGCAGCGGTCCTTCGAAAGTGGCCATGCCGTAGAAGGTGACTGCGGCAGCCAGAAACTTGAGCACGGGCTCTTCGCGGACCTTATCCCACACGCCCCTGAGCGTGAGGAGGCCGTTCACCATGCCGCCCCAGCTCGGCGCCCACAGCATAAGGGAGAACACCATGCCCAGCGTCTGCGCCCAATCCGGAAGCGAAGTGTAGAGCAGATGGTGCGGTCCAGCCCAGATGTACATGAACACGAGGGACCAGAAGTGAATAATGGAGAGTCGATAGCTGTATACCGGACGACCCGCGGCCTTGGGGATGAAGTAGTACATGAGGCCGAGGAAGGGCGTGGTGAGGAAGAAGGCCACGGCGTTATGGCCGTACCACCACTGCACCAAGGCGTCCTGAACACCGGAGTAGGCGGAATAGCTCTTGAGAAAACCCACCGGCATCGCGACGGAGTTCACGATGTGCAGTACCGCCACGGTGATGATGGTGGCGATGTAGAACCAGATCGCCACGTACATGTGCTTTTCCTGCCGGATCTTCAGCGTCCCGAAGAAATTCACAGCGAAGATCACCCACACCACCGCGATGAGGATATCGATGGGCCACTCCAGCTCCGCGTATTCCTTGCCTTGCGTGATGCCGAAGAGGAGCGTCGCGGCGGCGAGGACGATGATGAGCTGCCAGCCCCAGAAGTGGAGCCTCCCTAGGGAATCAGAGAACATCCGTGTCTTGCACAGGCGCTGAGTGGAGTAGTACATGCCTGCGAAGATGGCGTTGCCCGCAAAGGCGAAGATCGCCGCGTTGGTATGAATGGGCCTCAGACGTCCGAAGGTGGTCCAGGGCAGCCCGAGATTCAGCTGCCAGTGGGCCAGTTGAAGCGCGATCACCACGCCTGCGAGAAAGGCCACCACGCCCCAAATGATGGTCGCCCACACGAACTGCTTGACGATCGCGTCGTCGTAGGGCCGGGCCTCAAGCCTTGGGCTGTCCATGGGGACCTCCATTCTGTGGTTCGGAATCATCGAGAAGCATCCGGACCGCGGGTGTCTCCCCGTCCGAAAACTGGTCAGCTCTGACGGCCCAAAGGAAGATGCCCAGAAAGAGGAGACCGAGCAGCAGCGCCAGCGGAAGCAGAATCGCAATGATGGTCATGGCTTCCCCTCGAAGCGAGCGCGGATCTCCGCCGTTCCCATCGCGCTTGAAAGCAGCACGGTGATGGAGCTGAGGGGCATGATCACCGCAGCCACTAGCGGATTGATCCAGCCGAATAGCGCGGCGATGCCACCGATCAGGTTGTAGGCGATGGAGAGTGCGAAATTCCGGCGCAGTACTTTGCGGGTCTCCCGTCCCAGCACGATGAGATCCGCCACCGCGCGGAGGTCCGGTGTGGAGAGGTAGACGTCGGAAGCCTTGAGGCTGAGATCCATGCCGCCATGCATGGCGATGCCAACGTGGGCATGCTGAAGTGCCAACGCATCGTTGGCCCCATCTCCCACCATAAGCGCGCCTGGCGTCGCCTTCAGGATCTCCAGCTTCTGTTCCGGGCTTACTCGGCTGCGCGCCTCTTCGAGAGGGATGCCTACTTCACCCGCCAGGTGGCGTACCACCGGATCGCCATCCCCGGAGAGCATGCCCACCCGACATCCCATCCTCTGGAGAGCCATCACGGCCTCTGCAGCCTCGTCCCTAGGTTGATCACGAAGGGTGACACTCGCGCGCAGCTGCCCATCCACGAAGAGCCCCACCGACGTATGAACGGAATCCGCACCCAGTGAATTCCGAACCTCCACAACCCGGCCTTGATGGCGCGCGCGAACGCCACGTCCTGCTTCCTCTTGAAGTTCTTCCAGTTCAGCAGGCTGAACACCCGCAAGGTGATGGCGCAGTGCGCGCGCGATGGGATGCCGTGAGGTGCCTTCGAGGGCCAGCACCAACGAGAGGTTCTCCGCCACGTCCCCTTCGATATGGTGAAAACCTTCCGCCGTCATATCGCCATGGGTGAGGGTGCCTGTCTTATCAAAGAAAACCGCCTGCACTTCACCCAATCGTTCGAGAGCCTCGCCGCTCTTCACGATGTAGCCCTTGCGGTAGGCCCGGCCCAGCGCCCGGCTGAAGGTCAAGGGTGTGGCCAGCGCGAGGGCGCAGGGACAGGTGACGATGAGCAAACTCAGCGCGCGGTTTAATCCCTCGCTGGGGTTGGTCGCGATAAATGCGAGGAATACGCCGATCGCGAGCACCAGCACAACCGTGAGGAAGTGGCGGGATACGCGGTCCGTGAGACCCAGCAGCGGTGAACGTGTCTCCGCTTCCAGCTGATGGAGAATGCCACCCAAACGGCTCTCACGCATGGGTTGATCCACTTGGACCAGCAGCGCTCCACCTTCATTGCGAGAGCCGGCGTATACAACATCGCCGGCTTTGACGGCCAAAGGTTGGTGCTCTCCTGTAAGCCATGCAGCGTTGATAAAAGACTCGCCCGCCACGATCCTGCCATCCGCAGGAACCCGCTCGTGATCGCGAATCTGCACCAAGTCACCAGCCTTGAGGTGATCAGGCGGAACATCCGTGCTCAATTCCCCGCCCATCCTGTGGGCGATGGGCGCGAAGAAATGCTGCACTAGCTGAGATGTTCGCGAAGCCTTGGTTTGCACCTGCTTGAGGTAGTAGCGGCTAGCCAGCAGCAGGAAGACAAGCGCAGAGAGAGAATCGAAATAGATATAATCAGAACCTCGCGCCACGTTGAGCGCGCTCACGACCGCCCCGAGCACGATGGCCAGCACGATGGGCACATCGATGTTGATGCGGCGAGTGCGAAGGGCCCCGAGGGCCGATTGATAGAACGGCATGGCGCTGTACCCGAGCACGGGCACGAAAAGTCCCAAGCTCACCCAGCGGAACAGCGCTCCCATCTGCCCGGTAGCTCCACCGTAAAGGGAGACCGCCATGAGCATGATGTTGCCGGCGCAGGCGCCCGCGACACCAAGGCGCAGCAGCGTTCGGCGATGTTCCGCCCTTTGATGGTCCTCCGCAGATTCATCGATCGGAATGGCGTGAGGACGATATCCGAGTTTCTGAATCATCGCCGCCACCGGCCCCAGGGGCGCGAGGTTCTCCAACGTCACTGTCAATACGGATTGAGAGAGATCCAGTCGGCATTCCAGAACGCCCTCCGAAAGTCTCGGGAGCTGCTCTAGCAACCAGAGGCATGCGACGCAGTGGATTCCTTCCACATAGAAGCGGGCCGTTGAATTCCCATCCACATAGAGGGGCCGCAGTTCGCGTGCATCCAAATACTCAAAGCGCCCCAGGGGCCAACGGACCGGTTGGGCCGGCTGGAAGCAATAGCCGTTGGATTTCAATACGTAGTAGCCCTGTAGACCGGAACTGTCCAAAAGCTCGAAGACCGTGAGGCAGCCCTGACAACAGAACTCTCCCCGGCCTTCAAATCCGGTGCCGCAGTGACGACAGGTCCGTGCCTCGTGCGAGGCGCGCGGCAAGGTGAGCGTCTGGGTGGCGGACATGGGTGAAAGAGCAACTCCCGGCAGGGGGCTTAAACCGAAGATAATTTCTTCGGATCTTTAAGTCTTAATTCTAAACAAGCGAGTTGTGTCCGCGGTCAAAAGCCCCAAGACGTCCACGACTGGGAGCCAGCCTGCCATCCTTGGGAGATGAGCCCTCGCCGCGTTCTTACCCATCTCAAAGGCATCCTCAGCCCCGACCCCCGCAGCCCCTGGGCGGTGGACCGGATTGCGGACGGGGCATTGGCCCTGGAAGGTGACCGGGTGGCCTGGATGGGCCCGGCCAAGGATCTTCCGACCGAATGGGCTTCCGCGCCCAAAATCGACGGCCAGGGTGCCTGGGCCACGCCAGGGTTTGTGGATCCGCACACTCATGTGCTCTTCGGAGGGGATCGCTCTGCGGAATTCAACCGCCGTCTCCACGGCGTGCCCTACACACAGATCGCAGCCGAGGGGGGCGGCATTCGTGAGACGGTCCGCGCCACGCGAGCAGCCTCCGTGCAGGATCTCGTGGCGGTCGGCGAAGCGCGATTGCAGGCCTTTCGCGACAAGGGCGTCGTGCATTTGGAGGCCAAAACCGGCTACGGGCTTGAACTGGAAGCTGAATCCCGTCTCCTCGAAGCCTACGGCGAACTCAAGCGCCGCGGCTGGAGTCTGGATCTCACCCTTCTTCCCGCCCACGACATTCCCAATGAGTTCGCAGGGGACGCGGAGCGATACAGCCAGGTGGTCGCGGAGGAGTGGCTTCCGGAGCTGGTGCGCCGACACGAGGGCCAGGCGCGGTACTGCGATGTCTTCGTGGAGACCGGCGTATTCACCGTGGATCAGGGCCGGCGCATCTTCAAGGCCGGTCAGGCGCTGGGGCTGCAGCCCCGGGTGCACGCCGATGAGCTGAGCTGGACGGGCGGCGCGGAATTAGCCGCGGAGCTGGGAGGTGCCTCAGCGGATCACCTCATGTTCGTCAGCGAGGCGGGCATGAAGGCCATGGCTGCCACTAACGTCACACCCATCGCCCTGCCCACCACCACCCTCTTTCTCGGCATGCGCGATTGGGCCCCCGCGCGGAAGATGATCGAGGCCGGTTGCAGGCTGGCGGTCGCTTCGGATTTCAATCCCGGCAGCAGCCCCTGCATCGATCCGCTGCTGGTGCTCCGCCTGAGCTGCCTCCAACTGCGGCTCACTTTTGAGGAAGCCTTCACTGCGATGACGCTCCATGCCGCTCGCTCCTTGGGCCGCGGGGAGTTTGGCCACCTGCATCCGGGCGCCTCTGCGAATGTCCTCCTCTGGGATGTGAAAGACCCTCTCGAACTCGTGTACTGGGTAGGGGAGGCCTTCAGGCCTCGGTTCCTCCAGGCCTGATCCGGAGGGGTCGCCCTTCAGTCAGCCGGCCCGGCCAAATCGACCGCTCCTACGCTTCCCATGGTGGGGCTGGCCCCTCGGCCTAGAGTGGTAGAGCCACCCGCCCAGGAGGATCCATGCGTATCCCACTGCGGTGTTCCTTGACCGGCCTCGCCTTTCTCACCGTCGCCTGCGGCGGAGGAGGTTCCTCCCACGGAGACACATCGGATACGAGGATGACCGCAGCCCAAGCTGGGGCCACCGCTTCCGTCGTGCTTGGCGTCGAGAGCGCAGGCCAAGCCAGCGCCTCGACCCTTCCCATCGTCGTCTCCGGCAGCGGCACCGGGTCCTTCGGTCTGGTCATGCCGACTCTCCCGGCCTGCACCACCGTGACCACCACCGGGCCTGACTCCGGCGGATTCACGCACCAGACCTGGACCTTCACCAACTGCACGGAAGGAGACGAGACCCTCAACGGGAGTATCGACCTCGTCTTCAAGACGGGCGACTACCAGATCACCTTCAACCACCTTGTGAGATCCGAGGACGGCGGCGAAGAGACGACGACCCTCGATGGTACGAAGCACGTCGTCATCGATACCACCGCAAAGACGGGCACCATCACCGTCACCAACTTCACCGTGAGCCACACGGAGCAAGACGAACCCGATGAGAACCGCACCTTCGTCTATAACGCCGGTTGGCACAGCGACTGGTCCGTGACCGGCACCTACAAGCTTTGGGGCTCCTTCAGCCTCACCACCAACGGCGAGCCCACCCGCTCGGGCCAGGTGCAGCAGGCGGATGCTCTCACCTGGACCTTGGGCTGCTGCAGCCCCACCGCGGGCGTCCTCACGCTCACGCGAGGGTCGCATGTGGCCGTGCTCACCTTCGGCCCCACCTGTGGCAACGTGTCAGTCATCGTGGACGGCGCACCACCGGTGTTACGACATCTGCGACGATGCCACTGAGCAAAGAAGTAAGGGCCCGAATCACGGGCCCTTGCTTCTTTGCGGAAAAAAAGGCGGGCTCGAAGGCCCGCCTTCCCTCCACCCCTGGAGGATCCTCACCCGCGCTCCTGCGCGGCAGAGCTTAATGGCTTCGATCGCTTTCCTGGACGATCTGGAAGATCCGTTCCTTCGCCCGCAACTTAGTCTTCTTCAATTCCACCTCTTCCACGCTTTCCTGGGCGCTGAGGCGAGCCTTGTTTTGAAGCGAGCGCAGACGCTCATCCGCGGCCTTATGTTCCTCCATGAGCTTTCGGAATTCGAAATGGTCCTTCATCAAGCGGTCCTGGATATCAGGGCGCAGAAAATCCATCGCTTCCTCCTAGTGGAAACATAGATAAAAGGAGGCACGCCTCTCGTTCTGAGGGGGCCGTGCTTATCCTATCGAGTGCTCCTAACCTAGGCTGGGTTCCTCCTCCGTCAAGGGAACGAAATCGCCGGGTCTTCCTTCCTGCCCTTCGGCCTGCCATCCTCAGCGCATGTCTCTGAACATCCATGACTTGGAGCTTCGACGGGGAGATGGTGCGTCCCTGTTGGGACCCCTTACCTTAGACCTCCCTCCGGGGCTTCGGATGGGGGTGGTTGGTGAGTCAGGATCGGGCAAAAGCCTCCTGGTCCAAGCCCTCTTCGGCGTCCTTCCCAAAGGGGTTCAACGGACCTCGGGTTCCATCCATGCCTGGGGGGTGCCCATGGATCGGCCCGGCCAAGCCCGGGACCAGATTCGAGGCGCCAGATTGGGCTGGGTGCCCCAGGACCCTCTTCAGGCTCTGAACCCCTTCCTTCGCGTGGAAGATCACCTGGGACTGCTGCCCGCTGTCCACCGCAAGGAATCCACAGAAACCGCCCTGGCTCGGCTCCAGCCTTTGCTTCAGCGGTTGCGCCTTCCCTCAGATCGCGCCTTTCTGCGCCGCTACCCCGCGGAGCTCAGCGGCGGCCAGCGCCAGCGCCTCTGCCTGGCCATGGCCCTCAGTTGCGATCCCGAAGTGCTGGTGTTGGATGAACCCACCACGGCCCTGGATCCGACGGTCCAGGCCGATTTCCTCGCGCTCATGCTGGAGCTCCATCAGGAGCGCCCCTTCGGCTGGATCTGGATCAGCCACGATATGGGCGTGCTGGTATCGGTATGTACGCACCTCCTGGTGCTCTACGGCGGCCAGCTCCTAGAAGCCGGTCCCGTAGAAGCCGTACTTCGCGCGCCCCGAAGTCCCTACACTGCGCGGTTGATCCAGGCCGCGCGGCGCGAACCCAGTCTGGAAGCCGGTCTGCTTCCGGCGCCCGGCCAGCGGCCGAAGGGCTGCCCCTACCGGGGCCGATGTCCGGGGGAGGATGAGGCCTGCGAGGCCTGGACGCCCTGGGTCGGTTCTCCGGAGCAGGGTCATCGCTGCATCCATCCTCTGGAAGAAAAACCGTCGGCGTGAGAACATGAATTGCAAGGTCCCGTCGCCCTGATGGGTTCTGATCGGAAGGCGTCCATGCTCACCTTGCCCCTCATGAAAGCCCTCACCTTCGACGACGTGCTGCTGCAGCCCGGATATTCCGAACTGCATCCCAATGCCGTCGATTTGAAGACGCGGCTGGCGGGCGATGTGCACCTCAACATCCCGCTCGTGAGCGCGGCCATGGATACCGTCACCGAGAGCCGCATGGCCATCGCCCTCGCGCAGCTCGGCGGCATCGGCATCATCCACAAGAACCTCCCCATCGAGCGGCAGGCTGAGGAAGTGGACAAGGTGAAGCGCTCCGAGAGCGGCATGATCACCGATCCCATCACCATCCGCCCCGATGCGCCCATCCGCGATGCGGAAGCGCTCATGGCCAAGTTCAAGATCAGCGGCGTGCCTGTGGTGGAGGATGGCAAACTCGTCGGCATCCTCACCAATCGCGATCTCCGCTTCGAGACCCGCTGGGATATCCCTGTGCGCGAGGCGATGACGAAGGAGAAGCTCGTCACCGTGCCCGTGGGCACCACCCTGGAGCAGGCGAAGGTGAAGCTCCAGCAGCATCGCATCGAGAAGCTGCTCGTCGTCGATGAGAAGGGCGCGCTCAAAGGCCTCATCACGGTGAAGGACATCGAGAAGTCCATCGAGTATCCCAACGCCGCGAAGGATGCCATGGGCCGCTTGCGCGTCGGCGCCGCCGTGGGTGTGGGTGTCGATCTCATTGCCCGCGCAGGAGCGCTCATCAAGGCGCACGTCGACGTGCTCTGCCTCGATTCCAGCCACGGCCACAGCAAGGGCGTGCTTGATGCCGTGCGCGAACTGAAGAAGGCCTATCCCAACACGCCCGTCATCGCCGGCAACGTCGCCACCTACCAAGGCGCGAAGGATCTCATCGCTGCGGGCGCCGATTGCGTGAAGGTGGGCATCGGACCGGGCTCGATCTGCACCACACGCATTGTCACCGGCGCCGGCATGCCGCAGATCACCGCCATCGCCGAAGCCTCCCGCGCTTGCCGCGAAGCCGGCGTGCCCTGCATCGGGGATGGCGGCATCAAGTTCAGCGGTGACGTAGCGAAGGCCATCGCCGCGGGCGCCGATCTCGTCATGATCGGCAGCCTCTTCGCCGGCACCGATGAAGCCCCTGGCGAGACGATCTTCTATCAGGGCCGCACCTTCAAGTCCTACCGCGGCATGGGCTCGCTGGGCGCCATGAAGGCCGGTTCGAAGGACCGCTACTTCCAAGAGGGCAAGGACGACACGAAGCTCGTGCCCGAGGGCATCGAAGGCCAGGTGCCCTACAAGGGCCGCATGAACGCCCTCGTCACTCAGCTCATGGGCGGACTGCGCGCGGGCATGGGGCTTTCCGGCGGCCAGAGCATTCCCGACTTCCATAAGAAGGCAGTCTTCGTGGAGATCTCCTCCGCCGGCCTGCGCGAAAGCCACGCCCACGATGTGATGATCACAAAGGAAGCGCCCAACTACCGGATGGAGTAGGACCTCAGGCCGGGGCCCATCTCGGTCGATAGGGTTCCTGCCACTCTGGGGCGGTTGGGACCATGGACTTCGAACGCCAGATCACCGCGCTGCTGTTATTCAGCCTCACCGCTTTGACTGCGGTCTTCGCCAGCGTGGTGCTTTGGCCCTACCGCCGCTCTCCCGGCATCCTCGCCTGGGTCTGTGGAATCTGGCTGGCCTCTCTGGGCATCCTGCTCATCGCTGTACCCAGCAAGGGCTGGGACATGCTCTCCGTGCTCGTGAGGAACGAGGCCTTCATCGTAGGCACGACTCTCATCGCGATCGGCAGCGCGCGCTTCCTCTACCGGCCACCGGCCATCCTCTGGGCTTGGGCAACGGTGCTTGCGGCAGTCCCCTTCCTCTTGCATTGGATTCCCGGCATTCCCGACTTCGCAGGGCGTGGCGGCATCGTCAGCGTAGGTATCTCCATCTGGCTGACGCGCGCCGCCTGGCTCTGGTGCGTGCATGGACGCACGGGCTATCGAGGCACAGCCCTTTTCGCGGGCGCACTCTTCGCCAGCCATGCCCTCTTCCATGCCATTCGGGCCATTTACTTCTTTGGTATCGCCCGCCCCGCCCTGGCCACCGATGTGGGGTTGATGCAATCCATCACCTACGGGGAATCCGCGCTCTATCTGGTGGTGCTCGGCATCACCCTCTGGATGTTGGCTAATCTTCGGGACCGGCCGATAGCTTCTGAGCCGAAGTCATAACGGCTCCCGGCCCAGCTGAAATGATGGCAACCTGCCACCCATGGATTTCGAGCTCCATCTCCTCGCAGTCCCTTTCGCGTGCATGACTCTCTGCCTCGCGATCGGCGCCAGCCTGGCGCTTTTCCCGCGCCGCGCCGTAGCAGGCGTCTCCCCCTGGCTTTGGTGGGTATGGGCCTACGTCCTGGGAAACCTGCTCTTCGCATTCCGTTCCCCTCGCTTCGAACCCGTGGCGGTGCCCCTCCGCAATGCGCTCTGGATTCTTGCGGTGGGCTCACTCTGGCTCGGGTGCGCTCGGTACAGCGGGCAAAGAGCCAAAGCCTGGCCCATCGGGGCCGTACTCATGATCGTTTGCCCCATCCAGGCCTACTTCACCTGCTTCTCGCCCAATGCCGCCCATAGGATTGTCTTACTCTCCGCAACCCTGGCCCTGGGGTACGGAGCAACGGCACAGACCTTCTATAGATCAGACCACCCTGCCCCTCCAGGCCTGAGATGGGCGGCGATGGGCCTCTTCATCGGCGCCGTGCTTTTCTACATCGGCAAGATGGTCTACGGCCTCCTGTGGGCTTCCCGGTACGCCCAAAACATCGACACCCTGGCCACCCTCGTCACCTGGATCTTCATCCTCCTAAGTCAGACCGTTCTGAGCCTGCTCTTCTGGTTCCTGGCAGACCGGTGGAAGCCCGTCCGCACCTGAAGCGGCCCGATTCTGCGCCTCCCATGGTGAAATAGAAGGGTTTGGAGCCCCGCCATGTCCTTGCTCGTATCCGACGTTCGCCTGATCGATCCCGCTCAAAAGTTGGATGCCAAGGGCTCGCTGCTCGTCGTCGATGGCAAGGTGGCGGCCATCGGCCAGGATGCGGCCTCCCACCCCCAGGCCGCCGGAGCGGAGAAGGTGGAGGGTCATGGCGCCCTGCTCGCTCCTGGCTTCATCGATCTTCACGTGCACTTCCGCGAGCCCGGCCAGACTCGTAAAGAAAGCATCGAGACCGG
>JACXTT010000554.1_pt1 | contig 64191 bp, 46 predicted proteins | sample 9270951 | NCBI WGS metagenome assembly JACXTT01 (sample SAMN15532306, study PRJNA645909) | rock metagenome | isolation source: weathered quartz diorite | place: Puerto Rico | collected 2017-06-21 | reverse complement strand
TCGAGGACCTGTTCCAAAAGCTCAACACCTACGACATTGACTTCGCCGACGTGCGCGGGCAAGAGTACGCCAAGCGCGCCCTCGTGGTCGCCAGCGCTGGTTCACACAACGTGCTGATGATCGGCACGCCCGGCTCCGGCAAGACGATGCTGACGCGGCGGATGCCGACGATCCTGCCGCCGTTGACGCCGAGCGAGAGCCTGGAGACGACGCGCATCTACAGCGCCATGGGCCGACTGGCGCCGGGCGAAGCCTTGCTGGCGACCCGGCCCTTTCGCTCGCCGCACCACACCATCTCGGACGCCGGTATGGTCGGCGGCGGCACCATTCCGACGCCGGGCGAGATTTCTCTCGCCCATCACGGCGTCCTGTTCCTCGACGAGCTGCCGGAGTTCAATCGCCGCAGTCTCGAAGTGCTGCGTCAGCCCCTTGAGGAAGGCAAGGTCACGATCTCACGCGCCCTCAATTCGTCCACGTTCCCCGCCAGCTTCGTCCTCGTCGCCGCGATGAACCCCTGCCCGTGCGGCTACATGGGCGATCCGAAGCACACGTGCAAGTGCAGCCCGATGCAGATCGAGCGCTACATGGGGCGCATCAGTGGGCCGCTCCTGGATCGCATCGATCTGCACATCGAGGTGCCGTCGGTCCCGTACCAGGAGCTGGCGGCCCGGCAAGACGGCACGTCGAGCGCGTCGATGCGCGCCCAGGTGCTGCAAGCACGCAACGTGCAGATGCTGCGCTTCGGCGGCGAGGGGCAGCGCCTCAATAGTCGGATGACAAGCCGGCAGCTGCGCAAGTACTGCGTGCTGGACGCCGAATGCCAGGGCTTGATGCAAACCGCGATGGACACGCTGGGCCTGTCGGCACGCGCGCACGATCGCATCCTGCGCGTATCGCGCACCATCGCGGACCTGGAGGGAGCGGCGGATATCAAGCACGCGCATTTGAGTGAGGCGATTGGGTATCGGAGCTTGGATCGGAAGTTGTGGGCGCGGTGAATTGATCTACTGCCGCCGAAACGTCGTCGTCAGCCCGATTTGGCCCATGTCGTTGTGTTCCACGATGCGGTACTCGATGGTGTTGTTGTCGATCCAGCGCGCGGTGGCGTTTTCGAAGCCGCCGTTGTCCCAGTCGATTTCGATTTCGCCGTTGCGAAGATGCCAGCGGCCGTCGGCGATATTGAGGCGAATCCCCTGCATGTTGAACGACTCTTCGCGAAAGCTGCCGTCGCGCCGAAACGTGTAGAGGGAGTCCATCTGCTGGCCGTGCACGGTCCAACGGCCTTTCCAGGCGCCGGCCAGCTTGGCTTGCGTCGAGTTGTTGAACGCCAGGAAGTAACCAACGCCGGCCACTGCCAGGCAACCGATCAGCACCAGACCAATGCCCCCCACCGCCATCAAGATCAGCAGCGTCTGGTTCCCATCGCCTGGCTTTTGAATGGACGGAAGCTCATCGTTATCGTCGCGCGGGCGGCGCATGCCGTGCGCGGACAGATTTTCGCTGACCATGGTCACACGCCTCTGGGGGCTCACGGTACAGAACACTACGCCAAACATGTTATCGCACCGCTTCGATGCCTGCAACGACAATTCGCCGGCGTCGTTTTTTTCGGGCACGACCGCTCTCGAGGCTTCGCCAATGAGTTGCCCCAAGCGATTCAAGAAATTGCAAGGTTGGTTGCATTCTTCCATCCATCGGGCATAGCGGATTCGTTGCGCGGAGGGGGGTGTGTGTCTGTGTGCGCGACGAATCGACGGAACTCAATGTGTGCCAATGGGTTCTTGACCGCGAATTCGTTGCGCGCTGCCTGCCACCGTCCCAAGACCGGTGGGCGTCCCTTTTTTCCTTGCTTTGCCAATGGGAATGATTAGGTTTCAAGGCTGCGGCACGCACGCCGCAGCTGAGAGGAAGGAACACCCATGGCTGCTGCGACCACTCACGCACCGATTGCCGAGCGTCTGCCGCGGCAACTGCCCGTGTGGGAGGCGCCGCTGGTGGCGGTCGCCGTCGCCATGACCATCGGCATCATTGTTGATCGGTACTCGATGGTGCCACTGCCAGCGAGTCTCGGTGCTGCCCTTGTGTGCGCGCTGGCGTGGTTCATTTTTGCCAATACGAATCGTGCCGCGCTCGGCGGACTCGCACTCTGCTATCTGTGGGGCAGCGTCGCGTGCTGCGCGGCGGCGTACCATCATTGGCACCGCTACCACGTCGATGCCCGCGACATCCTACATCACGCCGGCTACGACGGCAAACCGGCGCGGCTGCGCGGCGTCCTCGTGACCGCGCCGATCACGCAAGCCGAACAACGCGATCCGCTCCGCAGCTTTCCCACACGGGATACGACGCGCTTCGTGCTGCGCGTCTCGCAACTGCAAGAGCCCACCAGGCACGTCTGGTGCGACACCTCCGGCCTCGTGCAGGTCACGCTCATCGGCCAGACTGACGGCATCACCGTCGGCGACGAGGTCGAATTGCTCGGCCGACTGACGTTGCCGGATGAGGCGATGAATCCGGGCGGGTTCGACTATGCGTCGTTCCTGCGCGATCAAGGCATCACAGCAATGTTGACGGTGTTCGCGCCGAGCGAGGTGATCGAGGTGCGGCGCGGCTGGCCGACGTCGCTGTTCGGTTGGCTCGCGGTGGTGCGCGGCTGGGCCCAGCGCACGCTTGCGCGCGATCTCGGAAATCAGCACGGCGTCGCCTCGGCGCTGCTGCTGGGCGAAGGCTCCGGCCTGACCGGTGACGACTGGGAGCAATACCTGCGCACTGGCGTCATCCACGTGCTGGCAATCTCCGGACAGCATCTCGTCGTGCTCGCGGGTTTCCTATGGCTGGCCAGTAGCCTGTTCGGCTTTCGCCGCTGCCATGCCGCCCCGGCCATCGCCGTGCTGTTGATCGCCTATGCGCTCCTTACCGGCGGTCGGCCGCCCGTCATGCGCGCCGCCTGGATGGTCGCAGCCTATTGCGGCGGCATCCTGCTGCAACGTCCAGTCGCGCATGCGAACGTGTTCGCGCTCGGCTGGATCGGCGTTGCCATAATGAACCCAGCCGACATCTTCAACGCGGGCTGCCAGCTGTCGTTTCTGGCAGTCGCGGTATTGGTATGGGGGGTTGGCCGCTGGAGTGAAGAGCCGGCCGACCCGCTCGAACGCGTCATCGATGAAGCGCGGCCCTGGTACGCGCTTGCGGCAATCTGGATGTGGCGCTGGCTGCTGGGTGCTTATGCGCTCAACGCCGTGGTTTGGCTGGCGGTGGCGCCGTTGGTGGCGGCGCATTTCCACATCTTCTCGCCGATCGCGCTCCTGATCGGTCCGCCGATGGTCGTGTTGACTTCGCTGGCGTTGCTGGCCGGGTTTGCGTTCTTGCTGTTCAGCTGGTTGCCGCCGCTCGCCTGGCTGTTCGGCTGGGTAACGCAAGGGAGTTTGCTCGGTTGCGAGGCGCTGGTGTCGCTCGGCCAGCGGTTGCCAGGCGCGTACTTATTCGTCGCCGACGTGCCGACGTGGTGGCTGTGGCTGTTCTACGTTCCCTTGCTTATTGGTCTTTGTTCGCCGTTCGTCTGGCGCCATGGCAAATGGGCGTTGGCTGCCGCGTGCGTCTGGCTCTTGCTCGGCGCGTTGTTGCAGATAATCCCGCATCGGCCGGGCGAATTCCGCTGCACGTTCGTCTCGGTGGGGCACGGCGGTTCCACGGTAATCGAGACGCCGGGCGGGCGCGTCCTCGTCTACGACGCCGGCGCTACCACGGGGCCCGACGTGACGCGCCGGCATATCGCGCCGTTCCTCTGGTCGCGCGGCATTCGCCGCATCGATGCGCTGATCCTGTCGCACGCCGACCTCGACCATTTCAACGGCGTGCCGCAGCTTACCGAGCGCTTCACGATCGGGCGGGTGATTTCGACGCCGACCTTCGCACAACGCGATCTGGCCGGGATGCAGAAGACGTTGGCAGCGCTCGAGTCGCGTGGCCTGGCCGTGGAGATCGTCCATGAAGGCCAGCGCTGGCAGGAGAACGACGTCTCGTTCGAGGTGCTGCATCCGCCGGCGGTCGGACCGGCCGGGAAGGAGAACGCGCGCAGCCTGGTCTTGTTGGTGAAGCACATGGACTGGTCAATGCTCCTGACCGGCGACCTGGAGGAAGCGGGCCTGAAGCAGGTGCTCGAACGGAAGGCGCCGCGCATCGACGTGCTGATGGCACCACATCATGGCAGCGACAAGTCCAACATTCCCGCTCTCGCCGAATGGGCGAAGCCGGCGCTCGTCGTCAGCAGCCAGACGGCGCCGGCCAGCGAGCGCGCGAGCGTGAAGATGTACGAGCAAGTAGGGGCAAAGTTCCTCGGCACCTGGCCGCATGGGGCGATCACGATTCGTCCGGGCGAAACGGAAACCCCCGTGGAGACGTATCGCACACGGTTGAAGTTGAAGCCGTTCTAATTCGAAGCCGCTTGAGGCTTGGTGTTGACGAGGCGCAGGGCGAACGCCCCTGACAGTCCGATTTACCAAGGCCCTGATGAATTTGGCTTGCATTGCGCCTGCGAGTTTTACAACCACCCACACACCTGCACCCACCGGTCGGTAGGAAATGGCTTGCATTGCGCCTGCGAGTTTTACAACCACCCACACACCTGCACCCACCGGTCGGTAGGAAATGGCTTGCATTGCGCCTGCGAGTTTTACACCCACCTACACCCTGGAGCAAGGGGCCGCTCATCATGCGAGCATGTTAAAGAAACATGGTCGCAATTCCGGGCCTTGAAATTCTGACTGTCAACAAACCGCAAGCGGCATTTATCGGCCGCGGTCGGCAAGCCAGGCGAGCAAGCGGTCGGGGTGGTCCGTGGTGACACCGTCGACGTCCCAGGCGATGAGACGCTCCCAGTCGGCAGGCACGTTCACGGTATAGGGGATGATCTTCTTTCCTGCCGCGTGTACCTGCCGCACGATCTCGGCATCGACGAAGCGGTAATCGGGACAATAGACGTCGGCCTGGACGGCTTCGAGCAGGCCGCCGATGTCGCGCGGCGCCGTTTCATGGATCAACAGGCCCGTCTGCAGCGCCGGTTCGAGTTGCTTGACGGCCCAGGCGCTGCGATGATCAAAGCTGCGGACGCGCGTGCGTTCCAGCACGCCGGCACTTCGAATGGCGGCGACTACCTGACGTTCCAGAAGGGCCGGGGCCGTGCCGGTGAAGCCATCGCCGATCGTCTCCGGTTCGAATGGCACGCGCTTCAGTTCGATGTCGAAGATCAGCCGGCTGGCCCGTTCGCGTTGTATCGTCGTCTTGCCGGAGGGACCCGCATAATCGGCTGCGAATTCGAAGAACTCGGCAAGCGTCGGCATGCCATAGGGATGGAGGCCGTGGGTCTCGGCGAATTGACAGGCCAGCGGTGTCGGCGCGCTCTTGCCGATGTGGAGGCCGCGCAGTTGCGCCAGCGTCAGCGAGCGCACCAGCGGGGTGCCGTGAAGCTCGGCGATGCGGGGGTCGTGAAACAGCACGGGAATGTCATCGGCCGTCAGATGCACGTCAGTCTCGATCGACGAAACGCCCAGGTCCAGTGCGATCTCGAAACTCGGCAGCGTGTTTTCGGGCAAAAGGCCGCGGGCTCCTCGATGGCCTTGGACTTCCAGAGCAAAGGGGGGAGGCGTGTCATTCATAGGCGCGGCATATTGCAGAAGGTGGCGCGATTGTCAATGCCTTTGCTCTTATCCATCTTCTCATTGTACCTTCACGTTGGCCTTGACATCCGGAAACCCCGCGCTATACTCCGCCGCTCTTTGAACTAGACGTTTCGAAGCGCCAAACGGGCGAACGGGGAAAGGCGGGGAACGCCGTGGGTCATCGTCGTCGGCTATTGCGAAGCTTGCTTGCGCGCACGGCTGCGCTCCTGGGCGCGGTTGCCGTGCTGCTGGCGCTCGCGCCGACGGCATTCGCCCAGCGCGTGCTCAACGAAACGTTCACAAGCGACGGCTCTTCACAACCCATCCAACTCAGCGCCGAGCAGATCTCGACCTGGACCGAAGCCGGCCAGCAGATCTTCTTGCTCCAAGGCGGCATGGTGGTGAACCAGGCAACCACGACGATTCGCGGCAGCGATGGCGTCGTTTGGGTCGATATGTCGCGCTATCAAAGCGAACGTGTCTTGCTCGTCACCGTCTATGGCGAGAATCCGATCGGCCTGGAGCGCAACAACGCAGCCGTGAACGCCGATTACGGTTTCGTGCGCCTCGCAACCTCGAACAAGATGGATATCAAGGCATTCAAGAGCAAGATCGCACAGGAGGACAAGAGCGGCGATGCAGTGTATCGGCGAGCGCTGGCGAGTCGGCCGGCGGACGTGGCGTTACCGATTCGCAAGGTGGACGCCGCGGTGCAGCCGTTGTGGGCGGCGCCGGTGGCGAACGAAGGGATCCGTCTGGTCGGGGGCACGCAGCCGGCGCCATTGCCTGCGCCGCCGGTGCTCGGTCCGAAGGACCCGCCCATTCCGAATCTGCCGACGACGGTTTTTCAAATCCCATCAGAGCCGAGCAATCCGGCGGCGCCAATCCTGCCACAGGGTGTCCCTGGGCCTCCCGGCGTGCCTGCGGCCCCCGCACCCGCGCCGGTGAAGTCGCCGCCGCAGATCAGTATTCGTCCGCGCTACGACGGCGACTTGCAAGTGCAATACAAGCCGCTCGCCGACAACATGACCGCCGTCATCGTCAGCGGGGGCGTCACGCTCATCGTCACGGTTCCTAGCGACACCCCCGGCGGCAAACCAAGTGTGCTCGACATGGAAGCTGACCGCGCTGTCATCTGGACCAAGGGAGGCGGACCTCCGCTTCTCGGCGGCGTCAAGAGCCCGCAAAACGTCGAGAACGGCGCGCATGAAATTTATCTTGCAGGCCACGTCGAACTGCGGACGCGCACCAAGGGCGAAGTTGAAACGCTTCGCGCCGATGAAGTCTACTACGATGTGCGCCGCGGCGTCGCCGTGTCGCGCAAGGCCGACCTGGAACTCAAGTCGGCCAAGCTGCCGCGCCCGCTGCACCTGGTCACCGACGAGCTTCTGCAGGTGAATCCCAAGCTATACAAGGCGCGGACGACATCGATCTTTGCCTCGATCCTCCCCTCCGATCCGGGCCTGGTCCTTGAGATTGACGACCTGACGATCGAGGAATACCAGAAGGATAAAACCATCCTGTGGGGCATTCCGCGTTACGACAAGGACGGCAAGCGGGTAACCGAGACCGAACGTATCTTCACGGGCCGCAACATGGTCGCACGCCTCGAAGGGCTGCCGATCTTTTACTTCCCGTACCTGAAGGACCGCGTCGAAGACCCGCTCGGCCCCCTCGACAATCTCAATTTCAGCTACAACTCCATCTTCGGTTTCCAGATTTACACTACCTGGGACATATTCGACCTCTTGAATCTGTCGCGCCCCGATGGCACGCGCTGGCGGCTCATGCTCGATTACCTTACTCTACGCGGCCCCGGCTTTGGCTCCGAGTTTGACTTCGAGGGGAATAACCTCTTCGGCATCAAGTCCAGGTATAGCGGCAACATCCGACTCTACGGTCTGTTCGATTCCACCGCCGACACCCTTGGCGGCAATCGCGGCAAGATCATCTACTGGCCCGACGTCTACACCCAGAACCCGATCACCCATCCCAACTTCCGCGGCTGGGCTTATGGCAAATTCAGCGTGCAGGACCTCCCCGACGGCTTCAGCGCCCTCGGACAGGTCTCCATCCTCAGCGACCACAACTTCCTGGAACAATTCTATCTCATGCCGCACCTCAATGAAATGAACCAAGACACCTACCTCTATGTGAAGCAACAGCAGAACAACTGGGCCTGGACCATCCAGGGCCAGATCAGCACGCGTGATTGGATAACCGAAACCGATTGGCTGCCCAAGGCCGACGGATACTTGATTGGGCAGACCTTCCTCGACGATCGCCTCGTCTACAACACGCACGCCAGCGCCGGCTACGGCCGGTTGCGTCCAACAGGTCAGGTGCCGTTCGCGTATCTGCCGACCGATGTTCGCGTCGATACGGCGCGGCTCGACTGGATGAACGAACTCAGCCTGCCGTTCTACCTCGGCCCGGTCAAGGTCGCCCCCTACGGCGTGATCGACGGAAGCTATTACTCGCAGGATGTCGCCGGCGACAGCCGCGGCCGGTTTTACGGCGGCGGCGGCGTCCGCTGGAACATGCCCCTCTCCCGTGCCTTTCCCGACATCCAGAGTGAACTCCTCAACCTCAACGGCATCTATCACAAGATGAACTTCGTCGGCAATTACTTCAATGGTTACGCCAGCTCCGGCGTCAACAACTTCCCGCAGCTCGACCGCCTCAACGACGACGCATCCGACCAGGCTCTGCGCGATATCCGTCCCTTGCAGTTGGTGTACAACCCCACGGCGTCAGCCCTGCTGACGAACTCACCCATCTTCAATCCGCAGCAGTATGCCATCCGTCGCCTGGTGACCACCAGCCCCGACACTCTCGATACTATGGACGTCGTACAGTTGGGCATCAATCAGCGTTTGCAGACCAAACGCGGCTCGCCGGGCAATGAACACGTCACCGATTGGATGAGCCTCAATCTTGGCGTGTCGATCTTCCCGCATTCCACGCGCGACAACTTCGGCCATCATTTCGGCATCCTCGAATACGACTGGACCTGGAACCTCGGCGACCGCACCGCCTTCGTCAGCTCCGGCTTCTTTGAACCCTGGCAAGGCGGACCGCGCGCCTTCGAGTTCGGCACCATCGTTGGCCGCCCCGATACCACCACCCTGTACGCCGGCTATCGCCAGATCGACCCGATCAACAGCAAGGCTGTCATCGTGGCCGCCATCTATCCCTTCAGCGCCAAGTACTCCCTCTCGGCCAGCACGGTCTGGGATTTCGGCGCTAACGTGCGCAGCTACTCCATTTTTGTGGCCCGAATGGGCACGGATGTGCTCGTCAACTTCGGCTTCAACTACAACTCGACCCTGAACACGTTCAACTTGGCCTTCGAGATGATCCCGAATGTTACCCGCCCAATCGGACGATCCGCCGGCCTCTTCCCGATACCGGTGACGAACATCGATCCGATGGTCAACATCCGTTGAGCACAAGTCCTTTTGAAGCAATCGTTTATTACTTGCATTGCACTTGCGAGTTATGCACACACCTTCCTCGAACCCCACCCCATCGGGCCGGACTTGGCTTCGGCCCATGCCGTTAACGGTTAACGACTCATCCACCTCCTACAACAATGGTTGCGCAGGCTAAGAGAATTGTGTATACCTTTGTACACACTCCAGTCCGATTGTATCGCCGCATCGGACTGCGGGATGGGTCCAGTTTAAAAACTTGGCGTTTTGTTAATATGGTATCTTTGGTAATATTGCGTTGATTGGGTAATTTATCATCGTCTCTCGACCCGAGCGGTGTCCATGACGCGCGATCTGAACGGCCGACGTATCCTGATCACCGGCGCCTCCAGCGGGATCGGCAAAGCTCTCGCCGAGCAACTGGCGCCCCTTGGCGCGAAGCTGGTCTTGGCGGCACGCACCGAAGCCAAGCTGAAAGCCGTCGCCGACTCGCTCCCCGGCGGGGCTTTGGTCATTGCGACCGACATCACCAAGGAAGCGGATCGCCAGCAGCTGTTCGACAAGATCGTCGCACACCTCGGTGGCCTCGATGTGCTGGTCAATAACGCGGGCATCGCCAGCTGGGCCCATTTTGCCGACTCGTCGGAGGACATCCTGAGGCAAATCATGGAGGTGAATTTCTTCGCCCCCGCCGAGCTGACCCGCAAGGCGATCCCGATCCTGGTGAACGGCGTCGAGCCGGCGGTCGTCAACGTCTCGTCGATGTGCGGCCGACGCGCCATGCCGGCCTGGAGCGAATATTCCGCGAGCAAGTACGCCCTGTGCGGCCTGACCGAGGCCTTGCGCGGCGAGCTGGCCCGCTTCGATATCGATACCCTCCTGATCGTGCCGGGCTTGACGAGCAGCGAATTCTCGCAGCACTTCCTGCGCTCTGACGGCAAGGCGCCGATCGAGTACGACAAGGGCATGAAGCCGGAGACGGTCGCCGCCGCGATCGTCAAAGCGCTGGTGAAGAACAAGACGGAGACCTGGATCGGCCGCGACACCCAATGGATGCTGCGGGTGAACCGCTGGCTGCCACGGCTGGTGGATTATTTGCTGGCGCGGAAAGTGCGGAAGTTGTATGAGAGCACATGATGCCCCCTTTGCTATGGCGATCTCTCGAGTTACAATCATTGGAAGAAGAGGGAGATTCGCGTGCCGGGCGAAAACGTGCTCCGAGTTGTGGTTGTCCGCAAGGGAATGGTCAAGTCGAGCGAATTCCGGTTGCGTCCCGATGAGATTGGCCTGTCATTATTCCGGACCGACGAGCACATAGACACCGGCGCGCTTGTTACAGCGGTGCGAGCCGCAGGGAAGCAAGGGGATTTGGCAGTAGCCGAGATTCCGCTGGACGTGATTCACCAACTCGGGCTCGTAGTCGTGGCGACGCCTGGCGGAACACCTGATCCGGAGGTTAATGCCTTGCACGTGGAGGCTCGCCCTACATGGTGGCGGCGTGTTGTTTTGCGATTTCGCCTCGAGACGATACACGACTGGTTCAATGAGCACATTGCGCCGGAATTGGCCGCGACAGCTAGACTCATCGAGTGAGGGGAAAACATGAGCACATCAATCTTGACAGACATTGCCGCCACTCGAAAGGAAATCGGCAAACTCTTCGCGGAGAAGCCTCCTGTCCTGGCTGAGGTGCGCTTTCCGAAGATGGGTACGGCGTCGGACTGGTACCTTTGCGAGGATGCCGCCTCCGTGGAGGCCATACTCGGGCGGCTTGGCCCGGGAGTCGAGATTCACCTGAGCAGTGTTTGGGACTTGAAAAGCGCGGCTGACGCGATTGTGATTCACAAGTAGCTCGTCGGGCCGTGAACAGGATCGGCAGCGACACGAAATGGATGCAGCGCGTGAACCGCTGGCTGCCACGGCTAAAGCCGAACCGCGAGAACGCCCATGAATGGGCCTCAACACCATCGCTCGCTCGGTTCCGACCCGTCGTGAACGGCGGGCCTACACCGCTTCGCGGGAAGGCCCGTGAACGAGCCTGGAATACAATGAATACGCAAATGGTGACAAGGAGAACCCCTCGCTCATGTGCGGCGTCGCGGGAATCGTGAATCTTACCGAGCCGGCGCCGGTCGATGCGCAGATCGTCCGCCGCATGGCCGACGCGATCACGCACCGCGGGCCGGACGAGGACGGCTACTTCTTCCGTCCCGGCCTCGGCATGGCCAACCGCCGGCTCTCCATCGTTGGGCTCGCCGACGGCAAGCAGCCCATCGCCAACGAGGACCGCTCCGTCTCCGTCGTCTTCAACGGCGAACTCTTCGATTATCCCGAAGTCAAAGCTCTGCTTTGTTCCAGGGGACACCAGTTCCGCACCCATTGCGACACCGAGCTCATCCCGCATCTCTACGAGGATCATGGCGAAGCGCTCTTCGAGAAGCTGCGCGGCCAGTTCGCCATCGCGTTGTGGGACGAACGTAGGCAGCAACTGCTGCTGGCGCGCGATCGCTTCGGCATCTGCCCGCTTTACTGGAGCCGGCAAGGCAATCTGCTCCTGTTCGCGTCGGAAATCAAGGCGCTGCTGGCGTCCGGGTTGATTCCCGCGAAGCCCGACGTGCGCGGCATCAATCACATCTTCACGTTCTTCGCGCTGCCGGGACCGGTGACGTGCTTTTCTGGGATTAACTGCCTGCTTCCCGGACATTACCTGAAAATATGTTTCGATAGTCTTGATTCGCACCACGTTGAAGAGCGAATCTATTGGCAAATCGACTTCCCCGATGCCGGCCAGGAAGAGCGCCGCGATTTTCGTCGTTTCGGCTCCAACGCCAACGCGCCGGTGATCGACGAGTTCGAAGCGGTCATGAAGAGGGCGGTCGAACGCCGGCTGCGCGCGGACGTGCCCGTCGTGTCGTATCTATCGGGCGGGGTCGATTCCAGTGTTGTCGTGGCCCTGGCATGCGCGCAGCGGCGCAGCGAAGGCAAGGGGCCGATCCCGACCTTCACGATCTCCGTGCAGGACGATCTGTCGCTCAATGAACAGAGCGAGGCGCATGAAGTCGCCCAGCACGTCGGCTGCGGGGAGATCGTTGTCGATTGCGGCCGGCAGGAGGTGCTCGACACTTACCCCGAACTGATTCGCGCCGCGGAGGGACCGGTCATCGATACGTCGTGTGCCGCGCTCCTGCTGCTGGCGCGCAAGGTCCACCAGTCGGGCTACAAAGTCGCGCTCACGGGCGAAGGGGCGGACGAATGGATGGCGGGCTATCCGTGGTACAAGATTCACCGCCTGCTCGGCATGCTCGATTTCCTGCCGGGATTGCCGATGAGCGGCATGGCGCGCCGCGCCTACATGAAACTGACCGGCGCGCCGAAGGTTTCCTGGGACGCCGCTCACCGGGTGCAACAGACGATCGGCGGCGACAACGCTTGGCTCAATATTTACGGCCTGTTCGGCTCGTCGAAGGCGCGCTTCTTCAGCACCGGCATGTGGGAGCAACTCGGCGATCATCTGCCCTACGCCGACTTGCAGCTCAATCTCGAGCGGGCCAAGAAATGGCATCCGCTCAATCGCTCGCTTTATCTCGGCGCGCGGGTGATGCTGCCGGGATTGTTGCTGGCGTCAAAAGGGGACCGCGTCGCGATGAACTCGTCGGTCGAGACGCGCTATCCGTTTCTCGACGAGGAGGTGTTCGCGTTCCTGGCCGGGCTGCACCCCGGCTGGAAGATGCGCGGGCTGCGCGATAAGCTAATCCTTCGCCATCTCGCCGATCGCTGGGTGCCGCGTTCGATTGCCTGGCGGCGCAAGGCGATGTTCCGTGCGCCCCTGGACGGATTTCACACGACGACGCTGCCGACGTTTGTCGATCAACTGCTCAGCCCGGAATCGCTCAAGAAGACCGGCTACTTCGACATCGCCGCCATCGGGCATTGGCGCAACGCATTCCGGACAATGCGTGTGGGGAGCAATCAGCGCACCATGGTCGAGATGGGGCTGGTCGGCGTGGTGGCGACGCAGCTTTGGCATCATACGTATATCGACGGCACGCTGGCGGAGCTGCCGGCCTGGTCGGCGCCGCCGTCGCCCGTATTTGTTTAGCGCCCGCAGGATGTCATGCGATCGCCTGGTATCCTGCGGGCGCTAAACGAAAAGCATACCGAAGGAAACTAATGTCCTACGCACTCTCGACGCTCTGGTACGAACGGCAGCGCTATCTCCCCGCGGTGCTGGCGGTGGCGTTCAGCTGCCTCTTGATCGCGCTGCAGTGCGGACTGCTCATGGGACTGTTCTCGATCACCTCGATCCCCATCGACATGTCGAACGCCGACATCTGGGTCGGGCATCCCGACGTACCGAGCGTCGATCTCGGCATCCCCGTTCCCGAAGCCTGGCAGTCGTATTTGGAGATGCCGGAGGTCGAGCGCACCGAGCCGTACATGGAGGGATTCGCTTACTGGAAAAAACCGACAGGGGGCATGGAGCTGGTCCTGGTGATCGGCACGCGGCTTGGTCCCGATTCGATCGGCGCTATCAAGCAACTGACGCCGGAGCATCGCACGCTCTTGTCGTTGCCGAACACGATTGTCATTGACGAAGGAGAATTCGCCCGGCTCGGCATCACGAAAGTGGGCGACACGGCGGAAATCCTCGGCAAGCGCGTGCTGGTGGTCGGCACGGTATCGGGCCTGCGCAGTCTGGCCGGGCCATATCTTTTCTGCTCGCTCGAGACGGCGCGCAGCGTGTTGCGCCCACCGACGGACCAATGTACGTTTCTGCTGGCGAAATGCCATCGCAAGGAAGACGGGCCGAGGGTGGTGGAAAAGCTCAAGGCATATCCGCACAAGTTACAGCCGTTCACGACCGAGGACTTCTCGCAGCACAGCCAGTTGCACTGGCTGTTCAAGACGAAGGCGGGCATCGCGCTGGGCCTGGCGGCGCTGCTGGGCTTGATGGTGGGCGCGGTGGTCACCAGCACGACGCTGCACTCGGCGACGGCCGCGTCGCTGAAGGAGTATGCCGTCTTACGCGCGCTCGGCATTCCGCGCTGGCGCATGAGCATGATGGTGGTGTCGCAATCGTTCTGGGTCGGCATCGCCGGCGTGGTCTCGTCGATGCCGGTGATCTTCGTCATCGCCTACGCGGGAGAATATATCGGGGCAAAGGTGCTGCTGCCTTACTGGCTCTTGCTCGGGGCCAGCTTTATCACCATGTCGATGGCGATGCTGTCGGGGTTGGTGGCGTTGCGCAGCCTGCGCAGCGTGGAGCCGGTGACGCTGTTGCGCTGAGCCGATACGAATTAGGCATTCGCGCGGCTCCGCGCGGGCGCTAAACGGGGAGGGCGGATTGAAGCCGAATCGATTGTAACGATCGTAGCGAGGGCGCTAACGGAGAATCAAGGAGAATCGACACAACTGTGCAACATTGACAACGTCAAATAGGCCGGCAGCTGTAAAATCCTTGGAAACCCCAAAGTCTTTTTGAGTATAATAACCGACCTATGATTGCTACATCCTCATTGCAGGACCCGGGTATGCAGACGAACGGAGTGATGCACACGACTCCCACCATGAAGGCCTGGGGAATCACGCGCAGCTTCGGCAGCGGCGACACCAAGATTTACGCGCTGCGCAACGTCGGCCTCGAACTCCATCCAGGACAGATCGCTCTGCTCATGGGCCCGTCCGGCAGCGGTAAGTCAACGCTGCTGGCAGTGCTGTCCGGCCTGTTGCACCCCGACTGCGGCACCGTGCTGGCGCACGACCAGGATCTCTGGGCCATGACCGAACGCCAGCGCGAGGCGTTTCGCCTGCAACACTTCGGCTTCATCTTCCAGGGGTACAACCTCTTTCCGTCCCTGACCGCCCGCGAACAACTGGAGATGATCCTGCGCTGGGGCAGCGGCTCAAGCGCCCGCGAGGCCCGCGAGAAGACCGACGACATGCTCGGCATGCTCGGGTTGTCGAACCGCTCGCACCTTCGGCCCTTGCAGCTTTCCGGCGGCGAGAAGCAGCGCGTCGCCATCGGCCGGGCGCTCATCAAGAACCCAGGCTTCGTCTTCGCGGACGAGCCGACGGCGGCCCTCGACTGGAAACACGGACAGCACGTGGTCGAATTGCTGCGCGCTGCCGCCCACGATCAGGGCTCCACGATTCTGATCGTGGCCCACGACTCGCGCATCATCCCCTTCGTCGATCGCGTCCTGCAACTGGAGGACGGCATCCTCTTCGAAGGTTCGGAAAAGCCCGCGGAACTATACAGCGAAAACCCGGTGCAGACGGGGTTCTAGCTCTGGTCACCTGCGCGGCTGCCGAAAAAGCATCGCCAAGGAGAGTGCCCCATGCGAACCTTCGTGATACTCGGTATCATCTTGATTCTCGTCAGCATTGTCGGCGCGAAGTTTGCCCTGGATCATCAGACCCCGACGGTGACCGCGCGTAATTCGGCGGAGAGCGACGCCAGCAAGCCCCCCGACAAGGTGGTCTGCTGGGGCTTCTTCGAGGCAGACCCGGGCGTCGTTCCTCAGAACGCCACGCAGCTCGGCGACATCGTCGAGGTGAAGCCCGAGAACACGCCGATGAAGGCCGGCGATGTCCTACTGCAAGTCAACGACCGGCTGGCCCAACTCAAGCTCGAGCAAGCGAAGGAGGCGGTCAAGGCCGCCGAGCAGCAACTTGCCGAGGCGCGGCAATTGCCCGAGTTCTACAAGCTGCAAAAAGACCAGCAGAAGTCGATGATCAAATCGTTCCAGTTAGAAATCGACGAACTCAAGCTGAAGCGCGATCGCGACCTGAGCACCCTCGATGAAGCGCAGCCCGCCTACAAGACAGCCAAGCAATTCTACGCCACGGGCCTCGACAAGCTCGCCGAGAGGGTGAAGGCCGAGAATGCGAAGCTCCAGCAGCTCGACCTGCAAGATGCGAAGTTGAAGATCGCGATTGCGGAAGCCGACCGGGACGCGAAGAAGGCGCAGGTCAAGGAAGCCGAGGAGATGCTCAAGAATTTCCAGATTCGCGCCCCGCACAACGGCATCATCTTGCGGGCCAATGTCAAGAAGGGCGAGGTGCTCGGGCCGAACCCCATGAAGCACGCCATCGAGTTCCTGCCGGACGGCGAATTCGTGGTGCGCGCGGAAGTCTTGCAGGAGTGGGGCCGTTTCATCATCGATCCGAAAGAGCATCCAGGCAAAAAGCAAGATGTCGAGATCGAGGACGACACCTACAAGGGCCCGACCTGGAAGGGGACGGTGAAGTCGGTGTCGAAGTGGTACGCGCCGGCGCGCAGCCAAGTGCTCGAACCGTTCCGCTACAACGATGTGCGCACTCTGGAGGTCATTATCGCGGTCAAGGATGCCGCCGGGGCCCGCATCAACCAGCGCGTGCGGGCGAAGGTAAGCATCAACTAAAAATTGCCAATGGCACTCCTCATTCCTCCGGTATCCGCGTCGCGCCGCCGATGCCCCCCTTGAGCGGGTAGTTGCGTTTGCGCTCCTTCACCGGCTCATCCACGATGTGTTCCTCTTCTTCCTCTTCCGTCTTGACGACCTCGACCGGCAGCGCCTCGCGCAACGACAGCGAAATTCGCCGTGCCTCCGCATCGACGGTGAGGACCTTCACCTCGACTTCCTGCCCCGGCTTGACGATATCGGTCACGCGCCACACCTTGTTGCGCGCCAGCTCCGAGATGTGCACCAACCCCTCGACGCCCGGCTCGAGCTCGACGAACGCGCCGAAATCCATCGTCCGCGTCACCGTCCCCTTGATGAGCCGGCCTGACGAATATTTGTCGTGAATGTTGTCCCACGGGCTGGCTTCAAGCTGCTTGAGGCCCAGGCTGACCTTGTGTTGCTCACGGTCGACCTTGAGGATGACGACCTTGATCATTTGCCCGGCCTGCACGACCTGGGTCGCGTCGGGGATGCGTTTCCAGCTGATCTCGCTGACGTGAAGCAAACCATCGACGCCGCCGAGATCGACGAAGGCGCCGAAGTCGCGGACGTTGCCGATGACGCCGCTGCGAATCTGCCCCTCTTGCAGCTCTTCCCACAGCTTGGCGCGCAGCTCCTCGCGCTCCTTTTCGAGCAAGGCGCGCCGGCTGACCACCAAGTTGCGTTCTTCCTTGTCAACTTCCGTGACGATGCACAGGAGCTTCTGGTTGACGAACTGCTCGATGTTCTCGACGCGGCCGCGGTCGATCTGGCTGATAGGCATGAAGCCGCGGATGCCGTTGATTTCGACCGACAGGCCTCCCTTGTTGGATTCGACGACGCGCGCCTCGACAGTCATTCCCTCGGCGACACTGGACCAATCGGCGTGGACGGCGGCCCCATGGCGCGACAGGATGAGCAGACCGTTCTGCGGGTCGTAGCCTTCGATGGAGATTTCGACCTCCTCGCCGACCTTGGGGGGCCCGTCAGGAAAATGCTCCAAGGTCAAGACTCCCTGCCCTCGGCCGCCGGGGATTTCGATGAAGACGTCAGGCGCGTGGACGGAGACGACCTTGCCCTTCTTGCGTCCGCCGTCTTGCTGGGCGGCGGCCTGGTCGCGGGCGCGCTTGGAGTCGTCGGAGCTATAGAGATTCTTGTCGTCCATCCCTTGCAGGGCGGCTTCGAGTTCGGCGGCGATCTCGGCATCAAGATCACGCACGTTCGGGCCGGTCTTGGGGCGATATTCGAGATCGCTCTGGAGGGACGGGACCGCATCGCGCCCACGTTTGCGCGGCCCGCGATCGTCGCCGCCGCGCTTGAACGGGCGCTTGTCGGGCGGTCTATCGGGCTTGGCTGCTGGCGGAGTGGCCGGCTTGGCTTCGGAAGGGGTCGGCTGCTCGGTTTCGTTGGCCATGGTGATCGTACCGTGTTTATTTAGCGCTCGCGGCGCAGTGTCACGCAACGGACCGCGCGCGGCGAACGCTAAACGTAGAGCAAGTTATGGGACGGTTTATTCTACGGACGATGTCAACTATTTCACCGCCGCTTTGGCCCGGCCCCGGACGGTCATGTGGATGTGGCTCTTTCCCGCCGTCTGCCAGTCGGCGACGAACGTGTCGTTGCCGATGCGCCAGTGGTAGTTGCTGCCGGCGGCGACGGTGTCCCAGAGGGCGATACGCAGATTATCGACGCCGCCGTCACGCTCGATGATCGTCTCGGCGACTTTCTTGCGGTCGGGGGAAAAAACGTCGAGCCGCTTGTTGAGCAGCTTAACGGCAAGGCCGCGCGACTTCTCATTGAGCTCGCCGAACTTGACTCCCGCCTTGCCAATGGCGCCCCCCGAGCCGGCACTGATTCCCTTGGCCTGGATTTTCTTCGTCTCCTCCGCGGACAAGGAGCCGTACAGCTCGATGGCGATCTTTTCTTCCTCGATCCAGATGTCCTTGACTGGGTTGCCGCCGAGCAGGATTGGCCCGAACTCGTTGGCTTTGTCCTTACCGAACTCGGCGTGAATCAGCGTCAGGTGATGCATGGCGAGGCGCCAGGCAAACGGCTTGTCGGCCGAGGGCTCGCCGAAGAAATTCAGATAGCGGTCATTCTCGTCCTGCTTGACGACTTCCAGGCAGCGTTTGGCGCCGTACTCCGACGTCGTCGCCTTGAGGACATCGTCGACCATGGCCTTCTGTTCCTTGGACATATTCTTGACAGGCAGCCCGGGCCGGTTGCCGGGCGTGAACCTCTCGGTGTGGCGATCCTTGTCGTTGAAGTCCTTGACGGCGAGCTTCTTCTGCTCGTCGGTCAGGCTCTGGTACAGCTTGAGCGCGGCAGCGCGGGCCAGCTCATCCGACGTGATCGGCGGCACGGCTCGGCCGACATAGACGGCGACGCCGACGAGAAACAGACTGGCGATGACAGCGATGGTTCTTTTCATGATAGCTCTCCCTCGCCGCCGCTTGCGGTTTGGCGCACAAGGCGCCTTGCGAGCGCTAACCCGCAAGCGGCGGCAAAGGAAAGGCTATCAAACGTGGGAAGGTCTTGCAATGAGATTCGCGAAATCACGGTGACTGCATCATCGCCTCGATCTTCTGGCGCAGACGCATGAAGGCGTAGACGCAGTTGGGGTCGAAATGCGTGCCGGCCTTGCCGACCAACTCCAAGAAAGCGCGGTCGGCCGGCATGGCGGGGCGATAGGGTCGGTCGCTCGTCATGGCGTCGAAGGCGTCGGCAACGGCGACGATGCGGGCGATCTGCGGAATTTGCTCGTGCGCCAGATGGTCCGGATAGCCGCTGCCGTCCCAGCGCTCGTGATGATGGCGGACGATTGGGATCATCGGCACCAGGTGCAGCATCGAATCGAGCATGGTGGCGCCTTTGATGGTGTGCGTCTTCATGTGTTCGAATTCGCCGGTGGTCAGTTTGCCGGGCTTGCGCAGGATGGCGTCGTCGATGCCGATCTTGCCGATATCATGTAGGGGCGTGCCGATCTGGATCTGGTATTTCTCATTGGGCGTCAGTTTCAGCTCCTCTGCGAGGGCCAGGGAATAATCGGTGACGCGCCGGGTGTGATCGCCGGTGTACTGATCGCGCATTTCAACCGCGCGGGCCAGCGTCGAGACCGTCTGGATGAACTGCTCGCGCTGCTGCTCGACGAGCTGGGCGGTTTCAATGCCAATGGCGACACTGGCGGCGATGGCGTCGGCGTAGTAGAGATCGTTCTCGCTGAATGCATCGTCGAGAAAACCGCGGTCCAGGTGCAAGATGCCGATGCGATTGCGCGGCGTACGCAGGAGGGCACAGATAATCGACGCCATGGCGCCATGGCGGACGCTACGAGCGAGCACCAGGCTCTCGTCGGCGTTGACGTCCTCGCACAACAGCGATTCGCCAAGCTCGAAGCAGCGGCTTACAAGCGTCTTGCTGAAGGGACGCACGGGCGATCCCGGATTGAGCTTCGGCGCGACCGTCGCCTTCAGGACCAACTCTCCCGTCATCGGGTCGGCGAGGATGATGCTGCCGCGCTGGGCGTTGAGGGCGGCGATGGTATCGGAGAGGATAGAACGGAGCAGCTCTTCCAGGTGCGAGATGTGCGTCAGGTGGTGGTTGGCTCGCACCAAGGCGAGCATCGCCTGTTCCTGCTGCGGGCGGGCGGGAGCGTCGAGCGTGACGAGTTCGAGGGCTTTGTCCCAGGTTTGCTGGGCCTTGGCCTTGACGAGCATGTGGACACCGCTGGTCACGATTTTCTGATTGGCGTCGATCAAACTCGTACCACTCAGGGCGGCGGGCAACGGCGTGCGCGCCAGCTGCTCGGCGGGAGTCACCACCTCGGTCACCCGCAGCTGGAGCTTGCCGATCTGCAACACGTCCTCGGGATTCAGCACATGATCGCCGGGCAAGGAGGCGTTGTTCACCAGCGTCGGATAGAGCGGATTATGAGCCAGGTCGCGCAGGATCCAGCGCATTCCCTGATGCCGAATCTCGGCGTGGACCCGTTCCACCGAGTGGTCGCGCAGGACCACGTCGAGGTTGGTCTGCCGGCCGATGCGCAGAAATCTGTTGGATTCCCAGGTCAGACCGGAGAGTTTCGGTCCCATGCCTGCCAGAACGATACGGGGCTCGCTCATGATTGTTGATCCCTGTCTGAACGACGAACAAAAGAGGCGTTACCGATTGCGACAGCTAGTCAACCATAGCTCATCTCTTGGCGTATGGCTGAATGATCGGGAAAATCGTTGTAAGTTTCCGTTAACATCGATGAACGAATTCCGATCGGAAGCGTCGGAATAGTAGAGATGCACATCTGCCGCGTATGAACAAAGAATCATGAATCGAAAGTTAATCCTTGGAGAGCATCGAGTAGTCTGCTAGGATATTTATGCCCAATCATTAGAATTCCTCAAATTCGCGCATTATCATAATTCCTGTCGGAATGCTATGCTATACTCGAAGTGATTTGTGCCGCGCGGCCCTATCCGCAGCTGCGCGACCGGTTCGCCCGATTCCTCGGAAACTCATTGATACGCTAATCCACCGAGGTCGGCATGCCAGAGAATCGTATGGACAATCAACCGCCGCGTCCCAAGCCTGGAGGTCAAACCCTGGGGCAGGGGAATCCGCTTGCTCCCGACACCAAGCTGGAGCACGGCGCCGCCACTCCCGAGGAGAGCGATCCGCTCGGGGAGGAACTCGGCGCCACCCGCATCGTCGAAGGGCCGAGCGATTCTTCGCTCAGCGGCGTCAACCTTGACATGCCCGTCAATCACACCGAGATGACCTCCTCGCGCACTCTCGGCAAAAATCTCGTCAACCTCGGCGATTTCAAGCTCATCAAGAAGCTCGGCGAAGGCGCCATGGGCGCCGTCTACAAGGCCGCGCAAGTCACCTTCAACGGCGAGAAGCTCGATAAGCCGCGCACCGTCGCCCTCAAAGTGCTTTTCCCGCACGTCGCCAACATCCCCAAGCTGGTCGAGCGGCTCCACCGCGAAGGCTTGGTCATGGGATCGCTGAGCCACCCGAACATCGTCCAGGCCTACGCGGTGGACACCGCGGAGGGATGCCATTACGTCGCCATGGAATACGTCTCCGGTCAGAGCTTGCAAAAATGGCTGACGCAGCTGGGGAACATCCCCGTCGCCGACGCGGTGCGTATCACCCTCGATTGTGCCCGAGCGTTGGCGTACGCCCACACCTTCAAGATTCCGGACGCCGGCGATGGCAAGGAATTCCCCGTCGTGCACCGCGACATCAAGCCCGACAACATCCTGTTGACCAAGGCCGGCGTCGTCAAGGTTGCCGACCTCGGCATGGTGAAGATCGACGATGAAGAGATGTCGCTGACGCAAACCGGGCACGCCGTCGGCACCCCCTGGTACATGCCCCTCGAGCAAGCACGCAACGCCAAGGAGATCGACGGTCGCTGCGACATCTACGCGCTCGGCTGCACCCTCTATGCCATGCTCACCGGGCGTCCGCCGTTCATGGGACGCACCATCGTCGAAGTGATTCAGGCGAAGGAAGTCGGCACGTTTGCGTCGGCCCGTCAATCGAACCCCAATGTTCCCGAACGCCTCGACCTGCTCATCGCCAAGATGACGGCCAAGTCGCCCCGATATCGCTACCAGACCTGCGACGAGTTGATCAAGGACCTGGAGAGCGTGGGTCTGGCGAGCGAGAAGCTATCGTTCGTTCAACAACGGCCTGCCGTCGATCCGCGCGCGCAAGAGACGCCGATGCCGGTCAAGACCGGCGTGCTGCAAACGCTCGCCAAATCGAAAATCGATTCCGCCGAAGCCCCCGCCCCGGCACTCGATCCGACGCTGTGGTACATTCAATTGACGAAGCCGGACGGCAGTGTGACGGCGCAGCAGTACACCACCGCCCAGGTGCAAAAGATGCTCGCCGAGGGAACGATGAAGCCGACCGCGCGCGCCAGCCACAGCCCCAACGACGGCTTCCGCGCCCTGGCGACCTACAAGGAATTCCAGGGGACCGCCCTCTCACAGATGCAGAAGAAGGCGGCCGACAAGCACTCCGCCAAGTATCGCGGCATCTACAAGAAGATCGAACAGGAAGACCGCCAGCGCGAAAAAGACGAACGCGCCGACCACAAGGAAGATTCCGCCGTCCAGGCCAACACGCGCTACTGGGCCGGCTTGGCGCTGACGGTGCTGCCCATCGGTCTGGGCGTCGGTCTGATCGTGGTCATCTTCTTGCTGATTCGCTGGATGTTCCAGTAGCAACTCTTGCCATTTTCTGGATCTGGCGATGCAAAAACGAGCCGCTCCCGGACGGTCACGGCTCGTTCACATGCTCAATTGATTCCGTTCGATCGCGACGATTGCGTCTGCGGCTCGTTCAACCAGCGCCGCCACCCTTGCGGCGTCGTCTCCAACGGCGTTCGGCCTGCCAGCTCGCGCAGCGCATACTGCGCGGCCACATGGTTCGGGGGTGTCTCCTGAGCGACTTGCTCGCCACAGGTTGCCGCTTCCGCCGCCGACAACACGCGCGTGCGCACCAGGAAATCGAAACGCTGCATCTCGGGCCAGGGCCTGGCGTTCTCAACGGACATCATCAACGAGAAGTCTTGCCGCAAGTAGGTCACGTCCACGCGCACGAAGATGTCGGGGGACGAGCCGAAGCTGTAGCCGCCGCCCGGCGACTCCGACCCCAGCGCCAGATCGGGCAGCGGCACCGGCGCCGTCAGCACGCCCGGGGCCACGTCCTTGGAGTTGCCCGGCGCGTGGCACAACAGGCAATTACGGTGATGGTTGACGCGCACCAGCTCGCGCACGACGCTGACTTCCTTGCCGTCGATCTTCGCTGGCACCGGCGCGCGCGGATCGGGCTGCTCCAAAACGTTGACCAGCTCGGCAAGCAAATCCTTGCGCTCGAGCTTCACGAGCGCGTCGGCGGCGCGCTTCGACACGGCCGGCAGCGGATAGCGGAAGCCTTGCATCAGGATGTCGGTGTACTCGCCGGGCGCTCGCGTTTGCAGCCCGCGGATCGCCGCCGCACGCACGCTGTCCTCCGGCGCATGGAGCGCCACCTTCGCCAAGGCATGCGTGGCATCGACGTGCTGAATCGCGGCGAGCCGACCGGCCAGGGCGACGCGATAATGCTCCGATGCCGGCGCGAACATCTGCATCAGCGCCGCTACCTTGGCGCGCCGCACGTCGTCGTGGGCCGATGTCACGCGGTAGGTGTTCCCGTCGACGTTGGTCCTCGCTAGCAGCTCCCGCAGCTCCTTCCAGTAACGCTCCGCCGCCGGCTCCTGGTCGATCAATCGTCGCGGCAGCGGCTTATCGCTCGCCAGCCGCTCGACATATTCAAGCTCCGCCAGCGACTTGGGCAGCACTTGCAGGCCATGCACGACCTGCACGACTTCCGCGAACAGCTGCGCCTGCTTCATGTCGGTCCGGCAAGCGTCGCCCATGACGAACGGCAAGCCGCGCAAGTCGGGCCGATTCGCGAGCAGCGCTTTCAGGAAACCGTCGGGATCCTTCTGATTCAGGTGATTGATCTTGGCGACGATGTGCGCCGTCTCTTTTTCCGTGTGCGACTGCCTGTCCACCGGCGCGCCGAAAGTCACCTCGGCCACCTTGGTCAGGTCATCGTTCAGATATGGCGGCAAGGCTAGCGGCGTCCTCGGCGGCGCCGGCAGTAGGTCCGCCAGCGGCGTCGCCGGCTCGATCTTGAACGTGTAACGCCGCGGCAGCTTGATGATGATCCTGGATTCGCCGGTCGGACAGAACATCCCGAACGCCGCCGTCGCGACGATGAGGCCGGCGCCATGCCGCAGGAATGCGAAGAGACGATGAGACTTCATGGCGTGATCTCCTTGGAAACAAGAAGAGACGAATGAATCGTACCATGGTCACGGGGATATACACCAGCGAAAAATGCGTACCTACGACGTCGTCGCCCCCTCCGATGCCGACGTCACCGTCTTCGCGTACTTCGCCAGCACGCCGCGCTTCTCGCGCGGAGCGGGCTGCTTCCAGGCGGCCTTGCGTTTGGCCAGTTCTTGCTCGCTCAAATTGACCGAGACGATCTTCTTGTCGGCATCGATCGTGACAACATCGCCGTTCTTCAAGAGGGCGAGCGGGCCCCCGACGTGCGCTTCGGGGCAAACGTGACCGACGACCATACCGCGCGTGCCGCCGGAGAATCGGCCGTCGGTAATCAGGCCGATCTGTTCGCCGAGTCCCTGGCCCGACAGGGCGGCGGTGACAGAGAGCATCTCGCGCATGCCGGGACCGCCGACCGGACCTTCGCCGCGCACGACGACGACGTCGCCCGCCTTGATCTGGCGTTCATTCAGGGCCGCGAAGCACGCCTCCTCGCCGTCGAAGACCTTGGCGGGGCCGGTGATGGCGCGGTTCTTGACGCCGGCGACCTTGGCTACCGCCCCGTCCGGCGCCAGGTTCCCCTTCAGGATGATGATGTGCCCGGTCGCGTGCATCGGCGCGTTCATCGGCTTGATGACCTTCTGCTCGCGCGTGTAGATGCTCGGCACGTCCTTGAGATTCTCGGCGATCGTCTTGCCGGTGACGGTGATGCAGTCGCCGTGCAGATAGCCGGCGTCGAGCAGGGCCCGCAGGACGGCGGGGGTGCCGCCGACTTTGTGCAAATCGAACATCACGTGCTTGCCGGCGGGCTTCAGGTCGGCGAGATCGGGGACCTTGTCGCCGAGCCGATCGAAGTCCGCGAGTGTCCAGGGCACCTCGGCTTCGCGGGCGATCGCCATCAGGTGCAGCACGGCGTTGGTGGAGCCCCCTAGCGCCAGCACGAACGTGTAGGCATTCTCCAGCGACTTGCGCGTGATGACATCGCTCGGCTTGATCCCCAGGTTGATGAGAGCGACCAGGTGCTTGCCGGCCAGAAAGGCTTCGCGATCCTTGGCGGCGGAGACGGCGGGATAGCTGGCGTCGTAGGGGAGCGACATGCCCATCGCCTCGATGGCGCTCGACATGGTGTTGGCGGTGTACATGCCGCCGCACGAGCCGGCGCCGGGGCAGGCCTCGCACTCGACCTTGTGGACCGCCTTGTCATCGAGCTTGCCTGCCTGGAACTGGCCGACCGCCTCGAAGATGGAAACGATGTCGATATCGTTGCCTGCCTCGCCCGTGCCCGGCAGGATGGAGCCGCCGTAGACGAAGATGCTGGGGACGTTGAGGCGAGCGATACCCATGAGGCAGCCGGGCATGTTCTTGTCGCAGCCGCCGATGGCGAGAACGCCGTCGTGGTTCATGCCGCCGGCGACGACCTCGATCGAGTCGGCGATGACCTCGCGCGACACCAAGGAATAGCGCATGCCCTGATGGCCCATCATGATGCCGTCGGACGCCGTCGGCGCGCCGAACGTCTGCCCGACACCGCCGCCGGCGCGGATGCCTTCGATGGCCTTCGCCGCAATCCGATTGAGATGAGCGTTGCACGGCGTGATGTCGGAGTGCAGGTTGGCGACGCCGATCATGGGGCGCGTGAAGTCGTCGTCCATGAACCCGACGGCCCGCAGCATGGCGCGGTTGGGCGCTCGACTCGGTCCTTCGGTGGTCGTCAGACTACGGCGTTTCTCGGACATTCGTGCGGCTCCTTGATGTGCCGCTTGCGGCTTAGCGCTCGCTCGGAAACGCGGAAAATCGGTTGCGATTCCGCGAGCGCTAAGCTGCAAGCGGCTTGATTCGGATACGCTTTCAAGTTATGCTGCGGCGCGCGGTCCAGCAAGGGGCGCGAAAGTTACCCAATCGCCTCAAGTTTGCCCGTTCGCCGGGCCGATCATGATGGATAAGCGACTCTTTCTCGACACGGAGGTTGACATGTTGCGGCGCGTCATCGCGGTCTATCGGCAATTCGCAAATCTGGCGAGAAAGTCCACGAGCGGACGACGATCGTTCCCCTTGCACGTCGTCGCCCTGGAAGAGCGCGCGACGCCGGCGGCACAGTGCTTGCTCCCGGCCATTCAGCCGTCGGCGCTGGTGATGATCGTTTCGCCGCCGCAGGCAGTCGCGTCGGCCGCGGGAGCCGCTTCGAGCGTGCGCGCCGATCTGTTCGGCGTTGGCGATGTGGCGAAGGCGGAACATGCGAACGAGTGGGAAGAGCTTCTCGCGGGCGATCACGTTGCCGCCGCACCGACGCCGGCGCACAAAATGGAAGCCGCGGAAACCGACACGACGGGAACCGTCATCGTCGAGAATGAGATTTTCTTGCCGTACGTCGATTAGAAACGCTTTGCTGCTTGCGGCTTAGCGCTCGCTTGACGCCGACTTTGCAATCGCAAGCGCCGCGCGAACGCTAAGCCGCGAGCGGTGTCCGTTCACTTCTTCTTCTTTTCTTCCTTCGGCCAATAGTGAAGTTGCACGAGCAGCGGTCGCGGCCTGGCGGCGTCGCGGTTAAGCGTGATAATGTTTTCACGCTTGGTCGGGTCCGGCTCGGTGTCGCTCAGGCGAACGACGTTGCGCGCCGGCTGGCCGTCGAAGAATTCGTCCACCGGCAGAATATCCTTGAAGACCTCGGTGCCGTGGTGCATCGGGAAAACATATTCTTTCGGCTTGAGCTGTTCGACGACCTTCTTGGCCTCGGCGCCGTTGAGGGTGTAGATGCCGCCGGCGGGTACCATCAGCACATCGACGGGACCGATGCGCTTGATCTGCCTTTCCGTGAGCTGATGTCCTAGGTCCCCTAGATGGACGACGCGCCAGCCATCCACCTCGACGATGAAGACCGCGTTCTTGCCGCGCACGAAGCCTTCCTGGTCGTCGTGATAGACGCCGACCGACTTGAACCTGATGTCGTCGATGGTTTCATCGACGACGGCCCAGTCGGATTTGAGGGCCAGTCCCTTCAGGCCGCGCAGGACCTTGACCTTCTTGGGTTCCTCGAGGATATCGACGCGCGTGTGATCGTTGTGGTTGTGGCTGATGCAAACGATGTCCGCTTGGACCTTGGGGGCATCGCGGCGTTCGTAGGCTTCGATGTAGTGCGGATCGAAGGCGATGCGCTTGCCCTTGCTGGTGGTGAGCACGAAGAAGGATTGGCCGTGATACTCGATGGTGAGTGGCATCGGCTTGTCTTTGCTGATGCCGGTCGAGACGCCCAGTCCGCACAGGCCGAGCGCGAGAAGGAATGCTGTTGCCGCACGTCGCATAGGAAATTCCCCTGGAAAGCTCGAATTGCTAATGATGATACCGCGCACCCAGGGCGCGGGCCAAGCAAATTCGCTCGTGAATACATGACGTTTCAGGCGGCGGGGTATAACGGTCGGTTTAACCTAAAGAGAGCCCAAAAATGAAACCACGGATCTCACGGATGGCACGGATAAGAAATCAACGAAACTCTCGTGGCCGATGAAATGCCCTGATAATGACGCATTCTCTTCTCTTATCCGTGATATCGGTGTGATCCGTGGTTCATTCCTATTGGCACTCCAAAAACCAGCGCATCAGCTCATGCCCCTTGGCAAACGCGAGGCTCGCCTTTTCCGCGACCGCCTCGTCATAGGACGACTGCCCCCGGGCCGCGACGCCGGTCCCACACACGGCGAACGGCACCATGCCATAGGCGTGAGCGCGCGTACGCAGCGGCGTGCGGTGGTCCGGCGATACCAGGATGCGCCAGTCGCCATGGCTTGGCAGTGCTGCCAGCAGGGGGCCGACAATGTGCTCGTCAATGCGTTCCAGCGCCTTTACCTTTTCGTCCGCCTTGCCTTCGTGCGAGGCTTCATCCGGCGCCTCGACGTGGACACAAACCAGGTCGTGCGTCTTGAGCGCCTCGACGGCATAGCGTCCCTTGGCGGCGTAATCGGTATCGAGATAACCGGTGGCGCCGGGCACGTCGATGCGCGTCCAGCCGAGCAGGATGCCGACGCCGCGCACCAGATCGACGGCGCTGAGTATCGCGCCCTTCTTGCCGAATCGCTCGGCGAAGGGGACGAGCGAAGGCGCCCGGCCCTGGCCCCAGAGCCAAATCTGGGTGGCGTCGCGCCGGCCGGCGGCGCGACGCTCCACGTTCGTCGGATGTTGCCGCAGCGTGTCCCGGCTGCGCTGCATCAGATCGTTCAGGAGCGGCGCGCCCGCGCCTTGAGGCAGATGGTCGGCGATCGGCCGATCGGGAATATCGTGCGGTGGCTGCGTTTTCGTGTCGGGGCCGAACGGCGCGCCGGGCCCGCGATAGATCAGGATGTTGCGATAGCTGACGCCGGCGTGAAATTCGAGGGCGCCGCCGCCGAGGTACGCCTGGATCGCCTCGATCAGCTTCTGGCCGTCCGCGGTATCGATGTGCCCCGCCGTGAAGTCGCGCATCTCCTCGTTCTCGACATGCACGAGATTGCAACGAATCGCCCAATCGCTCGGCCCCAGTTTCAGCCCCATCGCGGCGGTCTCGAGCGGTGCACGCCCGGTGTAGACCACGAGCGGATCGTAGCCGAACAGGCTCAGGGTCGCGACATCGCTGGCGGGGGTCAAGCCGGGCGGCACGTTATCGCTGCGGCCGACCTGCCCCGTGCGGGCAATGCGATCCATGTGCGGCTTCTTCGCCGCCTGCAACGGGGTCTTGCCCCCCAAAGTCGCCTGCGGTTCATCGGCGCAGCCGTCGGGAATGATGATGACGTATTTCATGCGTGGTCCGTAGCCCGTGGTCCATGGTCCGTAGCCCGTCGTTTATTATCTGGAGCGACGAACTGCGGACAACCGCCATTCTTGCGCCGGACCACGAACCACCGCCCACCGACTCATTTGGCCAGCAGCGATAGGTGCGCCACGTTGGTCGCGTGCAGCAAATTCGCCCGGCACATGTCAGCGGTCGTGCGCGCTTCCATCTTGTCCATCAGATTGGCGCGATGGATGTCGAGCGTCTTCGGGCTGATCTCCAGCTGCTCCGCGATCTTGCGGTTGGGAATTCCCTCGACCATCAGGGCCAGCACCTGCGTTTCACGCCGGGTCAGCGAGTCGATCCGCTCGGCCGCCAGAGCCTTCTCTTCGAGCAGCTTATGAGCCTTGGCGGCAAAGGCTGCCGCCCGCTTGGCGCTCTCGGTCAGGGCATCGGCCTTATCGACGACGTCAAACGCGCCGGCCTTGATCGCCTGCACCGCGGCCGCGAGCTGGTTCGCTCCGGCGAGCAGGACCACGGGCGCCACGCACTGATGGGCGGGGAGCACCTTGAGCAAGTCGGCGCCATTCTTGAGCTGCGAAACCACGCAGCTGACCGGTTTTTCCGGGTCCAATGCTTCGACCAGTTCTTCGATGCTCGAATAACTGACCAGGTTCAAGCCGGCCGACTTGAAGGGGCCCTTGAGCGCATTGCTCAGGCCGGCGTCTTCCGACACCACGCAAACGATGTTCTTCATAGCACTCTCTCTCGTTAAAGTGACTGGAACGTGAAAGCGTTCAACCGAACCCTTCGACGCAGTGTTCGCCGTTCGCACCGGCGCTTTCACGCCGCGGCGACCGTCGATCTTTCGATCTTCGGTTTGCGTCGAATCCTTGATCCTGAAGGGCGAGAGGGCAATTCTTGGGGCGAACAGATAGGCGTAATTGTCCCTATCATAATAAACCCAAGCCAAAATGCGTACTCTTTTCCGAGAATTGTTGCAGATTTATTTTTCGGCCCGGACCGCGACGTAGCGGCAATAGCGCTGCCAGCTTGGCAGGAGGCGGAGCAAGACTTCATCGCACCATGCCAGGCCGGACGCCAGGCGCTTCGCCTTGTACACCCGGCTGAGCATTGATACCAGTTGATGGCCGCGCACCTCGAGGCGTGGAAAGGCCGCACGCAGCAGCTGCAAGCCGGGGGGACCGAGCGGCGCCTCGTCGGCGGTGCGTTGCTTTTCCGGATAAGGGAGAACCTGGCGCGCCCAGCTGAGCCAGCGGTTGCCGGCCCACGGCTCGCAAAAGACCGCGCTGCCGCCCGGCGCCAGCACCCGCGCCAGCTCGGGCGCCGCCCGGCGCAGATCGAGATGGTGCAAGATCGCGTTGCCCCAGATGCGTTCGAACGATCCGTCGGCAAACGGCAATCGTTCGCCGTCGCAAACGAGCAGGCGCACGTCGGCGCCGTTCGCATCGGCCCGCGTGCGCGCTTCGCACACATAGCCAGGCGACAGGTCGCAGGCGGTGACGACGGCGCCGCGCCGGGCCAGCACGACCGCCGCCATGCCGTGCCCACAGCCGAGATCGAGCACGCGTTTGCCGGCGACGTCGCCGAGCAGGTCGAAGGCGGGGCCGATCCACGATTCGTGCGTCAAATAAGATTCATCGGCAAAGGCGTAATCGTGCGGCCGCAGGGCGTGGGCCCGCTGGGCCGCCTGGCGATCGTGAAAGTGCCGTTCGCTGTGCAATCGAAGCCGCGCCATTCGAGGTCCTCCGTGAAAGATCGCGGCATAGTATAATCTGCAAGCCCGTCGGCGAGCAACGTGAGCCTGCGGGGATAATTGGAGACCACCCCATGCCGCGCTGGAAAATCGCCGCCGTCCAGATGGACTGCGCCTTTGCCGACAAGACGAAAAACCTGGACACGATCCGCGCCCGTCTGCGCGAGGCCGCCGACAATGGCGCGCAGCTCGTGATCTTCCCGGAATGCGCCTTGCCGGGCTACTGCTTCGAGAGCCAGGAGGAAGCCCGGCCGCACGCGGAGCCGATCCCCGGTCCAACGGTGCACACCATCGCGGCCGACTGCGCCAAGCTCAATGTCCATGCGATTGTCGGCCTGCTGGAAGCCGCCGGTGAGCAGCTCTTCAACGCCGGTACGCTCATCGGCCCGGCCGGCGTCGTCGCCAACTACCGCAAGATCCATTTGCCGTTCCTCGGCGTCGATCGCTTCACGACGCCCGGCGACCAGCCGTTCGCGGTCCACGACCTCGGCGGCCTCCGCGTCGGCATGAATATCTGCTACGACGGCAGCTTCCCCGAATCAGCCCGCTGTCTGATGCTGCTCGGCGCCGACCTTGTTGTGCTGCCGACCAACTGGCCGACCGGGGCCATCGGCACCGCCCGAACGCTGATCCCCGCCCGCGCCCTGGAGAACCACCTCTACTACGCCGCCGTCAATCGTGTCGGCACGGAGCGCGGTTTCAAGTTCATCGGCATGTCGCGCATCCTCGGCTGTAGCGGCGAGTTCCTGGCCGTCAGTGAGAACGACGACCCGACGATCCTGTACGCGGAGATCGATCCGGACAAGGCGCGCAACAAGCATCTCGTCAACATTCCCGGCAAATACGAGCTACACCGTACGCGCGATCGGCGGCCGGCAATGTATGGGACGATCATCCATGAATGAGCATCGCGCCGACAATTGGCAAACTGGCGCGGGCTCACAACGCCTTTTGGAGCAATAAGTTGTGCTTTGCGTTTTTCCAGTTTGACAACTGACGAAGGGTATCAGCTACCGACGCTCGCGCGGCGCCTTGCGCGCACTCAACGTGGACTTGATTTACGCCAGGAACTCGCGCACCGTCGTCACGCGATGGTCCTTGGCCGCGGCATACACCGCCTCGCACAAGGCGATCGTCTCCAGATTGTCGCGGCCGCCGATTTCCGGCTCGCTGCCGTCTTCAATCGCGCATAACAATTGCGCCATCGTGCCGACGAAAGCGTCGGGGAACCACGTTTCTTTCCAGCGCGGCGACAGCCAGTAGCCCGGCTGTTGCTTCGTCGTGAAGTCGAGCGTGCTCGGCGTCTTCGCGGGGTAGCTGGGCCAGCCGATGGTGCCGCGGGCCAGGCCGTCGGTCCCTTCGACGCGCCAGCGGATGCCGATGTCGCTCTCGGAACCTTCGCGGGCGGGACCGGTCCAGACGTCGTCGCAGCTCGTGGCCCTGGCGCCATTGTCGTATTCGAGGATGTAGAGGTTGATGCCGTCGGTGTGCGCGAACTTCGTGCGTGGATCGGGGCGCGTGCTGGCGAGGACGCGGTCCGGCGTGCCGAGCCAGTAGCGGAACGTGTCGAGATGATGGATGCTCATGATGTACGTGGACAGCGAGCGCTGCGTCTCGGCCCAGGGCATCCAGTGCGGAATGGCACGCATGTCGATGGTGGCGAGCACGGGCTGGCCGATCAGGCCGCGGTTGAGAATATCCTTCATGGCTCGGATCGATTGATCATAGCGCATGTTCTGATTGACCGCGAGCGCGATGCCGGCCTTTCGGCAGCGTTCGACCACATCAATGGCGTCCTTGATCGACATGGCCAGCGGCTTCTGGGCGAGAATGCCGCGTAGGTGATCGCCGTGCTCGGCGGCCTTGCGCAGGACGTCGGCTTGCAGGTCGGGGGGGACGGCGACGTCGAGAATCTCGATCGACGGATCGGCGAGCATCTCCGTAATGTTGCGATGCACGCGAGGAATCCAGAACTGCTTGGCGACGGCCTGCGCGTGGTCGATTCTTCTTGACGCGATCGCCACCGGAGTGAAGCCGGCTTGCTGGTAGGCGACCAAATGGCAGTCGCGCATGATGAACCCGGCGCCGATGCAGCCGATGCGCCAGTCCTTGCGCCGCGGCAAGCGCGGCAGGTAGTTCAAATTGATGTCGATGGCCATGGCGTGCTCCTATTTACGTATAGCGCTCGCGTGGCGCCATGCGAGCGCTATACGTAAGCGGCTTACTTATTCCGCGGCGCCCGGTTCGCCGCCCACAGGATGCCGTTGGTCATCAGTTGCAAGAAGCCATCCTCCTGGAAGTCGGTCTGGGCGCCGAGCGAGGTGTAGAAGATGCGGCGGTCCTTGACCACGCGCGTCCAGGCGATCGGCTCGGTATGTTCGGGAATGCTGCCGGTCAGGAGCACGTCCACGTCCTTCGCCAATCCGGTGTTCTTGTAGAGGCTCCCCTTCGATTTGAACGGCTTGACGCCTTGGAGGATCGGACGCTTCTTCGTGTCGTCGGGAAAGTTAACCTCGCACACCGGACCGACGGCGTAATGCCCCTTGTAGTTGCCGCCGAAGACTTCCTTGTCGATCTCGAGAAATGTCTGAATGCCATGGCTGGCGGTACGGATACCGACGAGCGGCTTGCCGGAGGTGCAGTATTTCTTGATGCGTTCGAGCTGATCGCCTTCGAGCTTGAGGCGGCGCGTGAATAGGACGGCGACATCGCATTTGTCGAGCGCCTCCAGGCCGGGCAGGTCGTCGCCCTTGGCGTTGAGGATGGTGACGACCGACGGGTACTTCGATTCGAGATACGTTTTGAGGATCGGCATGGACTTGTCGGAATCGTATTCGGCAGAGCCGGAGATAAAGACGACGCGCAACGGAGCGATGCGCGCCTCGGCGGTCGTAAGGGTGAACACCAGTGTGAAAGCAAAGCCCAGCAGGAGAAACGCGAGTTTTTTCATAATGACATCCGTGGGAATAGGAGGAACGCGGTATTCGTTTAGCGCGCGCAGCGAAGCGCCGGCCGCCCGGCACTCCGCTACGAGCGCTAAACGAAGAATCGGAATCATGTTTACTTCTTGTACGTCAGCATCGCGTCGATCGCGCGCTCGCAGTCTTGCAGATGCGCGGCGGTGATGGCGTCCTGCGTCTTGTTCATAGTGCCGATGACTTGGCGGTGCAGACGTTGCAGCGAGACGCGGGCGACGGCGCGGAAGTCGCTACTGCCGGTGTCGCCGAAGAAGATCGGTCCGCCGCCGTCCTTGCTCGGGGCCAACTCGCCCTTGAGATGGTCGAGATAGGCACGCTGCAAGCTGCGGCGCAAGACGTCGATTCTCGGGCTCGTCGTCTTCAATTCGCTGAAGATGCCGTCCTGCACGTCGTTGACCAGCTCGGTGACCGAGTAGGCCTTGTCGCCTTGTAGCAACTCGTCGTCCATCAGCCGACGGATACGGCTGCTCGAGAGCAGGCTCTGCATCAGGCCCTTCTGGGCGGCGCTGATATCGTTGGCGACGCCCGTATAGCGGAAGCGGTTGACGATTGAGGGGTTGAGCAGCTTGGTCGGCGTCGTGAAGGCATTGTCGTTGAGGAACTTGACCGCCAACTGCTGCTTTTCCTTGGTGACACGCGTGAACGTCTCGCTGCCGCGGCCGCCGAGCGTGCGGCTCTCGACGACGCCGCCGACGTTCAGCGAGACGGCGCGGAACCAGTTATTACGATGCGACAAGACTGTCTTGTAAGTTTCCTCCAGCAGCGTGAAGTCCTCGCCGACCGACGTGGTGGCGGCAACCAGATGCTCGAGGACACGATCGAGGTTCTTCAGGCCCAGCGTGGTCGCCTCCAGCGAGTCGCTGCCGATGTTCTCGGTCTTGACGGTCGGATCGACCGTTGCCGGCCCGTCCTCGCCGCCGAAGCGCAGCCAGGGCTCGTCGAGTTGGCGCGACGCCCACTTGTCAAGCGTCCCGCGCTCGTCCTCGGCCTTCTTGACGCCAGGGATGCCCTTGTAGCCCCATGCGATGGCGAAGTTGTCGTATGGTCCGATGATCGGGATCAATTGCTTGACCTTGTCCTCCGGCTGGGCGACGTAGTTGAATCGGCCGTAGGACATGATCGAGGCGACGCTGCCGTGCTTGGCGGTGAACTCGGGATTGCGCAGTTGCTCGATGGTGTAGCCGGAGCTGGCGCGATGGTTGTGGCGCAGGCCGAGCGTATGGCCGACCTCGTGGGCGCAGATGTAGCGAAGGATTTCGCCGGTGACTTCATCGGGCAACGGCAGCTTGCGGCAGCGCGGGTCCTGGGCGGAGCACTGCACGAAGTACCATTGCTGAGCGAGCTTGACGACGTCGTGCCAAAAGATGATGTGGGCGCTGATGATCTCGCCGGAACGCGGGTCATGGACATGCGGGCCCATGGCGTTCTGGAACGGGTCGGCGACCCAGCGGATCACCGAATGCCGGGCGTCTTCCGGGTCCCAGCTCGGATCCACGCGCGAATCGGGTGCTTCCTTGGCGACGATCGCATTCTTGAAGCCCGCCTTCTCGAACGCCGGCTTCCAGTCCTCGATCCCCTTCATCAGGTACGGCTTCCACTTCTCGGGCACTTCCCGGCTCACGTAGAAGACGATCGGCTTGATCGGCTCGGAAACCTCAGCCGCCGGGTCCTTCTTCTCCAGGCGGAAACGCGTGATGTATTGCTGGGTCTCCATCCAGGTCTTCGGCGTGGAATAGTTCTCGAACGAGCGTGTGAAATAGCCGACGCGCGGGTCGAAGAAGCGGCCAACCATGGGACGTTCGGGGAGCATGACGAGGCTGTAATGGACGACGGCGGTGTAGCTCTTGGAACCGCCGCCGAAGGCGGGGCCTTTGCCGAACCCGCCGAAGCCGCCGCCCCCGCCGCCGGTGAAGGTGAGGAGCGAGCGCGCTTCGATGTTGGTGGGGAACGCCTTGATGTCTTCGAGGTAAGAGCGATTGGGGTCGATGCCGCCGCCGGAACCGACCGCCCCCTTGATGGAGAGATCCATGTTGTCGGACAGATAAAGCTGGGTGGCGTTGATGACGGTGGAGCGGTCTTTGCCCTCGGCCTCGACGTTGAAGCTCAGGATGATGGAATCCATGTTGGCGGAATCGACGGCGAGCTGGACCGCTTTATCGCCGCGCTTGGCGAAGGAGACCTGCCAGAGGTAGACTTTGTTGCCGCGCCGGTCCCAGCGGAGATAACGGCTGCCGAGCGAATAGCCGCCCCAGGTGACGCCGGCGGGTCCCTTGGCGACTTCGGCCTGCCAGAGCATCAGTTTGTCAAAGCCGTCCTTGGGAATCTCGAAGTAAATCTTGTCATCGACGCGATGCACGGTGAAGACGCCGGGGAAGGTCTTGGCGGTCTTGGGGATGACGTCGTCATATGGCTTCGGTTCGCCCGCCTTGATCGGGACCGGGGACTTGCCCTCCTTCGGCGTCTCGGTCTTTGGCGGCGCATCGGTCTTCTTGGACGGATCTTCTTTCTTCTTCTGTGCGAGCAGGGAAGGAGAGAGCGGCAGCGTCGCGAAGACCAGCAATGCGCCGACGACGAAGAGGCGTTTGTACATGGAGACACCTATGGCAGAGGAAACGCGGATGGAGGGCCAGTGCTGAGAATAGTGTTTTAGCACGAAAATCGACGGCAAGCTAGGGAAGAGAGGAAAAAGAGGCGGGAATGTTTACGTTTACGTTTGCTTGGGTCGGATCGGCGGATCCCCTTCGCGGATCGCGTCCGCTGGCGGAGGCGCTGCGGCGGCCGGCGCCTTGGGGGGTTCCGCGGCGCCGATCGGCTTGGTCGCGTCGATGAATAACGACACGACGCCGATGAAAAAGAAAACGCCCGCACAGGTCAGAAAAATCGCGTCGTAGCCCGCTTTCTTGTCGGCGAATTGATCGCGCAGCCAGAGCAAGATGATGGGCGAAACGAACGCACCGAGGTTGCCCCACATGTTGCCCCAGCCGAGCACCAGGCCGACGTTCGCCTTGCCGACGTCGAGGTTGTAGGCCCACAGCGACGGGATGCCCATGTCGTTCACGACCGAGAGAATGCACAGCACGATGACGATGGGCCAGGGGGCGTTGAGGAACCAGCAGACCAGAAAAAGCGCGCCGGTGATGAAGCGGGTCGAGGCGATCGGGAAGCAGCGGCCGATGCGAATGCCAAGCCAGGCCGACAGCACGTCGGTCCACACGCCGCCGAGAATCATCATCGGCATGGAGATAAGGAACGGCAGGCTCGACATGAAGCCGCGCGTCTCTTCGGGGACCTGATGAACCTCGGTCAGATACAACGGGAGCAGGCTGGCGGGGAAGATCCAACCGAAGTTGGTGCCGAACTGGACGATCGAGCTGGCCCACAGCCCGACGCTGGTCAGAATGCCCTTCCACAGGGTGGCCGCCGGCATGATCGGGTCGGCCCCCTTGCCGCCGGCGTCCGCGGAATTGACTTCGTTGAGCAGGAAGTGCTAGGCCGGCGTGTCCCGATAAAAGCTGTAAAAGATCAACGCGACCAGCACGCCGATGGCGCCATAGATCATCAGCACTGGCTGCCAGCTATCGCCGTACAGCTTGCGAATGCTGTCCGGGAACATCACTTCGAGCACCAGGCGATTGAGCCGGGCGGAATCCGCCGCGCTTCGCTCGGCAGGCTCCTTGTCGAGCAGTTCGATCGATTGCTGGTTCAGCTTGAGCCGAATCGATTCGACGTTGATGCCTTCGAGCAAGTCGGGTTGCTTGAGCCATACGTTGACCGCCTCCGCCATGATCTTCTGAGCGGGGGTGGCGCTTTCCGCCGTCGATGGCACAGTCGTGTCGGCATCGCTCGGCAGGTCGGCCACGGCGTGAACGGCTATCGAGGTCTCAGACTGCAGGCGCGATTGCAACCGCTTTGCCGCCTGGCGAACGTGGGCCGGCATGTCCGCCTCGGACATCAACAGGACGTCGCGGGCCAGCTTGCGCGGCTTGAGAATATCGGACGCCGTGATCAGCGACGACGTCGAGACCGGCATGAATGCAGCCATCAGGTACGCAGTCATCACCGGCGAGACGGCCCCGCCGATGCGGCCGCCGATCGAGACGACGCCGCTCGCCAGGCCTTGCAGGTACTTCGGAATCCAGCGGCGAATGAGGCCGGCACACGCAGGATATGCCCCCGCCTCGAACAGGCCGCAGCCGAAGCGGAATAGCAGCAGCGCGACGAACGTGGTCGCCAGTCCCATCAATCCGGTCAGAACCGACCAGACCGCGAGGTAAAACGCCAGCATCATTCGCGTGCCGTATCGATCAGCTAGCCAGCCGCCGGGGATCTGCCCGAAGGCGTAGGTGAGGAAGAACGCGCCGAGCAAAAACCCGGTCTGCCCGCTGGTGAGCCGAAGGTCTTCGCGAATGTAAGTGACGACGAAACTGAGGCAGAAGCGGTCGAGATACAGAAGAACAGCCACGCAAACGGTGAGCGCCAGGATGACAACGCGGACGAGGATCGACCGAGCGGTGGGATTCATGGAAGGAATGTATCAGAGCCAGCGGCGAAATGCAAATGGCTGGCCTTCGTTTAGCGCCCGCGCGACGCCGCACAATCGTGTATTGGTCCAGCGCCCGCGCGACGCCACGCGGGCGCTAAGCCGCAAGCGGCGTCAGGTTGGCCGTTTCGCCGGGATGCGGAAGAGGCGTATGCTCGTCCATTCGTCGTCGCCATCGTCGTACTTGACGTGCATGCGCTCCCCTTCGACCTTGTTCAACGTGCATGGGAAGAAGTTCGGCCCGCCGCTATAGCGGCATTCGATCTTCAGGCCGGGACGCACATCGAAACGCTTGACCAGCTCCGGCGTCAACATGCGCTCGGGGCCGTCGAGATATTGCACGACGATGCGCTGATCGTCCTCGATCTGCACGATGTCGGCGGGGTAGACGCATTCGTCGCAATCGTAGGCCAGCACACGGTCGCCTTCCTCGAAGTTGAAGGCCGGCACACCAACCGGGCAGCGCCAGAAGCGGGCCCGGCTCACGCGCGTGTTGTTCTCGTGCGTCGCGTCCTCGAACTCGACATCGATCATCTCGCCGTGGACGCGCAGCACCGTCGCCTGCGAATAGAGGCGCTGGGGCTCGTCCTTCGGGCGAATGTAGAGCTGCTCGCCTTCCTCGACCGCCAGCGGCATCAGCATGATCTCCTGGACGACGCGCTGATCGCCGTCGTCGAAGAGGACGTGAATGCCGCGCTCGCCGAGGTTGAGGATGGTGCCGGGGTACCAGAAGAAATCGAGCCAGCGCGCCAGCACGCGATCGCCGATGCGCCAGTTGGAGTCCTTGACCGGTTCGCCGAGGTCGAGTGATTGCTTGACGGGGACGTTGGCTCCGGCGAGCGCTTCGGGACTGACATAGACGATGGGCCGCTGTACGCGCAGCATGGCGATGCTGGACCATTCCTCCTCGCCGTGATCGTATTTGACGCGGACGGTCTCGCCCTTCATCTGGCTGACGATGCCGGGGGCGAACGACGGAGCGTTCTTGTTCCTGCAAAAGACCTTGCTGCCGATCTTGATGTCCTGGGTCACAACGTGAGCGAAATGGGCCCAGGAGGCGTCGCCGTCGTCGAAGACGACCATGCAGCCGTTCTCGGCCAGTTCGCGGACGACGCCAGGATAGAAGTAAGAATCCTGCTTTTTGGCAAGTACGCGTTCGCCGAGTTTCCACGGGTTGGTGGCCGGCGCGCCCGGCGCCTTTTTGGATTTCAACCAGTCGAAAAGTCCCATCTGCGTTACCCCTTGCCGATAACGAAGCTTCACGGAGCGTACAATGTTATTTTCTTCTATTATGGATTAGGTTGTCAAGGAGGAAGGCATTTTTAACCTCTGGCGGCGTAGCCCGCATGGCTGCAATACCGCAAGCGGTAAATCGATCACTTTTTCTCGCCGACTACCTTGCGGCAGCCGTCGAGATCGGCCGGAGGCGGGTCGGTCATCTTCGCCGGGGTAGCGCGGATGCTGGAGCTGGCGAATACGTAGCCGACCAAGACCGCGCCGATCCCAAGCATGAGGTAACGACGGAATTGGACGAGATCGACGAGCAAGATCGCCACCAGCAATAAATAGATCGCCAGGCTTTCGTGCGGCGCCAGCAAGACGCGGGTGGCCCCGGCGGGGCACTCGAGGGTGCCGTTCGCGACCAGATAGGTGTGCCACGCCGCGACACAGCCGCCGGCCATCGCCGTTGCCAGCGCGAGCGGCGTCAGGACACCGCGCGGCAAGTCGGGCATGAATAGCCCGAAGCCGAGGATAGATGCGGCCGACATGATGAACGCACGCTGATAGAAGCAGAGCGGGCAAGCCTTCAGATCCATGCCGAGGCTCAAATACAAGCTGCCAAGCACGCCGACGACGGCAACGCCGAAAGCGAGCGGCATCCACAGGCGTTGCAGATCGAATCCGGTCGGTGTCGGCGGCGCTGAATCGGTGGCCATATTGAAGTCCTCGAGGCGTTCTTTTCGATAAGGAATGCTTATGTCTCCGCTTGCCGAAATTAGGATACCTGAGGAACGCTGCCCATTCAAGTCCGGGCGGCGGAGCGCTTGCGGAACTCTGCTGATCTGCATATACCGAGAATCATGAAGTATTATTTCTTCCACCTGATGTCCTGGCCACACTTGCCCGCGGACTTCGATCAGAAGTACGACTCCGCCTGGATATGGGCGCCGAACTCGCTTTACGATCCGGTCCAGGGGCACGAGCTTTACTGCGAGTACATCAACACGCTGGCCTATGCCGAGGAGTTGGGCTTCGATGGCGTCTGCGTCAACGAGCATCATCAGAACGCCTACGGGCTGATGCCGTCGCCCAACGTCATCGCCGGGGCGCTGACGCAGCGAACGCAGAAGATCAAGATCGCCGTGATCGGCAACGCCCTGCCCCTCTACAACCCGCCGCTGCGCGTCGCCGAGGAATTCGCCATGCTCGACGTGATGTCGAACGGCCGGCTGATGGCCGGCATGGTAATCGGCGGCGGGCCGGAGTACTTCTCGTACCAGATCGAGCCGACGACGGCGCGCGAGCGCTTTCGCGAGGCGCTCGACCTGATCGTCAAGGCCTGGACGACGCCGGGACCGTTCACGTGGCATTCGAAACATTACTACTTTCAGCATGTCAACCCTTGGCCCACGCCGATGCAGAAGCCGCACCCGCCGATTTGGATCCCCGGTGTCGGCAGTCAGGAGACGATCGACTTCGTCGCCCAGCGGCGTTACGCCTACATGGGGGTGCCGTACTTTCACATCGACGTGTTTCGCAAGGTGTTCGCCCAGTTCCGCGAGGCGTGTCAGAAGGCGGGCTACGAGGCGCATCCCGAGCAGATGGGCTGGGGCGTGCCGATCTACGTTGCCGAGACCGACAAGCAGGCGCGCGCGGAATACGAGCCGAGCTTGTGGTACTTCGTCAAGAACCTGCTCAAGGGCATCGGCCTGACGCCGCCGGGGTACACCAGCGCCAGGTCGGCGGCGGCGATCCTCAAGAATCAGAAGTACTTCCTGTACAAGCAAGAAAAGTGGGCCGACATCGAAGACGGCGTCTTCGCGATCGTCGGCAGTCCGGAAACCGTGAGGCAGAAACTGGAGCGCTATCAAAAGGAACTCGGCGTCGGCGTCGTCCTGACCGGTTGCCAGGTCGGGGCGCTGCCGCACCATTTGGCGCGCAAGAGCATGGAGCTATTGGCGCGCGAGGTGTTGCCCAAGGTGCGATGACCCGGTCTTCGTTTAGCGCCCGCATTGAAGCGCCGGGCGATGGACGCTTCAACGCCAGCGCTAAACGAGGAGGAGATCCTGATGTTGAAATTCCTCAAGAAGCTGCAGTACGGCGCCCGCGTCCTCCTTTCCAAATCCGGCGGGCAGCCCGAGACCATCGATGTCGCCGGCAAGCCGACCGTCATCATGCACGCCGGCGAGGGGGAGCCGTTCGTCTATCTGCACAGCGCTCTCGGCGAATCGATGATGTGGCTGCCGTTCTTCCAGAGCTTCGCCCGGAAGTTCAAGGTCTATGTGCCGACGCATCCGGGTTTTGGCAAATCGGGCGGGTTCGAGCAGATCGCCGACATCGAGGATATGGCATTTCACTACATCGAGATGTTCGACGCTCTCGGCCTCGAGCAGGTGTGCCTGGGAGGCGTCAGCCTCGGCGGCTGGATCGCGGCCGAGATTGCGGTGCGCTGGCCGGAGCGCGTCAAGAAGCTGTGGCTCGCCGACGCGCCGGGCCTGTGGGTCGAAGGCATGCCGCTGGGCGATCTATTTCGCCATTCGCAGAATCGCGACAAGCTGCGCGAGCTGCTTTTCTTCGACCCGCAGAGTGCGCTGGCAGCGCTCGTCATCAAGGACCAGCCCGACGACCTGATGATGCTTTACGCCTACCAGGCGATGACGGTGCTGGCCCGCATGGTGTGGACGCGCCCCTACGATCCCAAGCTGGCGGCGCGCCTGAAGCGCATTGCCTGCCCAACGCTGCTGTTGTGGGGCGATCATGATAAACTGGTGCCGCCGGCGTTCGGCGCGGAGTACCAGAAGCACATTCCCGGCTCCGAGTTGAAGCTGCTCAAGGACTGCGGCCACCTGCCGATGTTCGAGAGGGAAGCGGAGTTCGTCGAGACGATCACGAGGTTCTGCGCCTGACCGCTTGCGGCTTCGCGCTCGCATGGCGCCATGCAAGCGCTAAACCGCAAGCGGCAGCCCGAGAGATGCCGATGCGATATCTGATCACATCCACAATAATGATCGTTGCGCCGTCGATGGCGGTGTCGGCGCAGGAATCCCATTTCGACAAAGTTATCGCCCCGCTCCTCATCGATCGCTGCATCGACTGCCACAGCGGCGCCAAGCCGAAGGGGAAGCTCGATCTCACCAAGAAAATGTCGGCAGCGCGGGTTGTCATCGCGAAAGTCCTGAAGGAAACTGTGCTCTGGCAGCGCATCGAGGCCGGCGAGATGCCGCCGAAGAAGCCGCTCTCCGACAAGGAGAAGGCCATCGTCAAGGCGTGGATCGAGGGCGGCGCCGCCTGGGGCACGGACCCGATCGATCCGTTCCGTGTCACCACCAGCAGACGGGCTGGCTACGATTGGTGGTCGTTGCAACCGGTCAAGCGGCCCGAGTTGCCGAAGGTCAAGCAAACCGATTGGCCGCGCAATCCGATCGATCATTTCATCCTCGCGAAGCTGGAAGCCGAGGGGCTGGCGCCGTCGCCGGAAGCCGACGCGCTGACCTTGGTGCGCCGGACGCACTTCGATCTGATCGGCCTGCCGCCGTCCCCACAGGAGACGGTGGACTTCGTGAGAGCGTACTACGCCGGCGCGAAGCCGCACGCGGCACTGACAGATCGCTTGCTGGCGTCGCCTCACCACGGCGAGCGCTGGGCCAGGCACTGGCTCGATGTCGTGCGCTTCGGTGAGAGCCATGGCTTCGAGCACGACGAGCTGCGCAGGAACGCCTGGCCGTACCGCGACTGGGTGATCAACGCGATCAACAGGGAAATGCGCTACGACGACTTCGCCCGCCTGCAAATCGCCGGCGACGTGCTGAGGGCAAATGATCCCGACGCGATCACCGCGACCGGCTTCCTCGTCGCGGGGGGCTACGACTCGGTTGGCCAAGTGCAGCAGAGCGTCGCCATGAAAACGGTGGTGCGTCAAGACGAGCTGGAGGACATCGTCGGCACCATCGGCCAGACGTTCCTCGGCCTTACCGTGCAATGCGCCCGCTGCCACGATCACAAGTTCGATCCCGTTCGCATCGAGGAGTATTATCGCCTCACCGCAGCCGTCGCCGGAGTGCGGCATGGCGAGCGCGACATCACCTCCGCCGATCTTCGCTTGGTGCACGCCAAGCGCCTCGCGGAAATCGACAGGCAAGTCAATGAGATGCGCGTTTCCCTTGCGGACCTCGACAAGCCGAGCCGCGCCAAGATTCTGGCGGAACGGAAGGAAGGAACGACGCCGAAGGTCGCCTTGCCCGGCGCGCTCGCACGCTGGGATTTCACGAAAAGCTTGAAGGACGAAATCGCCGGTATCGAGGCGAAGCTGCACGGCGACGCGTCATTGAAAGCCGACGGGCTGCACCTGCCCGGCAAGACCGGTTACGCCAGTACGCCGGCGCTCGGCAAGGCGATCAAAGCCAAGACGCTGACCGCGCTCGTGCGATTGCGCAACCTGCAACAAGGCGGCGGGGCGGCGATCAGCCTGCAATCGCGCGATGGCGTGCTCTTCGACGCCGTCGTCTTCGCCGAACGCGAACCATCGCGCTGGATGGCCGGTAGCGATGGCTTTCGCCGTTCCAAAGACTTCGGCGGCAGTGCCGAGACGGAAGCCGTGAGCAAGCCGGTCCACGTTGCGATCACCTATCACCCCGACGGTACGATCACCGGTTATCGCAATGGCATTCGCTACGGCAACTCCTACAAGGCGAACGGCTTCTTGACGTTCGACGCGAATCAAGCAATGCTCCTCTTCGGGCTCCGCCATGGCCCCGCGGGAGCCAACAAACATCTGGCCGGCACGATCTTGCGCGCGGAGCTCTATGACCGCACGCTGACGCCTCAGGAAGTCGCCGCCAGCGCCGGCGTCTTGACTGATTTCGTCGCCGACGAGGAAATCGAACGCCAGCTCGACGGTCCCACGAAGGCGAAACGCCAGGCCCTTAAGCGTTCCATCGAGGAATTGCTGGTGAAGGCTGCCGCCGCCGCGCCGGCGACGCGCGTCTATGCCAACCTACCCAGGCCGCCGGAAGCGACCCATCTTTTGCTGCGCGGCAATCCGGCGCAGAAGGACCGGCTCCTCAGCGCCGGCGGCGTCGCGTCGCTTGGGCTCAACGCCGAATTTGCCCTGAACGCTGATGCCCCCGATGCCGAACGCCGCCGCAAGTTGGCCGAGTGGATTACCGACGCGAAGAATCCGCTCTTTGCCCGCGTGATGGTCAATCGCCTTTGGCATTACCACTTCGGCGCCGGCCTCGTCGAAACCCCCAGCGACTTCGGCTTCAACGGCGCTCGGCCGACGCATCCGGAACTGCTCGATTGGCTTGCCGACGAGTTCATCAAGAACGGCTACAGCATGAAGCATATGCACCGCCTGCTCGTCAACTCCGCGACCTATCGGCAATCATCGCGCTTCCGTGCCGAAGCCGGCAAGCGCGACGCGAACAATCGCTGGCTGTGGCGCAAGAGCCCGATGCGGCTCGAAGCGGAGGCAGTGCGCGACGGAATATTGTCGGTCGCGGGGCAGTTGAACGATGCGCCAGGCGGACCGGGCTATCAGGACTTCAACTTGACGGTGCGAGGCGCGACCCATTATTACACGCCAAGCGATGCTGACGATCCGGCGCTGTATCGCCGCAGCATCTACCGCACCTGGGCGCGGAGCGGGCGCAACGGCCTCTTGGACGCGCTCGACTGCCCCGACCCGTCCACGGTGTCGCCGCGGCGGACGCTGACGACGACGCCGTTGCAGGCATTGTCGATGCTGAACAACGCGTTCGTACTACGGATGGCCGATCGGTTCGCTGCACGCTTGAAGAAAGAAGCGGGCGACGATGTCGCGAGGCAGATCGAGCGGGCGTATTTGCTGGCCTATGGAAGACCCGCGACGGACGACGACGTGCGGCGCGTGCGGCCCGTGATTGAGCGGCATGGGCTGGCGGTGTTCTGCCGGGCGGTGTTTAACAGCAATGAGTTTGTGTATGTGGATTGATTGATTTGTTGATTTCGTTTAGCGCTCGCACCGCACTGCCGGTTTTGTTGATTGCAGCCATCGACGCTGCCATGAGGGCGCTAAACGAAGACGGAGATTTGTCATGAATCGCCGCGACTTCCTGCACTGGACCGCCCACGGCCTTGGCGGCGCCGCGCTCGCGTCCTTGTTATCGCGCGACGGCAACGCCGCTCCCGGCGAAGCGTCCGATCCGCCGCCACATCACACGCCCAAAGCGCGCCGCGCCATCCACATCTGTCTGTGCGGCGCCCTGAGCCAGGTCGATTCGTTCGATTACAAACCCGAGCTCGGGCGGCTGCACGGGCGATCCTTGCAATCGAGCGAACGTCCCGATGTCTTCTTCGGACAGGTTGGCCTCTTGCGGCGCCCCGACTGGGAATTTCGCCAGCACGGGCAGAGCGGCATGTGGATCTCGAACCTGTTCCCGGAGATCGCTCAGGTCGCCGACGAATTGACGGTCATCAACTCGATGGTGGCCGAGACGTCGAATCACACGCCGGCGACTTTTCAGGAAAACACCGGCTTTCGCCTGAACGGCTTCCCGACGATGGGCGCCTGGCTCTCCTTCGGGCTCGGCAGCGAGACGGAGAATCTCCCCGCGTTCGTCGTCATCCCCGACACGCGAGGCCAACCCGCGGGCGGGCCGATCAACTGGTCGAACGGCTTCCTCCCGGCCCGGCATCAAGGCGTCACCATGCGCAGCCAGGGAACGCCGATCGACGACCTGTTCCCGACGCGCGAGCTTCCGCAAGGCGCCGACCGTGCGACGCGCGATCTGCTCGAAGCGCTCAATCAGCACCATCAAACCCAGCGCCCCGGCGACGACGCGCTGGCCGCGCGCATTCGCAGTTACGAGCTGGCGGCGCGCATGCAGCTGGCGGTCCCCGAAGTCGCCGATCTTCGCCAGGAATCCCAGGCCACGCAATCGCTCTACGGCCTTGATCGCCCCGAGTCTGCCGAATTCGGCCGCGGCTGCCTGCTGGCGCGCCGATTGTTGGAGCGTGGTGTGCGTTTCGTGCAACTCTTCTCGGGCGGGTCGTTCGGCAATCCGCGTATCAACTGGGACGGCCACGAGAACATGCGGCAAAACCACGGCCAGGAGGCGCCGCGCATTGATCGACCCGTCGCCGGACTCCTGCGCGATCTGCGCCGCCGCGGCATGCTCGATGATACGTTGGTTTTGTTCACCACCGAGTTCGGACGCACTCCATTTACGCAATCGGCTGCCAATATCGTAGGCGCTGGCCGCGATCACAACCAGTATGGCTTCAGCGTCTGGCTCGCCGGCGCCGGTCTGCGGCACGGCGTAAACCACGGCGCCACCGACGACATTGGCTGGAAGGCCGAGGACAAGATCGTCAATTGGTACGATTTCCACGCCACGGTACTGCATTTGCTCGGTATCGACCATGAACGTCTGACGTTCTACCATAACGGCATTCGCCGGCGGCTGACCAACGTACACGGCGAGGTGATAAGCGAGGTGCTGGCATGACCACCTTTTTGAAGCGTAAGCAAACGAATTTGCTGTCTCTGACGGAAGGACAGCGATATTCGGGTTGCTAAAAGTCCGTTATAGCGTAAAGTTACCTTAAGACAGAATTCTCCCACCCAGCGAAAGATCTTCAATGAACGAGAACGCTCCCTCCCGCGGCGTTTTGCAAACGATCAAGCACTTTTTCTGCCCGCCCATGGAGCCGGGTTTGGGGGGCGCGGAAACCAGCGAGAAAATCGACTGGCTTCGCACCATCCCCTTTTTCGCATTGCACGTTGGCTGCTTGGCCGTGTTCCTCGTCGGCTTTAGCTGGCTGGCGTTCAGTATTGCCGTGTTTCTGTATGCGCTGCGTGTTTTCACGCTGACCGGATTCTACCATCGCTATTTCGCACATCGCTCGTTCAAGACGTGGCGCATCATTCAATTCGTGTTTGCGGCCATCGGCTGCACGTCGGTGCAGCGCGGCCCCTTGTGGTGGGCGGCGCATCATCGGCATCATCACACCCATTCGGATGATCCCGAGGATTTGCATTCGCCTCGGCAGAAGGGCATCTTCTGGAGCCACATGCTCTGGTTCTTGACGCCGCGGGCCCAGTATACCAATTTGCGTCTCATCCCGGACTTCGCCAAGTATCCCGAGTTGCGTTTTCTTGATCGCTATGACTTGCTCCCCCCGGCGCTGTTGAGCGTGATGCTCTATGCCTTCGGCGAACTGGTGGCGTGGGGCGCTCCGGACTCGGGGGTCACGGGGTTGCAGCTCTTGGTGTGGGGGATGCTGGTCTCCACCATCGCGGTTTATCACGTGACTTACCTCGTGAACTCGGCAACTCACCTGATCGGCAGCCGGCGCTATCAAACGAAGGATGACAGCAAGAATAGCCTGATCGTCGCTCTTCTGACCTTCGGCGAAGGCTGGCACAACAATCACCACTACTATCCAAACTCCACCCGGCAGGGCTTTTACTGGTGGGAGATCGACATCACCTACAGCATCCTTTCCTTCATGAGCATGCTCGGCATCGTGTGGGACCTGAAGGGAGTGCCGAAACGCATCCTGGAGCCCAAGCCGAAGGCCGTGCCGCTGCCAGCGGAGCCTACGCCGGCGAGCGTGCAGGTGTCGTAACGACCTAGCGATTGTTCCAGCTAGCCCGCAGCGCAAGCAAGGGTATCATACCAATATCCTTGCTTGCGCTGCGGGCTAGTTCATTATGAGCGATCAATTGTCCGGCACCATCGAGCGCGTATCCTTCCATAATCCGGAGAACGGCTTCGTCGTCCTGCGCGTCGAAGTCCGCGGGCTGCGCGGCCCCGTCACTGTCGTCGGCCAGACGCCGCGCGCGGTGGCCGGTGAGTTCGTCGAAGCGACCGGCAAGTGGGCGGACGATCCGGAGTTCGGCAGGCAGTTCAAGGCCGACGGTTTGCGCATCCTGCCCCCCAGCACCGTCGAGGGCATCGAAAAATATCTCGGCTCCGGTCTCGTCAAAGGCGTTGGCCCGGCAACGGCACGCAAGAGCGTCGAGGTCTTTGGCGCTCGCACACTCCAGGTAATCGACGAGAGCCCCACGTTCCTGAAGGAAATCAAGGGCATCGGCGCCAAGCTCATCACCCGCATCCGCGAAAGCTGGCGGCAGCAGAAGGCGGTGCGCGACATCATGGTGTTCCTCCAGTCGCACGGTCTCGGCATCGCTCATGCCTTTCGCATTTACAAGACCTACGGCGACTCTGCGCTCGACATCGTCAAAGCCAATCCCTATCGCCTCGCCGCCGACATCTGGGGCATCGGCTTCCGGACCGCGGACGGATTGGCTCTCAAGCTCGGCTTCGAACGGCAAGCATTGCCGCGTGCCAAGGCGGCGCTGCGCCATGTCCTGCAAGAAGCCAGCGGCGGTGGACATTGCGCTCTCCCCGAGGAAGCGGTCTGGCAGCAGGCGCAGCAGCAGACCGGCATCGACCTGGAGATCCTGCGCAACGCCGCACGCGCTCTCGTTGCAGAAAAGGAGTTGCTGCGTGAGAGCGAGTTGACGCCGGAGCCGTGCTTGTATTCAAGGACGATGTACTTCGCGGAGACCGGCGTCGCCGATCGGCTGCGCGGCTTGTGTCAGGGAGCGTATCCGCTGCCCGGCATCGACCTCGAGGCCGCGCTGGTTTGGATTGAGAAGCAGATGAGCCTCACGCTCGCCCCCTCGCAGCGCGAAGCGATCCGCCAGGCGGTCACGCAAAAAGTGCTCGTCATCACCGGCGGGCCCGGCGTGGGCAAGACCACCCTCGTGCGCGGCATTCTCGAAGTCTTTCTCGCCAAGATGCTGCGCGTCGGCCTGTGCGCCCCGACCGGCCGAGCCGCCAAACGGCTTGCCGATTCGACCGGCCGCCCGGCCATGACGATCCATCGCCTGCTCGAATTCAATCACCAGGGTCCGCAGCGCAACGCCGACCAGCCCCTGGAGACCGATCTGCTCATCGTCGATGAAGTGTCGATGGTCGATGTCGTGCTGATGAATCAGCTGCTGCGGGCGCTGCCGGAGTCGGCGCGCGTGATCCTGGTCGGCGATGCGGACCAGTTGCCGTCGGTAGGTCCAGGCTCTGTGCTTGCGGATATCATCGCCTCGAAGGCCGTGCCGGTTGTGCGCCTGACCGAGATCTTTCGCCAGGCGCAGGAGAGCGGCATCGTTCGCGCCGCCTATCGCATCAACGCCGGCGCGATGCCCGAGTCGGCGCCGCCCGACAAGCTCGGCGATTTCTACTTCATCGAGGCCGAGTCGCCGCCGGTAATCCTGGAACGCATCATCACGCTGATTCGCGACCGCGTCCCGGCCCGTTTCGGACTCGATCCGTTCCAGGACATTCAGGTGCTGACGCCGATGAACCGTTCCGAGCTGGGCGTCAAGAACCTCAACGTGCAGTTGCAGGCCGTCCTCAATCCCCCCGAGGCGCAGGAAGGCCCCGAAGTTGCCCGCTTCGGCTGGTCCTTTCGGCTCGGCGACAAGGTGATGCAACGGTCGAACGACTACACGAAGGAAGTCTTCAACGGCGATATTGGCCGCATCAAGAAGATCGACGAGCACGATCAGGAGCTGACGGTCGATTACGACGGCCGGGCCGTCGTCTATGAGTTTGACGAGCTGGATGAATTGACGCTGGCGTATGCGCTGACGATCCACAAGTCGCAGGGGAGCGAGTATCCGGCGGTGATCGTGCCGTTGCACACGCAGCACTATCTCTTGTTACAACGAAACCTGCTGTACACCGCGGTCACGCGCGGGCGGAAGCTCGTCGTGGCGGTCGGCAGCCGCCAGGCGCTGGCGCTGGCGGTCGAGCGGCACAACCCATCGCAGCGCTGCACGGCGCTGGCGAAGCGGTTGCAAAGGTGAGGAGTCAGGGGCTAGAAGTCAGGCTGACAATGGCGTTTGCCGGACTACCGGCCCCTCAATGGCGAATTCAATCTTGACATCGGTTATCTATCGGGCGGTCTCTTCGAGCGCGGATCGGCTGTGCCGATTGTGCGGAAGATGCGTTCGGTCGAGCGTATGGAAAGCGATGAGGATTTGCAAACCCGCTCAAGTTCGATGTTCAAGAATGCCAGCTGCGCAGCCTCGGCGCAATAAATGCAACGCGCGTTTTGGCATCAAGACACGACTTTAACCAAAAGTCGGAGAAATGCCTGACACGACACGGATCGCCCCGGCACTTTCGCTTAAGATTTCAATTTACCGCTGGATTGCGACTCGCTTATGGGCAATGGTTTGGTGTCCACGCAAGATGCAATCTCACGGCGAGACTGACATCGGACAAGCATGTCTGGCACATATCCTTAAGCGAGAACACCATGAAGAAGCTCCTTTCCATTGGTCTGCTCACGGTCTGCGCGCTGGCGCTCAGCACGCATCAGGCGCACGCCTGGTCGAACACCAAGTTCAGCATCGGCTTGAACTTTCACCGGCAAAGCGCGAGCAACAACTTCCTGTGGGGATTCTACAAGAACGGTCAGGTCCCCGGCCCTGAGGCCTTCAGTCAACCCGGCGGGTACGGCCCGATGATGCAGCCCGCCAATGCGTTCCCGTTCCTGGGCAACGGTCCGCAAAGCTACCCGACCGCGCCGCCGCCGCAAGCCGCCCAGCAGCAAGCCTACTACGGCGCGTCGCCGTACTACAACCCGTATCAATCGGTCAGCTATCAACCGAGCGGCTATGTCGATCCGAGTTACTACTACCCCGCCTACACGCCATACTTTGGCTATGGTTATGGCGGCTATCAGGCCCCGTCCTACTGGTACCAGGGCCGATAGCCGCTGCGACGTTCGGGAACGAGAGAAGGCAACAGCCCGCGACGCAATTCGCGGGCTGTTTTTCGTTCTCGGTGCGCTTCCTCTTGCCAGCCTCAGTTTTTTCTGCGATAGTGTGAGCCTGCGCAACGCAAGGAGGATACGTATGGCGGCGGTTTCGTCCTGTTCGATCGAACTGTTCGGCGGCAGCCCTCCCCTTCAAGATGTGCGCGCGCCTCTGACCGAGGCCGGCTATGAGGTCATCGTGCGCGCGCTGCAAGAACCGCAGCCACCGGCGTCCGCACATCTGTACGTGGTAGACGCGGGGCAGCATCTCGAGTCGGCGCTCAATTTATGCCGGCGTCTACGCGCGAATCCGGACGATGCCTACACGCCGCTCTTGCTGGTGACGGCAAACGCCGATCCGAAAGTGCGTTTGGCCAGCCTCGAAAGCGGCGCCGACGCGATGCTGGCGCGGCCGTTTGATCCGGCGATCCTTTTGGCCGCGGTACAGGCGCTCCTGCGCGTCAAGGAACGGCACGACACCCTCGCGAGCCAGGCGGCCGAAGCGCACACCATCTCCAAGCGCCTGCAGGCGGCCAACCAGCAGATGGATATGGAGCTGGACCTGGCCCGGCGCCTGCAAGAGAGTTTTCTGCCGCAGAGCCTGCCGCAGTTGTCCAGGCTGCGCTTTGCCGTCAAGTACAAGCCGGCTTCGCGCGTCGGCGGCGACTTCTACGACATCTTCCGTCTCGATGAAAAGCACGTGGCCTTCTACATTGCCGACGCGATGGGGCACGGCGTTCCCGCGAGTCTGTTGACGATCTTCGTCAAGAAGAGCGTGAAGGCCAAGGAGATCACCGGCCAGAGCTATCGCCTGGTGCCGCCGACCGAGGTCCTGCACCGCATCAATCGCGACCTGATCGAGCAGCAGATCCCCGATTTGCCGTTCATCACGATGGTCTACGTGCTGTTCAATTGCGAGGACGGCACGCTCCAATTCGCGCGCGCCGGCCATCCGTACCCGCTCTACATTCCGAAGGCGGGCAAACCCGCGTTGTGGCAGGTCGAAGGCAGCCTGCTCGGCGTCTTCGAGACGAAATTTCGCGTGCAGACCCAGCGACTGCTGGCCGGCGACAAGCTGCTCCTCTACACCGACGGCATGGACGGCGCCTCCTTCGAGCAGCACACCGTCGGCCTGGCCAGCCTGCTCGCCGCCGCGGAGCGCTTTCGCGCGCTGCCGATCGACGAGCTGGTCGAACGCCTGGCGTCCGATCTCTTCACGCAGACCCGTCAGAACGACGACCTGACGGTATTCGGCATGGAAATGACGGAATAACGCTCGCCTGAAAGGAACATCCATGAGACTTCTTACTTTGCTCGTCCTATCGTTGGCCTTGATCGCTCCGACGCGCGCGTTCGCCCAGGGCGAGCGCGGCCAAAAGCAGCTCGACGAGGCGCTGCAACTGCTCAACCAGGAGATCGCGAAAGACCCCAAGAGCGTCAGCGCCTTGACCGCCCGTGCGGAGATTCTTGAACTTCTGGAGAAGTTCAGCGCCGCTCTCGCCGACCTGAACAAGGTCATCGAACTCGACAAAAACAACTCCTCCGCCTATCAGCAGCGCGGCTTCATTCACTTCAAGATGGGCAAGGTCAAGGAATCGATTGCCGACTTCGACAGGTATATCGAGCGCGTGCCGAAGGCGAAGATCAGCCATTGGCAGCGCGGCATCTCCTATTACTACGCGGGGCAGTATGACAATGGCCGCAAGCAGTTCGAGGGCTATCAGGAGTTCGACAGCAACGACGTCGAGAACGCGGTCTGGCGCTTCATGTGCATGGTACGCGCCGACGGCATCGCCAAGGCCCGCCAGGCGATCCTCAAAATCGGTGACGACAAGCGCGTGCCGATGCGCCAGGTCTACGATCTCTACCAGGGCGTCCTCAAGCCCGAAGACGTGTTGACGGCCGCGAACGCCGGCAAGGTGACGCCTTCCCAGCGCAACAGCCAGCTCTTCTATGCCCACCTTTACGTCGGCATCTACTACGATCTGCTGGGCGACAAGAAGAAGGCGTTCGAGCACGTCAACAAGGCAGCCGAGGAGCATCGCATCGGACACTACATGTGGGACGTGGCCCGCGTGCATCGCGATATTTTGGCGACGGAACTCAAAGAGAAGAAATAGCATGAGTTGCGGCGAAAGGCTTGCATGACCGATATCGCAATCATCGGCGCCGGCATCGTCGGCCTGGCGACCGCGCTCGATCTTGTGCAGCGCTTTCGCGTTGCGGCGGTCGTTCTCGAAGCGGAACCGCACATCGCCGCCCATCAGACCGGCCACAACAGCGGCGTCATCCACGCGGGACTCTACTACAAGCCGGGCTCCGAGAAAGCACGCAACTGCGCCGTCGGCCGCGAGGACATGTTTCGCTTCTGCGCGGAGCACGGCATCGCCCACGAACGCTGCGGCAAGCTCGTCGTCGCCACAGAGGAGCGCGAGCTGCCGCTCCTCGATGAACTGGAGCGCCGCGGCCTGGCCAACGGGCTGCAAGGCGTTCGCAAGCTGACCGGGCCAGAGTTGAGAGAGCACGAACCGCACGTCGCCGGCATCGCGGGGCTCCATGTTCCTGAAACGGGTATCGTTGATTACAAGGACGTGGCCCGCAAGTACGCCGAGTTGATCGAGCGCGCCGGCGGGCAGATTCGCACCGGCGCCCGGCTCCTGGGCGCGCGTCGTCACGCCAGCGAACTAACGCTGCAAACCACCCACGGCGACGTGACGAGCCGCTATCTCATCAACTGCGGCGGCTTGCAAGCCGATCGCGTGGCACGGATGTGCGGCCTCGAGCCCGGCTTGCAGGTCGTCCCCTTTCGCGGCGAGTATTACGCCTTGGTCCCCGAAAAACGCGCGCTCGTCAAGAATCTGATCTATCCGGTAGCCGATCCACGTTTCCCGTTTCTGGGTGTGCATTTCACACGCACGGTCCACGGCGAGATCGAGGCAGGCCCCAACGCGGTGCTGGCGTTTCGGCGCGAAGGCTATAGCCGCTGGAGCTTCTCGCCGCGCGATATGTGCGAATGGATGCTGTTCCCCGGCTTCTGGAAAATGGCGGCGAAGCACTGGCGCACCGGTTTGAGCGAGATGATCCGCTCGTTCAGCAAACGGCGTTTCTACCGGTCGCTCCAGCGCTTGATCCCGGAACTGCAGATGGCCGACATTCACCCCTTCGGCACCGGCGTGCGCGCCCAGGCGCTGGCGCCGAACGGCGATCTGGTCGATGACTTCCGCTTCGTGCAGGCCGAGCGCATGATCCACGTACTCAACGCGCCGTCGCCGGCGGCCACGGCGTCGTTGGCGATTGGCCGAACCATCGCCGACATGGCGGGGCGACAATGGGAGCTGACGCCGCTTGCGGCGTAGCAACGCTCCAGGTGTTGCGTGCCCCTCGTTGCTCCAGGGTGAGGGTGTGTGTAAAACGCGCAGGCGCAATGCAAGTCATTTCCTGTCGATGGTAGGGGGGTAGGTGTGAGGGTGTGTGTAAAACGCGCAGGCGCAATGCAAGCCAATTTTATCAGGACATCGGCAATTTAGGCCAGCAGCTTGTGCAGATGCAAGTGCACCGGCCCGAGGCTGCCGCCGTAGTTGCCGGCGGTAATGCCCAGAACGCCGGGGACGCAAGCCGCGCGGATACCGACGCGGGTCGCTTCCTCGACGGCTTGCTGATCGACGCCGTCGATGACGATTTCGTAGACGGCATTGGCGCCGTCGGGCAAGGCCGACTTGACGAGACCGCGCAGCGTCGGGCAGTAGGCATCGTTGGTGCTGGCCTTGAGGGCCTTGTAGCGGCTGCCGACCTTGCTGCCGGAACGCACGATGCCGCCGGGGAAAGGGAGGAGAACGCCGGGGAGCCTGCGCATCGCGGCGACGGCGGCATCGGCGGCGGCGAGACCCCCGGCTTGACTGGCGGCCATGATCAGGAAGTTGCCGCCGCCGACCCCCTTGACGGTTCCGAACAGATCTTCGCAGGTGAACTCGCCATCCATCACGGGAAGCCGCCAGTAGCGCCGGCCTTCGAGCTTCTTGCTGACCTGCCAGCCGTCGCCGAAGAAGCGCAAGTTGCCGCCGATGCGAATAGTCTTCCCCTTTACAATCGGCAGGCCGTTGTAGCAGGCGGTGGTCGCGCAGGTCAGAATACATTGGCCGACGCGGTTGACGACGGCTTTCTGCAAGGCATCGCGGCTGAAGCCGAACATGAGGACGCTGACGCCAGGCCGGCCGTCCAGCGTCTCGTCCTCGTTTAGCGTTCGCTCGACGCCTGCTTCCACATCGCACCCAATCACCGACGATGCATAGCCCGTGACGGCCTGCCCCGCGATCTGCGCCCACGCCGGCGTCTCCGCGGTGACGATGAGGCGGACCGCCGTCATCGGAAACGCCTCGGCAAAGGTGTCGGTAATCGGAATGTCGTTGATGGTCAACATGCAATCCTTGTGAATAGCGGATCGTATCGTTTTATGTTTGGTGAGCGGCGCGTGGTAGAGTGGTGCAGTTTTCCAAGCCCGCAAGTGAGCGCAGCGAACCTGCGGGGTCACGCTGCGAGTTGGCGCTGATATTCAATCCCCATCAACCTCTGCAATTCATCGAGCGTCCGGTCGGTCGCCCCTTGCTGCGACAGCACAAACGCCCGGGCCGCCGCTCCAAGCTTTTCGCGCATCGACTTATCCGCAAGCAACCGCATGACCTCGGCTTCGAGCGCCGTCGCGTCGCGCACCTCGATGGCCGCCGAGCGCGCCAGCAAGTCGGCGACGGTCTGCTTGAAGTTCCATGTGTGCGGCCCAAACAGGACGGCAGCGCCATACGCGGATGGCTCGATCATGTTCTGCCCGCCGCGCTTGCCGTCGAGACTGCCGCCGACGAACGCGAGGTCCGCCAGGCCCCAGATCGCGCTCAGCTCGCCGATCGTATCGACGAGGATGATCGGGGCCTCCCGTGGTGCAGACGGCTCGCCTGCCCTGTTTGGCCCTTGGCTGCTTCCGTGCAAGCGAGCCGTCTGCACCACGGGAAACATCAGTGAACTCCGGCGCACGAACGGCAGGCCGCTGCCCTCGAGCGCTCGTGCCACGTCGTCAAATCGCTCTGGATGCCGGGGCACCAGGACGAGCCGCAAGTTCGAATGTTTGAGCTTGGCGCGGCGATAGACGTCGATCGCCAACGCTTCTTCGGGATCCTGCGTGCTGCCGGCGACCCAGACGAGGGCGTCCGAGGAGATGCCAAGCACGGTGCGGATCGCCTCGGTCTTCGGATTGCTGCGTTCAAGGTTGACGCCGTCGTATTTGATGTTGCCAGTTGTGACGACATTGCTCGCTCCCAGGCTTTCGAATTGTTGCCGATATTCGTCGCTCTGCGCGCCGATCCAGTCGAGCCTGGCGAACACCCCGGACAGCAGCCAGCGGAACAGGCGAAAGCGTTTCGCGCTGCGCGGGCTCATGCGGGCATTCAAGAGCGCTAGCTTGACGCCCTGCTTCTTGGCGGTCCAGACGAAGTTCGGCCACGCTTCCCCTTCGGAGAGCAGTACGAGCTTCGGCTGGATCGTGCGCAGCGCCGCCTTGACAGCCCAGGTGAAATCGAATGGCCAGTAGATGACACGCAGATCGGCGAAATGCTTGCACGCCTCATCGTGGCCGGTGCTGGTCGTTGTGGAGATGACGCATTGCCACCCAGGAAAGCGCTGGCGAAAGCGAGCGACAACTTGCCGGAGCAGATGGATCTCGCCGACGCTTACGCCGTGGAACCAAACGACGGGGCGATTGTCAGAGCCTAAAGCATTAGCGACGGGAGAAACATCGCCAAGCCATTTCGCCCTCATGCCGCGCAGCGGCTTTTTGCGAAGCCATAGCCACGGCGCCATGACAAGCCAGGCGGCGAAGTAAATCACATTCAGCAGGTACGGCAACAAGTGGGAGTCCTTTCCCCTCTGCCCTTAGCGGCCTAGTGCGTCTCCAACGCTAAATTCTGGGGTTACGCACGGTCGGGAGGGCGAGGCTCCTGCCGAGCCGGAAGCATCGGCGTCGGCGTTTTACACTTGGCGCTTCTCGAGTTCACGGCTCGGCAGGAGCCTCGCCCGCCTCGCCCTCCCTGCCCGAAGATCTAGCCTGGACGACGCACTAGCCTTTGCGCGGGGCCACGCTACGACACAAGCGGGATGTAAGAGTAGCTCGTTTCGGGTTTTCTGTAAAGCGGAGTTGTCATCTGAAGCGCCAGTGCTGACGTTCTCCTTTTCCGTCTTTTTCCAAGCAGCTCGACTCAAACCAGCACAACTGCCTTTGTATAGAGTGCCAAAAGAATGAACCACGGATCACACCAATAACACGGATGAGAAAAAAGGACGTGTCGTTGTCACGGTATTACGCCAGGCATGAGAGTTCTGGTGATTTCCTTTCGTGCCATTCGTATGACGCGTGGTCCTATTTCGCGATCTTGGCCGCTCGCCCTTGACGAGTGACGGCAAGCGCTCGCCAAGGCCGAGCAACTAATCCTTTTTTTTTCACGCCATAGAATGAACAAGAACGCCAGGAGTTCCCAACCATGTCCGACGCACGCATCCCGGTCACCGTCCTGACTGGCTTTCTCGGAGCGGGGAAGACCACGCTCCTCAACCATATCCTCACGGCCCAGCATGGCAAGCGCATCGCCGTCATCGAAAACGAATTCGGCGAGATCGGCGTCGATCAGGACCTGGTGATCCAGACCGAGGAAGAAATCTTCGAGATGAACAACGGCTGCATCTGTTGCACCGTGCGCGGCGATCTCATCCGCATCCTCGGCAAACTGCTCAAGCGCAAGGACAAGTTCGACTACGTCCTCATCGAGACGACCGGCATGGCCGATCCAGGTCCGGTCGCCCAGACGTTCTTCTCCGACGAGGAGATGAAGGCGAAATTGCAGCTCGACGCCATCGTCACCGTCGTCGATGCCAAGCACATCGTGCAGCACCTCGACGACCTGCGCGAACCCGAGGAGCAGGTCGCCTTCGCCGACGTCATCCTCCTGAACAAGACCGACCTCGTCACGCCGGCGGAGCTCGATGCGCTCGAATATCGGCTGCGGGCCATCAACGCGTCGGCGCCGATCCATCGTTGCCAGAAGGCGCTCGTCGAGATGGACAAGATCCTCGGCGTCCGCGCCTTCGACCTCGACCGCGTTCTGTCGATCAACCCGAACTTCCTTACAAATGGGGAACACGAGCACGAGCATGACGCGGAAGTTTACTCCGTCGGCATCACCATCCCCGGCGATCTCGACGAGGCGAAACTCAACGACTGGCTGCGCGAGTTGCTCGCCCAGGAAGGGCCCGACATCTTCCGCATGAAGGGGGTCCTGAGCATCAAGGGAGACCAGCGCCGCTTCGTCTTCCAGGGGATTCACATGCTGTTCGACGGCCGACCCGATCGCCCTTGGGCTCGCGGCGAGGAGCGCGACAACAAGCTCATCTTCATCGGGCGGAAGCTAAATCGCGAGCGGCTGGAAGACGGTTTTCGCAAATGCCTCGCGTAGTTCGCAGTCCATGGTCCGTAGTCCGTGGTAAATCGCGGCTGGTCAGCATCAGCACCGACTACGGACCACGGACGACGAACCAAGCTCGGAGAAGCAAATGCCTCGCTTGAATCCGTTCGCGCGGGGGCGGACGAAACTGACGAAGTTGTGGGTGGCCGGCATCGACGGGTATGTCGTGTCGCTGGCGTGGTCGCATGCGCTCGGGCTGATTGCGGCGGCGGCGGCGGATGGGCCGATCGCGCTCTTCGATGCGAAGACGGGACAAGTTCGCCACAACCTGCTCGGCCATGGCTTCGGCACGGCGTGCGTCGCCTGGTCAGCGGACGGCAAATACCTCGCCTCCGCAGGACAGGATGGCAAGGTTCGGCTCTGGAACCAGGCGACTGGCCAGCAATTCCGCGACATGCCCGCCGGCGCCGCCTGGGGCGAACGGGTCGCCTGGTGCCCGACCAAGAACATTCTCGCCTCGGCCGCCGGCAAGAAGCTTCGCCTCTGGAACCTCGACGGCGCCATGCTCCGCGACTATCCCGATCACGCCAACACGATCGCCGACATCCAGTGGCAGCCGAAGCACGCGATCCTCGCCTCGGCGGGCTACGGCAAATTGTTCTTCTGGAGCCCGGAGCAGCCGAATGCCGTGCGCGAGTTCGTCTGGAACGGGTCGATGCTGGCGCTGGCGTGGAGCCCGAACAGCACGCACATCGCTGCCGGCGGGCAGGATTGCACGGTCCACTTCTGGGTGCTCAAGACCGGCAAGGATTTGCAGATGGCCGGCTACCCGACCAAGGTGCGCGAACTCGCCTGGGACGCGACGGGCCGATTTTTGGCGACCGGCGGCGGCCCGACGTCGTGCGTGTGGGACTTCGCCGGCAAAGGTCCGGAGGGAAGCATGCCTGTCCAACTCGAAGGCCACGAGGACAATATCACCTGCCTGACCTATCAGCACCAGGGCGCCCTGCTCGCCTCCGGCGGTGACGACGGTCTGGTCGCCCTGTGGCAGCCGAGCAAGCAGCAAGGCTCGCTCGCCCTGGCCAGGCATCCGGCCGGCATCTCTCAGCTCGTTTGGTCCGCCGACGATCATCGGCTTGCCGTCGGCACCACCCAGGGAAGCGTCGTGCTTTACTCGGCCACGTAGGGACAACGACGTGACCGCGTCAAGCGCTTTTTGTGAATTCGCGCTTGTCAACGCTCAGTCGGTAGAGTAACCTACGGCGTGCCAATCACCGACGATATGCTCCGTGACTGGCCTAGGCTCCCACTTGGCCGCGGATCCATCTGATGAATGCCTTGCCCTGCGATCCCTTGGAACTCGCACGCACACTGTTCGAGGAATCGCCCGACGCGCTGTTCCTCTTCGATCCCGTTTCAGAGAAGGTAATTGACGTCAACCCATCGGCCGAGCGGTTCATCGGCGCTAGCAGACCTCGGCTAGTAGGCGCGCCGGTGTTTGATTTGTTCCAAACTGAAAATGCAGGCGACCCGTTGCGGTTGCGCGATTCCTTTCGTGGTCGCGATGGCTTTCTGTTGCGCCACCAGCAAGAAGGTGTGTGGATTCCGGTCGCGCTGACCTTCACTCGCCTCGCCGCTCGGCCACTCCCCCTGGGCCTCTTGCGGGCACGTGATCTCCGTGCCGAACGCGATGCCCGGCAGCAAGCGCGCGAAAGCCAGCTGCGGTTCGAGACGTTCATGAACGCCATACCGATGTTGGGCTTCATTGTCGATGGCAATGGCCGCTTGATCTACGTGAATCATGCCTTGCTCAACAAATTCGATCGCCCAGCGGACTATTTTCTCGGCAAGACGGCAGCGGAGCTTTATCCTCCCGAAGTCGCGCGCCAACTCCAGGAACACAATCGCCAGGCGCTGGCCGAGATGAAAACGATGGAACGGCGCGAGACGGTGCCGACTCCCGACGGCGTGATGCGCGAATGGTGGACCGCGCGCTTTCCGTTCCGCGATGCGCACGGACACGTCGTCCTCGGCTGTCTCGTCCTCGACCTCACTGAGCGCAAGCAGATCGAGGAGGCCTTGCACCGCTCGGAAGAGCGCTATCGCCAGCTCTGGGAGCGCAACCTCGCCGGCATCGTCCGCGCCTCCCTCGCCGGCCGAATCCTGGATTGCAACGACTCATTCGCCCGCCTGTTCGGCTACGGCTCGCGCGAGGAGATGTTCAGCCGTTCGACCAAGGAACTATACTTCGACCTCGGCGTGCGCGAGGAGTTCGTCGCCCGCTTGCGTCAGCAGCAGGTGCTCACCAACTACGAGATGCAGATGCGCCGCGCCGATGGGTCGGCCATCTGGGTCCTCGAAACCGTCAACCTGCTCGTCGAGGATGGTGAGGAAATCCTCGAAGGCACTCTCATTGACATCAGCGATCGCAAGCGCGTTGAGGAAGCCTTGCGCGCCAGCGAGGCCAACTATCGCACCCTCATCAGCCATCTCGATCAAGGCATCTTCCTCAAGGACCGCACGCTACGCTACGTCACGGTCAATCCGATCTTCTGCGCCGCCGTCGGTAAAAGCGAGGACGAGCTGCGCGGCAAGACCATCAACGAGCTGTTTCCCGAGTCGGCTCTCACCGAGGAGAGCCGGGCCAGCGAGGAGCGCGTCCTGCGCGAAGGCCGGGCCATTGAAACCGAGAATTCGATCAAGATCGCCGGCAAGACGCGCAACGTGCGCATCAGCCGCACGCCGGTCAAGGACGAAGCGGGCGCCGTGGTCGGCGTGCTCGGCATCTGCTGGGACGTCACCGAGCAACGCACCCTCGAATCCCAGCTGCGGCACGTGCAAAAAATGGACGCCATCGGCCAACTCGCCGGCGGCATCGCTCACGATTTCAACAACCTCCTGACCATCATGCTCGGCAACCTGTCGTTTGTCCTCACGCACGAGCAGGACTGGCGCGCCCACCTCGAACTCCTGCGCAACGCCGAGAAGGCCGGCCTGCGCGCCGCCGAGCTGACCCAGACGCTGCTCGGCTTCTCGCACCGGGCGGCGCTGGCGACCGTTCCCTTCAATCTCAACCAGGCCATCGACGAGGTCGTGCGGTTGACCCGTTCGACGCTGCCGGCCAACATCGAACTCGAAGTCAACGCCCATCCGCAGCTCTGGCTCGTCCAGGCCGACGCAGGGAATTTGAATCAAGTGTTGACGAACCTGACGCTGAACGCTCGCGACGCCCTGCCCGACGGGGGCAAGATCAATTACCAGACAAGCCACTTCGTCCCCGATGTCGCCTATCTCACTTCGCATGTCGAAGCCGCGCCGGGTGAGTATGTCCGCCTGCGCGTGCATGACACCGGGCAGGGCATTCCGGTCGAGCTGCGCCAGCGCATCTTCGAGCCATTCTTTACCACCAAGGAGAAAGGCAAAGGCACCGGCCTCGGGCTGGCGATCGTCTTCAGCATCGTCAAGCAGCACAACGGCTGGATCGTGTGTACCAGCGAGCCGGGCCGCGGTACCGCGTTCGACGTGTTCTTGCCGCGCTGCCAGTCGGTTGCGCTCGCGCCGGAGACGCCGCCGGCGCCGAGCGAGCCGCTCACGCGCGACGTCATCTTGCTGGTGGACGACGAACCGATGATCCGCCACCTGGGCAAGACGATCCTCAAGAAGGCCGGCTTCCAGGTGCTGGTGGCGGAGAACGGCGCCGCCGCCCTCGACATCCTGGCCGCCAATCCCGAAGAAATCGCCCTGATCATCCTCGACGCCGTCATGCCGCGCCTGTCCGGCCGCGACACCTTGCGCGAACTCTCCCTGGTCGCTCCCGGCGTCATCGTCATCTTTTCGAGTGGCTACTCCACCGAGCAGATGGCCCTCAATGAATTCCCGCAAGTCCGCGGATTCCTCCCCAAGCCGTACCGGGCCGAGCAGTTGATCGAGAAAGTCAGCGAAATCCTTGGCGCGAGTCGATAGGATTGCACCGTGCAGAATGCAAATTGCAGTTTCCTGATTCTGCATTCTGCATTCTGACCATGATGGAATCACCCATGCGTCCCCACAACCGCAAACCCGATGAGCTCCGTCTCCTGCGCTTCAAACGCCGCTACACCCGGCAAGCGCCCGGCAGCGTTCTCGTGCGCATGGGTCGAACCACCGTCCTGTGTACCTGCTGCATCGAGTCGAGCGTGCCACCGTTCCTCGTTGGCAAGGGCAAAGGTTGGATGAGCGCCGAGTACGGCATGTTGCCCGGCAGCACCAACACGCGCAAGGCGCGCGACAAGGCCGGCAAGGTCGATGGCCGATCGGTCGAGATTCAGCGGCTCATTGGCCGCAGCTTGCGCGCAATTGTGAATCTCGACAAGCTCGGCGAGCGGACGCTGTGGATCGACTGCGACGTGCTGGAAGCCGACGGCGGCACGCGCACCGCCAGCATCAATGGAGCATTCGTGGCGGTGATCGACGCGCTGCACTCGCTCAAGGGAAAGCTGCCGCCGTTGAGCGAAATCGTCCGCGACAGCGTCGCCGCGATCAGCGTCGGCTTGCTCGACGACGTGGAGCTGCTCGATCTGGAGTACGTCGAGGACCGCGACGCCGAGGTCGATCTGAACCTGGTGATGACCGGCTCGGGACAATTCATCGAAGTGCAAGGCACCGGCGAGGAGGCGACTTTCAGCCGCAGCCAGCTCGACCGCTTGCTGAAGCTGGGCAAGATCGGCGTCGATGCGATCACGGCGGAGCAAAAGAAGGCGCTGGGGGCCACGTGGCCGTTGTGAAGCGGCGGCGATTTTTTGGCAAAAACTGAACTCGACGGTGCGCCAAGCGCGCAACGAATTCCTGTTACGTAAGTCCTTATTACACCAGAGGTTTTCGATCATTCGTTGCGCACGCAGACACACACCGCTCCTGCGCAACGAATGTTTTCTTGGTGGTTCTTGTGCAAAGCCGCGAAGAGAAGTGGTTGGCGCTCAAGAAAGCGCCAACCACGTCCCAAACGGAACTGCCCCTGCGAGTTGGCTTGGCGGCTCAACGAGGGTACTGGTTGGCGCTTTCCGCGACAGGCACGGGTGCCGGACAACGGACATTGACAGATTTGAGTCCGGTATCCGAATTCGTTCCAATCATTCCACCACAGGCCTCCGCAATTGGACAAATGGAACGAACAAGGCGTGTCCGGAAAATGGATACCTGGCGCCTCTCCACTCAAAAGAGGGACAAAATAACGACACTTCTCGCTGATCCCCACCAGAGTTTTGGCAAGAAGATGGAGAAGATGGCCAAAAACCCAAGGGTTTCAGACAGTCGTGGTGTCGGTTGAAGGCGAGATGTCAGCCAAGTGTC
>JACXTT010000553.1_pt1 | contig 64215 bp, 53 predicted proteins | sample 9270951 | NCBI WGS metagenome assembly JACXTT01 (sample SAMN15532306, study PRJNA645909) | rock metagenome | isolation source: weathered quartz diorite | place: Puerto Rico | collected 2017-06-21 | reverse complement strand
TGATCTGTACAGATCCGCGTCACAAGCAGCGTCAGGGTTAATTGCAAGAGTTTTAGAGGACGAAAATGGCACGTATCGCTGGCATCAATATTCCGCCGCAACAGCATTCCGAAATTGGCCTGACCGCCATTTTTGGTATCGGTCGCACCCGCGCTCGCAAAATTTGCGAAGCTTGTGGCATTGCTTACTCCAAGAAGGTCAAGGATTTGACCGACGCTGATCTGGAAAAAATCCGCGACCAGATCGCTCAGTTTACAATCGAGGGTGATTTGCGTCGCGAAACGACGATGAACATCAAGCGATTGATGGACATTGGTTGCTACCGTGGATTCCGTCACCGCCGTGGGTTGCCCATGCGTGGTCAGCGTACACGTACCAACGCGCGTACGCGCAAAGGCCCGCGTAAGGCCGCCCAGTCTCTGAAGAAATAATAGGCATAGACCATCATGGCAAAAGCTCCCGCCAATAACGCTGCACAACGTGTGCGCAAGAAAGTCCGCAAGAACGTTGCAGACGGTATTGCCCACGTTCACGCATCTTTCAACAACACCATCATCACCATTACGGACCGCCAGGGCAACGCCTTGTCCTGGGCTTCGTCAGGTGGTCAAGGTTTCAAGGGCTCCCGCAAGTCCACTCCCTTCGCAGCCCAGGTGGCTTCCGAGGTGGCGGGTCGTGCTGCCCTTGAACAGGGCATCAAGAACCTGGACGTCGAGATCAAGGGCCCCGGTCCTGGTCGCGAGTCCTCCGTTCGTGCCTTGGCTGCACTGGGCATCCGCATCAACATGATCGCCGATGTGACCCCAGTTCCCCATAACGGCTGCCGCCCTCAAAAGCGTCGTCGTATTTAATTTTCAACAAGCCCACCGCCATCATCAGGTTTTGATGGCTCCCGCACGAACGTGCGGAAGATGACATAAAGGAAGTTCAAGTGGCACGCTACCTCGGCCCCAAGGCCAAACTCTCTCGCCGTGAAGGCACGGACCTGTTCCTCAAGAGCGCACGCCGCTCAATTGGTGACAAGGCAAAATTCGACTCCAAGCCCGGCCAGCATGGCCGTACCTCGGGTACCCGCACTTCGGACTACGGTCTGCAACTGCGCGAAAAGCAAAAAGTCAAGCGCATGTACGGCGTGCTGGAAAAGCAATTCCGTCGCTACTTTGAAGAAGCTGACCGCCGCAAGGGCAATACCGGTGCGAATTTGTTGTTCCTGCTGGAATCCCGCCTGGACAACGTGGTGTACCGCATGGGTTTTGGCTCCACACGTGCTGAAGCACGTCAGTTGGTGTCCCACAAGGCGATCACCGTCAACGGAAACTCCGTGAACATCCCTTCCTACATGGTGAAGGCTGGTGACGTGGTGGCGCTGCGCGAGAAGTCCAAGAAGCAAAACCGTGTGGTGGAAGCTTTGCAATTGGCCCAGCAAGTGGGTATGCCTTCCTGGGTTGAAGTCAGCATTGAAAAGGCCGAAGGCACTTTCAAGACTGTGCCTGACCGCGACCAGTTTGGCGCCGACATCAACGAATCCCTGATCGTTGAGTTGTATTCGCGCTAAATCCGTTTGAATTATTGAAATCGTTCCTTGGCTGCGGGGCACCGCAGCTGGGGTGCTTCACCAGCCTTACCGATGTAACGAGTCGGGGGTATTGAGAGGAAGAGTGCATGCAGAACAGTTTGCTGAAACCCAAATCCATCAGCGTTGAGCAGCTCGGTACCAACCGGGCCAAAGTGGCATTGGAGCCGTTTGAGCGTGGTTACGGCCATACGCTCGGCAACGCGCTGCGCCGCGTCTTGCTGTCGTCGATGCCAGGTTTCGCGGCTACCGAAGTGACCATTGCAGGTGTCCTGCATGAGTACTCGTCGATCGATGGAGTGCAGGAAGATGTTGTCAACATTCTGCTGAACCTCAAGGGCGTGGTCTTCAAATTGCACAACCGCGACGAAGTCACGCTCAGCCTGCGCAAGGATGTGGAAGGTGTGGTGACGGCGGCTGACATCCAGACGCCCCACGACGTTGAGATCATCAACCCTGGTCACGTCATTGCCCATTTGTCGCACGGCGGCAAACTGGACATGCAGATCAAGGTGGAAAAAGGCCGTGGCTACGTGCCTGGCACCATGCGCCGTCATGCCGACGAACCCAACAAGTCTATCGGCCGCATTGTTTTGGACGCATCCTTCTCTCCCGTGAAGCGCGTGAGCTACACGGTGGAAAGCGCCCGCGTTGAGCAGCGCACCGATCTGGACAAGCTGGTTGTGGAAATCGAAACCAACGGCGCCGTGACGGCCGAAGACGCAGTGCGCGCCTCCGCCAAGATTCTGGTGGAACAGTTGGCAGTGTTTGCACAACTGGAAGGCAGCGAGTTGGCTGCATTCGATGCGCCCGCACCGCGCGGCAACACGCAGTTTGACCCGATCCTGCTACGTCCTGTGGACGAGCTGGAACTGACGGTTCGTTCCGCCAACTGCCTGAAGGCTGAGAACATCTACTACATCGGTGATCTGATTCAGCGCACCGAGAACGAGTTGCTCAAGACCCCGAATCTGGGTCGCAAGTCGCTCAACGAAATCAAGGAAGTGCTGGCTTCCCGTGGTCTGACCTTGGGCATGAAGCTCGAGAGCTGGCCACCAGCAGCGCTCGAGAAGCGTTAATTTGATAGTTGAGTCCCATTGGGGGGCTCGCGCCACGGGCAGTACCTGATCCGGCTGCCTGTTTAATAAAGAAGGAAATTACTATGCGCCACGGACACGGACTACGTAAACTCAATCGCACCACTTCGCACCGCCTGGCGATGCTTCGCAACATGATGAACTCCATCATCGAGCATGAAGTCATCAAAACCACGGTGCCCAAGGCCAAAGAACTGCGCCGCGTGATCGAACCCATGATCACCCTGTCCAAGGAAGCCACCGTGGCCAACCGCCGTCTGGCGTTTGACCGCCTGCGCGACCGTGACAGCGTGACCAAGCTGTTCGATGTGCTGGGCCCCCGTTTCAAGGCCCGTCCCGGCGGCTACACCCGTATTCTGAAAATGGGTTTCCGCGTTGGCGACAATGCGCCCATGGCTCTGGTTGAATTTGTCGACCGTGCCGTAGAAGAAGTTGCTGCAGAAGAAACCACTGCAGCATAAGTAGGTTATAATTTAAGTCTTGACGCGGAGTGGAGCAGCCTGGTAGCTCGTTGGGCTCATAACCCAAAGGTCGTTAGTTCAAATCTAGCCTCCGCAACCAAATAGACACGTGGCCTATCTCCAGGTAGGTCACGACAGCAAAGGCTCACTTCGGTGAGCCTTTTTTGTTTTGGGAGCCGATGCCTGCGCGTAGCTCCTTGGTTGAGAGTTCAGCCCATGCGGTCCCGCTGCGCGAGGGTCGGGAACAGGCGCAGCCAGAGTCCGGCAATCACGAGGGTGCCCAAGCCGCCAGCGACCACCGAGCCGACTGGCCCATACAGCGCTGCCGTGGCGCCGGATTCAAACTCCCCCAGCTGGTTGGACGCGCCGATGAAGATGGAGTTGACAGCCGAAACGCGGCCGCGCATGTTGTCGGGCGTCTCGAGTTGTACCAAGGTCATGCGCGTGACCACACTGATGCTGTCTGCCGCACCCGTGATGGCCAGCGCCAGTACCGAGAGTCCGACGTGGTGTGACAATCCAAACACCACGGTAGCGACACCAAACACCGCTACTGCGGTCAGCAACTTGTAGCCTACATGCCGTCGAAGCGGCCAGCGCACCAGCACCAAAGACATCAGCAAGGCACCGGCTGCCGGTGCCGCACGCAGTACGCCTAAGCCAACCGGCCCCGTATGCAGGATGTCGCGGGCATAAATCGGCAGCAAGGCGGTGGCCCCTCCCAGCAGGACGGCAAAGAGGTCCAGAGATGTGGCGCCCAGCAGCAGCTTGCGGTGCCACACAAAAGAAAAACCGGCTAATACGGTGTCCCAGGATGCAGCGAGGTGTGAGGGTGTGTGCCGGTAGCGCACCGCCAGCGCCAACAGGCCCGCAACCAGCAGCAGCGCTACGCAACACAGGTAGACGGTGGTTGCGCCGCGCACATACAACACGCCGCCCAATGCGGGTCCGCAAATGATGGCGGCTTGCATGCCGCTGGAGCTGAAGGCGGCGGCGCGGGGCAGCAATTCCAATGGCACCAATTGCGGTGTCAGGGCCTGCTGGGCGGGCATCTGGTAGGCGCGTGCAATACCCAGCACAATGGAGATGCTCAGAATAAGCGTGCGGCTGGCAAAGCCGCCCTGTGTGGCGGCCACCAGTAGCAGGGCAACGCCAGCTTGGGCCAGCATGCAAGTGGCAAAAATCCGCGCTCGGTGCCAGCGGTCTGCGGCGTGCCCGGCGGGAAGTGTCATGAGCAAGGCGGGGACAAACTGGAACAAACCGACCAGACCCAGATCCCACGCGCTGGAAGTCAGGTCGTACATGTGCCAGGCCACCGCCACCATCAGCATCTGGTTGGCCGTCACGCCGGCCAGCCGGGCCAGCCAGAAGCGCATGAAGGGACGTTGGGTGAAAAGGCGTGAAATAGGGGGGCTGGACATGCAGGAAGCTTATCAGCGCCCGCGATCACTTTGCATTTGCGGGTCTTGCAGGCGGTCCAGGTATCCCCATTTGGGAGAGACGGCGCAGCACTCATCAGCAACGACACGGACATAGACCATGGCAAAACACCGGCGCATCGGCGCGTGGCTACTCAAACCCCTGGTGGCGGTGGTCGCGCTGGTTCTGGTGTTTGAAGAATGGCTGTGGGACACGCTCAAAGCGCAACTCCGCCGATGCAGCGCATGGCCCTGGGTGCACCGCATGGAAGTCTGGCTGGCGGGCTTACCACCGTGGGCGAGTTTGTTGGTCATGCTGATCCCGGGTGCATGTCTGTTGCCGTTCAAGCTGGCCGGCGTTTGGGCCCTGGCCCATGGGCACCCTCTCCTGGGCCTTGGCATCTTTGTGATGGCCAAGATGACGGGCACGGCGCTTGCGGCGTACCTCTTCGACGTGGTGCGTGACAAGGCCCGCGAACTGGCTTGGTTTGATGCGCTCTACAGGTGGGTGATGGAGATGCTGCGCCGTGCCCATGCCTGGCTGGAAGCCCAAACCACCTACCGCGCTGTGCGGCGCGCGGTGGCCGTTGGCTTGGGGCGTCTGCGTGCACTTGGTACGCAAGACGGCCGCCGCTCGACGTGGGCCAGGCGTCTGCGCGCAGCCAAGCATCGGTCCACGCATTGGTTCAAGTGAAGCGTGGTAGGAGCGTGCGCCTGCTTAGGCGTGCTTGGCTGCGACCGCAATGTCGAGAGAGCGCAGGCGCAAGGCCGGGTCGAACACGTCGCACACCAGCATGAATTCATCCGCGCCCGAGAGCTTGGCCAGCCGGGTCAGTTCGGCGTGGACCTTGTCCGGTCCACCGATGACCGCGATCGCAAGGAAGTCGGCAATGGCCGCCTGCGCCTGCGGTTCCAGGTGGTCCATGAAGTTGGCGACAGGCGGTTGCAGGCGCTTGCGGTCACCGGTCAGTATGCCCAGCACGCGTTGGTAAATGCTGCTGGCCAGGTATTGGGCCTCTGCATCGGTGGGTGCGGCAATCAGGGGCACCCCGATCATGACGTGGGGGCGGGTCAGGGTGGCCGACGGCTGGAACTGGTCACGGTACAGTGCCAGCGCCTGCAACATCAGCCGTGGTGCGAAATGGGAAGCAAAGGCATAGGGCAGCCCCCGTTGCGCGGCCAACTGGGCCGAGAACAGGCTGGAGCCCAGCAGCCAGATGGGCACGTCGGTTCCGGCACCCGGTGTGGCGACGACGCGTTGGCCGGCCTGTACCGGGCCTAGCAGTTGCTGCAACTCGGTGACTTCACGCGGAAAGTCCTCTTCGGTTTCCACGCGGTTGCGGCGCAGGGCGCGCATGGTGAGCGGGTCGGTACCTGGAGCACGCCCCAGGCCCAGGTCGATGCGACCCGGGTACAGTTCGGCCAGTGTGCCAAAAGCCTCGGCCACGACCAGCGGCGCATGGTTGGGCAGCATGATGCCGCCCGAGCCGACACGGATGCGCTGGGTGCCGCCCGCAATATGCCCCACCAGCACGGCGGTGGCAGAGCTGGCAATGCTCTGCATGTTGTGGTGCTCCGCCAACCAGTAGCGGGTGAAGCCCAGAGCTTCCACATGTTGCGCGGTGCGCAGGGCGACGGCCAGTGCCTCGGCAACTGTACTGCCCTCCCGCACGGCAACCAAGTCGAGCATGGAAAAGGGGATGTCTTGCAGCGCTTTCATAGGGGGATTGTCTTTCCTTCGACTATTCCCGCCATGTTGCAAGCCCAATTTCCGAACGGTGCGATACGCACTACCATTGGGCCCATGAACCTGCCCCTTGATCCCGATACCGTTTCGCATGGCATCCAGCTGGCCGTGGCGCCGGTCTTTTTGTTGACGGCAGTGTCCGGGATGATCGGCGCGGTGGCCAACCGGCTGGCCCGCATCATTGACCGGGCGCGCCTGCTGGAGGACCGCATCAAGCAAGGGTTGGCAACGCCGGTTCTGGAAAACGAGGCGTACCAAGAGCTGGGAGAGCTTCGCACCCGAGGCCTGCTGGCCAATGGAAGCATCGGCTTGTTGACGCTGTGCGCCCTCATGATAGGCGTGACCATCGTGGTGCTGTTTCTGGGCGAAACCATTGACTTCCAGATGTTCCGCATTTCCATTGCCAGTTTTTTGGCTGGTGTGGTGTGTTTCCTGTGTGCCCTGCTCTGCTTTCTGGCAGAAACCCTGATTGCCACCCGTTTGCTGAACTTTGGCAAATCCCGCCGTTAGGCGGGCAGGCTTTTTTCGACCTGCACCGTGCAGTCATAGAAGGTGGGGCCGCGCCCCAGGTCGGTGAGTTGCTGGTGCGTGAGCTGGTTGACGTTGGTGCCGTCCAGCCCCAGTTTGCGCCACCAGATGCCCAGGCCATGCACCACACCAGGTCGGGCGCGCGTGCTGACGGCAGCCGCACAGCGGTATTCGCCCCGGCTGTTGAAGACCCGCACCACATCTCCGCTGGCAATGCCGCGCGGCGCCGCATCGGCCGCGCTGATTTCCAGCAGCGGCTGGCCTTCGATATCCCGCAGACTCTTGACGTTGACAAAGGTGGAATTGAGGAAGTTGCGCGCCGGCGGCGAAATCATCGCCAGTGGGTACTGGCCATCGGCCTGCGCCAGTTCGTAGTTGGGGAGGTAGTCCGGCAAGCCATCCAACCCCTGTGCCGCCAACTGTGCGCTGTAGAACTCGCACTTGCCCGAGGGAGTGGGAAAGCCACCTTCGGCAAACGGTGCATCGGCCAAAGGCAAAGATGCAAAGCCGTCGCGCAGCAACACCTCAAAATCCGCCACGCCCTGGGCCACGGTGCGGCATAACTGCAGGTCGTCTTCCTGGAGGCAGGGGGCGGCAAAATCCATGGCCTGCGCCAGGTTGCGGAAAATTTCGGCATTCGAGCGGGCCTCGCCCTGCGGTGCAATGGCCGGGCGGTTCAGCAGCACATCGGTGTGGCCATAGCTGGTGTGCACATCCCAGTGCTCGAGTTGCGTGGTGGCCGGCAGGATGTAGTCCGCATAGTCGGCGGTATCGGTGTGGAAGTGCTCCAACACCACGGTGAACAAATCCGGCCGCGCAAAGCCGGCCACCACCTTGCCCGATTCAGGCGCCACAGCCACCGGATTGCTGTTGTAGACGATCAGCGCCTGCACCTGCGGGCCAAATTCAGGTGAGGCGTTGCGCAGCAGGTCATCGCCAATCGTGCTCATGTTGATGGTGCGCGGCGGCTGCGCTGCAAATTGTGCAGGCAGCAGATCGGGGCGTTCGATGGCCCGTCGGTCCAGCGTCACGCTGCCGGAGCTGCTGAGCAGCACGCCGCCGGCCCGATGGCGCCACGCGCCGGTAAGCGCCGGCAGACAGGCGATGGCGCGCACCGCGTTGCCGCCGCCGCGCACGCGCTGCAGACCATAGTTCATGCGAATGGCGGTGGGCTCGCCGCGCTGTGCGGTTTCGCCCCAGGCCCGGGCCAGATTGCGAACTTCATCGGCCGTGATGCCGCAGACCTCGGCAGCGCGCTCGGGCGGCCACTGCAGCGCGCGCGCGCGCAGGGCGTCCCAGCCCAGACAATGGTCGCGCAGGTAGGCGTGGTCCAGCCAGTCGTGCACCACCAGTTCATGCATAAGGCCCAAGGCCAGGGCGGCATCCGTGCCAGGGCGCAGGGCAATGTGCTGGTGGCATTTTTCCGCCGTCTCCGAGCGGCGCGGGTCGATGCACACCAGGGTGGCGCCGCGGCGCTTGGCCTCTTGTGCATAACGCCAGAAGTGCAGGTTGCTGCCGATGGAGTTGCTGCCCCAGATCAAAATCAGGCGCGACTCGGCAAAGAACTCCACACGCATGCCCACCTTGGCGCCCAGCGTGGTGCGCAGCCCCTCGGCGCCGGCCGCTGCGCAGATGGTGCGGTCCAGCCGGGACGCACCCAGCTTGTTGAAAAAACGCGCCGCCATGCTCTCGCTCTGCACCTGGCCCATGGTGCCGGCATAGCTGTAGGGAAGAATGGCCTGTGGATCGACGGTTGCAATGTCCGCCAGACGCTTCGCGATGTCGGCCAGTGCACTGTCACAGCTGACCTGTTCAAACTGGCCTGTTCCCTTAGTGCCCACGCGTTTGAGGGGGTGCAGGATGCGTTCAGGGTGGTAGCTGCGCTCGGTATAGCGGGACACCTTGGCGCACAGGACGCCGCCGGTTTGCGGGTGTTGCGGGTTGCCTTGCACCTTGATGGCAATGCCGTCGCGCACCGTGGTTTGCAACGAGCAGGTATCGGGGCAATCGTGGGGGCAGGCGCCCAAAACCTGGTGTTCGTCGGAGGTGTCAGGGGCCGGAGCAAGGGAAGAATCACGCATCCCTCCACTGTACCGCGAAGGCTTTCGCCGTGTCGGGGGATGGGGGAGAATGGCAGCTTACGACAGGGGCATAGCCAGCATGAAACTCATAGACAGCATCCTCACCCAATCCGCCGGCATGGCCGCCTTGCGACGCGACCTGCATGCCCATCCCGAGTTGTGCTTCCACGAAGTACGCACTGCCGACGTAGTCGTCGCCAAATTGACCGAGTGGGGCATCCCCATTGACCGCGGCATGGGAACTACAGGGGTGGTGGGCATCGTCAAGGCCGGCACCTCCAGCCGGGCCATCGCCCTGCGCGCCGACATGGATGCCCTGCCCATGCAGGAGTTCAACACCTTTGCGCACACCAGTCGGCACCCCGGCAAGATGCACGCCTGTGGCCACGACGGCCACACCGCCATGCTGCTGGCTGCGGCCCAGCACTTCGCCAAACAGCGCCACTTTGATGGCACGGTGTACCTGGTGTTCCAACCCGCTGAGGAGGGTGGTGGTGGCGCACGCGAAATGATCAAGGACGGCCTGTTCGAGAAATTCCCTGTCGAGGCGGTGTTCGGAATGCACAACTGGCCGGGCTCGCAGGTCGGCAAGTTCGCCGCCAGCGCCGGACCGGTGATGGCGTCCAGCAACGAATTCAAGATCACGGTGCGCGGCAAGGGTGGCCATGCTGCGATGCCGCACAACGGGCTGGACCCGGTGCCCGTGGCCTGCCAGATGGTGCAGGCCTTCCAGACCATCATCAGCCGCAACAAGAAACCTATCGATGCCGGTGTGATTTCCGTCACCATGGTCCATGCCGGCGAGGCCACCAATGTGATTCCCGACAGTTGCGAGTTGCAGGGCACGGTGCGCACCTTCAGCATCGAGGTGCTGGACATGATCGAGCAGCGCATGCGCGAGATGGCGCAACACACGGCTGCGGCCTTTGGCATGTCCTGCGACTTCGAGTTTGTGCGCAACTACCCGCCCACGATCAATTCCGCGAAGGAGGCCGAGTTCTGCCGCCGCGTGATGGCGGACATCGTGGGTGCAGAGAATGTGGAGCAGCAAGAGCCCACCATGGGGGCTGAAGATTTTGCCTACATGCTAATGGCCAAGCCCGGCTGCTACGCCTTTATTGCCAATGGCGACGGGGCGCACCGCGAGATGGGGCACGGCGGTGGGCCTTGCATGCTGCACAACCCCAGCTATGACTTCAACGACGAGTTGATTCCTTTGGGGGCTACGTATTGGGTGCGGTTGGCGGAGGAGTGGTTGAAGGCTTAGGCTTTTTCTTCGTTCTTTGGGTTTGCTGCGCTGGCACCTCGCGTCCCCCACTCCCCCCAACCCCCTCGCCCCGCCGGGCGAGGGGGAGCTTTAACAGCCGATTTGACTTTTGCGCTCCGGTTAGGGAATTACGGGGTGAGGTTGCCACCGCTACTTCGCTCCACGGCCAGGGAATGCGGTTGTAGTTACCTCCACTGGATTGGCTGGGAGCGGCTGGCGGCTGCGCCTGCCAGTGGCGAGGCCTGGTGGGCGGGGGCTTCGACAGGCTCAGCCCGAACGGGAGTGATTGAGATGCCAAAACCCTTTGACTCGTCCCTGGCAGGCGCAGCCGCCAGCGGTGCCGCACAGACTTCTTCGAGGCAGCCCCAACAGCACGTTCTGGCCGTGGCGTACTGCTGCGGTCGCAACCTCTGCATGTAGCCCTGTCCGGCGCGACGCAACCAAATCGGTATTGGCTCCCTTTCGCCCCGGCGGGGGTGAAAGGGCGGGGGGATAGGGGGGAAGGCGAGGTGCCCCGCAGGGCAAAAACAAAGAACAAAGAGAAAACTGGGACTAACCCGCAGGAAACCGTCTCTGCGCAATCTGCAGCAACCCGTCAAAAATCAGGTTGTCCACCAGCTCGAACGGGCGCGTCATGCTCGGCGCCATCTTCCAGCCCGCACCGCCCGTCATGATGCACTTGGGCTCGGCCCTGCAATGTTCACGCACATGCTGCACCATGCGTTCCACAGCGCCGGCGATGGCGTAGGTGCCGCCGCTGGTGAGGGCATCGCTGGTGTTGGTGGGGAACTCGCGTACTTCGCCCGTGGGCACGTGCAGGCCCGCGGTGCCGGACTCCAGGGCGCGCAGCATGATGCCGTGCCCGGGCAGGATCAGTCCGCCCAGAAACTTGCCGCTGGCGTCCACCGCTTCCACGGTGACGGCGGTGCCCACCATCACCACCACCATGGGCTGTGGCGCACCCTGGGCCAGCATGCGGTGGTAGGCCCCGACCATCGCCACCCATCGGTCGGCCCCCAGGCGGGCCGGGTGGTCGTAGCCGTTGCGCAGGCCGGCTTCGGATTCGCTGGCCACCACCCATTGCGGGGCCACATCCCAGTGCTCCATCTGCTCCTGCACACGCCGGCGCACGGTGTCACCGGCCACCACGCAGCCCAATACCTGTTTGGGGGCGGGCATGCCATGCCAGGCGCCTTCGGCCAGTTTGTCGATGTTTTCCAGAAATTCGGCGCCCTGGCGCAGCAGGGCGGCGTGGGGGGCGGGGCTGGCATAGTGCGCCCACTTGAGGCGGGTGTTGCCGATATCGAGTGCGAGAAAAGTCATGCAGTGTGGCTCGTAGGGGCGGGCTTTCAGCCCTGGCGCCAGGGCAGGCCGCGCATGCGCCAGCCGCCCTTGTTGCCGCGGTGGGCCTGGGTGTCCGGGTCGCCCTCGAAACCCTCCAGGATGTTGTAGGCCTGCAGGCCGAGTTCGGTGGCGCGCTTGGCGGCCGCGACCGAGCGCACGCCACTGCGGCACAGCAGCACCAACTTCTTGCCCTCCGGCACAGCGGCCTGTACCGCGGCATCAAACCCTGCATTGAGTGCCATGCCGGGCCATTGCTTCCAGGCGATCGCCACGGCGCCGGGTACAAAACCCACCCATTCGCGCTCGGCGTCGGTCCGCACGTCCACCAGCACCGCTTCGCCGGCCTGCCACCAGGCGCAGGCCAGCGCGGGTGACACATCGCCGGCATAACCGGCGGCGGCGCGCGTCTCCAGCGCACCTGCGCCGCCAGCGTCGTGGCGCACGCCGGAGGTCAGATTGGCGGGTACGGCTTCGTCGATGCGTTTGGGCTTGGGCAGGTTCAGCGACTGCATGATGGCGCAGAACTCCGCCAGCGTTTTGCCGGCGACCCGCGGGTTGCCCGATTTCTCAGCCCCGATGCTGGAATGCGTGCGGCCTTGGTAGTCGTGGCCGGGCCAGACGGTGGTGGTGTCGGGCAGCTTGAACAGCACTTCGGTGATGCTGTGGAACAGGGCCTCGGCGCTGCCCGACTGGAAATCGGTGCGGCCACAGCCGTGGATCAGCAGCGTGTCGCCGGTGAACACATGGTTGCGCCAGACAAAGCTCATGCTGCCGGCGGTGTGGCCAGGCGTGTGCAGTGCGCGCAGTTCTTCATTGCCAAAGCGCAGCACATCGCCGTCGGCCAGTTGCACGGCGGCGGTGGTGATGCCGCACCCGGCCGGCGCGGCGGTCTTGGCCCCGGCGTGTTCGGCCAGTTGTCCGGCGCTGGTGATGTGGTCGGCATGGGCGTGGGTTTCCACGGTCCAGACCAGCTTCAGGCCGTACTGGCGCAGGGTGTTCAGGTCGCGCTCGAGCTGGTCGTCCACCGGGTCGATGATGAGGGCGTCGCGCGTGGTCTCGTCGAACAGCACATAGGTGTAGGTACTCGAAGCCGGGTCAAAAAGCTGGATCGGTTGCATGGCTTTCTCACAGAATGGGATCAATGGTACGCGTGTGCGCCGGCTGGAACTCTAATGGATATTGGCGCGCAGGGTGCCGCCGTTGTAAGCCAGCGTGGGGCTAAATCGTTTACAGTTGACGTTTACGTAAACGTCAACTAACCCCGCACCGGGGTGGCAGAGGAATTTCCATGACCGACCTGTCCGCAGAATTCAAGGCCCTGGCCAACTACCGGCCCACGCACAAGGTGCGTTTTGTCACCGCCGCCAGCCTGTTCGACGGGCACGACGCGGCCATCAACATCATGCGCCGCATCCTGCAGGGCATGGGCGCCGAGGTTATCCACCTGGGCCACAACCGCAGTGTGGACGAGGTGGTCACTGCCGCCTTGCAGGAAGACGCGCAGGGCATCGCCATCAGCTCCTACCAGGGCGGGCATGTCGAGTATTTCAAGTACATGGTGGATCTGCTCAAGGCCCGTGGCGGCGCGCACATCCAGGTGTTTGGCGGCGGCGGCGGCGTGATCGTGCCCAGCGAGATTGCCGAGTTGCAGGCCTACGGCGTGACGCGCATCTACAGCCCGGAAGACGGCCAGCGCATGGGCTTGGCCGGCATGATTGGCGAGATGGTGATGCGTTGCGACAAGGACTTGAGCGCGTACGCCCCCAGTGCATTGAAAGCCATCCAGGGCCATACCGAAGCCAGTTGGCGTGCACTGGCCCAATTGCTCACCGCCATTGAAAATTCCAAGGAAAATCAGGCCCTGGCCAAGGAAATACGCGCGCAAGCAGCTACTAAAAAGATAGCGGTTGTGGGCATCACCGGCACCGGCGGTGCCGGCAAATCCTCGCTCACCGACGAGTTGATCCGCCGCCTGCGGCTGGACCAGAACGACAGCCTGCGCGTAGCGGTGATCTCGATCGATCCGTCGCGCCGCAAGAGCGGCGGCGCGCTCTTAGGCGACCGCATCCGCATGAACGCGATTTCCCCTTGGCAGCAAGGGCCGCGCGTGTTCATGCGTTCACTGGCCACGCGCGACTTTGGCTCCGAGATCAGCGCCGCGCTGCCCGATGTGATCGCCGCCTGCAAGGTCGCCGGCTTCGACCTGATCGTGGTCGAGACCTCGGGCATTGGCCAGGGCGACGCCGCCATCGTGCCGCATGTGGATGTGCCCATGTATGTGATGACGCCCGAGTTTGGCGCCGCCAGCCAGCTCGAAAAAATCGACATGCTGGACTTTGCCGAGTTTGTCGCCATCAACAAGTTCGACCGCAAGGGCGCCAGCGACGCGCTGCGCGATGTGGCCAAACAGGTGCAGCGCAACAAGGAAGCCTGGACCACGCCCGCCGACCAGATGCCGGTGTTCGGCACCATGGCCGCGCGCTTCAACGACGACGGCGTCACCGCGCTGTACCAGGCCTTGGTGCCGCGCCTGCAGGTCCTGGGCGTGCCGTTCAAGGAAGGCCGCCTGCCGCGCGTGGTGGTGCGCCACAGCTCCAACCAGACCCCAGTGGTGCCGGCAGCGCGCACCCGCTACCTGGCCGAGATCAGCGACACGGTGCGCGGCTACAAGACCAAGGCGCGGGCGCAGGCCCGCCTGGCGCGCGAAATCCAGCAACTGCGTGCGGCATCCGACATGCTGGCCGTGGGCAAGCCCGGCAAGGCCCGTGCCGCGCAGGCGGCGCTGGACCTGGCGGTGGAACGCGAAGAGCAGCAGGATGCGGGTGCACGCAAGCTGTTGCAGCAGTGGCCCGAAATGCAAAAGGCCTATGCGGGCGACGAGTACGTGGTGAAAATCCGCGACAAGGAAATCCGCACCGCGCTGACCACCAGGAGTTTGAGCGGCACGGTGATCCGCAAGGTTGCTCTGCCGCAGTACGAGGACCATGGCGAAGTGCTCAAGTGGCTGATGCTGGACAACGTGCCCGGCAGCTACCCCTACACGGCAGGCACCTTTGCCTTCAAGCGCGAAGGCGAGGACCCGACGCGCATGTTCGCCGGTGAAGGCGATGCGTTTCGCACCAACCGCCGTTTTAAATTGTTGAGCGAGGGCATGGCGGCCAAGCGCTTGTCCACCGCGTTCGACTCGGTCACGCTCTACGGCAACGACCCCGACCTGCGCCCCGACATCTACGGCAAGGTCGGCAACAGTGGTGTCAGCATCGCCACGCTGGACGACATGAAGGTGCTGTACAGCGGCTTCGATCTGTGCAACCCGTCCACCAGTGTGTCCATGACCATCAATGGCCCGGCACCGTCGATCCTGGCCATGTTCATGAACACCGCCATCGACCAAAACCTGGAGAAGTTCAAGGCCGACAATGGCCGCGAACCGACCGACACCGAGGCGCAGAAGATCCGCGAATGGGTGTTGGCCAATGTGCGCGGCACGGTGCAGGCCGACATCCTCAAGGAAGACCAGGGCCAGAACACCTGCATCTTCAGCACCGAGTTCAGCCTGAAGGTCATGGGCGACATTGCCGAGTACTTTGTGCACCACGATGTGCGCAACTTCTACAGCGTGTCCATCAGCGGCTATCACATCGCCGAAGCCGGTGCCAACCCGATTTCGCAACTGGCGTTCACGCTGTCCAACGGCTTCACGTTTGTCGAGGCGTACCTCGCGCGCGGCATGCACATCGACGACTTCGCCCCGAATCTGAGTTTTTTCTTCAGCAACGGCATGGACCCGGAATACACCGTGATGGGCCGCGTCGCGCGTCGCATCTGGGCCGTGGCGATGAAGGAGAAGTACGGCGCGAATGAGCGCAGCCAGAAGCTCAAATACCACATCCAGACCAGCGGCCGCAGCCTGCATGCGCAGGAGATCCAGTTCAACGACATCCGCACCACGCTGCAGGCGCTGATCGCCATCTACGACAACTGCAACAGCCTGCACACCAACGCGTTCGACGAGGCCATCACCACGCCCACCGAAGACAGCGTGCGCCGCGCCATGGCCATCCAGCTCATCATCAACCGCGAATGGGGCCTGGCCAAGAACGAAAACCCGTCGCAAGGCGCCTTCATCATCGAAGAGCTGACCGAGTTGGTGGAAGAAGCCGTATTGAAAGAGTTCGAAAGCATTGCCGAACGTGGCGGTGTGCTGGGGGCGATGGAAACCGGCTACCAGCGCGGCAAGATCCAGGACGAGAGCATGCACTACGAGATGCTCAAGCACACCGGCGAACTGCCCATCATTGGCGTCAACACCTTCCGCAACCCGCATGGCGACACGGTCATGGACAAGCTGGAACTGGCGCGTTCCACGGACGATGAGAAGCAGAACCAGCTCCAACGCCTGCAGGACTTCCATGCCCGCCATGCGGACAAGGCCCCCGCCATGCTCAAGACACTGCAGCAGGCCGTGATTGACAATAAGAACGTGTTCGAGGTGCTGATGGACGCGGTGCGCGTCTGCTCCCTCGGTCAGATCACCAGTGCGCTGTTTGAGGTGGGTGGGCAGTACCGGCGCAATATGTAGAGTGCAAGCCCCAATCCTGCCTGGGTGAATCGATCCGGGTTGGTGCGGTAATTGCATGGTGTGCCCAAAAGGGTGCACACATGCTGACAAAAATCTCCCACTGGTTGGGACGCCTGAGCGTCGGGCGCAAGCTCACGCTCATTTACCTGCTGGATCTATCGGCCGTTATCTATGTGTCCGGCATCCTGATCCACGAAAAATTCCTCGCCATCGACTTCGCGCGCAAAGAAGTGGTAGGCACCACCTACACCGAAGTGGTGCGGCGTAACCTGATGGATACCTTCATAGTGCCCCCGGTGGCGAAGACCAAGGCCCCGTCCAGCCGGCAGGCGTTGCAGGAAGTGCGCAGCCTGTACGACGCCGACCTGCACACCGAAGAATCTGCCGAGCGCTTTGACCAACTGCTGGCCGATCCCAAGGACGCGTCGGACGCGCAAAAAGCCAGGCTGCTGGCCCAGGGACGCGACCTGCTGACCACCGTGGGCAACCAGTCCAACCTAATCCTGGACCCGGATCTGGACAGCTACTACGTGATGTCCCTCACCGTATTGCGCTTCCCCGAGTTGCTGCAGGTGCTGTTTGAAACTCGCCAGTTCATGCAGGGCTGGGGCCACAAGATGCCCGGCCACAACCAGACCGCCGAGCTGCTGACCCTGGTGGGCCGGCTCGATGCCGTGTTGTTGGGCATGGAGTCCGACTACGGCCAGGCCTGGGCTGCGGGCTCACCGCAGTTGAGGGCTGCGCTGGGCGACTCGCGCACGGCCTTGGTCCAGGCGGCACGGCATTTTGGCGCCGTGGTGCAGGAAGCCTCGGGCGGCGACCTGTCGCCCGCGCAGATTGCCGCGCTGGAAGTGCCCTACCAGGCCGCGCTGGGCGCCCTCAACGACGCCTGGCGCGTCGGCGTGGTGGAAATGCAAGGCTTGCTGCGCACCCGCATCGATGGTTTGTTTTCGCGCATGTGGTTGCACCTGGGTACGGCGCTGGTGCTGCTGGGCTGCATCCTGAGTCTGGTCTACCTGGTGGCCAGCCAGATTGCGCGGCCGCTGCAGGCGCTGGCCCGCGTGGCCGACGATGTGCGCAATTCACTCGACTACACGCGCCGCGCCAGCTGGCACAGCCGGGACGAGATTGGCCAGTTGTTCAATGCCTTCAACGAGATGCTGGCGCAACTGGACCGTGACCGCCTGGCCCAGCAGGAGCTGGCCGCCAGCGCACGCGCGGCCGAGGCGCAGCGCGAGTTGGTCGAGGCCTTCCCGATTCCCATGGTGGTGACCTCGGTGCCTGATCACGAGGTGCTGCACGCCAACACCCCCGCGCTACCCTGGCTGGGCGGCAGCACGCGCGACCCCTGGCGCGCGGGGCTGGAGCCCGGTGTGCGCGGCCGCTTCTTCCAGCGCCTGGCCGACAAGGACGCGGTGGACGAATTCGAGGTGCGCTGGCTCGGCGGTGCGGCACCCGCCTGGGCCGTACTGTCGGCGCGCCGCCTGCAGTTCCAGGGGCGCGACGCGGTGCTCACGGCGTTCACGCCGATCAACCAGCTCAAGGTCATGGAGCAGCGCCTGGAGCTGTGGGCCAAGGTGTTCGAGGCGTCCAGCGAGAGCATCATCATCATGAACGAGGCGCACCAGATCATCAGCGTCAACCGTGCGTTTTGCCGCAGCACTTCGTACGATTTTTACGAAGTGGTGGGCCAGGATATGTCCTTCCTGGTGGACAGCCAGGAGCAACCCGTGTGGGCGGACCTGCACGAACAGGAGGCCTGGCAGGGCGAGGTGCACATCCGCAAACGATCCGGTGACAGCTACCCGGCGTGGCTCATGGTGTCGGCGGTGCACAAGAGCGCCACCAGCGGTGAGGTCGTCAACTACATCGGCATCTCCATCGACATCACCGACCGCAAGGCCAAGGAAGAGCGCATCCAGTTCCTGGCCCAGCACGATGTGCTGACCGAGCTGCCCAACCGCGCCATGTGCCAGCAGCGCCTGGCTGAGGCGCTGGTGCAAGCCCAAGCCGATGGTGAAAAGGTCGCCGTACTGTTCATTGACCTGGACCGCTTCAAGCTCATCAACGACACGCTGGGCCACCACATTGGCGATGGCCTGCTGCGCACAGTGGCGCGCCGCCTCACGCAATCGGTGCGCGCAGACGACACCGTCAGTCGTCTGGGCGGTGACGAGTTCGTCATCATCCTGCGCCACATCGCTGACCGGGAGGAGCTCGACACCCTGGTCAACCAGCGCCTGATTCCGTCCATTCGCCAAAGCGCGCTGGTGGAAGGCAACAACCTCACGGTGTCCTGCAGCGTGGGGGTGGCGCTGTACCCTGATGATGCAAAGGACCAGGACGAACTGATGCGCCGCGCTGACGCTGCCATGTACGAGGCCAAGGCCGCAGGCCGCGACATGGCACGCTTCTTCTCGCCGGAAACCGACGAGCGCGTGTTGGCCCGCCAGACCATGGAAGGGCAGTTGCGCCAGGCATTGGCCAACAACGAATTCAGCCTGTGCTTCCAGCCGCGCTTGAACGCGCGTACGCGCCGTGTGCAGGGGGCTGAGGCACTTTTGCGCTGGAACAACCCGCTCTTGGGCCAGGTGCCGCCGGCACACTTCATCCACCTGGCCGAAGAGACCGGCCTCATCAAGCCCATAGGCCTGTGGGTGCTGCAGGCAGCGTGTGCGCAGTGGATGCAGTTCCTGCAGCAGGGCCTGCCCGAAGGGCTGGAGTTGTCGGTCAACCTGTCGGTGGCGCAGTTGTCCGATCCCGAACTCGTGGGCCAGTTGCAGGAAACCCTGCGCACCACCGGCATGCCTGCGCATTTGCTGGAGCTGGAGCTGACGGAGTCGCACCTGATGGACAACCCCGCAGGTGCACAGGCGCAGGTCTCGGCCCTCAAGGGGCTGGGCGTGCAGATCGCCATTGACGACTTCGGCACCGGCTACTCCAGCCTGGCGTACCTGAAGCGCTTTGAGATCGACAAACTCAAGGTCGACCAGTCGTTCGTGCAGGGCATGTTGGACGACAGCGCCGACGCCGCCATCGTGCACGCCGTCATCGCCCTGGGCCACACGCTGGGCCTCAAGGTGGTGGCCGAGGGGGTGGAGAACCTGCCCACGGCCCAAACGCTGGCAGCCCTGGGCTGCGACGAACTGCAGGGCTTCTGCTTCAGCCGGCCGCTGCCCACAGCGCAATTCCACGAGTGGGTGCTGGCGCAGGACGACAAGCAGGAGCGACGCCGACAGCGTTGAATTGCTATCTTATTAATAGCTGTCTGCGCAATGGATGAAAAGGCTACGGCCAGACTTCGTATTTGTTTCTAAGGCTGCACCTGCCCGCTGTGCTGCAATGCAGCCTGTGCTCCCGCGCGCCCGACCGTCCAGGTCGGGTGATCCTGGCGCCACTGTAGAAACGCCTCCAGCGGCATGGCCTTGGCCACCAGCCAGCCTTGGGCATGGTCGCAGCCCAGGCGCTGCAGCAGTTGCCATTCCTGCGCGGTCTCCACGCCTTCGGCCACCACGTTCAGGCCCAGGCGGTGGCCCAGCAGAATCACCGAATCGAGCAGCACCTCTGCCTCGCTGCCGGGCTGCGCACCGCTGACGAAACTGCGGTCAATCTTGAGTTCGTTCACCGGCATTTTCTGCAGGTAGGCCAGTGAGGAGTAGCCTGCGCCAAAGTCGTCCACCGACATGGCAAAGCCCAGTACGTTCAATTCGTGCATCAGCGCGATCATTTCGTCGGGGTCGTCCATGACCACGCTTTCGGTCATCTCCAGGCGAATGTCGGCGGCCAGCGCGCCGGTTTCTGCCAGCAGTTCTGCCATGGTGTGCGCCAGGGTCTTGTCGCGCAGATCATGGATGGACAGGTTCAGCGAAATCTCCAGCGGCGCCCCTGCGCTGCGCAGGCGCTGGCTGATGCGCATGGCTTCGCGCAAGACCCAGCGTGTGATCAGGGTGATGCAACCGGTGTTCTCGGCGAACGCAATAAAGCTGTCGGGAAACAGCAGCCCGCGCTCGGGGTGCAGCCAGCGCACAAGGGCCTCGGCGCTGTGGGTGGTGCCGTTTTGCATGTGTGCCTTGGGCTGCAGGTAGAGCTGCAACTGGTCGCATTCCACCGCGCGGCGCAGGGCGGACAGAAAGGCCAGGTCGTCCTGGTGGGAGGATTCCATGGACGTGTCATAGGCCAGCCAGTCCTTGTAAGTACGCCGCCCTGCCAGCAGGGCCACTTCCGCATTGCGTATGCGTTGCGTCATGTCGGCGTCGGCCATTTCACCGGCCACCCCGACCGACAGCGTGATGTCCACCTGGTGCCCGCCCACGGACAGCGGGCTGCTGAAGATTTCTTCAATGCGTTGCTGTAAGGCCTGCAGACGCCGCGGCTGTTCGCAGATCAGGCAAAACTGGTTGGCATGCAGGCGCCCGACCGTGACCTCTTGGATGGAAGCCAGTCGCCGCCCGGTGGCCACCAGTGCGGCGTCGCCGTTGGCATAGCCCAACACATCGTTGATGGACTTGAAGCGGTTGATGTTGAGCACCAGCACCAGTGGCTGCACGCCCAGGCGCAGCCACTCTTCGCCGAGCTGGCACAGGCGTTCGCGGCTGGACAGCCCCGTGAGCTTGTCGGTGTTGATGCGCCGACGCTCGGCTTCAGCCAATTCCTGACCGGCTTGCCACGCCTGTTGTGTGGCCTGTTCCTGGGCGCGTTTGAATTCACTGACGCGTTGGGCCAGCGCTTGCGAGAACAGCACGGCCTCCCAGGCGCCGGAGAAGATGAAGAAGCCCAGTGCGAACGTGCTGGGGTCGCTCTGCCCCCGCACATTGACGATGTACAGGATGAGCCCGAGCAGCACCGGCCCGAAGCCCAGCAGGTAGAACAGCGCGGGCAGTGATTTTTTCCAGGCACGCCAAGCGGCCAGGCTCAGGACCAGCGGAAACCAGAACAAGGGCGCCAGCGTGATCACCTGTGCGCTGTACAGGGTAAAACCCAGCGGACTGGCGACAAAGACCGAGGCATACAGCCCGGCGCAGGCGTAGAAGATGCGCTCCAGCCACCGCGGCAGCCCCTGGAATTTGAGCAGGTGGATGGAAAACAGCGCCGCCCACAGGCCCCAGTTGGCACCTATCATTCCGCTGCGGCCCGGGAACGTTCCCAGGGCATCCGGCAGCAGGTACTGCGCTGTCAGCCCTGAGTAGTCGGCGGCCAGCAGCATGTAGCTAAGGACCGTGCAGCAATACAGCGCAAACACGGTATCGCGCAGGCGCAGGTAGAGCAGCAGGTTGTACAGCGCCAGGCCAAACATCACCCCCAGGCACAGGCCGTAGCCCAGGTACAGCTGCAGGGCATGGCTGAGCCAGCCATCGACGGTCCAAATGCGCAGGGGGGCACTCTGGATGCCTGACCTCTGCATGCGCATGTAGACGGTGAGTGGCGCGGTGTCGGGCAGATCCACCGTGTACACATAGTTGGCATAGGGCAGGGGCCGTGTGGAAAAAGGGAGGAAGTCGCCCGAGGTATGGGTGTCGAAGCCGCCCGCGCGCGCGACATGGAAATCGAGCCGTGCCGGGTTGATGCCCAAAAACTCCAGCTTGTACTGCTGCGGCATGCCGGCGTTGCGCTGCAGGGCAAAACGCAGCCAGATCGGGTGCGGGGTGACGCCGAAGCCGGGCTTGCCCTGGGTGGACTGGAAGTGGGCCTGCTGCGCCACCTGGGTCACATCCATGGAATCCGACGTGTCGACGAAATAGTCCACATGGGGGTTGATGAAGGCCCCACTGCTGTCGGGGCCGATGCGGTAGGGCGTGGTGCCAGTCTGCGCCCACACCAGCAGCGGCAGCCACAGCAGCGCGCACAGCAGCTGGCGCACGGTGTGCCGAAAGAACGGGTTCATGTGGGCGACTCCTGATGGGGGCTGGGTGCGTCGGCCAGAGCGTCGGCCACTACCAACTGGTTGCGTCCCCGGTGTTTGGCCGTGTACAGGGCGGCGTCGGCCCGCGCCAGCATGCGCTCCAGGGTGTCGTCGGTGGCCATGGACAGGCCAATGCTGACGGTCATGCGCAGGGGGGAGCTGCCGGCGAGGTGCAGTTCGTGGTTTTCGACCTGCAGGCGCAGGCGTTCGGCCACCGCCATGGCCTGGTGCTGCGCGGTGTTGGGCAGGGCAATGGCAAATTCCTCACCTCCCATGCGGCCCATGAAATCGCTCTTGCGCAGGACCGACTGGCCGATGCGCACAAAGGCGCGGATGGCCTCGTCCCCGGTTGCGTGGCCGAATCGGTCGTTGATGTTCTTGAAAAGATCGATATCCAGCATCAGCATGGCCAGTGGCTGCCGGTAGCGCTGGGCCTGTTCCAGTGCCTGCTCGGCAATGTCCAGAAAATGGCCGCGGTTCCAGATGTTGGTCATGCGGTCGGTCGAGGCCCGGTGCGCCAGGCGCTCGTTGAGCGTTTGCAACTGCTCCAGCGCATGCCCCAGCCGCGCCCACATCACCCACTGGGTACACACCAGGAACATGGCCAGTACCGAGATCAGGCAGAGAAAAATGAACCAGGAGGCGCCGGTTTGCAGGTAGGCCGCAATGTCCATGGCATAGCGGATGTGCTGCTGCGTCCAGAGCCCGGCCATGCCGCCGGAGGTCACAATGCCCAGCACGAAGCTGAATATCCCGACGCGGACGGACCAGAACATGGTTCCCATGCTGGGCATGACCAGGATCAGCAGGTAGCTGCCTACGCCGGCCTGCCCGGTGGCACTCAATGCGAGCACGCCCAACAGCCACAGGATCAGGACCAACAGCAGTGCGCGGACGTGGTAATTGCAGAAATACCTGGCAAAGTACTGGGCAATCAGCAATGTTCCACCCACCAGTTGGAGCAGGGTGGGAAAGGTCGGGCCCACCACTTGCCAGCGCACCATGCCCGTCACGATGGCCAGAATGCCGGCGCCGGCCGCAATCAGCGTGCTGGCGTTGAGCAGCTCGCTGCGGATAGCCTGGAGCTGCTGGTCTGCATTGAAGGCGTTGTTGTCCATCGGTGTTCTCCCTGTACGGGGGGCGGGGGGCTGCGGTCGGAGATGGTCGCAAGGAAATGGGGGCATGCGTGAGCCGCTCCATGGGGGGGCGCCCTGTCACAAGGCGACTGTCTCAAGGCACATCCGGAGGCCGGGCCGCACGCGGCAACCCGGCGCCCACCGACTTACTCGACCCGCACCCAGGTGGTGGTCTTGCTCAGGAAGGCGACTTTCGCCTTCAGTTCCATCTTGCGGCCACCGTCGATCAGCTTCATCTCGGCCTTGAAAATGCGCCCGCTGGCCACGGCCAGTCCGCTGCCGCCCGCATAGATATCGCCGTCCTTCTTGAGGCCCTGCACAATGGTCATGCCCAGCACCGGCTTGTCCTTGCGCGCGTCGTCGGACGGGCATTCCGTGCAGCGTTCGTTGGGGTCGCCCAGCAGTATCTTTTCCACCTTGGCGCTGAGGGTGTCGCCGTTTGCGGTGACGCGCACCAGAAAACGGTCCTGGTTGTTTTCATTGGGGACCTTCCACAGGCCCACGGGGGAGTCTGCGTCGGCGGCGGGGGTCAGCGTGCACAGCAGGGCCAGGGCGGCGCCGGTGGTCAGGGTTTTCAGAAATCGCATGGTGTCTCTCTCGGGTTGAACAATGGCTGGGTGGATCTGGCGTTTGCGCGGGACTTCAGGGTCCCGCCTTTTGGGGAGGAACACTGACGCCTTGGAGTGATCCTGTGAGGGCTGCCGATCAGGTTTCCGGTGCATCCCGGCTGGTCAGAGTGACAGCCGCCAAATTGTCGAATCGCGGTGGTTTTGTGTCCAATGCATTTGTTTGCAGAAATCAATGCAATGCATACATTTTGGGACCGGAAAAACCCGCGCCACAAAGAAGAGAAGTGGTGGGTTTGCTATTGATTTAGTAGCTACTTGCGCATGCCCCATGGGGACTGGAGCCCCATTTCATGCCAATTCTCAAAGCTGCGGCCGGCTGCACGGCCCCGCCACCGGCCGCGCGCAGGCCGGTTCTTTCGGGGACTTTTTAGGGGGCTGGCCCCAGAATGACGGGCCGCGCGCCGGCGCCCGCTAAGGGGCGGGCCGGCGCGAGAAATGCGTTGATGCGCGTTTACTGGGCCAGCGCCTTGCGTGCGGCCAGTGCGGTGTCGGTGAAATCGGTGAACACGCCGTCCACACCGGTGCGGTAGAAGGCGGTGTATTCGCGTGCCGCATCCTTCTGGTAGTCCATCGCCAGGCGGCGCGACTCGTTGCGGAAGGTGAAGGGGTGCACAAACAGGCCGGCCTTGTGCGCGTCGGCCACCAGGCTGGTCGGTGCGGTGCTGGTGGTGTCGGCGTCGTTGATCTTGCCGTCGCCGTTCACATCCACGGGTTTACCATCCGCGCCGATGGTGCCTTTGGTGCTGATGATGTAGCGCTTCCAGGGGCCGATGCCGTCGGCATAGGTCTTGATCTCGGCCAGGCCTTCGGGCGTCACCATCACGTCGAAGTTGCGCTTGTCGCCCATCAGGGTCCAGTCGTAGGGCCGGTCGCTGGGCAGGGCGTAGGTGACCTTGCCGGTGCGCAGGTCCACATCGTCGCCGTCAATCAGCTGCACCATCTTGGTCTTCAGGCCCTTGCTCTTCATGTACTTCAGGCTGCCGGGCTCGAAGGACTGCACAAACACCGGCGCGCTCTTGCTGTTCCAGCCGGCCTTGTCCAGCATGGCGATCAGCTGGTCTTCCATGGGAATGCCCTGGGCGGCAAAGTAGCTTGGGTTCTTGGTCTCGGGGTAGATGGCGATGGTGCGGCCCAGCTTGGCCGACTGGGCCTTGGCCAGGTCGATCACCTCCTGCAGCGTGGGCACCTTGAACTGGCCGTTGAACTGCTGGGGGCGCTCGGCGTCGGTGGAGATGGCGCCCAAGGTCTTGATTTCGGCCAGCGTGAAGTCGTCGCAGAACCAGCCGGTCTGGGTTTCGCCATCGACCTGGATGGTCTTCTTGCGCGCGGCAAATTCGGGGTGCTTGGCCACATCGGTGCTGATGGCCAGATTGGGGTCGTGGCGGGTGATGAGCTGGCGGTCCTTGGTCACCACAATGTCCATCTCGATCACATCCGCGCCCAGTTCGATCGCGCGGACATAGGCCTCCAGCGTTTCTTCCGGCAGGTAGCCGGACGCGCCGCGGTGCGCAATCACCAGCGGCAACTGGCCGTCCAGTGTGGGCATGCTGCTGTGCCCGGACGGCACGGTGCTGCAGGCCGCCAGGCCCAGGGCCGCCACCAGCGTGGCTGCGACGGCGGGGCGAAGAGAAAACGGGATCGGGGACATGCACAACTCCTGGTTAAGAAGCCGCCCATGCTAGTGGGCGAATATGACGGTTCTGTGGCAGTCGTGGCAACCCTGCTGGCAAGGCGGTTTTGCTATGTTATTAATAGCAATATGCGCAATATCAACAAGGGATACAGACCGATTTACTTGCTATTTCAGGGTGCGCGCCTCACCGCCCGCAGCAAATCTGCCAGCGCTACCACCCGCCCGCGCAGCGGAACAATGTGTGCCACATCCAGCTTGAGCCGCTCGATATTCGCCAGCAGGTTCAGGTGCGCTGCCTGGGGTGTGGCCGGCGGTGCGCTGAAGGGCGGGCCGGGCGTGTAGGCGTCCACTTCCACCAGCAGCTTCTCGGCCGGCAGGTAGACCGCCAGCAGGCCTCGGGCGTGCTGGCTGCCCTGCAGCACATGAACCTCGACGCTGCGCGTGCCGTCGGACAGCACGCTCTTGCCATTCACGCCCACGCACCGGGGCCGCGTGGCGGCGCGCGACAGGGCGTCGGGCTGGATGCGGTGCGGGCCGGCCAGCATGCGCTCTACATAGGCGCGGTTGGATTCTGCGGTGATGACGGACGCACCCTGCGCCGCCAGGGTGCGCAGGCCGGCCGAGGTGTCGAAGTGGTGGTGGGTGTGGATGACCAAGGCGATGGGCTTGTCCGGCACCAGTGCCTTGACGGCGGCGGCCAGGGCCTCGGCCCGCGCGGGCGAGAGCGGGCAGTCCACCAGCAGCACATGGTCTTGCATGGCGATGGCCACGCTGTGGTGCGCGCTGCCGTGCAGCAGCCACACGCCCTCGGCCAGCGCTTCGCTGGCGACGCGCTCCTGCGGGTCCTGCACCGGTGCGGGCACGGTGATGACGAAGGCCGGGTTGACAGTGACCTGCTGCACGACCAGGTCCAGCGCGGTAAAGCCAGCCCACTCCTGCTGGATACGCGCGGGAAATGGAATGGGAAAGGGCAGGCCGTTCCATAGCTTGTAGTCGGCAAAGCGGGTGCGCACGGCGGTGTCGCCGGCAAACGGGTGGTCCAGCACGGTCTGGATTTCCACCACCTGCCAGGCCGCATTGAAAAGCACGGTGGCGTCAAAGAGCCCCGGTTCGCTGAAAGATAGCGCGCGGCTGCCGCTCAGGCGCAGGCTTGCCGCATTGCGCCACGCCGCGTGCAGCACGCCGTGCGGTGTGGTCCACAGCGCGTGCTGGCGTTCGGCCGCCAGCCAGGGCGCGGGCAGGGGAAACGGGCCCAGCATGTTCCAGGCGCGGCCCTCGCGCAAGAAACTGGTGCTGCGCTGCTCGCCTGCGCCCAGTGGGGGCAGGCTGCTGCCGCCCGTGGCCTCCAGGCGGCTGGCCAGCATTTCTTCGCGCAGGGCCTGGTGCGTGTAGTCGGCCAGGAGCGCGTAGCCGCGCAGCTTCACGCGGGGCCAGGCTTGGCCGGGCTCGAACGACTGGCCCACCAGCGCCCCGGTGCCGCTGGCGGTGAACTGCACGGCACGCAGCGTGGCGCTGCCCATGGCTTTTTCGGCCTGGGCCAACACCGCCAGTGCGGGGCTGGTGGGCGCGGTGGGCGGAGCAGGGGAAGGCGCGCTGTGGCCCAGCTCTGGCAGTGCATACGCCAGGCCCAGGGGCCAGAGCGCGCGGCGTTTCATGGCGTGCGGCGGTGCGCCAGCAAGGCGTCCTGCACGGCCCACAGCCGGTCCTGGCCCCAGACTGCGGTGGTATCCACCTGGAACGAGGGCACCCCCCACAGGCCCAGGGCAAACATGGCTGCGCGGTTGGCCTCGGCCTCGGCGCGCCAGGCCGGGTCTTGCAAGGCTTTTTGGGCTGCAACCCACTCCAGACCTGCGCGGGTAGCTATGGTTTTAAGAGCGTTGTCGGTGCCGGCATCCAGCCCTTCGGCCCAGACGCCGCGCATGAAGGACAGCAGGTAGTCCTGCCCCCTGCCTTGCGCGACGGCCAGCGGGATCAGCGCCAGGCCGCGTTCGGTGGGTCGGCCCACGGGGTCGTTCAGGCGGCCAAACGGGATGCCGCGCAGGCGCGCTTCACGCGCCGCGTCGTGCACGATGTACAGGCGCTTTTCGCGCGGCACCGGCAGGCCGCGCATCACCATGGGCAGCACAAAGCGCAGGCGTACCTCGGCACCGGTCAGGCGGGCGAGTTCGAACACGCGCGGCGCCACGATGGCCGAGTAGGGGCTGCGCAGCGAGAAGAAGAAGTCGATGGGCGGCGGTTGGTCCAGCACTACCGGCGCGTGCAGGTCTTCGCCGGGCGGGAACAGGCTGCCGTGCACGTCCGCGTTGTGCAGGCCCAGGCCCTGCAGGCGCGCTTCGAGGTGGTGCAGCCGGTCCAGGCCCCAGTACCACTCACCCGCGTAGTAAATCGTGGCGCCCAGGTAGTGGCCCCATTGCTTGCGCAGGGCATCGGCCTGGGCCTGTGTTTCCTGCGGATCGGTCGGTTGCAGCGCGATAGGCACCGTGGCCGAGGCCGGGAGACCGTAGTGCGCGGCCAGCAGTGCTGCGTCGCGCTGGCTATAGGCCACCAGCTTGGCGCGCTCGGGTGCGGCGGCATCTATCGGGGGGCTCACGCAATGCGTGTGTAGCGTCACGCTGTAGCGCTCCTGCAGGCGTGGCAAGACCGATGCGAGCAGGGCGCTGTACGGGTCGTCGTTCTGGTGGAAGTAGTGCAGCACATGGGCTGCGTTGTGCGCTGCGCGTTGGCGCTCGGCGGCGGCCCGTTTTTTCAACAAACGCGGCTCACTGAGCATGCGCTCCATGAGGGGCGGCATCAGCCAGGTCTTCAAGGTCATGGGGAGCCCGGTGCAAGCATGGTGCGAACCATTGTGCGGGAAAACACCTGGCCGACCAAGCCGGTGTTTCCCCGCGTGTGTCCCCGTTCGCCCTGAGCTTGTCGAAGGGCTCTCAAGGCTTCGACAAGCTCAGCCCGAACGGAGTTAAGCGGTGCCCAGCTTCTCTGCCAGCCAATCGCACAGCGCGCTGTCGGGCTGTTCAAAGCCGTGGATGGCGGTGAAGTGGTCGGCGTCGGGAATGGCGCGCAGCTCGGCGTGGTTGCCGGCTGCCTGCCACGCGTCATGGTAAGTCTGCGCCTGACGGGCAAACTCGGGTGACTCAGCGCCACCCCAGGTGATCCAGACGGGTGTGCTGCTTTTGCGCACCAGAAACGCAGGCGAGTTGCGTTTCACGATGCCGTCGTCGAGCTGAATCATGGGTTGCAGGTAGCTGTAACGCAGCGGCTGCAGGTCGTACAGGCCGCTCACCAGTACGGCGGCCTTGAGTGGGTCTTGCGCCAAGTCGTAGTCGCGCTGCCATTCGGTTTGCAGGCACATCGCGGTCAGGTGGCCGCCGGCGGAGTGGCCGCCGATGGCAATGCGGCTGGGATCGCCGCCGTACTGTGCGATGTTGCGCACGGTCCAGGCCACAGCGGCGCGCGCCTGGCGCGTGATTTCGTCAATCGTCACAAAGGGGCACAGCGCGTAGTTGATGACCACGGTGGTGATGCCGCGCGCTTGCAGACCCAGGGCCACGCCGTGGAAGTGCTTGCTCTGGAAGGCGCGCCAGTAGCCGCCGTGGATGAAGATAAATACCGGCGCGTTGGGCGCATCGGCGGGAAAGATGTCCAGCGTCTCGTGCACCGTGGGACCAAAGGGCACATCCAGGTGATGGCGCAAGGTGCTGCGCGCCTTGTCGGCCTGCGCACCGTAGTGCCGGCCCGGCGCGCCGTCGTCGGCCAGGGCCAGCGAGGGGTTGTACTGCGCGTCGATCTGCGCCTGGGTGGTGAAGTCGCGGTAGAGGGCTTGCATGGGTGTCGGGGTGGAAAGGGATGGTTGCCAGTCTAGAGGCGATGGCTTAAGGGTAACTACTTAGATGATTGGTCAATTATTTACTTTACTTCTAAAGTATTAAAACATAAAGTACATCCATGCGCCGGGCAAGCACCGGGGTTTCTGCAAGCAAGGAGATGTGATGAAGATCGTGTGCATTGGCGGTGGCCCCTCAGGTTTGTATTTCGCACTGCTGATGAAGCAGGCCAACCCGGCGCACGACATCACCGTGGTGGAGCGCAACAAGCCCTACGATACCTTTGGCTGGGGCGTGGTGTTCTCCGACGCGACCATGGACAACATGCGCATCCACGACCCCAAGACGGCGGCCGAGATCCAGCATGCGTTCAACCACTGGGACGATATCGAGCTGGAATTCAAGGGCCAGCGCATTCGCTCGGGCGGCCACGGCTTTGTCGGCATCGGCCGCAAGAAGCTGCTCAACATCCTGCAGGCGCGTTGCGAGGAACTGGGCGTCAAGCTGGTCTTCGAGACCGAGGCCGAATCCGACCTGCAGTACCCCGATGCCGATCTGGTGATTGCCAGCGACGGCATCAACTCACGTATCCGCAACAACTACAAGGACATCTTCAAGCCCGACACCGTGGTGCGCCCGAATCGCTTTATCTGGCTGGGCACGCACAAGCTCTTCGATGCCTTCACCTTTGCCTTCGAGAAGACCGAGCACGGCTGGTTCCAGGCGCACATCTACAAGTTTGACGACAGCACCACCACCTTCATCGTGGAGTGCCCCGAGCATGTCTGGCTGGCGCACGGGCTGGACAAGGCCGATCAGGAGCAAAGCATTGCCTTTTGCGAAAAGGTGTTTGCCGGCACGCTGGGCGGCGCCAAGCTGATGACCAATGCGCGCCACCTGCGCGGCTCGGCCTGGCTCAACTTCCAGCGCGTCAAGTGCGAACAGTGGTCGCTGTTCAATGGCAAGAGCCATGTGGTGCTGATGGGCGACGCGGTGCACACCGCCCACTTCGCCATCGGCTCGGGCACCAAGCTGGCGATTGAAGACGCCATCGTGCTGGCCAACCTGTTCCGTGATGAGGGCCAGACGCGCGAGGCGATCCCCGCCGTGCTGGAGAAATACCAGGCCGCGCGCAACATCGATGTGCTGCGCCTGCAAAACGCGGCCTGGAATGCCATGGAGTGGTTTGAAGTGTGCGGCGCGCGCTACTGCGACCAGCTTGAAGGCCCGCAGTTCATGTACTCCATGCTCACACGCAGCCAGCGCATCAGTCACGAGAACCTGCGCCTGCGTGATGCCCAGTGGCTGGGCGACTTTGAGCGCTGGTTCGCCCGGCGCGCCGGTATGACCGTGCCGGAAACGCTGCCCGCACCGCCGCCCATGTTCACGCCCTACACGGTGCGCAGCGTGACGCTGAAGAACCGCGTGGTGGTGTCACCCATGGCGCAGTACTCCGCCGTGGACGGCCTGGCCGGCGACTACCACCTGGTGCACCTGGGTGCGCGCGCCATGGGCGGTGCCGGCATGGTGGTGGCCGAGATGACCTGTGTCTCCCCCGAGGGCCGCATCACGCCCGGCTGCCCCGGCATCTACACCGCAGAACAGAAAGCCGGCTGGAAGCGTATCGCGGACTGGATACACGCCCACAGCGACGCCAAGTTCGCGCTGCAGATCGGCCACGCCGGTGCCAAGGCATCGACCTGCGTGCCGTGGGAGGGCAAGGGGATCGACCAGCCACTGGAGCATGGCAACTGGCCCATCATGGCGGCCTCCAGCTACCAGTACCTCGAAGGCATCAGCCAGACCGCCAAGGCCATGACGCGCGCCGACATGGATACGGTGAAGGCCCAGTTTGTCGCGGCCGCCCAGGCCGCCGCCGATGCGGGTGTGGACTGGCTGGAACTGCACTGCGCGCACGGTTACCTGCTGTCCAGCTTCATCTCGCCGCTGACCAATCAGCGCACCGACGAATACGGCGGCAGCCTGGACAACCGCCTGCGCTACCCGCTGGAAGTGTTTGCCGCGGTGCGCGCCGCGTGGCCCCAAGACAAACCGATGTCGGTGCGTATCTCCGCGAACGACTGGGTGGAAGGCGGCATCACGCCGGCCGATGCGGTGGAGATTGCCAAGGCCTTCAAGGCCGCCGGCGCCGACATGATCGACTGCTCATCGGGCCAGGTCAGCAAGAAGGAAAAACCGGTCTACGGTCGCATGTTCCAGACCCCGTTTGCCGACCGCATCCGCCAGGAGGCCGGCATCCCCACCATCGCCGTGGGCGCCATCAGCGAGGCCGACCATGTCAACAGCATCATCGCCGCCGGCCGCGCCGATCTGTGCGCGGTGGCGCGTCCGCACCTGGCCAACCCGGCGTGGACGCTGACCGAGGCTGCCAAGATCGGCTACACGCCGCAGCCCTGGCCCAAGCAGTACAAATCGGGCAAGCCGCAGATGGAAGCCAACTTCCAGCGCGAGAAGGCACAGGCCGCCATGGCCGCCCAGTCCCCGGCCCGCGCGGCGGAGGCATGAGCATGCAAGATCAAGCTAGCGCGCAACGCCACGCTTTGGTCACCGGAGGTGGCAGCGGCATTGGTGCCGCGATCGCCGTGGCGCTGGTGCAGGCCGGCCTGCGCGTCACCATCACCGGACGCCGCCTGGATGTCTTGCAAACACTGGCCGCGCGCCATCCCGGGCAAATGCAGGCGGTGGTGATGGATGTGGCCGACGAAGCCGCCGTGGCGCTGGCCTTTGCCCAGGCCAAGGCCAGCTTCGGCTCGGTGCAGATCCTGGTCAACAACGCCGGTCAGGCGCACAGCGCGCCCTTCCGCAAGACCGATGCCGCGCTGTGGCAGCAGATGCTGGCTGTCAACCTGACCGGCACGTTCCTCTGCACACAGGCCGCCTTGCCCGACATGCTGGCCGCCCAATGGGGGCGCATCATCAATGTGGCCAGCACGGCCGGGCTGGTCGGGTACGCCTATGTCACAGCCTATGTGGCCGCCAAGCATGGCGTGGTCGGCCTCACACGCGCGCTGGCGCTGGAGGTGGCCAAGAAGGGCATCACCGTGAACGCGGTGTGCCCAGGCTACACCGAGACCGACATTCTGCGCGAGAGCATCGCCAATGTGGTGGCCAAGACCGGACGCACGGAAGAACAGGCGCGCGCCGAATTCGCCTCCGGCAACCCGCAGGGGCGCATCGTGCAACCGGAAGAGGTGGCCGATACCGTGCGCTGGCTCTGCGGCGACGCGGCCGGTGCTGTGACCGGCCAGGCCATCGCCGTGTGCGGTGGCGAAACCATGCACTGAGGACCTTATGAAAAAAGACCCCAGCCTGGACCTGCTCAACGCCGCCGACGAATTGGGTTACGAAGCGCGCAGCGCCACGGGCGACCACGCGGCGCTCAAGCTGTGGCTGCGCATGCTGTCCTGCACCAACCAGATCGAGGCCGAAATCCGGCGCCGCCTGCGCGTGCAGTTCGACACCAGCCTGCCGCGTTTTGACTACCTGGCCCAGCTCTACCGCGCGCCCGAAGGCCTGCGCATGAAAGACCTGTCCAGCCACCTGATGGTGACCGGGGCCAATGTCACCGGCATCACCGACGAGCTGGAACGCGATGGCCTGGTGTCCCGCTCCAGCAGCCCGACCGACCGGCGCTCCTGGATCGTGGGCCTGACGCCCAAGGGCCGCAAGCTGTTCGAAACCATGGCGCAGGCGCATGAGCAGTGGATTCTGGAACTGTTCTCCTGCCTGAATGCGCCAGCCCTGGCGCAGGTCTACCAGCAACTGGGCGCCCTGCGCGTGCATGTGCTGGACCAGCAGTCGACGGCGCTGTAACCCACGGATTCCCCATCTTCCCAAGAGAACACACCATGACCACCCATACCTCTACCGTGATCGACCCAGCGCTCCTGGCCGGCAACCGCAAGCCCCTGGCCGGCTACCAGGCCCGCCACTTCCAGTGGGAATGCCAGGACGGCGTGGCCACCATCACGCTGAACCGTCCCGAGCGCAAGAATCCGCTGACGTTTGACTCGTACGCCGAGCTGCGCGACCTGTTCACCCAACTGCGCTACGCCACCGATGTGCATGTGGTCGTGCTGCACGGCTCGGGCAACAACTTCTGTTCTGGTGGCGATGTGCATGAAATCATTGGTCCGCTGATGCAGCTAGCCATGCCCGAACTGCTGATGTTCACCCGCATGACCGGCGATCTGGTCAAGACCATGCGCGCCTGCCCGCAGCCCATCATTGCGGCGATCGACGGCATCTGCGCCGGCGCTGGCGCCATCATGGCCATGGCCTCCGACCTGCGCGTGGGCACCGCGCGCAGCAAGACGGCCTTCCTGTTCAACCGCGTGGGGCTGGCCGGCTGCGACATGGGCGCTTGCGCCATGCTGCCGCGCATCATCGGCCAGGGCCGCGCCAGCGACTGGCTCTACAGCGGCCGCTCCATTGGCGGCGAAGAGGCCGAGCGCAGCGGCTTTTTGAACCGGCTGGTGGATCCCGAAAAACTGTTGGACGAAGCGCAGGCCTGGGCGCGCGATCTGGCGGCCGGTCCCACGTTTGCGAATGGCATGACCAAGACCATGCTGCACCAGGAGTGGAATATGTCGGTGGACCAGGCCATCGAGTCCGAGGCCCAGGCCCAGGCGATCTGCATGATGACCGAAGACTTCAACCGCGCCTACCAGGCCTTTGTGGCCAAGCAAAAGCCGGTGTTCCAAGGCAACTGAGGAATTGACGATGAGCGATACCACCTACCTCCAATGGCCTTTCTTTGAGGCGCGCCACGCCGACCTCGCCCGCACGCTCGATGCCTGGGCGGTCGAACAGGTGGCCCACCACAACGGCAGCGATGTCGATGCCGAATGCCGTGCCCTGGTGCGCAAGCTGGGGCAGGGCGGCTGGTTGAAGCATGCTGTCGGTGGCACCGCGCATGGGGGTGCGCTGGAGGCAATCGACACGCGCTCCATCTGCCTGATCCGCGAAACCCTGGCCCGCCACAACGGTCTGGCCGACTTCGCCTTTGCGATGCAGGGCCTGGGCTCGGGCGCGATCAGCCTGGCCGGTACCGAGGCCCAGAAAAAAGCCTATCTGCCGCGCGTGGCCAAGGGCGAGGCGATTGCCGCGTTTGCGCTCTCCGAACCTGACGCAGGTTCGGACGTAGCGGCGATGCAGTGCAGTGCACGCATTGAAGGCGATTTCGCTGTCCTCAACGGCACCAAGACCTGGATCTCCAATGGTGGCATTGCCGACTTCTATGTGGTGTTTGCGCGCAGCGGCGAGGCCGAGGGCGCGCGCGGTATCAGCGCTTTTATCGTCGATGCGACCACGCCGGGCTTCAGCGTGCCCGAACGCATCAACGTGATCGCCCCCCATCCGTTAGGCACACTGCGTTTCGACAACTGCCGCATTCCGCTGACGCAGCGCATTGGTGGCGCCGGCGAGGGCTTCAAGGTCGCTATGCGCACGCTCGATGTGTTCCGCACGTCGGTCGCTGCCGCCGCACTGGGTTTTGCCCGTTGCGCGCTCGACGAAGGCCTGCAGCGCGCCACCACACGCAAGATGTTCAAGCAGACGCTGGCCGACTTTCAATTGACGCAGGCCAAGCTGGCGCAGATGGCCACCACCATCGACAGCTCCGCGCTGCTGGTGTACCGCGCCGCCTGGCAGCGCGACCAGGGCCAGAACGTCACCAAGGAAGCGGCCATGGCCAAGATGGTGGCCACCGAAGGCGCTCAGCAGGTCATTGACGCGGCGGTGCAGCTATGGGGCGGCATGGGTGTGGTCAGCGAAGTGCCGGTGGAACGCCTGTACCGCGAGATCCGTGCGCTGCGCATCTACGAAGGCGCCACCGAAGTGCAGCAACTCATCATTGCCCGCGAACTGCTCAAGGACGTGGGCCACGGCGCCCAGAAGTAGATCCCAGGCTGCTGATTCCGGAGACGCATATGCCCACCGCCCACATTGACACCTTTGCCCGCGACAACTTGCCGGCCCCCGAACAGCAGCCGGATTTTCTGTTCACCCTGCCCGAGCTGCAGTTCCCGGCACAGCTGAATTGCGCCACCGAGCTGCTGGACCGGCATGTGGCCGAAGGACGCGGGGACTGCCTGTGCGTGCGCGGCCCCAAGGACCGCTGGACCTACCGCGACCTGTGGGAGCGCGCCAACCGCATTGCCAATGTGCTGGTCAAAGACATGGGGCTGGTGCCCGGCAACCGCGTGCTGCTGCACGCGCCCAATACACCCATGATGGTGGCGTGCTGGTTCGGCATCGTCAAAGCCGGTGGCATCGTGGTGGCCACCATGCCGCTGCTGCGTGCCAAGGAACTCAAGCCGATTCTGGAGATCGGCAAGATCAGCCATGCCTTGTGCGATGCCAGTCTGGCCGAGGAACTGCAGGGTGCGGCTTTGGCGTCCCCGGCATTGCGCCAGATCCGCTATTTCAACGGCCAGGGTGCCGATGATCTGGGTATGGACATGCAGCGCCAGTCGGCGGCGTTTGACAACATCGCCACCGCGTTGGACGACACCTGCCTGATCGGCTTCACCAGCGGCACCACGGGCGTGCCCAAGGCCACCATGCACTTCCACCGCGACGTCATGGCGATCTGCGCCTGCTGGCCGCGCTCGGTGCTCAAGGCCAAGGCCGACGATGTGTTCATTGGCAGCCCGCCGCTGGGCTTTACCTTTGGCCTAGGCGGTCTGGTGTTGTTCCCGATGTCCATTGGCGCATCCACCGTACTGCTGGACAAGGCCGGCCCGCCGCAGCTGCTGGACGGCATTCGCGACTACGGCGCCACCGTGCTGTTCACGGCCCCCACGTCTTACCGCACGCTGGCGGCGCGGGGTGACGAAATCCGTGCCACCGCCTTGCGCAAATGTGTGTCCGCTGGCGAGGCCCTGCCGGCCTCAACGCGCACGCTGTGGCGCGAGGCGACGGGCATCGAGCTGATCGACGGCATTGGTGCTACCGAGTTGCTGCACATCTTCATCTCTGCCGATGAAAAGGATGCTCGCCCTGGCGCGACCGGCAAGGTGGTTCCGGGGTATGAGGCACGCATCGTGGACGATGAAGGGAAAACGGTGCCGGTTGGCACGGTGGGCAAGCTGGCGGTGCGCGGGCCGACCGGTTGCCGCTACCTGAACGATGCGCGGCAAAAGACCTATGTGAAGGACGGCTGGAACCTGACCGGCGACGCCTACCTGACGGATGCGGACGGCTATTTCTTCTACCAGTCGCGTACCGACGACATGATCATCTCGGCCGGCTACAACATTGCCGCCCCCGAGGTGGAAGAAGGCTTGATGCTGCACCCGGCCGTGGCCGAATGCGCGGTGATTGGTGTGCCCGACGCCGAGCGCGGCCAGATTGTCAAGGCTTTCGTGGTGCTGCGGTCGGAGCACACAGGCGATGCCGCAATGGTCAAGGAGCTGCAGGAGTTCGTCAAGAAGACCATTGCACCCTACAAATACCCGCGCGCCATCGAGTTCCTGGACAAGCTGCCGCGCACCCAAACTGGCAAGCTGCAGCGCTTCAGGCTGCGGACCGCTTAAGCTTCACGGTCGCTTTTTGACAAACCCCCACGAAAGGAAGATCTCCATGTTCTCTCTGTCAATACGTCCCCTGCGTACCACCTTGCTTGCCGCTGCGGCATGCGCTTCCCTGGCCGCCATGGCGCAGTCCGCGGAGCCGGTGAAGGTCGGCCTGCTGAGCACGCTGTCCGGACCGGGTGCGGGGCTGGGCGTGGACATCCGCGACGGATTCCAGTTGGCGGTCAAGCTGGCCGGCAACAAGCTGGGCGGGCGCCCTGCGGAGATCGTGGTGGCCGACGACCAGGCCAGCCCGGACGTGGGCCGTCAGACGGCCGAGCGGCTGGTCAAGCGCGACAAGGTCGACTTCATGACCGGCATCGTGTTCTCCAACGTCATGCTGGCGGTGGGCACGCCCACCTTCGCCTCGCAGACCTTCTATGTGAGCGCCAATGCCGGCCCCTCGCAGTACGCCGGTGAGCAGTGCAACCCCTACTTCTTCAGCGCGTCCTACCAGAACGACAACATGCACGAAGCCGCCGGCCAGGTGGTGCAGGAAAAAGGCTTCAAGAAGGTCGCTGTGATTGCGCCCAACTACCCCGCAGGCAAGGACGCCATCGCCGGCTTCAAGCGCTTCTACAAGGGCGAGATTGCCTCGGAAGCGCTGCCCGCGCTGAACCAGCTCAACTTCGGTACCGAGCTGTCGCAGCTGCGTGCCTCCAAGGCTGACGCGGTCTACATCTTCCTGCCCGGTGGCATGGGCATCAACTTCATCAAGCAGTTTGTCGCGGCCGGTCTGTCCAAGGACATGACGCTGTTCGGCCCCGGCTTCTCAGGGGATGAGGATGTGATCAAGGCCGTGGGCGATTCCATGCTGGGCATGTTCAACACCAGCCAATGGGGCCACGACATGGACAACGCGGCCAACAAGAAATTCGTCGCCGAGTTTGAGAAAGAATACGGCCGCCTGCCCACGCTGTACGCCGCCCAGGGCTATGACGCCGCCCAGTTGATCAACGCCGCCGTGCGCGACAGCAAGGGCAAGCTGGACGACAAGGCGGCCGTGCGCAAGGCTTTGGAGGCCGCCAAGTTCGACTCGGTGCGCGGCGCCTTCAAGTTCAACACCAACCACTTCCCGATCCAGGACTACTACCTGCGTGTCATCACCAAGGACGCCAAGGGCCGTGTGACCAACCGCCTCATGGGCACGGTGCTGAAGAAGCACGCCGATGCCTACGTCGCGCAGTGCAAGATGCCGGGCTGACCTGCTAGCGAGCGAAAAACGCCATGGATTCCATCCAGCTACTGGAGCAGGCCTTCAACGGCCTGCAGTTTGGTCTGATGCTGTTCCTGCTGGCCGCCGGCCTCACGCTGGTGTTCGGCATCATGGACATGATCAACCTGGCCCATGGTTCGCTGTACATGGTGGGCGCCTATCTGATCGCCGCCATCACCACCGCGACCGGCAGCTATTGGTGGGGGCTGGTCTTCGGCGTGCTGGGGGCGGGGGCTTTTGGTGCGCTGCTGGAGGTGAGCATCCTGCGCCACTTTTACCAGCGTGACCACCTCTCGCAGGTGCTGGGCACTTTTGCCATCTTGCTGATGTGCAACGAGGGCGTGCGCCTGATCTGGGGTGCGCAGCCCGTGCCGCTGAGCACGCCGGACAGCCTGGCCGGCCCGGTGGAGCTGTTCCCCGGCTTTTTCTATTCTTCATACAGCCTGTTCATCATTGGCGTGGGTCTGTTCGTGGCCTTGCTGATGTACTTGCTGATCACGCGTACGCGCTTGGGCATGCAAATCCGCGCTGGCGCCGCCAACCGCGAGATGGCCATGGCCATGGGCGTCAATGTGCAGCGGCTTTTCACCGCCGTGTTTGCCGTGGGGGCGGCGTTGTGTGGGGTCGCCGGCGGCATGCTGGGCCCGGTGCTGGCGGTGCAGGTGGGCATGGGCGAGAGCATCCTGATCGTGGCCTTTGTGGTCATCGTGATCGGTGGCATTGGCTCCATCCGCGGCGCCTTTCTGGGTGCGCTGATCGTGGGTGTGATGGACACCGCCGGGCGCACTTTCATGCCCCTGCTGTTTTCCCGTTTGATGTCGCCCGAGGCGGCGGCCAATGCGGCACCGGCGGTGGCCTCGATCCTGATTTACCTGTTGATGGCCACGGTGCTGTTTTTCAAGCCACGTGGCCTGTTTCCTACCCATGGCTGATCCCACTTCGTCCAACATCCTCGACCACTCCCTGCACGGGCGCTGGGCCCTGCCGTTGCTGGCTGCATTGGCCGCATTGCCGCTGGTCGCCACGGCGTTGGGCGGTGATTTCTACGTCACGCTGGCCAGCCGCATCCTGATCTTTGCACTGGCCGCCACCAGCCTGAATCTGATTCTGGGTTTCGGCGGCATGGTCAGCTTTGGCCACGCGGCCTTCATTGGCCTGGGCGCCTACACCGTCGCCATTGCCATGCAGGAGGGGCTGGCCAGCGCCTGGCTCGCCTGGCCGCTGGCCATGGCCGTGAGCGGTCTGTTTGCGCTGGTGATCGGTGCCATCAGCCTGCGCACGCAGGGCGTGTACTTCATCATGATCACGCTGGCGTTTGCACAGATGCTGTACTTCCTGGTGGTCTCGCTCAAGGCCTATGGTGGGGACGATGGCCTGACCATGGCGGCGCGCTCTTTTGTGGCACCCGGCATGGACTTGGCCCGGGACCGAGACTTCTACTACGTCACGCTCGGCCTGGTCGCGGCATCGCTATGGGCCGTGGCGCGCATCCTCAATGCCCGCTTCGGTCACACACTGCAAGCCATACGTGAAAACGAAACGCGCATGACTGCCATTGGGTTTCCGGTGTACCGCTTCAAGCTGGTGGCGTTCACGCTCGCGGGTGTGCTGGCCGGTTTGGCCGGTGCGCTGATGGCCAATCTGGGTGGCTTTGTCAGCCCTTCGCTGATGCAGTGGAGCCAGTCCGGCATGCTGATGATCATGGTCATCTTGGGTGGCGTGGGTTATCTCTATGGTGGGTTGATCGGCGCGGTGTTTTTCCTGTTGCTGGAAGAAGGTTTGAGCCACTACACCATCTACTGGCAGTTGGGCCTGGGCGCGGTGCTGCTGTTCGTGGTGCTGGTGGCGCCCAACGGACTGGCCGGCCTGTTCCAGCGCAGAAAGGACCACGCCCATGGCTGAAGTCATCCTGCATATCGACCAGCTGGTCAAACGCTTCGGCGGCCTGGTGGCGACCAACCATGCCCATCTGAAAGTGGAGCGCGGCAGTATTCACGCACTGATCGGCCCCAATGGCGCGGGCAAGACCACACTGATCCACCAGATTTCCGGCGCGCTGCAGCCTGACGAAGGTGCGGTGCATTTCATGGGCCAGAACGTGACGCAGTTGCCCATGCACCAGCGCGCGCTGCGCGGCCTGGTGCGCTCCTACCAGATCACCAGCATTTTCAAGAAGCTCTCAGTGCTGGACAACATTGCCTTGTCGGTGCAGGCGCGCAGCGGCAGCAGCATGCGCTTTTGGTCATCGGCACGCAGCGAGTCTGCGCGCTATGCAGAAGCCGCTGCCGTGGCGGAGCGCATTGGCCTGGGCTCCAAGCAGCACACCCTGTCAGGCGCGCTGTCGCACGGCCAGCAGCGCCAGCTGGAATTGGGCCTGGCACTGGCATTGCAGCCGCAACTGCTGCTGCTGGACGAACCTATGGCGGGCATGGGGCCGGACGAGTCCGAGAACATGGTCACGCTGTTGCAAAGCCTGCGTGGCGAAGTCACCATCCTGCTGGTGGAGCACGACATGGACGCCGTGTTCCGCCTGGCCGACCGCATCTCCACGCTGGTGTTTGGCAAGGTGATTGCCAGCGGCACGGCCGATGAAATCAAGAACAACCCGGAAGTCAAGCAGGCTTACCTGGGTGACGAGGCGGCCGAGTCTGCCGCGCACTGACGCTACACGGGAAACGCTTGTGGACACATTGCTGGAAATCGACAACCTGCAAACCGCCTATGGCGCCAGCCAGATTCTGTTTGGCGTGGGCTTTTCCATGTGCGCGGGTGAAGTCGCCACGCTGTTGGGGCGCAACGGCATGGGCAAGACCACCACAGTGCGCTCCATCATTGGCCTGACCCAGGCCACCGGCGGCTCCATCCGCTTCCTGGGCGAGCGCATTGAGGCCCTGAGCGCCGACCGCATTGCCCGTATGGGCATGGCCGTGGTGCCCGAGGGGCGCATGATTTTCGCGACGCTGTCGGTGCAGGAAAACCTGTTGGCCTTTGCCGGCAACCGTTGCCGCAGCAAAGAACCGTGGACGCTGGAGCGGGTGTACCACCTGTTCCCACGTTTGAAAGAGCGTGCCCGCAACATGGGCAATCAGCTCTCGGGCGGCGAGCAGCAGATGCTGGCGATTGGCCGCGCGCTGATGACCAATCCGCACCTGCTGATCCTGGACGAAGCCACCGAGGGCCTGGCCCCGTTGATTCGCGAAGACATCTGGAACTGCCTGCGCACGCTGAAACAGGCCGGGCAAAGCATTCTGGTGATCGACAAATACGTGCAGCGCCTGGTCGGTTTGGCCGACCACCACACCATCCTCGAGCGCGGCAAGGTGGTCTGGAAGGGCGACTCGCCTCAGCTCGCGGCCCAGCCGGATGTCTGGCACCGCTACATAGGGGTATGACCGTGCAGACCATGGACACGACATCCTCCGCCGTCTTTACCGTACAGCGCCTGGTGCGCTTTTCCGACTGCGACCCGGCCGGCATGGTGTTCTACCCGCAGTATTTCGTGATGCTCAATGGGCTGGTGGAAGACTGGTTCACGCAAGGGCTGCAGGTCAACTACGCCCACTTCCTCGGCGAGCGGCGGCTGGGGCTGCCCATGGCCTCGCTGCAGTGCGATTTCAAGGTGCCCAGCCGCATGGGCGAAACCATCGCACTGCATCTGCGCCTGCTGCGCCAGGGCAAGCGCTCGCTGACGCTGGGCGTGCAATGCACCGGAGCCGACAACACGCTGCGCTGGAGTGCGCAGGCGGTCGTCGTGACCACCTCTCTGGAGCACGACGGCTCCATATCCATTCCGCCGGACGTCGTGCAAGGTATTGCACGCTGGCAAACGCTTTCAGGAGAAACAGCATGACCAAAATCCTTCAACCGGCCCACTGGGCCCGCCCCCGTGGCTATTCCAACGGCGTGATGGCGCGCGGCCAGATGGTGTTTGTGGCCGGCATGATTGGCTGGGATGCGCAGTGCCAGTTCCACACCGACGACATGGCCGGCCAGGTGCGTCAGGCGCTGACCAATGTGGTCGAAGTGCTGCGCGAAGCCGGTGCTAAGCCCGAGCACATCACGCGCATGACCTGGTATGTCACCGACAAGAAGGAATATGTTGCAGCCTACCCGGAGATCGGCAAGGCCTTTCGCGAACTGATTGGCAGCTTCAACGCGGCTATGACGGCGGTGCAGGTGAGCGCGCTGGTGGAAGATCGCGCCAAAGTGGAAATCGAAGTCACGGCCGTGATTCCGGACTGATCGCCCCTGCGCGCAAAGCACCCGCACGGTGGCGCTGACAGAATTTTTTCGCATGATTTGACACAAGGACATCCACATGGCTTCCAAAAACACCTTCCAATGGAACGACGCATTGCTGCTGGACAGCCAGCTGACCGACGATGAACGCCAGGTGCGCGACGCGGCGCACAGCTACTGCCAGGAGCGCCTGCTGCCGCGCGTGCTGGACAATTTCCGCCACGAGAAGACCGACGCCAGCATCTTCCGCGAGATGGGTGCACTGGGCCTCTTGGGCGCCACCATCCCCGAGCAGTATGGCGGTGCCGGCCTCAACTACGTCTGCTACGGTCTGGTGGCGCGCGAAGTGGAGCGTGTGGATTCCGGCTACCGCTCCATGATGAGCGTGCAGTCTTCGCTGGTGATGGTGCCCATCTTTGAGTTTGGTACCGAAGCGCAAAAGCAGAAGTACCTGCCCAAGCTGGCCACCGGCGAGTGGATCGGCTGCTTTGGCCTGACCGAACCCAACCACGGCTCCGACCCTGGCAGCATGGTCACGCGCGCCAAGAAGGTTCCCGGCGGCTACAGTCTGTCGGGCGCCAAGATGTGGATCACCAACGCCCCGATTGCCGATGTGTTTGTGGTTTGGGCCAAGGACGATGGCGGCAAGATCCGCGGCTTCATTCTGGACAAGGGCGCCAAGGGCCTCTCTGCCCCGGCCATCCACGGCAAGGTGGGCCTGCGTGCGTCCATCACCGGCGAGATCGTGATGGACGAGGTGTTTTGCCCCGAGGAAAACGCCTTCCCTGATGTGCGTGGCCTCAAGGGCCCGTTCACCTGCCTCAATAGCGCGCGCTATGGCATTGCCTGGGGTGCCTTGGGGGCAGCGGAAGACTGCTACACCCGCGCCCGCCAGTACACCATGGACCGCAAACAGTTCGACAAGCCGCTGGCGGCCAACCAGTTGATCCAGAAAAAGCTGGCCGACATGCTGACAGAGATCACATTGGGATTGCAGGGCTGCCTGCAGGTGGGCCGCCTGAAAGACAGTGGCCAAGCGGCGGTGGAAATGACGTCCATCATCAAACGTAACTCTTGCGGCAAGGCGCTGGACATTGCGCGGATGGCGCGCGACATGATGGGGGGCAACGGCATCAGTGACGAATTCGGCGTCGCCCGCCACCTGGTGAATCTGGAAGTCGTCAACACCTACGAAGGCACACACGACATCCATGCCCTGATCCTGGGCCGCGCGATCACCGGCATCGCGGCGTTTTGACGGGGCCTGTCGGCAGGGTTGAGGACTAACTTAACCCGTATTCCCGTTCGGGCTGAGCTTGTCGAAGCCCTCTGCGTGCGGCTGATTTCTGGAAGCCACAGATGCCCCCTTCGATACGCTCGGGGCTGGCTTCGACAAGCTCAGCCCGAACGGAGGTTGACTCAGTTCAGCATGTAGCTGTCGGCCTGGTCTTCGAAGTCTTCGGCGTCAATCGCGGCGTCAAAGGCGGCACGCTGGGCCAGCGCTTCCTTGGTGTAGGGGATCAGCGGCTTGTCCAGCGGGCGCAGCTTGTGGCGGCGCAGGCCGCGCAGTTGTTGCGAGCGTTCCATGGTCTGCAAAACCAGTTCGGGCTCCATCATCAGGCTGAAGGGGTTGAGGGCGGGGGCCGTATCTTTCATGGTGCTACTCCTGGAATCTGCGCCAAACAGACACATTGGCGCTTGAGATAACTGTAGCCATGGATACGCGAAACTGGAGTCGGCAAAAGGATGGAAGCTGTGTAGGAATTTGCCTTACACGGCCCCCTGCACGGTTGGGGTCAGAGCACATCGCTACGCGAGTGGTCTGACCCGCAAAGTCTAGAGAATGCGTACTTTGACGCTTTTGCCTTTGACCTTGCCAAAGTTGAGCTTCTCGCACGCCGCCTGCGCAATGTCGCGCGCCACGGCCACAAAGGTGCAGAACTCGGTCACCTGGATCTTGCCGATCTGCTCACGCGTATAGGCCGTGCCGCCCTCGTTGCTGGTCAGCGCGCCCAGCACATCGCCGGGGCGAATCTTCTCCTTGCGCCCGCCCAGAATCTGCAGCGTCACCATGGGGGGCAGCAGGCGGCCCTTGCCCGTGGGGGTGAGTTCTTCGCGCTTGAACCAGACGGACGGGGCGTTCTGGTACTGCTCTATCTTGCCCACCGCGCCCATCTCGTTCATGCTGGCCAGGCTCAGCGCCAGGCCCGATTCACCGGCGCGGCCGGTGCGGCCAATGCGGTGCACATGCACTTCGGGGTCGGGCGTGATGTCCACGTTGATGACCACGTCCAGTTCCTTGACGTCCAGCCCGCGCGAGGCCACGTCGGTGGCCACCAGCACCGAGCAGCTCTTGCCGGCAAACTGGGCCAGCACCTGGTCACGCTCGCGCTGCTCCAGATCGCCATGCAGTGCCAGCGCCACAAAACCCTGGGCCTGCAGCAGGGTCACCAGGTCGTTGCACTGCGCCCGGGTGTTGCAAAACGCAATCGTGCTGGTGGGGCGGAAATGGTTCAGCAGCAGGGCCACTGTATCGAGCCGGTTGCTGCGCTCCACCTCGTAGAAGCGTTGTTCGATGGTGCTTTCGGCCACCGGCGCCGCCACCTTGATCTGCTGCGGCTCGCGCATGAACTGGCGCGCCAGTTTTTCAATGCCTTCCGGGTAGGTGGCCGAGAACAGCAGGGTCTGGCGCTCTTTGGGGGTCTGCTTGACCACGGTGGCAATGTCGTCAAAGAAGCCCATGTCCAGCATGCGGTCGGCTTCGTCCAGCACCAGGGTGTTGAGCCCTTCCAGCGTGAGGTACTGGCGCTCCAGCATGTCCATCACACGCCCTGGCGTGCCCACCACAATGTGCGCGCCATTCTCCAGCGAGGCCCGCTGGCCCCGCAGGGGAACGCCGCCACACAGCGTGACGACCTTGATGTTGTCGGCGGCGCGCGCCAGGCGGCGGATTTCGGTGGTCACCTGGTCCGCCAGCTCGCGCGTGGGGCACAGCACCAGCGACTGCACGGCAAACCAGCGAGGGTTCAGCTTGGTGAGCAAGGCCAGCGCAAACGCCGCCGTCTTGCCGCTGCCGGTCTTGGCCTGGGCAATCAGGTCTTTGCCGGCCAAGGCGACGGGCAGGCTGGCGGCCTGGATGGGCGTCATCGCCTCGTAGCCCAGTTGCTGCAGATTGGCCAGCATGGCGGGCGAGAGGGGGAGGGAGGAGAAAGCGGTCATGCTCCGATTATCGGGCTTGGGATGGGAAATGGGTTGGCTTGTGGCTCTAGCTGCTATTGTTTTGGTAGCTGTTTGCGCATGGTGTATGCGGGCTAGAGGTCGATTTGATACTTGAAATGTCCATGCCTTGCTGGTGGCTACCGCGTGCAAGACGGGCGGCGGGGTTTGCGTTCTCTGGCTCACGCTCGCGGGCGCTTGCCTTGTTGTGCTGGCATCGGCTCTTCAATGCCGTAGGTCATGTGCCTGCTCTGTGGCAACCGCGAATGGCGCCTGCGCCAGCAAGCCCCCCTCGTGCCTCCAGGGATGGGGGCGCATTCGGTTTGGCGTTTCGCTTCAGTCCGTTCCAATGCAGTCGTCAACGTTTGAGTTAGACCGCACTCGCACCCTTTGAATGCTTCTTGGCGAGCAAGGTGAGTGCATTGACCTGCCACTCAAATTCTGGCTCAAACGATTCTCGCTCTGCAACTGCTCCGTAGCCGCCCTGGCCGTATACCGCTGCGTAGGCTGCGTAACTGGCTGCCTCTAGCGCTTTGCCCTCGATTGCCTTGGCTACCGCATAAGTTGCTGATACTGCCGCGTGACCACACCCGTCAATTGACTTTGAGCCTTGATGATGGTTTGCAAGGCGTGCTGACTCGGTAACTAACGCCTTCAGGCTCTCGCGATTAGATTGACCGGAAAGGTAGCTGCCGAGGCCCGTGAGACACTTTTCTACTTCCGGATCTTCAAGCAGATGCTTAACCCGAAGTACACAGGCGTAGCCAAACTCAAGTCGTAGAGATTCGTTGTCTGCATCTGACAGGCCGACTTTGCTTGCGAGACTTTCAAGAGCGGTATTCATGATGCTTCGTTGGCTACGGACACGATTTTGATGCGGTCTAACGCTCGACGTAAGGGGCCTGCCGCAGGCAGGCCCCTTTGACGGAGGGGGTAGGCCGCGGTGCTGCCGAATTTGACATGGGAGGCTATTTGCGAGGCCAGCACGTAGACTTCTTGAAGTCGCTGGTGCGTTGCATTGTTTTGTTGATGCGGCACTGTAGGTACATCGCTTGGTAGGCCCTTCAACCCACCACACCCGAGTAGACAAAGGCGGCATAAAACCCCAGCAACACCACGCCCAGCACACGGGGCAGTCGCCCCAGGAAAGCGATGGACAGGAAGTTCAGCGCCGCCGCGCCCAGCAGCACGTAGATGCCAGTCTGGAAGTAGGTCGGGATGGTCATTTTGTCAAACAACGCGAACAGGCCCAGGCACATCGGAATGCAGATATGGCCGTCGCCCACCTGTGAACTGACGACGATGTCCTGCCGGCCCTTGAAGCCGTAATAGACCGCGATGAAGGCGTTGGGCAGCACCATCAGCGCGCCGCTGAGCCAGCCCAGGTCTTTCACGCCGATGTAGGCGCTCTTGACGTGCGACACCCAGTCCACCAGATAGCCCACGCTGTAGTAAATGCCATACGCCCCCGCGGCGACCAGCAACAGGTCCACGCCTATGGACCAATGGAAACCGCGGCTCTTGCGTACGTTGTTCTTCAGAATCTCAAACACATGCAGCACCTGCCAGAACAGGAACAGTCCCACCAGCACCAGCCCGTCGTAGAGGTCAATCACGCCATCCTTGGCCAGCGCCCACAGCGTGCCGGTAAACAAGAATAGCGCCACCAGGGTGAAGAGCATCTCCAGCTTGTTCAGGCGGTGCTCCTGCGCTGCGGCCTTTGTCTTGCCCTTGCCCTGTGTGGCGCCAAAGAAAATAGCGCACAGGCCCAGAATCAGGGTGAGGTTGGTGACGTTGTTGACCAGGCAGTTCTCCATCACCTCTTTGCCCATGCCCCCTTTGCGGCTCATCTCCCACGCAAACACCAGGTTCGCAAAGCCCGAGCAGTACGGCATGATCAGGGTGCCCAACACCGTGCCTTCAAAACCCTTGCGCTCTATCGCCTGCAGCCGCCAGATCATCAGCGCCGAGGCCAGCATGAACACCACGATTTGCGCCAGGGGATGCGCGAGGTAGACGGCGAGATGGTGAAGGAAGGGGCTGACGCTGGACACGGAGACGGTGCTGGATGGCAATGAGCGGTTTAGTACCCCAACCCAGAGGTATCGAAACATGAAAGCGCGTCTTTGCGCCCATGCCGGCGTTGCACATCCTCGCCATAGCTACGGCTATGGCTGTGGTCTGCGCCTAGGCCTGAGCGCAAATCCATCACTTTCATACTGTTTCGATACCTCTGGGTTGGGGCACTAGGATAAGCGCAATCCGCCCGACGGCCGGGATGCTTTGGGTACACTTTCATTTTTTGGAAGAAATGTACCCATGTCTATTGTGAAAACGCTCCCCGGTGACGTTTCTGCCGAACGCATCGTGCGCCACTTTCAGGCGGAGGGTTTTCCTGGCATCACCGAAGCCCTGTTGGTGCGTGTCCGCCTGAAAAGGGGTGACCGGGAAGAGGTGGACGCAGCGTTCGATCTGGCCCTGGAGCGCGAGAGCGCACCACCGGTGCACGAGTTCTTTGAAATTCGCACCTACGGTTTCTTTTCCGAAATCCGCGCACTGGCGGATGCCAAGGCCGCATTCACCAGCGACTTTGGCCGCGCGCTGCGCGCCGAGCTGCCAGACGTCTATTTCAACAAGGCCCCCGTCGTCGTGGACGATGCCCTGGCCACCGGCACCAAATACGACGCCATGCTCAAACTTGCCGACAACGTCGACGGCCAGGCCGTCGCGGTCCTGCTGAACGATCCCAGTTCCTCCTTCTTCGAGTACCTGGGCTCGCACATGGGCTACGACTGGCAAAAGATCGTCGGCAATCTGGACGCAGCGGTGTCTGCGCTGGTTTCGGGCGAAGAGCTGCAGTAATTCGGGGTTTCTTGCATGCCGCTGCGTCAGGTATGTCGAGCGGCGTAGCGGGTGGCTGCTTGCCTGACTCAATAAATGGAGCTTGCTATTCGGCAAGCTGCGCCGCAACAGACGGGATACCGGATTTCAAACATGTGGATCTAGGCAAATTGCGCCATCACGAACTTGAACAAGGCGTCCGCTGGCATCGGTTTGGCAAAGAAATACCCTTGTACTTGATCACAACCGAGTGACTGTAAAACGGCAAGCTGTTCAGGTGTTTCTACACCTTCCGCAATCACATTCATTCCCAAAGCCTGCCCCATCGCGATCACGGCGGTGCAAATGGCAAGATCATCTTTGTCGTCTGGAAGCCCGCGCACGAAAGACTGATCCAATTTGAGGCTGTCCAGTGGCAATCCCTTGAGTTGACTCAAGCTGGAATAGCCCGTGCCGAAATCATCCAACGCAAGCAAGACCCCAACATCCTTGAGTTTCTCCATCGTCGCGATGGTCGCCGCAGCATCGTGCATTACAGAGGTTTCTGTCAATTCCAGTTCAATGCAGTTTGCTGGAATTCCGTAGTCGGTGAGGCATTGCACGACATTGGTGACCAGTGATTTTTGATTGAAGTGTTTGGCCGACAGATTGATGGCAATAGGTATATGCGCCATGCCCGCGTATCGCCATTCCCCAATTTGGCGGCATGATTCACGTAACACCCATTCGCCTATGGGAACGATCAAGCTGCGCTCTTCTGCCACGGGAATGAAGTGCGCTGGCGAAAGCAAACCGCGCTGTGGATGCTGCCACCGGATCAAGGCTTCGGCGCCAATGACCTTTCCACTTGCCAACTCAATCTGCGGCTGGAAATGCAAAAGAAACTGTCCTTCGTTCAAGGCCAGACGCAACTCACTTTCAATCTGCAACATGTCCAACGCCCGCGAGTTCATGTCGGCGGTGTGGAACTGGTAGCTATTGCGGCCCGCTCTCCTGGCGTGGGAAAGCGCATTTTCGGCACTCTTGAGTAGCTCCAGAACATTGTCGCCATCGTCTGGGAATATGGCCACACCAATACTCGCGGTAATCGTCAGCTCTTGCTTATCTGCGTGAATGGTCTGACCCGACACCAATTTTTGAACACGTTCGACCGCCTGCACGATCAGCTCAATCGCCAGCGCCTCGTCCACTTCAGAAATGGCCAGAAAAAATTCGTCCTCACCGATGCGGGCGCTTATGTCGGCTCCGCGAAACTGCTCTGCCATACGGTGACCAATCTCTTTGAGTACTTGGTCCCCCACAATGTGCCCAAGAGAATCGTTGATTTCCTTGAAGCCATCCAAACCGATGGTGAGAATGGCCAGTTTTTTTCCGCTTCGCTGCATGGAGCGCAACATGCTGTCCAGGCGCTCTACCAGGCTGACGCGATTGGGCAATCCAGTCACCGGGTCGTGCATCGCCTGGTGCACCAAAACGGCCTGGTGCGCGCGCTCCACCTCTGCGCCTTGCGCCTGAATGGTCTGATCCGCCCGCCTCACAATGGCAAACAGGAATCCGTAGAGTAGCCCCAGACTGGCCAGCACCAGCCCCACAATTCTGTAGGTGGCAAGCTCCAACTCGTTCACGTATTCCGTCACGTCGGAATAGACCTCAAACACGCCCTCGGGTGCGAGGGTGTCGTCTCTGCGGATCGGAATGTAGGTAGAGATTAGATTGCGATCATTGATGACCTTTTCAAAGGAATCAAACTGATTCTCGAATGCAATTTCACTCACCGCCTTTCCGGCCTTTGCAGAGATGAATCCGTCATCGGTGCTTTCATCTTCGCCTATCTGTTTCAGGTCGGTGGAGAAGACTGTGCGTCCACTCAAGTCGTAAATTTTGACCTTAACGACAGGTAGGCCGTACATCTGGCGCACGACTTCGGTTCTGATGCGCTCTACTTCCGGGTGCTGCTGCAGTTCTTCCTTGGACAGTGGGGCAGAGCTTTTGACATAGGCGGAATGGTTGGGCCATATGGTGGAGGCAAAGATGTGCGTGATGGCAACATTGGCCTGTGTCTCATGTTGCTCTAGCGCCTCGAACGCAAAATAGCGATAAAAATAGACAAGGATGGCCAGCACGATTAGCACACCGACGAGACTGGTCAGGCTGAAGTAGCGGACAAGTCGAAATCGCGCTTTGGGCTGCGTTGCATGCAACTGCCCCGCAGGCGCTTGGTCACTCATATGCGTCAAAGATGCAAATTCTTTGGACATTTACAAAAGACCTCCTGTTCCCAATGTAGCACCAGGCTGCGAACACGAAAGTACACAGAAATTTCGGAATCTCTGAATGCGCAACGGCGCCTTCAAGGATCGGCTATTTGTATGTACGCCGATTCCCGCCGACGGGTCGACAGTTCCGGCAACATCGTTTCCTGAAACGGGCCCATGCAGCACGCTTCATAAAATCACCCAATCGCAAGCCATCGGAAATTCGCGTGAAACAAAAAATCCTTTTCCACCTATTCGCCGCCCTGTTGCTGACCAGTTGCGGCAGCATGGTGGTCAACCCCGTGACCGGCCAGTCCGAGCGCAGCGTGATGAGCGAGGAGGCCGAGATTGCCGAGGGACAGAAGGCTCACCAGCAGGTGCTGCAGGAGTACGGCGTCTACCAGAACGATGCGGTGCAGGCCTATGTGAACACGCTGGGGCAGAAGTTGGCGGCGCATTCGCACCGTACCAACCTGCAGTGGCACTTCACCGTGCTGGACAGCCCGGAGATCAACGCGTTTGCGCTGCCCGGCGGCTATGTCTATGTGACGCGCGGCATCATGGCCTATATGGACAGCGAGGCCGATCTGGCGGGGGTGATCGGGCATGAGATCGGCCACGTCTCGGCGCGCCACGGTGCCCAGCGCGCCACGCGCGAGCAGAGTGCGGGCTTCGGGGTTTTTGCGGCCAGCGTGCTGGGGGCGGTGCTGGAGAGCCAGGGCCTGCCGGGCGCAGGACGTCTGGCGGGCGACCTGTCGCAGACGGTGGCGGCGGGGTACATCGCTTCGTATGGGCGCGACCAGGAGCTGCAGGCCGATGGCCTGGGTGCCGAATACCTGGCACGCAGCGGCTACGACCCGCACAACATGGTGGACGTGATTGGCGTGCTGAAGAACCAGGAGCGCTTTGCCGCCGACCAGGCCAAGGCCGAAGGCCGCGCCGCGCCCAGCGGCGGCGACTGGCTGGCCTCGCACCCCAGCAATGACCAGCGCCTGCAAAGCATCACCGAACTGGCCGAGCAGTACCAGGGCAAATACGGCGACGAAGGCCGTGCGCGCTACCTCCAGGTGCTGCAGGGCCTGGCCTTTGGCGACAGTGCCGACCAGGGGCTGGTGCGCGGGCGCAATTTTTACCATGCCGCGTTGGGCTTTGCCATCACGGCGCCCGAGGGCTGGCAGGTGCAGAACGGGGCGGACGCGCTGACCCTGGTCAATGCGGCGCGCAATGCCGCCCTGGTGCTGCGCACGGTGCCGCCCAAGGCGGGCAAGACGCATGCCGACATCCTGCGCACGCTGTTCAAGCCCACCCAGGGCCGCAGCGAGGCGCTCACGATCCACGGTCTGCAGGCCACGCGCTTCACCGGCGTGGCGCAGACCGCCCAGGGGCAGTCGCGCGCGGTGCAGGCCACGGTGGTCAGCGGCCCGGGCGAAGGCACCTACCTGCTGCAGTTCAGCGCGCGCGATGCGGCCACCCTGCAGCGCGCCCAGGCCGAGCTGCGCGAGGCCGAGGCCAGCTTCCGCCCCCTCACCGCGCAAGACCGCAGCGCCGCCCGCCCCTGGACCATCCGCACCGTGGCCTACCCCAAGGGCGGCTTTGCCGAACTGGCCCGCAGCTCGCCGCTGCCCAACCCGGAGCAACAGCTGCGCCTGATCAATGGCTACTACGACGGCGGCGAGCCCAAGGCAGGGCAGTTGATCAAGATCGTAGCCGCACAGTAATTGCTATGGTTTGTATAGCTGCCTGCGCACATCCCATAAGGGCTTGCGCGCGATTTGCTGCATAAATTGGGCTAGATGGGGCTCCGCACCAGTGGCGGGGCGCTTTAGGCGAAGGTATTGAGCCGGGTGCCTACGGTGCCACTGGTGGCCAGGGGCGGATTCTGTGGCAGGGCCTGGAGCAGCGTAGCGGCGCTGGCGGCCTGCTGGTCCAGGGCTTTTCGGAGTACCAGGATGTTGACCATGTCCGCGCTGCCACCCTGGGCGGCGGCGCTAGCCGCTTGCACGGCAGGGGCGTTGGCGATGTTCATGGTGGGGACGAAGGGCTGTCTACCCCTTATCGGCACGGGCTTTGGAAACTTTAGCGTCTTTACTTTCTTGTGATGTTTTCTCTTACGTAGCAAGTCGGGATGTGCGCCCGACAGCGCAGTAACTTTCTTTTGCTTCGCCAAAAGAAAGTCACCAAAGAAAAGGCGACCCTGCTGTCTGCGACCCCGGCGTAGCCGGGGCAACCTACGGTGCTCGCTTGGAGCGGGGTGCGTGCAAACTCGCTACGCTCAAACATGCACGCCCCTTGATCCGCCCCAAGCTGCGCTCCTCGGCTCCGACAGAAGGGATTGGGGCGATTCACGTGCCATCGCTGCGCTCGGCACGGAACGCATCCTGTCCGCGAAGCGCGGACAGGATGCTGGTATTCGGTAGTTGGTATTTGGCTGCTTGGTTTGCGCCGTTATGCGGAGGCGAGTAGCGCAGGACTGGGCGGATTAGGGCTGGCGTTGTTTGAGCGAAGCGAGTTTAGCCAGACCCCGCCCAGGCCGAGCAACGCAGCGTGCCCGTAGCGCAGCGTAGGGACGACGCATCCGGCTCGCCTTTCTTTGCTTACTTTCTTTGGCGAAGCAAAGAAAGTGAGTGCGCTGTCGGGCGCACAACCCGACATGCCACGCAAGAAACAACTCTCCAATAGAGAGGAAGTGCTAAGCAAGAGAGGAGTGCGACTCCTACAATGGCCCATCACTTCGCAATTCCCCAACGACCATGTCCGCACTGCACATTTCCACCCAGTTCGACTCCGGCGCCATCGAGGTGGTGAGCCTGGAAGACCACCGCAACATCCAGCTCAACATCCGAGCGGACAATGCCGCCGAGTTTGCCCAGTGGTTTCACTTTGCGCTGCACGGCGCTGGTGATCTACCGGTGACGCTGAAGTTCCTCAACGCCGGCACCTGCGCCTATCCCAAGGGCTGGGAGGGCTACAAGGTGGTGGCTAGCCATGACCGCCAGCACTGGTTTCGCATCGACACCGAGTACGACGGCCAGACCATGACGGCGCGTGTGACGCCGCAGAACCAGTGCATCTACTTTGCCTATTTCGAGCCGTACTCCTATGAGCAGCACTTGGATTTGCTGGGCTCGGCAGCGGCGTCGCCGTTTGTGACGCTGGAGCGCCTGGGCAGCACCCTGGACGGGCGCGACATGACGCTGCTGCACATCACCAACGCCGACAGCGCCACGCCGCTGGCACAGAAGAAAAAAATCTGGCTGATCGCGCGCCAGCACCCGGGCGAGACCATGGCCGAGTGGTTTGCGGAAGGCTTTCTGGAGCGCCTGCTGGACCCGGATGACGCGGTCAGCCGCGTGCTGCTGGAGCGCTGCATCTTTCGCGTGGTGCCGCACATGAACCCCGACGGCGCAGTGCGCGGCAACTTGCGCACCAATGCGGCCGGCGCCAACCTCAACCGCGAGTGGCTGGAGCCCAGCATGGAGCGCTCACCCGAGGTTTTCCTTGTGCGGCAGAAGATGCAGGAGCTGGGCGCCGATGTGTTTCTGGACGCGCACGGCGACGAGGGCTTGCCCTACAACTTTGTGGTCGGCTCCGAGGGCAACGAGGGCTACACCCCGCACCAGGCGGAACTGGAAATCGCCTTCAAGAACGCCTGGATGGCCGCCTGCCCGGACTTCCAGGACGAAGTGCACTACGAATACAAGGAACGTGGCAAGGCCATTCCCTCGATCGCCACCAACTGGGTCGCCCAGCACTTCGACTGCCTGGCCTTCACGATTGAAATGCCGTTCAAGGACAACGCCCGGTTGCCCGACCCGGCCGTAGGCTGGAATGGCGCACGCGCACGCAAGCTGGGCGCCAGCGTGCTGCAACCGCTGTTGGCGACGTTGTAGTGTCCGTCAACAGGCCCCAAACCTCCCGTTCGGGCTGAGCCTGTCGAAGCCTGTCCTGCGCATGGTCGATGGGCCCTTCGACAAGCTCAGGGCGAACGGTTTTCAGCTTGGGCCCGAACGCGAAGACTTACGCAGTTTTGCCCCTGTTCAATCTAGCAGACAGGCCGCCTGGTTGCCGGTGTCGCGCGGCTGCAGGGTCGGCAGGGTTTGGGCGCAATCGCCAAACGCCTTGGGGCAGCGTGTGCGGAAGACGCAGCCCGAGGGCGGGTCCATGGGCGAGGGCAAGTCGCCCGACAGCAGTTGCACCACCTTGGTCCGCTCCAGCTCCGGGTCGGGGATGGGGATGGCCGACAGCAGGGCCTGGGTGTAGGGGTGGCGCGGCGTGGCGTAGAGCGCGGCCTTGGGGGCCAGTTCCATGGCGTGGCCCAGGTACATCACCATGATGCGGTGGCTGATGTGGCGCACCACGGCCAGGTCGTGGGCGATGAAGACCAGCGCCATGCCCATCTCCTGCTGCAGCTCCTTGAGCAGGTTGATGATCTGCGCCTGGATGGACACGTCCAGCGCCGACACCGGCTCGTCGCAGACGATGAGCTTGGGTTTCAGGATCAGCGCGCGCGCAATGCCGATGCGCTGGCACTGGCCGCCCGAGAATTCATGCGGGTAGCGGTTGATCTGGTGCTCGGTCAGGCCCACGCGCGCCATGATGGCGCGCACCTGCGCCATCACCTGGTCGGCGGACAGCTCGGGGTGGTGGGTGCGCAGGGGTTCGCCGATGATTTGCGCCACCGTCATGCGGGGGTTCAGGCTGGCCAGTGGGTCCTGGAAAATCATCTGCACATCGCGGCGCACCTGCATCCATGCGTGCTCGGGCGCACCCGCCATGTCGCGTCCACCCCAGACCACGCTGCCGGCGGTGATGGGCGAGAGGTTGAGCAGGGCGCGCGCCAGGGTGGATTTGCCGCAGCCCGACTCGCCCACCACACCCAGGGTTTCGCCGGGGTAGATGTCGAAGGACACGCCGTCCACGGCCTTGAGGCTGCGGTCGGCCGACCAAGGCCAGGCATCCGCAGGGCGCACCGCGTAGTGCACCTTGAGGTCGCGCACCGATAGCAGGGGTTGACGGTTCTCAGACATGAGTTTCCTCCTGGGCGGCCAAGGCACGCACGTCGGCCTCGGAGCGGTGGCAGGCGCGCAGCACGCCGGGGGCGGCTGCGCTCAAAGGTGGTGGGGCGCTGTGGCACTGGGCATCGGCCAGGGCGCAGCGTTCGGAAAACGGGCAGCCCTTGGGCGGGCGCGCCATATTTGGCGGGGCACCGGGAATGGCCAACAGCGTTTGGGCATCCAGGTCCATGCGCGGAATCGCCTTGAGCAGGCCCACGGTGTAGGGGTGGCTGGCGTTGCGAAAGATGTGCTGGGCATCGCCCTGCTCCATGACGCGCCCGCCGTACATCACCATGACCTGGTCGCACAGGCCGGCGACCACGCCCAGGTCGTGCGTGATGAGCACGATGGCGGTGCCGAAGTCGCGCTGCAGCTCGCGCAGCAGGGCAATGATCTGCGCCTGCACGGTCACGTCCAGTGCCGTGGTGGGTTCGTCGGCCAGCAGGATTTCGGGCTCGCACAAGAGCGCCATGGCAATCATCACGCGCTGGCGCATGCCGCCCGAAAATTCATGCGGGTACATGCTGATGCGGCGTGCCGCCTCGGGAATCTTCACTGCGTCCAGCATCTGCACGGCGCGGGCCCGTGCGGCCTTGCGGTCCAGACCCTTGTGGAACTGCAGCACCTCGGTCATCTGCCGCTCTACCGTGAGGTAGGGGTTGAGCGAGGTCATGGGGTCCTGGAAGATCATGGCCATGCGGTTGCCGCGGATCTGGTTCAGATCTTTCGCGGGCATGTCCAGCAGGTTGCGGCCCTGGTACAGGGCCTGGCCGGTGGTTGTGCCGTTCTTTGCCAGCAGGCCCATCATGGCCAGCACGCTCTGGCTCTTGCCGGAGCCGCTTTCGCCGACGATGCCCAGGGTCTGGCCCTTGGCGAGGGAAAAATTCAGGCCGTTGACGGCGTAGACCACGCCGTCCTGGGTGGCGAACTGTACGCCCAGATCTTTGACTTGCAGAAGGCTCATATCAGCGGTCCTTGGGGTCCAGCGCGTCGCGCAGGCCGTCCCCGATGTAGTTGAAGCAGTACAGGGTGATGGACAGCAGGGCCGAAGGGAACAGCAGTATCCAGGGCGAGATTTCCATCACGGCGGTGCCGTCGTGGATCAGCACGCCCCAGCTGGTCATGGGCTCCTGGATGCCCAGGCCCAGGAAGGACAGCACGGATTCGGTCAGGATCACGGCCGGCACGGTCACGGTGGTGTAGATGGCCACGATGCCCAGCAGATTGGGCACGATGTGGCGGAAGATGATGGCGCGGGTCGGCACCCCAATGGCGCGTGCCGCCTCGACAAACTCGCGTGAGCGCAGGCTCAAGGTCTGGCCGCGCACCACGCGTGCCATGTCCATCCAGGAGAACACCGTGATGGTGATCACCACCAAGTAGAAGGCCCGGCCCAGCAGCGTCACCATCAGGATGGCAATCAGCAGGTAGGGCACGGCGTACATCATGTCCACGATGCGCATCATCAGCGCGTCCACGCGCCCGCCCAGGAAGCCGGCGGTGGCGCCCCAGGCAATGCCCAGGGCCACCGAGGTCAGCGTGGCCAACAGGCCCACCATGAGGGAGATGCGCCCACCGATGAGGCTGCGCACCAGCAGGTCGCGGCCCGATTCGTCGGTACCGAACCAGTGCATGTTCTTGAGCGTGGGGGCCTGGCTCATGGCTTCCCAGTCGGCCGAATCAAAGGCATGCGGCAGCAGGGACGGGCCCACGGCGCACACCAGGGCAATCAGGCCCAGCAGGACCAGGCTGATCAGCGCCGCCCTGTTGCGGAAAAAGCGCTGGCGTGCGCTTGCCCAGGGGCTGCGGCCTTGGGGGGCCGCGTCCAGCGCATCGGTCAGGGAGCTGACCAGGGCATCGTTTTTAGGAGGAAACACCATGGTCTTGCTCAGTAACGGATTTTGGGATCGAGGGCGGCGTAGGCCAGATCGACCAGCAGGTTCAGCACCACGGCCACCACGGTGACCAGGACCACCAGGCCCAGTACCAGGGTGTAGTCGCGGTTGCCGGCCCCGTTGACAATGAGTTTGCCCAGGCCGGGCAGGGAGAACACCGATTCGGTGACCACCGCCGCCGTGATGCTGGAAATGGCCAGCGGCCCGATCAGCGACACCACCGGCAACAGCGCGGGTTTCAGGGCGTGGCGCAGGATCACGGTGCGCATGGGCAGGCCCTTGGCGCGGGCCGTGCGGATGAAGTTGCTGTGCAGCACCTCGATCATGCTGCCGCGCATCACCCGGCCGATGGTGGACACGTTGATGAACACCAGCAGGGCCATGGGCAGCACCATGTAGCGCGGCGCAAATGCGTCCCAACCGCCCGAGGGCAGCCATTTGAGCCAGATGGCAAAGACCAGGATCAGCACCGGGCCGATCACAAAAGACGGGAAGGCGTGGCCGGTATTGCCCAGCAACATGACGCCGTAGTCGATGGCACTGTTCTGGCGCAGCGCGGCGATGGTGCCCAGGGTGATGCCGATCACCAGGGCAATCAGCAGCGAGATACCGCCAATGGTGGCCGACACTGGTAGGGCCTTGACCACCAGCTCGTTGACGCTCCAGTCCTCGTAGCGGAACGAGGCGCCCAGATCACCGTGCAACAGGCTGTTCAGGTAGTACAGGTACTGCTTCCACAGTGGCTCGTCCAAATGGTATTTGGCCTGCAGATTGGCCAGCACGGCGGCCGAAACCTTGTGTTCGGAGTCGAACGGCCCGCCGGGGGTGAGGTGCAGCAGCAGGTAGCAGACGGTGATAACCGCCAGCAGGGTGGGGATGGTCGCCAGCAGACGACGCAGGGTGTAGGACCACATGGTCAATGTCTCCCAGAAAAATAAAAACCACCGCAGGCTTGTGGCCCACGGTGGTCGTAGCGCAACCCGCTATTTTAATGCTTGATGACGTACAGCTCTTTTCCGCGGTAGCGGTCCATGCTGTTTTCAGCCGAATAGCCGCCCACATAGGACTTCACCAGACGCGGCACGGTGTACTGCAGCAGCGGGATCATGGGGTAGTCTTCCATGACCAGTTTTGCGGCCTGGGTCATCAGCTTGGTGCGCTTGGCCGGGTCCATGCTCTGGTTGCCCTGGTTGATCAGGTCTTCGGCCTTGCGGTTGCAGTTGCCCTGGCTGTTCTGGTCGGAGTCGCACTGCACCAGGGTCAGGAAGGTGGTGGCATCGTTGTAGTCGGCCACCCAGCCGTTGCGGGCCATCTGGTAGTCGCGGTCGTCACGCTTCTTGATCAGCACCTTGAACTCCATGGCTTCCAGTTCCAGGTCGATGCCCAGCTTGGATTTCCACTCGGAGGCGGCGAAGATGGCCATGCGCTTGTGGTAGTCGCTGGTGTTGTAGGCGAACTTGATCTTGGTGCCGGGCTGCACACCGGCTTCGGCCAGCAGCTTCTTGGCCTCGGCCACGCGCTTGTCCATGGGCCAGGTGGCCCAGTCGTAGGCCGTGACATCGGCGCCATTGGTTCCCTTGACGATCACACCGTAGGCCGGCAGCTGGCCGTCGGCCGTGACCTTGTCAGCCAGGATGTTGCGGTCCACCACCATGCTCAGTGCCTTGCGCACGCGGATGTCCTTGAGCAGGGGGTCGTTGTTCATCAGGGAGTAGTAGCGCAGGCCCAGCATGGGGGCGTTGCGGATATCCTTGGGGTACTGGGTCTTGTACTTCTCGTAGGTGCCGGGGGGCAACTGGTAGACCCAGTCGTTCTCGCCGGACTCGAACAGCTTCACGTCGGCATTGCCGTCTTCCACCGACAGGTAGGTCCACTTGGTGAGCTGCACATTCTTGGCATCCCAGTAGGTCTTGCTCTTGGTCAGCACGATCTTGCTGTTGACCTGCCAGTCGGACATGGTGAATGCGCCGTTGCTGACCATATTACCGGGCTTGGTCCAGTCCTTGCCGAACTTCTCGATGGTGGCCTTGTGGGCCGGGCCCAGTTGCAGGTTGGAGACCACATCCGGCAGGAAGCCCACGGGGTAGGGCGTGCGGATTTCCAGGGTGTACGGGTCCAGCGCCTTCACGCCCAGTTCGGTTGCAGGCATCTTGCCGGCCACGATTTCCTTGCCGTTCTGGATGAACACGCCATAGGTGGCGGCGTACTTGGAGGCGGTGGCCGGATCGACAAAACGGCGCATGCCGTAGATGAAGTCCTCTGCCGTGAGGGCGTCGCCATTGGACCACTTGGCATTCTTGCGCAGCTTGAAGACCCAGGTGGTGGGGGCAGTCTGCTTCCAGCTTTCGGCCACGCCGGGCACAATGCGGCCCTTGCCGTCGATAGCGGTCAGGCCTTCAAACATGTCGCGGATGACGTTGTTGGCCGGCACGCCGGAGGCCAGGGCCGGGTCCAGGGTCTCGGGCTCGGAGCCGTTGTTGCGGGTCAGCTCCTGCTTGGCGTCCAGCTGTACGCCGGGCGGAACGGTGGCTGCGGTGGCCAGTGTGGCAAAGCCCAGGGCAATGGCGGCAGCCACTGCATGCTTGGTGGAAATTCGTTTCATAGGGATTGCGCCTGCGCGGAATAGTTGAAAACACGGATGGTAGTCCCGTTCAACAAGCCCGAACCCACCGGGAAAACCCTTGAAAAATTTCTGGTACAGCGCCCCCATCACAATCTCCCCCAGGGCAGCACGTGCATAGGGCACGGTGGGCTGCCACGCCTGAGGCCTTCATGACCCTTCTCCCTTGGAATCGCTGTTCATTCGCCCTGGCCTGCGCGGCGCTGGCTACCGCTTGGCTGCTGGGCAGTGCGCCCGCGCGGGCCGCCGGAATGAGCGTACCCGACACCATGGCCCAGCGCATGCAGGGCTGCACGGCCTGCCACGGCAAGGCGGGTGTGGCCAGCAACCAGGGCTACTTTCCGCGCATCGCGGGCAAGCCGGCCGCCTACCTGTACCAGCAACTGCTGAACTTCCGCGAAGGGCGGCGCCAGAACGCGGCGATGGCCGGGCTGCTGGAGAACCTGTCGGACGCCTATCTGCGCGAAATCGCCGACTACTTCAGCGCGCTGGACCTGCCCTACCCGGCGGCGCAGACTACCGGCGCCCCTGCCGCGGTGCTGGCGCGCGGGGAGCGCCTGGTCACCCAGGGCGATGCGGCGCGTGATGTGCCGGCCTGTACCGCCTGCCACGGCACCGCGATGACCGGGCGGCTGCCCGCCACCCCGGGCCTGTTGGGCCTGCCGCGCGACTATGTGGTGGCGCAGCTGGGGGCCTGGCAAGCCGGCGCACGCCACGCCGCCGCGCCCGACTGCATGGCGCAGGTGGCCAAGCGCTTGTCGCTGGATGACATCCATGCCGTAAGCACCTGGCTGTCGTCGCAGGCCCTGCCGGTCCCCTACCACCCGGCACCGGCTGCGACCACGCTCCTGCCCATTGCCTGCCACGGAGGTGCGCGATGAAGACTTGGCTGCGTTTCAGTCTGCTGGGTGTTGCCGTGCTGGTGTTGCTGGCCTGCGCACTGGTGGCGCTGAATCTGCGCGACGAGCCCGATGTGGGTGCTGCGGTGGATGCCGTGCCCGCTACCGCTGCCCAGGTGCAGCGTGGCGCCTACCTGGCACGCGCCGGCAACTGCGCGGGCTGCCACACCCTGCCGGGCGGCGCGCCGTATGCGGGCGGGCTGGGCATCGCCACGCCGTTCGGCACGGTCTATGCGGGCAACCTCACGCCCGATGCTGCCACCGGTATTGGTGGCTGGAACGCGGCGCACTTCTGGCGCGCGCTGCACAATGGCCGCTCCAAAGACGGGCACCTGCTGTACCCGGCCTTTCCCTACCCGCACTTCACGCGCACCACGCGCGAGGACGCGGATGCACTGTTCGCCTACCTGCGCACCGTGCCGGCCGTGGCCCAGCCCAGCCCGGCGCATGCGCTGCGCTTTCCGTATAGCACGCAAGCCGCGCTGGCGGTGTGGCGGGCCCTGTTCTTCACGCCCGCCAATTACCAGCCGCAGCCAGACCAAAGCGCGGCCTGGAACCGTGGCGACTACCTGGTCAACGGCCTGGGCCACTGCGCGGCCTGCCACTCGCCGCGCAACGCGCTGGGCGCTTCGTCGCTGGCGTCGGAGTTCAATGGCGGCGTGCTGCCCGCGCAGAAGTGGTACGCGCCGTCGCTGCGCGCGCCGCAGGAAGCCGGTGTGGCTGGCTGGGCGCAGTCTGATGTGGTGGCGCTGCTGCGCAACGGGGTGGTGGGCAATGCCACCGTCACCGGGCCGATGGCGGCCGTGGTCTACGGCAGCACCCAGTACCTGAGCGACGACGACCTGGCGGCCATGGCCAGCTACCTGCAGGCGCTGCCGCAGACGCCACCGCCCGCCGTGGCGCCGGCCCCGGCGGGCACCGCCGTGCTGCGCCGCGGCGACAAGCTCTATGCGCAGCACTGCGCGGCCTGCCACGGCGAGCAGGGGCAGGGCGCCGTGGGCGCCTACCCTGCACTGGCCGGCAACCGCGCCGTCACGCTGGGCAACACCACCAACCTGGTGCGCATGCTGGTGGGCGGCGGCTTTGCACCGGCCACGCACGGCAACCCGCGCCCCTACGGTATGCCGCCGCTGGGCCAGCGCCTGAACAACCGCGAGATGGCCGACGTGCTGAGCTTTATCCGCCAGAGCTGGGGCAACCAGGCTCCCGAGGTGCCGGAGCTGGACGTGCTGCAGGCGCGTTAGTACTGCGCAGAACAAGTACCGCCGTTCGGGCTGAGCCTGTCGAAGCCTTCTGCAATTTCTTGATTTGCAAGGGCTGCGTTTCGACAAGCTCAACGCGAACGGACTTGTTCAGCATTGCCTTAACCTGCAGAAGGTGCTATCAATTTAATAGCTTTCTGCGCAAATAATACGGGGGCTGCAGCCCGATTTTCCATGGATGCGTCGCGGCCAATGCCCTAGCGCATGTAGCGTGTTCCCGGCCCCACCACCACCGTCTCCACAAACCGGGAGCCATGGTGGTTGGTCGGGCTGAAGTCCAGCGTGTAGCCGCCAATGTCCACGTTCTTCATGCGCTCCAGCGTGGTCACCATGGTTTGCGGCGTGATTGTTTTGCCCGCGCGCACCAACACCGCCAGCAGCGTGCGTATGTTCAGGTAGCCAAAGAAGTGGTCGTAGTCCACGGGGATGCTCGCAGCGGCCATGGACTTGTGGAAATCCCGTGTCAGGGTCTGCGTGGCGGTGAAGGGGTAGGGAATCACCATCGTGTAGGCCATGCCGCGCGCCTCATCGCCCAGCGCGTCCAGCAGCTGGTGGGAGTTGGCAATACCCGGGCAGTACAGCGGCGCGCCAATCTGGGCGTGTGCCGCCTTGATGAAGGGCAGCAGCGAGGGGCCAAACGCCATTGTGATGACGGCCTGCGGGCGCGCAGCGGCCATGGTCTGTGCGGCGGCGCCCGCGTCTGCGCCGGTCATTTCCAGCGGCGCCTTGGCCACCAGGGTGATGCCCTGCTCTTTGGCCACCTCTTCCACCACGGGCAGCATGAGCTTGCCAAAGGCACTGTTGTTGTAGACCAGACCCACGCGCGAACGGCCCAGCGCGCCCTGGTTGCGCATCATCTGCACCACCTCATCGCGGTAGCTGGCGGTGGTGGTGAAGAAGTAAGGGTGCTGTACGGCCCGCAGACTGGGCGAGCCGGAGTACACGCCAATCAGCGGCACCTTCTTCTCCAGCAGCACGGGCATGGCAGCGGCCACGCCGGCGGTGTTGGCAAAGCCGAACAGGGCGACGGCCTTGTGTTCGTCCACCAGCTTATTGACGTTGTCCACGCACAGCTTGGCGTCGTAGGCATCGTCCAGCGTGACCAGCTTCACGCGCCGGCCATTCACGCCGCCCTTGCCATTGAATTCCTTGAGTGCCAGCTCCTGGCCCTTGAGCACCGCCGACAAGGTGGGCGCCAGCGGCCCGCTCAGGTGCGCGCTCTGGCCAATCACGATGTCACCACTGTCGGCCGGCACCGCACCTTGGGCCAGTGCGCCCTGCAGGGGCAGCGCGCCAGCGACCAGGGTGCCCAGCGCCTGGCGCCGGGTGAATGTGGGAGAAGTGGGTTGCATCGGGGGCCTCATGTTGAAAACGTGCGGCAGTGTGCGGGAGCCGATGCATTGCTGTCAGTCACACGCCGGACAGCCCCAGGCCCTCATCCGCTGTCCAGCGTGGTGTGCGCATGGGCTGGCGGGTGCATGTGGCTCGCGCCCGCAAATTGCTATCTATTCAATAGCTGTTTGCGCACTATCCATAAGGGCTGTAGCCCTATTTGCCATTGATTCCCAGCAGTTCCACCTCAAACTGCAGCGTCGCGTTGGGCGGAATCACGCCACCGGCGCCGCGTTGCCCGTAGGCGATCTGTGGCGGGCAGGTCAGCTGCGCCTTGCCGCCCACCTTCATGCGCTGCACACCCTCGGTCCAGCAGGCGATCACGCCGGAGAGCGGAAACTCGATCGGCTCGCCGCGCTTGTAGGAACTGTCGAACTCGCGCCCATCCAGAAACGTGCCGCGGTAGTGCACCTTGACCCGGTCGCTGGCCGCGGGGCTGGCACCGGTGCCTTCCTTGAGGGCGCGGTAGACCAGGCCACTGGCCGTGGTGACGGCAGCGGGCGGCGGGGTTTGGG
>JACXTT010000552.1_pt1 | contig 64239 bp, 60 predicted proteins | sample 9270951 | NCBI WGS metagenome assembly JACXTT01 (sample SAMN15532306, study PRJNA645909) | rock metagenome | isolation source: weathered quartz diorite | place: Puerto Rico | collected 2017-06-21 | reverse complement strand
ACAGCAGGTGTGGAAGCAGAGGGGAGAAGCCTGTGGATAGGTGTCCTAACCGCTTGATGCCAAAGAAGGCCACCACACGCTGCTACTTCTTTGCACACCGCGATGTGCCGCGCAGCGGCACGAGCCTTTCAACATCCCCTGTGTGGCAGTGAGGGGGCGAACAGGCCCCGCAGGGGGCAGGAATGACGGATAGGAAAGACTGAGGCCAAAGGCGGTCGCGCACAGGGTGCGCTCCTGCAGGAGGGGCAGGTGACGCGCGTCCCTCCCTTGGCAGCCCACTAACGCGCCCCGACCTATAGTCGACCCCCATCTCTCCGAGGAATCCCCAGGTCATGAGCCAGTTCCGCATCGAGCACGACAGCATGGGCGAACTCAAGGTGCCGGCCAAAGCCTTGTACGGCGCTCAGACCCAGCGTGCCGTCGACAATTTCCCCATCTCCGGGATGCACATGCCCCGCGACTTCATCCGCGCGCTGGGCCTGATCAAGGCCGCGGCGGCCGATGCGAACTTCCTGCTGGGGCACCTGAAGAAGAACCAGGCGCACGCCATCCGCAAGGCGGCGCTGGCGGTGGCCGAGGGTCAGTACGACGACCAGTTTCCGATCGACGTGTTCCAGACCGGTTCCGGCACCAGCACCAACATGAATGCCAACGAGGTGATCGCCCATGTCGCCAGCCTCGGCAGCATGAAGGTGCACCCGAACGATCACGTCAATTACGGACAGAGCTCCAACGACGTGATCCCCACCACCATCCACGTCAGCGCCACGCTCACCACCAGCCAGCGCCTGCTGCCTGCACTGAAGCACCTCAAGCGCACCATCGAACGGCGATCGCGCGAGCTGCGCAATGTGCCCAAGACCGGTCGTACGCACCTGATGGACGCGATGCCGGTGACGTTCGGGCAGGAGCTGTCCGGCTGGGCGGCGCAGATCGGTTCGGCCATCGAGCGCATCCAGGACAGCCTGATGCGCATGCGACGGCTGCCGCTGGGCGGCACGGCGGTGGGCACGGGCATCAATGCCGATCCGAAGTTCGGCCTGGCGGTGGCGCGGGAATTGAAGAAGCTCACCGGCGTCAGCTTCGAATCGGCCGGCAATTACTTCGAGGGCATGGCGGCGCAGGACGCGGCGGTGGAACTGTCGGGCCAGCTCAAGGCGCTGGCAGTGGCGCTGATGAAGATCGCCAACGACCTGCGCTGGATGAACTCCGGACCGCTCGCCGGACTCGGCGAAATTGAGCTGCCCGCCTTGCAGCCGGGCTCGTCGATCATGCCGGGCAAGGTGAACCCGGTGATTCCCGAAGCCACGGCGATGGTCGCGGCGCAGGTCATCGGCAACGACGCGGCAATCACCATTGCCGGCCAGTCGGGCAACTTCCAGCTCAACGTGATGCTGCCGCTGGTGGCGCACAACCTGCTGCAGTCGATCGGCATCCTTGCCAACGTGAGCGTGCTGCTGGCCGACAAGGCCATCGCCGGCTTCAAGGTGAATACGGCGCGGGTGAAGGAGGCGCTGGCGAAGAACCCGATCCTGGTGACCGCGCTCAATCCGGTGATCGGCTACGAGAAGGGCGCGGCGACCGCCAAGCAGGCGTACAAGGAGAAGCGTCCGATCCTGGACGTGGCACTGGAGACGACCGGCCTGTCCAAGGCCGACCTGCAGAAGCTGCTCGATCCGATGGCGCTGACCAAGGGCGGCATCCACGGAGGCGGTGGCGGGGGCGGTTGAGCCCCGCCGATGGATCGCACTGCCGGTGGGAGCGCACCCTGTGCGCGACCGCGGAGGCGCGGCTTCACGGCTCCGCAGGGTTGTCGCGCACAGGGTGCGCTCCCACCGTGGTTTCGTCGTGCTAGTGCGCAGTGTCCTTGCGGCACTTTTCGGAGGTGGTGTCGCCCAGTGCATGTGCATAGGGCTTGAACGCTTCCAGTTGCGTAGCCAGTTCATCCTGCGCCGACTTCATCGTTTCGAGGTCGTCGCAGATCTTCGCGGCCGCCTGCTTCACGTTCGCCGCGGCTTCTTCCGCCTGGGCGCGGGCGGCTTCGGCGCTGTCGGCGCCGGTGATCTTGCCGGCGGCGGCGCTTACGGCTTTCGCTGCGGTGGCGGCGCCAGCCTTGCCGGTGGCGATGGCGTCGGTGCGCATGGTCTGCGCGGCGGCGTTGTAGCGTTGCAGCAGGCTGCGTTGCGCATCGCTCACGGCGACATCATGGCCATCGACGGCGAGCTGTCCCTGCGCGTTCACCGTGGCGTCGGGCACGCCGGATGCCCTGATGGTGACAACCCCGTCATGCAGCGTGATGCGGTTGTTGATGATGTCCATGCTGCCGCCGAAGACCTGGACATCGTCACCCGAACCGCTGCAAGCGGTGGTCAGGGCCGCCAAAATGAGAGCGCAGGGCAGGTAGCGGAAGGACATGGCGGGACTCCTTGGCATGAGGGGGCGCAGCGGAACTGGCTCCACCAGCGATGCTGATCGTACGTCGCTTATGGACGCCCCGCCTGTCCCTATGGTCATGAGCCTGCCAGGCTGCACGGCTGAAAAGGATGCCCCGCCCGCACTCCGCGTCCTTGCGGAAAAATTGCGGGCGGGACATGACCGTCAACTCTCGTCGCGTCTCCATCGGGTCCCGATGACGGAGGCGACCGTAACGACCGGCGCAGGCGCCGGATGGAACCAGATCAATCGGAGAACACCGCGACGCCAGGCTTGCCGTGCTCGTCGGTGTGCTCGCCGCAGTCGTCGATGTCCTTCTGCGTCATCGTTGCGTAGGGCTGGAACGCCGGCAGGGCGCCTGCCAGCTTCTGCTGCGAGTTCATCAGGCCGGGCATGCGCTGGCACAGTTGCACGGCGGCGGCCTCGATCTTGTCCGTCTGCGGCTTGATGTCCGCTTCGATCTCCTTGTCGCTCTTGCCGCCGAGCTTGCCCAGGATCGCTTCCCGGGCGATGCCGAGGCCCATGTTGGCGCTGCTGGCGCCGATGTCCATGCCCGCCGTGGCGATGCCGATGATCTGCTGGCGGTAGTCCACCAGCAAGGCGTGCTGTTCGGGCGTGGCATCGACCGGATGGCCGGCGATCACCAGGGTCCCGTCGGGGGTGATCACGGCTTTCGGACGCTTGCTGCCGTCGTGTGAGTGGCTGCCGGCGTGGACATTGGTGACGTCGATGTCCTTGGTGAGCAGTTCCTGCTTGGCCTTATCGATGCCTTTCTGGATCTCCGCGCCGATCACCGACGGGGAGGTCTGCTGCTGCGCTTCCTTCATCGCCTGCGCGGCGTCGCCGTTGCCATGGTCGGACTGGCTGCAGGCGGCCAGTGGCAACAGCAGGGCCAGGACCATGATGCGACCGGTGATTGCGTTGGTATGCATGTCGTTCCCCGTGCGAATGCGCTTGGATGTCAGCTGTCGTCGCGGACCCGGCGATACCAGATGGCCCCGGCGATCAGCACGGCGCCGGCCAGCACTCCCAGCCACAGGTTCGGCGAGGCGAGCAGGGTGTAGGTATGCGACGGTGACAGCAGGCTCAGCGGGTTGTGCGCGTCGCCCAGGTCGGCGGTGGCTTCCAGCGCGCTGTCGTTGTAGACGATGTTGGAGCCGGGGAACACGCTGAGCAGGGCGCGCTGCACAATGTTCTTCCAGAACCACACGGTCGGCAGGTTGAACAGGCCCATGATGCCGAACCAGCTCACCAGCAGGCCCAGCACCGCCGGCACCGCTACCGCCCACAGGAAGGGCTTGTTGCGTGCCCAGGCCGAGCAGAACATCAGCCAGCCCACCGAAGGCACCGCCCACAGCGCGTACATCGGGATGCTGCTGACCAGCGTGCCGACGACACGGAACGGATGGGCCAGCGTGATCAGCTGCCAGGCGTTCAGGTGGTGCATCGACAGCACCAGGGCGTAGATCACCAGCTGAACAATACCAATGACCACGGCCACTACCACGGCGATGACCGGCGCCAGGATCGTCGCGCTCACCACCTTGGACAGCACGGTGCTGGTGTTGGAGATCGGCAGCGATTTCCAGAACAGGATGCTGCGGTCGCGGCGGTCGTCGTACAGGGTGCCGAGGCAGTAGAACAGCACCACGATGCCCATGACGATGCTGATCAGGCCCATCGAGGACATCATCGCGATGTCGAGCCCGGCGCCGATCTGGGCCAGGTCGCCCTCGTTGGCCTTGGCGATCATCATCTGCCAGTTGCTGCCGCCGATCTCGACGCCATGCCGCGCGCCGAGCACCTCGGCGGTGATGATGGCCATGATGTTGAGCACCAGGAACACCACGCCGGTGACGATCGGGGCCCACAGGAAACCGCCCCGGTGCTCCCAGAATTCGCGTTTCACGAGCCAGTAGAAGGTTTTCATGCGTAGGTTCCCTTCATGGTGGCAACAAACAGGTCACTGACGGTGGGCCGACGTACCTCGCCCATGCTTTCCAGCGTGGCGCGGTCGGCGCCGTCGAACAGGAAGATGCTCTTGCCGAATACCTGGCGCTCGTCCAGCGGCTTCATGCTGCGGGCAGTGGCGGCCTTGTCGGCGCTCACCATCACCTCGGCGAAACGTTCGCCGACCGCATCCATGTCGGTATCCAGCACGATCTTGCCGTCGCGGATGAACATCAGGTCGGTAAGGATGTGTTCGATCTCCTCCACCTGGTGGGTGGTGACGATGATCGTCTTGTTCTCGTCGAAGTAGTCCTCCAGCAGGCTCTGGTAGAACTGCTTGCGATAGAGGATGTCCAGGCCCAGCGTCGGCTCGTCCAGCACCAGCAGGCGGGCGTCGATGGCCATCACCAGGGCCAGGTGCAGCTGCACGATCATGCCCTTGGACATCTGCTTCACGCGCTGGTCCGGCTGGAGCTTGGTGCGCGCCAGGAACGCCTCGCACTTGGCCCGGTTGAAGCGCGGGTGCACGTTGGCCACGAAATCGATGGCTTCGCGGACCCGCAGCCAGCGCGGCAGCACCGCCACGTCGGCAATGAAACAGACCTGTTCCATCAGGCGGTCACGCTGCGTGCGCGGGTCGAAGCCCAGCACGTTCAGCTCTCCCTGGAAATCGGTCAGGCCGAGGATGGCCTTGAGCGCCGTGGTCTTGCCGGCACCGTTGGGGCCGATCAGCCCCACGATGCGGCCGGACTCGATGCGGAAGTTCACATGATCCAGCGCTACGGTGTTCTTGTAGTGCTTGTTCAACCCGCTGGCGGTCACGACCGCGTTCATGACTGGCTCTCCCCATTGGCCGACGTGTTGTCGGACGCTTCGCGCATCAGGGTCTTCAGGTCCAGCCCGAGGCGCTGCAGGCGTGCAAACAGCGCCGGCCATTCCTCCCGCAGGAAGCGCTCCCGTTCGGACTTGAGCAGCGCTTCCCTGGCTCCATCGATCACGAACATGCCCAATCCCCTCCTTTTTTCCACCAGTTGATCGTCGACCAGTTCCTGGTACGCCTTCGAGACAGTCAGAGGGTTGATCTGAAAGTCTGCAGCTACCTGGCGTACTGACGGCAGCGGGTCGCCCTCGTTCAAGGCGCCGTCCAGAATCATCGCCACCACGCGCTCGCGAAGCTGGCGGTAAATCGGGACGCTGTCGTTCCAGGTAATGGTCATACGGTTATTCCTTGCTGATACGGCCGAACTGATTGCCAAACGAATAGTAGGGCATGGCCAGCTGTGCCCCGAGTACGCCGCGGCTGGCGACGGCTTCCGGGCGGAGCAGCGGGGCAGCCGTCAGGGCGGCGGCCACGCCGACGTCGACATACAGGGCTGCGGCGCGCATGTCCTCGGCGGTCGGGCGGACATCGACGGGAGCCAGGTCGATGACCTTGACGCCGTTGATCTCAGAGACCGGGAGACTGTGAATGTTGGAGTTGATGGCGGCCAGGCCTACCGTGGTGAACAAGGCAGCGGCGGTCAGTGCTAGCAGGTTATTCGCTTTCATGGCGGGTCTCCTTTAGTGACCTCGTGGACCGGTGTTGTAGTGAACTATAACACCATAATCGAAACCGTCAATAGCTCAGGCGAAAATTCGCAACATGACTGATGGCCTATAAAGCTGAACGAGTCGTAGGGCCGGCCGGTGCCCTCCCGGTGACGGCTAGCTTCCGCTTCGGGGCGGCGGGAAGGCAGAAGCGGCCATCAGGCATTGCGGGTGACAGGCATCACCTCACGTCGTGTGGGGGATCGCCATGGTTCAATGGCGCCATCGACCAAAAGGAAAGCGCTCCATGGATGTCGGTCTGACCGGACGCGTCGTTGTGATCACCGGCGCCAGCAAGGGGATTGGCCTGGCATGTGCGAAGGCGTTTGCGCGCGAAGGCGCCAAGGTGGTGGGTGTATCGCGCGACCTCGGCCATCTCCACGCCGCGCAGCGCGAACTGCAGCACGAGGGACTGCACCTGGACATCGCGGCGGCGGACCTGCGCGACAGCGTGGCCGCGCAGATGGTCGTCGAGTACATCGAAAACGAATTCGGCCCGATCGAGGTGCTGGTGAACTGCGCCGGCGCGGCGAAACGCACGCCCATCCACGAGCTGCATGCGGAAGCGATGCACGCCGCGATGCAGGCGAAGTACTTCACCTATATGCACATCATCGACCCGGCGATCCGCCACATGGCGGCGCGAGGCCACGGCAGCATCGTCAACGTGGTCGGGCAGGGCGGCAAGCAGGCCAGCCCGATCCACATCGGTGGTGGCGCCGCCAACGCGGCCCTGATGCTGGCCTCGGTGGGTTACGCCAACGCCTATGCCGCCAAGGGCGTGCGGGTGAACGTGATCAACCCGGGCATGTCGAACACCGGCCGCGTGCAGGAGGGTCTCGCCGCGGTATCGCGCGCCACCGGTCGTCCGGCCGACGTGGTGCTGGCCGAGCAACTCGCGGAAATTCCCATGGGACGCATGGCCGAGCCCGAGGAAGTGGCCGATGTCGCCGTGTTCCTGGCGTCGCCACGGGCAAGCTATGTGACCGGCGCGGTGATACCCATGGATGGCGGCAAGTCCGCCGTGATCTGATATCCACCCCGCAGCGCGTGGCCGCGTGACCATCGCGTGATGCGTGCAGCACCGCGATCGACGTCCTGGGCCAGGCCATCTCCGCAATAACGTGGCCACGCTTGGGCATCGCGATTCACGTTTCTTTTATCCCGCTTTTTTAATCGTCTGCCGACAAATGGCGGTGTCCTTGCGCGTTAACGCGCGAAAAGGACGCGCGTGCTGGCCCGAAGCTGCGCCGCCGACCATCCCAACAAAATCGGGGGACGTGATGCGCCGTACAGCGGATGACTGCTGCACCCACGTACATCTGATCAGCGAAAGCGCGGCAGCAGGCCTCGGCATCACGGCGTCGAGCTCGCCGCTGCATCGCCGCAACGCTCGTCGAGCGAAGACTCACCGTTACGAGGGAGGCACGGCACGGTGCCGTTGCTTCGGCGTGCGCGCAGGTGCCGGGCGCTGAGCCCGCCATGCCGTGCGGACAGGCCGTGGACCTCCCTTCCTGACCCAAGGAAACACTCATGCGGTTTTCCCCTCATGCTTGTCTGGGTGTCGCTTTACTGGGATCGTGGCTGGCGCTGAACGCGCAGGCGTGGTCGCCGCAGGACGCCACGCGCGATGGCAAGCCCGTGGTCGAAGGCCACGCGCGCCTTGCGCCGGCGACTTCGGCGCCGCCGCCGGTGGCGGCCGATGCCGCCGCTGCGCAGGGCGCGATGGCCGTCCAGGCGCGCGACCTCTCGATGAGCCAGATGGGTGCGTATGGCGGCGTGAAATTGCGCGGGCTCGATCCCATCAGCACGCTGAACGTTTCGATCCGCAACGACGAAGTGGTGACGGGAGCGAAGCTCAAGCTGACCTATACCTACTCGCCGTCGTTGATCTACGAACTGTCGCACCTGAAGGTCTATCTCAACGGCGAGGTGGTCACGACCTTGCCGCTGGACAAGGATTCGGCCGGCCATCCGGTGACGCGGACCGTCGATCTCGATCCGCGGCTGTTCACCGATTTCAATCGCGTGAGCGTGCAGATGATCGCGCACTACACGCTTGATCACTGCGAGGACCCGTATCACTCCGCGCTGTGGACCGACATCAGCCCCGACACCGTGCTGACCCTGTCGACCTCGCGCATCGGCCTGCCGAACAGCCTGGCCTTGCTGCCGGCGCCCTTCTTCGATCGCCGCGACAACGGCCGCCTCACGCTTCCCTTCGTGCTTCCCGCGAAGGCGGACGCCGACACGTTGCGCGCCGCGGGCGTGGTGTCGTCCTGGTTCGGCGCGCTGGCGGGCTGGCGCGGTGCGCGTTTCCCGGTGGCGTATGCACCGCCGCCGGATGCCAATGCGATCGCCTTTGCCTTGCCCAACGCCCACCCCGAGGGAGTGGCGCCGGGCGAGATCAAGGGACCCACGGTGATGGTGGTGCCCAATCCCGCGAGTCCGCCGGAATCGGGACGCAAGCTGCTGGTCATTGCCGGGCGCGACACGAAGGAACTGCAACTGGCGGCCGAAGCGCTGGTGCTGGGGCAGGTCGGCATGTCCGGCGACCAGGCGCTGGTGAAGTCGGTGGACCTGGGGCCCGAGCGCAAGCCCTACGACGCGCCGAACTGGGCACCGGTGGATCGTCCGGTGAGCTTCAAGGAACTGGTCACCGATCCACAGCAGCTGGAAACGTCCGGCTTCAATCCGCAGCCGATCCGGGTCGACATGCGCCTGCCTCCCGACCTGTTCGCGTGGGCGCGCCACAGCGTGCCGCTGGATGTCCGTTATCGGTACACCGCGCCGTCCAGCTACAACGATTCGGTGGTCAACATCGGCGTCAACGACCAGCTGCTGCGTTCGGTGCGCCTGCGCCCGGCCGATCCGTCGGGTGTCGAGCGGCAGCTCAACGTGCCGCTGCTGTCCGGCTCCGAATCGCGTGGCGCGGAAGAGGTGCGCGTGCCGGCGTTGCGCATCGGCGCCAACAACCAGTTCCAGTTCCAGTTCCACATGGATTCGCAGAAGACGGGTCTGTGCGTATCCACGGCCACCAACAGCGCGCGTGCCGCGATCGATCCGGATTCCAGCATCGACTTCAGCCAGTTCGTGCATTACACGACGCTGCCCAACCTCGCGTTCTTCGCCGCCAGCGGCTTCCCGTTCACCCGCATGGCCGACCTGGCCGATACGGCCGTGGTGATGCCCGATACGCCGGATGCGAAAGAAACGGAAGCGATGCTCACCATGCTCGGCCAGATGGGGCGGTGGAGCGGGCTGCCGGCGCTGCGCGTCGCGGTCGTGCCCGCACGTGCCGCGGACAGCGTGAAGGACCGCGACCTCCTGGTGATCGGCACGGGTGCGGCCGCGGACCTGCTGGCGAAATGGGGCAAGGGCTTGCCCATGCTGATCGAGCGCAGCCAGAACGAGCTGTCGTTGCGCCAGCGGTTCGGTGATCGCAGCCTGGGCGCGAACGGTCCGATCGGGCGCGCCGCGATGAGCGTCAATGGGCCCACCGCCGCGTTCGTGGGTTTCCAGTCGCCGTATGCGAAGGGCAGGAGCGTGGTGGCATTGTCGGCCAATGGATCGGGCCAGCTTGGCGACCTGCTCGACATGCTGGCCGACGATGCGAGGGTGGGCGACATTCGTGGCGACCTCGCGGTGGTGCGACAGAAGACCATCGTCTCGCTGTCGGTGGGCGAGACCTACCACGTGGGACACCTGCCCTGGTACGCGTGGCTGTGGGTGCGCATTTCGCAGCATCCGGCGCTGATGGCGCTGGCGGGCATCCTGGCCGGCCTGTTCGTGGCGCTCACGGTGTTCTGGGCGTTGGGGCGCATCGCCGCCCGACGTCTCGAAAGGTGATCCGTGCGAGTCGCGCCGATGCCACTGCTGCGCATGCTGCTGGCCGCCGTTGCGGTGCTGGCCGCCGGCACCGCGACGGCGGGCACCTGCGCGTGGCCCGACTGGGACACCTTCAAGCAGGCCACGATGAGCACGGACGGCCGCGTCATCGACCACAGCTCGCCGCAGCAGGCCACGGTGTCGGAAGGGCAGGCCTACGCCTTGTTCTTCGCGCTGGTGGCGAATGACCGCAAGACCTTCGACCGCGTGCTCAACTGGACGCAGAACAACCTGGCGCAGGGTGACCTCACCGCGCACCTTCCGGCATGGATCTGGGGACGGTACGATGCGCAGCATCCGTCGACCGGCGCGGCGGGGCAGGTGCCGGCAGGCTGGGGCGTGCTGGACAGCAACTCCGCATCGGACGCCGACCTGTGGATCGCATACAGCCTGCTGGAGGCCGGCCGGCTCTGGCACGAGCGCAGCTACACCGCGCTCGGCAGCGTGCTGGCCCGCACCATCCTGGCGAAGGAAACCGAGGCCTTGCCGGGCCTGGGCCGCACCGTGCTGCCCGGCCCGGCCGGGTTCCGTCCGCAGGAAGGTGCATGGCGGCTCAACCCCAGCTATGTCCCACTGCAGGTGATGCAGCGCCTCGCCACCGCGTTGCCACAGCAGGCCGAATGGGTGGCCGTGCGCGACAGCTCCTCCAAGCTTGTCACCGCTACGGCGCCCCACGGCTTTTCCCCCGACTGGGTGATCTATCGTCGCGACCAGGGTTTCGGCCCGGACGAGGCGTCGAAGGCCGAGAGCGCCTACAACGCGATCCGCGTCTACCTGTGGGCAGGCACGCTGGCGGTGGATGCGCCCTCGCGCGCTGCCGCGCTCGATGCGTTCCGTCCGCTGGCCGGATACGTGGAGGCGCACGGTTTTCCGCCCGAGCGCGTCGACACGCAGACCGGCGTCGCCGGCGCGAACGCGGGCAATGCCGGATTCTCCGCCGCCGTGGCGCCGTATCTCGCCGCCATCGGCCGCAGCGACCTGGCCCAGGCGCAGGCGCAGCGCGTGCGTACGCTCACCGCGAAGGAGCCGCTGGGCTATTACAGCAGCGTGCTGGTCCTGTTCGGCCTTGGCCATCTCGACGGCCAGTACCGCTTCGATGCGAGCGGCGCCGTCGTTCCCGCCTGGACATCGACATGTCCCGCGGCGCGGTGACGGCATGGCTCGCACCGCTGGGCATGCTGCTGCTGAGTGGCGGCCCGCCCGCGATCGTGCTGGCCCAGGACGCCGCGCCCAGCCCGCAGGTGAAGCAGTTGCTGGATTCGGCGCGCACCTGGCAGGTGAAGAACCGACCGGACATGGCGCGCGGCATCGTGGAGAAGATCCTCCTGATCGACCCCTCGCAGCCCGACGCGCTGGGACTGCTGGGGCAGATCGAGCTGACCTCGAACCGGCCCACGGAAGCGGGCAAGGTGTTGCAGCAGTTGCAGAAGAGCCATCCCAGGCATCCGGCCACGCTGGAGCTGGCCGATGCGTACCGGCTCGCCACCACCGACAAGATGGCGCTGGCGCAGGCGCGCCTGCTGTTGCGCGCGGGCAAGTCGGATGAAGCCTGGCAGCGCATGCAGGCGCTGTTTCCCCGGGGCGCGCCCAGCGACGCATTCGCGCAGGACTACTATCGCGCGATGGCCGCGTCCTCCGGCGGCCGCGATCGCGCCCTGGCGGAACTGCGCCAGCGCGTGGCGCAGCACCCCGACGACCTGGGCCTAGCGCTGACGCTGGCCGACCTGTTGACCGATCGCGACGGGACGCGCATCGAAGGGCTGGAGATCATCTACCGCATCTACCAGCGACCGGACAGCAACCGCGCGCAGGCGCTGGATTTGTGGCGGCGGGCGCTCAACAGCGCGGGGAGGAGCGATCCCGCGTACTACGTCTGGTACCAGCGCTACCTCAAGGAAGTGCCGGACGACAACAATGCCAAGGATGCCCTGGCCGCCCTCGCGAAAAAGGGCGGCGCCACCTACGTGGCGCCCGTGGTCGGATCGACCTCCACCGCGGGACGAGGCGAGGGCGCGCGCACGCCTGCCGTGTCATCAGCGTCTGCGCGGCAAGGCGCCGCGCTGGGCGAGCAGGGACTCGCGCGCTTGCGCGAGGGCAAGCATGACGAGGCGCGCGCGCTGTTCGTGCGCGCCTTGAAGCTCGATCCGGACAACGCGTCCAAATGGCGCGGCCTGATCGCGACCGCCACCTTCTGGGGCACGCTGGCGAAAGCCCGGGCGGCCAATGCGCAGGGGCGACCGGCGCAGGGCGAAGCGCTCGCGCGCGATGCGCTGCGCCAGCAGCCACGCCAGGCCGATGCCGGCAAGGTACTGGCCGGCGCGCTGATCGCGCAGAAGAAGTGGCCCGAGGCGGAAGCCGTGTTGCGCCCGATGGTGGACGCGCCCAGGCCGGACGGCGATGCCCTGGAGCTGCTCGTCAAGGTACTGATCGAGACGGGGCGCACGGGGGAAGTCGAACCGCTGATCGACCGCGTCGCGCAGCGTTACCAGGGTTCGGGCCCGCAGATGGACGGCTTGCGCGCGCACCTGCTGTCGATCCAGTCCGACCAGCTGATCGCCGAAGGAAAACGCGGGCCGGCGGTGCTGAAGCTCGAGCAGGCGGTGCGCCTCACGCCCGCGGATGCCTGGCTGCGCTACACGCTGGCACGCCAGTACCGCGAACTCGGCCTGCCTGCGCTGGGACGCGCCGTGATGGAGGATGGCCTGAGGGCCGCGCCGTCGCCTGACATGCGTTACGCGAGCGCGCTCTACCTCAACGCGCTGGACGACATCGACACGGCCCGTGCCGTGCTGGCGCAGGTGCCCGAGGCCGAACGCTCCGAAGGCATGCGTTCGCTGGCGCGCAACCTCAAGGCCCGGCAGGACCTGCGCGAAGCTCGGCAACTTGTCGCGCAGGGACGGCGCGAGGAAGCCGGGCGGCTGCTGGACCGCGTCGCCGGCGACGTGAAGGACGATCCGCAGATGCTGGCGAGCGTGGGCCGCGAATGGATCGCGCTGGGCGAGCCGGACAAGGGCCTCGGTCTGGTGCGCGACTGGCTCGATGCCCATCCGGACGATCCGGCCATCGCCGTGCGCCTTCGCTACGGCGAACTGCTCGCGGCTGCCAATCGCGACGATGCGCTACCGGCGTGGATCGCCGATGCGCGGTCGCGCCCGGGCGTCACCGACGAGCAGCAGGCGCAGTTCGACGACCAGTTGCTGCGTCTTTCGCTGCGTACGGCAGGGCGGCAGATCGATGCCGGGGATCTCGCCGGTGCAGCGGGCACGCTGGATGCCGTGCCCGTCGCGGGCAAGTCGGATCGTCGCTGGCTGCTCACCCAGGCCGACCTGCGCGAGGCGCAACGTGATTATCGTGGCGCGATGGCTTCGGCCAACCAGGTGCTGGCGCGGCATCCGGGCGACCTCGACGCGCGGCTCACCGTGGCGCGCATGCAGGAGCGACTGGGACAGCGCAAGGAGGCCGCCGAGACGGTGCGCCGGGTGCTTGTCGACACGCCGCCCGACGACATCGGCACGCGCCTGTCGATCGCACGGCGCTACACCGCGCAGGGACGATCCGAGGATGCGCTGGCCGTGGTCGAGCCGCTGCAGCAGCACGATCCCGATCGCTCCGACGTCACCCTGCAACGCGGGCGCATCGCCCAGACGCAAGGTGACTTCAATGACGCGGCCGGGTATTACCGCAGCGCCCGGCTGCAGGAACAGGGGGAGGGCGAGACGCCCAGCCCGGTCGACGGCCTCACCTCCGCGGGGCGGGCGCTGCAGGGCCTGGAGGACCGGCGGCAAGGGCAGGTGGCCACGGCGGTGGTGCAGTCCAACGAGTCGGGCAGCGACGGCATGTCCCGCCTGTACGACACGGAGATACCGGTCTACCTGCGCATCCCGGACGGTTACACCGGGCACTACTTCTTCCATGCGGATTCGGTGTTGCTCGATGCCGGACACCTGCCGGCCGACCGCTTCGATCCCGCCTACAAGTTCGGCAAGATCGCCGCGCTGGGCAACAGCGGCCTGGCGCCGGTGAGCCAGGACGACAAGGGCGTGGCACTGGCCGCCGGTTACGACTTCAACGGTGCCGACAACAGCTGGCGTGCGGACATCGGCAGCTCGCCGCTGGGATTCACCGTCGGCAACGTGCTCGGTGGTTTTCTCTACCGCCACGATTTCTACAGTTCATCGCTCACGGCGGAAGTCTCGCGCCGTCCGGTCACCAGCAGCGTGGTGTCCTACGCCGGCGCCCGCGACCCCGTGACCGGCGAGACCTGGGGCGGCGTCGTGCGCAGCGGCCTCAACGTGCGCGGGGCGCAGGACGTGGGGCGCGTGACCTTGTTCGCTTCGCTGGGTTATGGCGCCCTGACCGGCCACAACGTGGAAACCAACCACGACTTCAAGATACGCGCGGGTGTCGACTGGCCGGCGCTGGTGCGACCCGACCAGCGCGTCACCAGCGGCCTGGTGCTCAACTACTGGCGCTACGACAACAACCAGCATTTCTACACGTTCGGCAACGGCGGTTATTACAGCCCGCAGAAATACGTTTCGCTCTCCATTCCGCTGGACTGGACCGGTCGCCACGGGCGCTGGGCGTGGCAACTGGAAGGCTCGGTGGGACGCTCCTTCACGCGCGAAGACGAGGCGCCGTTCTTCCCCACGCGTCCGGACCTGCAGCGCGAAGCCGCGGCGCGCATGGCCGCGGCCGATCTCGGTTCGCCGTATTTCGGCTACGGCACGGGCGGCGGCTTCAGCTACACCGTGGCGGGCGCGCTGGAATATCGCCTCACCTCGCACTGGGTGGCGGGAACGCGCTTCAAGATCGACCGTTCACACGACTACGCCCCCAACCTTGGCACGATCTACCTGCGCTACTTCTTCAGCGAGCAGCGCATGCCAGTGCCGTATCCGCCCAACCCGGTCCAGCCGTATTCCGCGTACTGAGCCGCAGCCACTGGAACTGACCGCCCCGATGACTACCGTCCAGCAAGCCTCCGAACTGCCAACTCCCGGCCTGTCGCGGGCTCGCTTGCGCCTCTGCCAGTCGCTCGCCATCGACGGCCTGCCGCCATCGCTGGCCGCACTCGCCACCGGCCAGGTCTATGCGGTGTATGCGAGCCGCTCGCCGGCGCGCGACGCGTTGTTCTGGAAAACGGCCGCCAACGCCTTGCCGACGCCGGTCACCGTGATGTCCACGCGCTCGGCCGAGGACATCGCGCTGGCCCTGAAGCAGCATGGCCTGGACATCGACCAGCCGGGCGCGGTGCATCCGCGCTCGAACGTCTGCGCGCTGCACCTGTCCGCCGACCGCGATGGCTGCGACGTGCTGATCGAGGCCTTGCAGGCGCTGTCGGAACAGTGCGCGTCGCCGGCGACCCAGTTCCTGGTCGAGGGTACGGCGGCGTGCTTCGCCTGGCACGATCGCGCCGCGCTGATGCGGCAGGGCGCGGCGCTCGCCGGCTGGTGCGCGCAGAGCCGCCACACCGTGCTGCTGGTGATGCTTCCGCCGCTGGTGGAACACGGCGAAGGCTTCCTGCCGCTCACCGATTTCCAGGTCCGCTTCGGCGGGGCGGCGCAACTGGTGCAGGTGCAGGGCGAATTCCGCTGGGAGGTGGCGTTCTGGCGCGACGGCAACAACGCGCTGGCAGCCAGCGAATCGATTCCCCTGCGGTTCTCGCCCGGCGACCATCGGCTGGTGGCCGTGGGCGACGCGATCAGGGAGCGCACCGAGCGCACCGGCCTGCTCGCGCCCGACGAGATGGTGGTGATGGTGTCGCGCGATGCCGTGCAGCACGAACGGTCGCTGCCCAAGGACTGGCAGGTGCTGGCCGACAACGACGAGCTGGTGGCGGCCGCCAGCCATGCCGTGGCCGCCACGGTGATCCTTCATTACGGCATCAACGGCAACCTGGCCAAGCTGGCCAAGCAGGTGAACCTGCTGCGGCGCAACTGCGGCAAGGCCCTGAAGATCCTGATACGGGAGGACAACATCAGCATCCGCTACGAGCTGCTGATGCTGAGCCTGGGCGCCAACGCCATCATTCCGCGCAGCAGTTCGATCTCCCAGGTGGAGATCACGGTGGACAGCGTGCAGGGCCAGCTGTTCTCGCGCGCGGTGCCGGAGGACTATCGCGCGGCACTGTCCGCCGCCATGCGCGATTCCACCACCGGCTACGTGCCGGCGCAGCGCTTCGTCAAGCTGGTGCGCGAGGCGGTCGAGCGCAGCCGTGCCATCCGGCTGCCGAACGTGCTGTTGCGCCTGCTGCTGGAGCCGGACGAGTCCAGCCTCGACGCGCTGCAGGCCTGCAGGATCCGCCGCACCGGCGACCTCTGCACCGCCAGTGGCGACAGCCTCTACCTGTTCTTCTTCGCCTGCCATGCCGACGACGTCGGCGTGGCGATGCAGAAAGTGTTCAATCGGCCGCTGGCGGACATGTTCCGCGGCGAGCTGCGTTGCGGCGACCCCGAGACCATCTACGGCATGCTCGACTCGCTCGAGGACGAGATCACCGAGTTGCCGCCGCCCGACTATTCCAGCCTGGTGGACACCGTCGAGCCCGCGGCGCAGGCGGCGGCAGCGGAGGGTGAAGTCGCACCGGCAGCGACGGCCGAGGCCGTCGTCGAGGCGGCGGGGCCGGCGAGGGTTCCGCTGTGGGGGCTTTCGGAACCGGGCAGCCGGGACGAGGTTGGCACGGCGGTAACGCACCGGCCGCCGCGGCCTGTTTCGCTGCCCATGAAGGCGAGGGGGTAGCGCGATGGACAACCCGTTCTTCGGCTACTTCGTATGGGGCCTGCTGCTTGCCGCGCCGTTGTGGTGGATCGGGTGGCGATTCCGCGTGGCTTCCTGGCTGCCGCGGCTGCGTTCGCTGCTGCAGCGCCGCGTGGTGCAGTTGCCGCCCCAGGTAGAGTCGCTGGTCATCCTCGGCAAGCGCCAGCACGGCAGTGGCGGGAGGAAGGCGTGAAGACCATCGCCGTCATCTCCTCGGTGGGTGGCGCGGGACGCTCGATGCTCACCGCCGCGTTGGCGGGGCTGCTGATGAGCCGCCGGCATGCCATGCTCGCGGTGGAGTGCGACCCGCGCAATACGCTGGCGCTGTATTGCGGCCTGCACGACCCGGCGCGCGCGGGGCTGGTGTCGCACCTGCTGGCGCCGGGCGGCAACCTGGGCGAGGCCGCCCTCGAGAGCGAGGATGGCGTGCTGTGGTTGCCATGGGGTGGCGCCCGCGACGACAGCAGCACACTGGACGCCGTGCAGTCGGCCAAGGTTGCCGCCGCGCTGCATGCGCAACCCTCCTGGCTGCGCGAACTGCTGGTGCGCATCGACCTGCCCGCGCAGGGCATCGTCCTGGTCGATGCGGCCACCTGGCCCTCGGTCCATGCATCCCAGGCGATCGACGCCGCGGACCTGGTGCTGGTGGTGGTGCCGCCGCAGCCGTTGGCCTGCATGACGCTGCCCAGGTTGCGCGGCGAACTGAAGGCGCTGGGCAAGACCACGCTTTACGTCGCCAACGCGGTGTCGCCCGCCGCGCAGTTGCATACCGACATCCTCACCCTGCTGCGCAACCTGCTCGGCACGGAACTGTCGCCCTACCGCATCCATGCCGATACCGGCATTCCCGAGGCGCTCGCGCGCAACGAGAACTTCTGCCTCAGCGAACCCCATTCGCAGGCAGCCCACGATCTGCAAGGCCTGGCGACATGGCTGTCGAGCTGGGCCCGACAATCCGCGCGGGCGTCCGCCTCGGCCGCCGGAGGTGCAACGTGAGCGGCGCCACCGCACCACGCTTGGCCACGCGCTTCAAGCAGATGCTGGCGCGGCAGATCGGCGTCGACGCCGACGCACAAGCCGGCGTGTGGGCAGTACGCCTCGTGTTCCGCCAGCCGAAGGCGGGCCGGCGCGACTGGGCCCTGCATGCTGCGGAGGCGCTGTCGCGCCAGCTGCGCGATGAGCTGGGCGTGCGCGAAGGCGACCATGCCGCGACCTGGTTCACGCGACTGTGCTTCCGGCCGCGCCGCCGCCGTGGACGCCTGGCGACCGATCTGCGCAGCGCCCGCCACTATCGCGCGAAGCAGCGCCGATCGATGTTGCTGGGGCGCCTGGGCGAGTGGCTGAAGCCCGTGCACGGCGTGTTCGAGCGCACCGGGCGCAGCGTCACCTCCCGCCTGCCTTCCATCCCGTGGATGAAGGTGAGCGAGCGGGTACACCGGTCATCGGAAGCGATGGATCGCGTGCCGTACCTCAAGCCGCTGATCCTGCTGCTGGCACTGGCGGTAGGCCTGGCGTTCTGGACCACGCCGCTGGCCATCGCCGACCAGTTCCGCCTGTTCATCCTCGTGTGCGTGGTGATGTTCGTGGCGCGGCGCATCCCGGGGCGCTGGCCCACCATGCTGATGGTCTCGCTGTCCATCCTGATGACCGGCCGCTACATCTGGTGGCGCTCCACGCAGACGCTGAACTTCAGTTCGGCCATCGAGGCCAGCGTCGGCTACATCCTCTTCATGGCCGAGATCTACACCTGGATCGTGCTTTTCTTCGGCTACATCCAGACCGTGTGGCCGCTCAACCGCCGCCCCCAGCCACTGCCGGACGATCCGGCCGGCTGGCCCACGGTGGACATCTACATTCCCACCTACAACGAGCCCTTGTCGGTGGTGAGTCCCACCGTGCTCGCCGCCAAGAGCATGGACTGGCCGCGCGACAAGCTGCGCGTCTACCTGCTCGACGACGGCAGCCGCGAGGAGTTCCACCGTTTCGCCGTCGAGGTGGGCGTGGGTTACATCACCCGCGAGGAGCACCGCTACGCCAAGGCGGGCAACATCAACCATGCACTGGCGCTCACCAGCGGCGAGTACGTGGCCATCTTCGACTGCGACCACATCCCGACGCGCTCGTTCCTGCAGACCACCATGGGCGAATTCATCGCCGATCCGAAGTGCGCGCTGGTGCAGACGCCCCATCACTTCTTCTCGCCGGACCCCTTCGAGCGCAACTTCGACACGTTCATGCGCATTCCCAACGAAGGCAGCCTGTTCTACGGCCTGATCCAGGACGGCAACGACTTCTGGAACGCGACGTTCTTCTGCGGCTCCTGCGCCGTGATCCGCCGCGGGCCGCTGGAGGAGGTGGGCGGCATCGCGGTGGAGACCGTCACCGAGGACGCGCACACCGCGCTCAAGCTGCACCGTCGCGGCTATCGCTCGGCCTACCTGCGCATCGTGCAGGCCGCGGGCCTGGCCACGGAGAGCCTGTCCGGACACATCGGCCAGCGCATCCGCTGGGCACGCGGCATGGCGCAGATCTTCCGCGTGGACAACCCCTGGCTCGGCAAGGGCCTCAGCTTCTTCCAGCGCATCTGCTACAGCAACGCGATGCTGCATTTCTTCTACGGCATACCGCGCCTGACCTTCATGCTGATGCCCGGCGCCTACATGTTCTTCGGGCTGCACGTGTTCGGCGCGGATGCGATCTCGGTGATGGCCTACGTGTTGCCCTACCTGTTCGTGTCGGGGCTGGCCAATTCGCGCATCCAGGGCCAGTACCGCCATTCGTTCTGGGCGGAGGTCTACGAATCGGTGCTCGCGTGGTACACCGTGCTGCCCACCACCGTCGCCTTCATCAACCCGAAGAAGGGCAAGTTCAACGTCACGGCCAAGGGTGGCCTGATCGAGCAGGAGTATCTCGACTGGGCGACCTCCAAGCCCTATGTCTGGCTGCTGGCGATCAACCTGGCGGCGCTGGTGGCCGGCGTCGTGCGCCTGTTCACCGTCGAGCACGACGAGCCCACCTCGGTGATGATGAACATGGTGTGGTGCCTGTTCAACGTGGCGATGCTGGGCGCGGCCGTCGGCGTCGCGCGCGAGACCCGGCAGGTGCGCGTCTCGCACCACATCCCGCTGAAGGTCCCCGCGACCCTGGTGCTTGCCGACGGCAAGACCATCGCCTGCCACACCGAGAACTACTCGACCGGCGGACTCGGCATCGTGCTGCCCAAGCACATGAAGCTGCAGCGCGGCGATGCGATCGGCGTGAGCCTGTCGCGTGGCGCGATGGACTACTACTTCCCGGCGGTGGTGGCACGTTCGGCCGGCACGCACCTGGGGCTGAAATTCGACGACTGGTCGCACGAGAAGGAGACCCAGCTCATCCAGTGCACGTTCGGTCGTGCCGACGCCTGGGTCCATTGGGAGAAGGAGCTGGTGCCCGATGCGCCGCTGCACAGCTTCGTCGAAGTGATCGAGATGGGCTACCAGGGCGTGCTGCGCCTGTTCGACGCAGGCCTGGACGCCGTGGAAGCCGTCGTGCTCCGTCGGCCACGCCAGAACGGATAGCGGGATACCTCATGGGATTCTGGAACCTCTACTTCGTCGTGAAGATCTTCCTGGCCTCGATCGGCTCGCTTAAGCCGAGCTGGTGGCTCAACCTGCTGTTCGCGCTGGGCCTGCTGGTTCCGCTGCGGCAGCGATGGCAGCGCACGCTGCGCCAGGTGCTGGCGGTCCTGGCCGGCCTCGCGCTGCTGTACCACGAGTCCAGCCTGCCGCCGTTCGGCTACCTGATGAGGCAGCTGCCCGGCCTGGCCGCGTTCTCGCCGACCTATCTGCTGGAACTGGCGCGCCGGGTCTTCACCCCGGCCATGATCTACCTGCCCATCCTGGCGGTGGCGATCTACGTCGTGGTAAATCGCTGGGTACGGGTCACCACGTTCGTGCTGCTGGCCCTGATCGTCCTGCCGCTGTGGGAGGGTATCGGCAGCCTGGTCGCGCAGTCGGCCGCACCCGCCGGTTATGCCGCCAACCCGCACGCGGACGCGAACCTGGCCAATGCGGGCGCCGACGGGCAGACAGGTAGCTACGACGAGCAGCTCGCCGCCTTCCACCACGCCGAAAAGAGTCGTCGCGTCGCGTTCACTCCGCCCGGCGCGGACCCGGCCGCGCAGTTCGACGTCATCGTGATCCACATCTGCTCGCTGTCCTGGGACGACATCGACGTCTCCAACCTGGACAACGCGCCGCTGCTCAGCCGCTTCGACTACGTCTTCAAGAACTTCAGCAGTGCGGCCAGCTACAGCGGACCGGCGGCGATACGCCTGCTGCGCGCCTCGTGCGGGCAGGAGCCGCACCAGGACCTGTACGGCGCGACCTCCGCCGACTGCCATGTCTTCGCGGACCTCGCCGCCGCGGGATACGACGTGCAGTTCCTGATGAACCATGACGGCCGCTTCGACGATTTCCGCGGGGTGATCGAGCGCGAGATCGGCGTCCCGGACGTCCAGCCCCAGTCGAACCAGGGCTTGCCCACCGCGATGCGCGAGTTCGATGGCTCCCCCCTGGTCGGCGACTACGACGTGCTGGCCCGGTGGTACCAGGGCCGGGTGGCGAAGGGCGGCAGGCCGGTGGCGCTCTACTACAACACGGTGTCGCTGCATGACGGCAACCGGCTGCCGAACAGCAACCTCAGCAGCGTGCAGTCCTATCCGATCCGCCTGAAGAAGCTGATGGACGACATCGACCGCCTGATCGACGTGATCGGCCAGTCGGGCCGCAAGGCGGTCCTGGTGTTCGTGCCCGAGCATGGGGCTGCGCTGCGCGGCGATGCGGGGCAGATTTCGGGCCTGCGCGAAATTCCCACGCCGCGCATCATCCGGGTACCCGTGGGCGTCAAGCTGATCGGGCTGGCCGCCGACAAGGCACCGCAGGGCAAGGGCGTGGTGATCGACAAGCCCACCAGCTACCTCGCCCTGGCCCAGCTGATGTCCAACCTGATGTCCCACAGTCCCTTCGCCGCGGACGCGCCGGCCCTGCAGCAGTACGCCAACGACCTGCCGCAGACGCGCCTCGTCGGCGAGAACGAAAACACCGTCACCCTGGGCACGGCGGACGGCTACGTGATCCACACGCCCGAAGGTGTGTGGATGGAGGGCAAGTGATGGCGAAGCCGACCGACGAGCAGGTCAACCTCCTGCCCAACGACATCGATGCCTACGCGCATTCGGTCGAGGGCATCGATCCCGCTCGCTATTTCGACAGCCAGGCGCAGGACGTCTGGCTCGCAGCGCTGCGGCGCTGGCCATTGCTGGCGTCGGTGCTGCACCCGGAGGCGGATCATCCGGACGGCCACGGATAGTTCGCGGGTCCCTGGTCCGCGACGGGCAGGGCATCAGGCGGCCGTCTCCAGTTCGATGCGGTCGCGGCGACCGGGGCACCACGCGCCGGCATGCCCACCCGGCCACGACGGCAGCGGCGCATGGCACACTTCCACTTTTCCCGGGACCACCGGGCGCCCCGGCGAGCCTGCCGGACCCATACCGACGCGCGCTGCCCGGGCACACCACGGGGCAGGCCGCCACCAGGAGATGATCCGTCGTGTCGCACTTTGCCGGACCCTTGCTCACGCGCCCCACGGCGGAAGCCCTGCGCGCCGCGCGGACGGCCGGCACGGCCGAATGGACCGGTTCGCTCGACCTGGGTCGCTCGACCGGCAGCGCGACGCTGCAGGCGGACGCGTGGCTATGGAAGGGCCTGTCCTATCCGTATCCGGGCAAGCTGAAGGACCGCACGATCTACTACTGGGACGGTGAGGAATTCATCGCCGTCTCCCGCTTCTCGGGCTCGCTGATCAAGCTGGTGCCGACGGAGTGGGGCGCGCCCACGTTCGAGATCGACGGCATCAAGATGCTGCCCACCTCGAAGGAGTCGCCCCTCGACGATGCACGCCGCAAGGTGGCCCTGGTGGAGCCGCGCGGCAAGGTGGTGCTGGATACCTGCGGTGGCCTGGGTTATTTCGCGGCCTGCTGCCTCGAGGGCGGCGTGGCGCGCATCCAGTCCTTCGAGAAGAATCCCGACGTGCTGTGGTTGCGCACGCTCAATCCCTGGTCCCCGGATCCGGATTCGTCGGCCAGCGGCGGCCGCCTGCAGCTCACCCACGCCGACGTGTCGCAGGCGATCACGCAGATCGCCGATGCCTCGGTGGATGCGCTGCTGCACGACCCGCCGCGCTTCGGCATCGCCGGCGAGCTGTACTCCCAGGTGTTCTACGACCAGCTGGCGCGCGTGCTCCGCCGTGGCGGGCGCCTGTTCCACTACACCGGCAGCCCGAACAAGCTCACCAGCGACCGCGACGTCCCGCGCGAGGTGGCGAAGCGGCTGGAGAAGGCGGGCTTCAAGGCGCAGCTGGCGCTGGATGGCGTGCTGGCGACGCGTCGCTGAGGCAGCTGCCGGCGATCGCGTCGCCGGCGGACGCCATGCCCCCCTAGCTCGAACCGGCACCTGTGGTGTCTAGTAGCGGGATCACCCACCCATTTGCCGGAGCCGCTCATGTCCCGTGTCCCTACTGCTGGTTCGCCGACCACCAGGCGTCGTAGGTCTTCGCGTCTGGCCCTGGCCGTGGCGATGGTGCTCGCGGGCGGCATGGCGGGCGCACAGGAGAACCGGGCAGGCGACGTACCGCCGCCGCAGGACACCCCCTACGTCGGTACGGTGTCCCTCCACGTCGATGCCAACGACACCGTGCAGGGCATCTTCCGCGTGCGCGAAACCATCCCGGTGAAGGCGGGCGCGCTGACCCTGCTGTTCCCGCAGTGGATACCCGGCGACCACTCACCGACCGGCCCCATCGCCATGCTCGCGGGCCTCAAGCTCAGCGCGAACGGCAAGCCGCTGATGTGGAAGCGCGACAAGTACGACGTGTACGCGTTCCACCTCGATGTCCCCGCAGGCGTCTCCAGCGTGGATGCGGAGTTCCAGTACCTCTCGGGACGCAGCGACGACGGTGGCTTCGAGATCACCCAGCGCATGACCGACGTCGAGTGGAGCTCGATGCTGCTGTATCCGGCCGGCCACTATTCGCGCCAGATCACCTTCGCGCCCAGCATGACCGTGCCGCACGACTGGCAGATTGCCACGGCGCTGGAAACCGCCTCGCGCTCGGGCGACACCATCACCTTCAAGCCGGTGACGCTCAACAACCTGGTCGATTCGCCGGTGTACGCCGGCCAGTACTTCAAGCGCGTCGACCTCACCTCGTTCGACAATGTCCCGGTCTACCTGGACGTGTTCGCCGATGCGCCGAAGTACCTGGAGATGACGCCGGAGCAGGTGGCCGTGCACCGCAACCTGGTGACGCAGTCGCTCAAGCTGTTCGGCTCGCACCATTACGACCACTACGACTTCCTGTTCTCGCTGTCGGACGAGATGGCCGGCCACGGCACCGAGCATCACCAGTCCAGCGAAGACGGCCTCGACGCCGACTATTTCACCGCATGGAAGGAGGCCGCGCCCGGGCGCGACCTGCTGGCCCATGAGTACACGCACTCGTGGAACGGCAAGTTCCGCCGCGGCGCGGACCTGTGGACGCCCAACTTCAACGTGCCGATGGGCGATTCGCTGTTGTGGGTGTACGAGGGCCAGACGCAGTACTGGGGCTTCGTGCTGACCGCGCGCGCCGGCATGTGGTCGCCGCAGGAGTTCCGCGATGCGCTGGCCATGGTGGCCGCCAACTACGAGCGCAACCGCGTCGGCTTCGAGTGGCGCACGCTGGAGGACACCACCAACGACGCCACCATCGCGCGGCGTTCGGGCCTGCCGTTCCGCAGCTGGCAGATGAGCGAGGAGTACTACAGCGCCGGCCAGATGATGTGGCTGGAAGTCGACGGCAAGCTGCGCGAGCTCACCCACGACAAGAAGTCGCTGGACGATTTCGCCAAGGCGTTCTTCGGCGTCGACAACGGCAGCTACGTGACCCGGACCTACACCTTCGACGAGGTGGTGTCGACGCTGGATGGCGTGGCCAAGTACGACTGGGCGGACTTCCTGCGCAACCGCGTCGACGTGCTCAGCCCGCCGCTGCAGAACGGCCTGGAGGCCACCGGCTGGAAGCTGGTCTACACCGACCAGGAAAGCGGCTACGAGAAGCAGTACAACAGCCGCTCGCAACCGTCGCGCCATCTGTACAACTTCGCCTGGTCGATCGGCCTGACCATGAACGAGAAAGGTCAGGTCAACGACGTGCGCTGGAACGGACCGGCCTTCAAGGCCGGCGTCAGCACCGGCGCCACCCTGGTGGCGGTGAACGGCGAGAACTACTCCACCGATGTGCTCAAGGCCGCGATCACGGCGGCCAAAGGCAGCAAGACACCGATCCAGCTCCTGCTGAAGTACCAGGGCGGCTATCGCAACGTCGCGGTGGACTACCACGACGGCCTGCAATACCCGCACCTGGTGCGTGTCAGCGGCAAGCCCGACTACCTGAGCGAGATCATCGCCCCGCGCAAGTGAGGGGTGGAGAAGCCGACGTGCACATAAGGAAGGCGAGCATCGATGATGCGGCGACCAGCTTCGCCATCCGTCGCGCCGCCATCCTTGCACGATGCCAAGGCCACTATCCCCCGGACGATCTGGCGATCTGGACGTCCGGGGACATGTCGCCGGCCTTCGCCGCGCGCGTGGCGGACAAGTTCCATGTCGCCGAGGTGGGCGGTCTGGTCGTGGGCACGGGCATGATCGACCTCGCCAGTGGCAGGATCGACGCCGTGTTCGTACTCCCGGCGTACATGGGGCGGGGCGTGGGCCGCGCCCTGATGGACCACCTGGAGCAGCTGGCGAGGCAGGCGGGGCTGGGCTGCATCGAGCTGGAGTCCACGCTGAATGCCGCGGCGTTCTACCGGGCGCTGGGCTTCGAGGGGGAGGGCAGGGCCACCTATGCCTCCTCCCTCGGCGTCAGCCTGGCCTGCGTGCCGATGGTGAAGTGGTTGTGCCGGCCCCAGGGGGAATAAAGAGGCGGCGGTGGCCTGGTCGATAGGCATAGGCGGCGAACTTTCCCGCCCGCTTCGAGTCGATGGGAACGCACGCCAGGCAGCTCGCGGAGCTGCGGCTCATCGGGGAGACGGCCTTGAAACGGAATCGATGGAAGGTGGGTGGTGCGGTCTTGGCGCTGGTGCTGGGCGGTGGCGCATCGGCAGCGTTCGCGGCCGACATCGCGGTGCCGCAGCACATCCCGGACAGCTACGCGCAAGCGGGTACGCTGGTGAGCATCGCGCCCGGGCGCAAGTTGAACCTTCGCTGCGAGGGCCACGGCGCCCGCACCGTGCTGCTTGAAGCCGGCTCGCATGCCGACACCACCACGTGGTTCAAGCTGCAACCCTTGCTGGCGGCATCCACCCGGGTGTGCTCCTACGATCGCGCCGGCTATGGCTTCAGTGACGAAGGTCCGATGCCACGCAATCTCGATGCGGACGTGGCGGACCTGCACGCGCTGGTCCAGCACGCTGGCCTCGAAACACCGCTGGTGCTGGTGGGACATTCGCGGGGCAGCAACATCGTCCGGCGCTATGCGGAACGCTATCCCGCCGACGTCGCCGGCATGGTGCTGATCGATCCCCCCGCGCAGGACATCGCCGCCACCGCCCCGGATTGGGCCAGGCAGGAAGCGCAGATGGGCGAACAGCGTTCCGCCTTCATTCGCCAGTGCGAAGCCGGTGCCGAGAAGCACCAGCTGGCGTCGCCGCCACCAGCGCTGCAGCGCTGCGTGGCGGGTGCGAACCCCGCAGCGAGCGCCAAGGTGAACGCGGCGATCGCCGCCTACAAGTACAAGCCGTCGTTCTGGCGCACGCTGGACTCCGAGTTGAAGGACAACGCGACGGTGTACGGCCAGCCCGTGCCGGCCAGCGAAAGCCACGGCGACACGCCCGTGATCGTGCTGTCGGCCGCCGACACCAATGCCGATGCCCCGGTGGAGATGCGCAAGACGCTCGATGCCGCCAGGGACAAGACGCAGTCGCAGATCATCGCGACGACGAGCCGCGGCAAGCGCATCGTGGTCGATCACGCATCACACGATATCCAGCTCGACCAGCCGGAAGCCGTGGCGGGCGCAGTCACCACGATGTTGCAGCAGCTCCACTGACCTGGCCCACGGTGCGTAGTGGGACGATGCTTCGCGGATCGACGCTTCCGACGGCGCGTTTGAGCCAACAAGAGCCGGAACAGGGCGAAGCGCGTGTTGACGCACTCGCCGTGTTCCGGCTCCGTCCACCGCAGGCCGGGTATCAGTGACCCTTGCCCTTGCTCTTGGTCTTGGTGAGCCCCTTGCCGTTCGCCTTGTCCTGGGCCACGTCGCTCACGGCGGGGCCCACCTTCTCGTCGGCCGCCTTGGCGGACTTCGCTTCGGCCGATACGGCGTCACCGTGCGCGTCATGGTTCATGGGCATGCTCGATGGCGTGTCGGCGACGTGGCCACCACCGCCACCGTGGCCATGGCCTTGCGGGGCGGCCATGGCGGGCATGGCGACGATCGAGGCAAGCAGTGCGAAAGCGATGAGTGTGCGCATGACGAAACTCCAGGAAGAAGGGCGGCCGCTGCACCGGTGGCGAAGACGGCGTCGGTAACATGGCACAAGCCGCCGCCCGTTCGATGAATGAATCGGGCACCGTGTGCGAAAAATCACAGGTCGTTCAGTCCGTCTTTCCCTTGCGTCAGTCCAGTGAAAGATACGGTGCCCGCGAGCGGCCATCCGAAGTGACGTGACGCCCGGTATTCGCATGACCTCGGCGCCATGACGGACAGGCTGAACGAGTGCGTAGAGGGCGCCTGCGTGGCTCGGTCCAGGCACCTCGCCGTCGGCCGATCGCGATAAGTGCCACAATGGCGCGACCTGCAGGCTTTGCAACTCGTCCGCAACGAGGGAGGTAGCCATGCTGGAGTACGCGAATCCAAACGTCGCCGCGTCGAACCACCAGGCGCGCGGACGGCGATGGCTCACCTGGCTGCTGGTGGTACTGGCGGCTGCGCTTCCGGCGCTTGGTGGAGCCCAGTCGCCACCATCACCGTTCCAGGTCTTCGACGTGCCCGCCGGGAGCGGACCGCATGACGTCGCCCCTTCACTGGATGGCGCCGTGTGGTACACCGCCCAGGCACGTGGCGCGGTCGGGCGACTGGATCCGCGCAGCGGCAAGGTCGACACGGTTCCGCTGGGCCCGGGCTCGGCGCCGCACGGCGTCATCGTGGGCGCCGACCACGCGGCGTGGATCACCGACGGTGGCCTGAACGCGATCGTGCGCGTCGATGCGAAGACGCTGGCCGTGACGCGCTTCCCGCTGCCGAAGGATCGGCCGGACGCCAATCTCAACACCGCCGTATTCGACAAGCAGGGCCACCTGTGGTTTACCGGCCAGAACGGCATCTATGGCGAGCTCGATCCATCCAGCGGCCAGATGCGCGTCTTCGATGCGCCACGCGGGCGCGGCCCCTACGGCATCTGCGTGACGCCGGACGGCGGCCTGTACTACGCGTCGCTCGCCGGCAGCTATCTCGGTCACATCGATCCCAAGACGGGTTCGGCCCAGGTGATCGAGCCGCCGACGCCCAACCAGGGCGCACGCCGCGTGTGGTCCGATTCGAAGGGACGCGTCTGGGTCAGCGAATGGACGGCCGGGAAGCTCGGCATGTTCGACCCCGCGAAACATCAATGGAAGGAATGGACGCTGCCGGGCAATGGTCCCCATGCGTACGCGATCTACGTCGACGACCACGACATCGTGTGGCTCAGCGAATGGACGGCCAATGCGCTGGTGCGCTTCGATCCCCGGACCGAACATTTCGACGTGATGGCCTTTCCGCAGCCGAACTCGAACATCCGCCAGATGATGGGACGGAAGGGAGAGGTCTGGCTGTCCGCTTCGGGCATCGACCGCGTGCTGTTGCACAAGACGCAGGGCGGCGATGCCGGCGGCAAGTGACGTGGACACCGCCGGCACGATGCGTGGTGGGTACACGTACCACCGCTGACGATGCGTCGTTGCTCGCTGTTGTCCCAGCATCTCGAGGGATCTTTGCCCCCACGCCGTTGCGCTGCGTACTGATGGTCCCGTGAGGGCTGCGCCGACAGGCGTGCCTGCCTGCTCTTGTTACGGTTTCGCGACCATTCGCGCATGCCGACCCAAGGCGTCGCGAGCGGTCCCGACCGCAAGGTCAGGTAGCGCGGGCCGCGTGAGTAGCAGCTCACACGACCCGCTGACCATCACCAACTAATCAGGAGTTGATCATGGCTAGCCGCGATCATAAGGGACGCGTTCGCCCGTCCATTCCATCCGACGGCCCACCCACGTCCACGTGCGACGTTCCGCAGCCCGTAGTCGCCGCGCCTTGCGGTCGTCCGCGTTACCCCAGGTCGATGATCGTCGCCAGCGCCGTGACCGCGCCGCTGGTCTCGTCCCGGTACGTGAAAACAAGGCTGAAGTGAGCCATCCACAAGCTTGGCGACCGCGCCTGCGTCGCATGGGCTTGTGCGCCGGTGCGACGCACCTCAGCGATCACCCACATCGGAATCCGGCATGCGCCGACATGGAAGCCTGTAGGGCTTGATCCGTGATTGGGCCGTGCCCTACAGGAAAGGGAAGCCTTATGTGTCAGATCAAACTCGATCCCCTGATGGACTTCGACCCCTCGGAGTTGCTACGCAGCCCCGGCGAGGTACTGCTGAACGACCACCTTTGGCCCCGCACCATGACGCTCTCGTGGCTGGCCCGCCGTACCGGCATCTCGCTCTCCACCCTGCGGCACATCGCGAGGGCAGAGCGGCGCATCACCGCCGAGTTCGCGCTACGCCTGGCCACCGTGACGGATCCCACACCGGCCTACTGGCTGCTGCTGCAGGCGCGCTATGACTTGGCGACGGTCGGTGCACGCGGGGATGGACGTCGACATCCGGCGTAGCACGTCCCTTGCGTTTCACATCGAGCTTCGCAAAGGTCAAGAGCGACAGGGCGTCTGTTCCGGGAGCCCTTGCAGGGCCAGGGCATACATCCCGCTACGCAGGCGAGCGCCAGGCTATTGTCCCTCCCAGCCACGAGGCGCTTGTGTCCATGCGGGCGCATCGTGCAGGCTACGAACGACCGTTTCGGCTCAAAGCGGGCCCCCTTCCGAGGATGGATGCGTGGCATGTGAAGTGGGGGTCGTTCGATGAGAGGAGCGCGCGATGTCCGAACCAACAGCTGAAGGCCTCAGGCGCTATCCCGGGACGGCGGGATACAACGTGGATCTAGCCAGCCCGATTCCCTGCGTTTGCACCCCCGCTTGCGAGGTTCGCTGCGCCGGCGAGTGCGGTTGCGAGGCCTGCTCGGTCCAGTTCAGGACGTTCTGTGAGGTGTCGGGTCGCCCGGGCGGACTGGTGCCAACCTCGAAGGCGGAAGAAGAAGCGCTCGATGCATACAGGCGCGTCGACGGAACCGAGCCTCCAGCGATCATTCGCCGCGGCAGGTTTGACGGGCGATAGAGGCGAAAGGGCGGTGTGCCGTGGTGGGGGCGGGTAGGCGCGTAGCCTCTCGAAGGGAGTGCTTAGGTCTGCTTTCGACCCGAAGCGGACATAAACGAATCCAGTCATGTTCGGTGATAATCGGGACGGACGCTCAATGAAAGTATTGGCAGTTCATATATTGGTTGCACAGTTCGCCGTGGTGATAGTTAGCGCAAATGCGCTTGCTCAAACACCGTCGATCGCTCAGGCGAGCTCAATGGCGTCAATACCGCCAGATGTCATGTCCGCGCTAACCGGTCTATGCAAGGGATGCGTCTTCGCGGACTTTGGTGGACCATGGAATCCGGGTGACGTTGTCATCACTGGGTTGCCGGGGCGCAGGCTTCTGAAGGCCGAGCAGAGTGGCTCCAGATGGATTATTCAATATGAACATGGCGGGCGTGGTAAGCATGTTCACACTGCAGTATTTGAAACCCAATCCACTGTGCATTTCGTTGGTGGTCGTTCCTGCGCCACGGCAGACGGAGCGTCTTGCTCGCCAGAGGACGCCAGCTCAGAAGAGTGGTAGCACTCTTTAGCATGAGATGTCCGTATATGGACTCCTCCCCATTGCAAGCCTCCCGTGCTCTGGCGTCCGTGTCGACTGCACACGTATATCCGTACATGGACTCCCGCCTGTTGTGCAAGAGCAGCTTGCTTGTGAACGGTCATGACTGCGTCCGTACATTCGGCTTCAACTAGGGTGCTCAGGGGGGCACGAGCCAACATGGAAATCTGCGCGCTTGCTCCTCATCCAGAAAAGGGGTCAGGTTGCTTTTCAAGGAAAAGCACTCTGACCCCATTTTCTCGACTCCTCCTCGCTGTGACTGGTTGTGTCGCAACTCCAGTCTGGCACTCTTAGATGCCGAGGCCGGGGAGGAGTCCATCCCATTGCTTTCGACCCAAAACGGACACCCGAGCCACACGGAGGTAGGGCGATGCGAATTGCAGTGTTGGTAGTGGCAGCAACGATGCTTCTTGCTGCCTGCTCGGAACGTCCACTTCGAGGTTCCGTCGATCCATCACCTGATGGAAAGACCTATCTGGCGGTTGTTGACGACAACGGGGGAGGCTGCGGCCCGATGAAGGTGGACGGTCAAGTCTGGGGTCACGGGATTGGAGAGGTCGCCCCCATTGAGCCCGGAAAGCACACGATCGAATGTGGTGGGTCGATCACATTCGAAATCCCGAACGGCGTAGTTTTTAGATTCGACTATTGGGGGCCATGACCCCTGCCAAGGTCAGCTTTCGACCCAAGGCAGAAGTCACGTCCATACCTGCTTCTTGTTAGTTCTGGACCAAATAATGAAGAAGATTGAAGTCGAGATTTATACGGATCAGGGGAACAACGCCGTCCTGCGACTCCCTGCAAGGAAGTACCCCGGGATGTTGATTCAAGGGGACTCGCTAAGAAACCTTACCGAGACAGCCGAACTTATCGCGACGCTTTCGAAAGGGCACGGTGGCGAGTTGGCTGAAGAAGCTATCTCACTAGCTGAATCTCTTCGCGATTTGTGTCGGTGGTACGAGCATGCCGTTGCGATGGAAGGGGATGCTCGCTAGCGCTTACGTTGTGGCGAGGAAGACTTGGTGTTCGACATCTAGGAGGGGCGGAGGCGCTAAGGTCCGCTTTCGACTGCGACTTCAGCTGGTCGTCGCCGGATTACGTGTCGATCGTGAGGTCGGCTTCGCTCACGAAAAGAAACGTCCGTGCGCCTCATCAGGCACGCATATGGTGCTGGCCGGTTCTAGACCAGGTCGCTGCCACTCAATACGTCTGTCGTCACCGTCCGCCTGCCGCGGGAGATCAAAATATGCCTTGGCAGTCGGGAGTTTATCGCCCTGGCGCAGGCCCCGAAGTCGTTGATGGTCTCCGATACAGTGATCCGCGTTCCATTGCTGCCCCAGAGGATGATCTTTCCACCGTCATCGCCCGGGACATACCTTGCTCGAACAATATCGGCGAACGCGATCTTCCTGGGAAAAAATGCGCCGGATCGTATGGATGTCGCATCAAGAATCACGCGAAAGCGATAGAGATAAATGCAGAACAGGGTGGCGGCGAGGAAGTACGCCGCGACGCCCACCATTCCAGCGAGCTGGTTCGTGAGATTCGACTGCGCAGCCATCAGGAGGCCCAGCGCGTAGAGACCGATGAGGTAGAAGAGGGACGTGCCCCTGGGCCACCGGTAAGTAGAGTATTCGTCCTTCATCACGCCTGTACTTCGTCGCCGTGGTCATGAATTCGAGGCGTCATCTTTCACGCCGTCAATGCCGAACCCAATGGACGGGCGCGCAGCATGGGCCGCTGCGGGCCTGCGCTCCAAGGATGTCTTCTGCTTTGAAAGTATTCGCTCGCCATTGCCGTTTTGGAAATAACAAAATGGCAGGGGAATGCGCCGAGAGTGCATAAGGCGCTCTCGGCGGCAGATTGGGTAGTGGGGCGATCGTCAGTTCGACCAGTCTATTTCGCCGTCGTATCCGCAGCTGACGCGTGTCCCATCGGCGAGTTCGATCACGTCGGTCACGAAGTTTGCCTGCTGGGACTCGTGAGTCATCACCAGAGAGGTCGGGTTCCAGACGCGCAGGCGGTTGTCCTCGCCACAGGTGGCCAGTGATCCATCCCGCAGAAAGCGCACCCGGCGCACCGCCGCGTCATGTGCCGCGAAGGACGCGACCGCGGAAGTCCCACCCTGCCCGACGGACCACAGTGTGACCCTGCCGCTGGAGTCGCCGGTGGCGATGCATTGCCAGCAGTCGGCTGCGTCTATGGTCCTCAGAGGATGTGCCACGTGAAGTGTGGCGATGCATTGGCCGTCGCTCTGCCGCCACAGGCGCATGGTCTGGTCCTCCGAGACGCTGGCGAGGACATCGTTCTGCAGCCCCGTGACTCCCCACACCCAGCCGCCGTGGCCGTGAAGCGTCTGTCGTCGTTCTCCACTGTCGGACCAGACGTGGATGAGATGGTCCGCGCCACCGGTGGCAAGGAGGTTACCCGTGAGTCGAGCCACGCAGAGGGCCGCCGCATCATGCGCTGGCACGGACCGAATGCAGCGTCCGGACGCCGTGTCCCACCAGCGCAGTGTGCGATCGCGTGAAACTGACGCTATCGCACCCGGGGCTACTTCTATCAGCCCGAGTACGGACTGCTCGTGCCCAACCAGGACAGCGGCGGGAGTTCCGCCTGGCTGCCAGATGTGAATGCTGCCGTCCCGCCCGCCGCTCGCCAGACGGCCGTCGTCCAGCGCGGCGAGAGTCCAGATGTAGCCCTGGTGGCCGCAGGGTGGCGTAGCGTGATCGGCACCTATGGCGCGGCAAAACAGCAAGTCGCTGCGCAATACATACTTGGTTCCGCGTGTGACCGTTGCTCCGGCGTGCCAGATGCCGTGGTCGAACAGGATAAGGCTGCCCGCCGTGGGGCGGACGCGGGCAACGACGTCCTGTTCGCGTTCTCCGTGCGACGGACCTCCGGCATAGAACAGGGTGTCGCCGCCGTCGAACTCGTCGCCGTCGGTGAGGTACACCATGAAGGTGAGCATGGACCGGCAATCGGGCCCACGATGGTGCACCCCATCCTGGTGGATGCGAAATTGCTGTCCTTCCCTGTACCTGCATAGCCGTATCCGATCATTGATGCCTCGCAGCCGCCACTCTGTGCGGAGTTCCGCAGGCAACAGGGTCTCCAGGGCCCCATCGAGCTGACAGGCCAGCCGCCGAAGCAGTCGATCGGCCATGGCGGGGTCGTCCAGCACTTGCCGATCGTTGTTCCGGTACGAGGGTGGATAGTCCAGTTCGGCGCTGGCGAACCCGCGCGCTTCGGCCTGGGCAATCAGGGCACTGCAATCGGCTGGCGACAGAAAGTCGCGTATCAGCGTGCAGGCGCCCAGCCCGCGGGGCAGCGGGTGCCCGATGGTGGGGATGGGCTCGGCGTGGTGTGGCTTCGGAGCGTCCATATCCGGTGATGGGCGAATCCCTTCCATGCCATCCCCCTTGTTTGGTTGAATGACCAATATATGGGTCACCGTACTCCTGGCCGACCTCGCCATCAAGCAATATTTGGGTGTATAACCAAATAACGAGAAGGAGAGCTCCATGGCCCGCAGGCCCAATACCGAACTCCGCAGGCAGCAGATCGTGGATGGCCTGCTCATGACCATCGCCACGCAGGGGTATACGGGCGCCACCATCCAGGCTATCGCCGCGGCGTCCGGCCTGGCGCCCGGGCTGGTCCACTATCACTTCCGTGACAAGCGGGAAATCCTGGTGACCCTGGTGGGCCAGTTGACTGGCTATGCATCCCGGCGATTCGAATCTCGCGCCGTCAACGCTGTGGATGCCCGCGCGCGGCTGCGTGCCTATATCGATGCGCGCCTCGCATATGGCAGCGACGCCAACCCGGATGCGGTCGCCGCCTGGGTGATGATCGGTGCCGAGGCGGTGCGCGACCCGGATGTGCGGGAGGTCTACCAGCGAGCGGTGCGAGACGAGTTTGCACTTGTGCGCAAGTTGCTTAGGGCGTGCCTGTTGGACAGCGGCAAGCGCGTACGAAAGCTCGATGCCCTCGCCGCGTCCCTGCTGGCTTTCGTAGAAGGCGTTTTCGTGCTGGCGAGTAATGCCCGGGCGATCGTTCCTTCCGGATTCGCCGCGGACATGGCAGCAGAGTGGGTAGAGCGCTATGTGGCTGCAGAGGCGGCCGTGGCGGCCCGTGGTTCGGCGAGCAAAGGCGCTCCCGCGCAGAAGTCCAAAGGAGCAAAGTGATGAGCGCCATTCCCCTGACGCCGGTGTCTAGTCCCGACCCAGTGATTGCGGCCGATTTCCGCCACTGGACTGAGACCTGGGCAGGGGTTGGAGTCGAGCCCGCGCCACGCGAGGCATTTGATCGCCTGCTGGCACGTTATGACGAGCGGCACAGGGCCTACCACAAGCGGGAACATCTTGAAGCATGTTTCTCCCTGCTGGCTGGCGTGCATGACCTGTGCGAGCGCCCTCACGAAGTGGCGCTCGCACTGTGGTTCCACGACGTGGTCTACCAGCCTCGTCGCTCCGACAACGAAGCGCTCAGCGCCGGATGGCTGGTCGATGTAGCGCGTGCCGCAGGCGTATCGGAACCAGCAGCGGGGCGCATGCATTCGCTGGTCATGGCAACGCGGCACGATGCGCGAACGCTGCAGGGAGATGCAGCAGTACTGGTGGACATCGACCTGGCCATTCTTGGCTCGCCCGTCGCACGGTTCGACCAGTACGAGGCGCAGATTCGCCGGGAATACCGCTGGGTTCCAGGGCCCATTTACCGGGCGGGCCGGGCTCGAGTTCTGCGAACTTTCCTGGAGCGCCCTGTCATTTACGCCACGGCGCCGTTCCGCGATCGATTCGAGGCGGACGCGAGGGCGAACATCGAGCGTTCGCTTGCGGCGTTGGAAAGTCGCTGAAGCCTGTCTTCGGGCACTGCGCCGGGTGATGGCGTTCTAGTGTGGCAATTCCACCGATGTGCCGTGGCCGCTCGAGAGCCCCTGACGGCGCAACTGGCTCTCGTGGTGCTGCCACCAGACCAGAAGGACAACCAGAATGACGATGCCAAGGATGGCGAAGAGGCGGGTCGGCTTCAAAACGTGGCGTCCTTGGCGTAGGTCCGGCGCATGGTAGCGCGCCTCCGGTTCGACGGTCGTCAAGGCAGGTTGTCCGTGGCACAGGTTCGCTCCACGGGGAGTGAACCTGTGCCGTTTCAGCAGAGGCGAGGTCCGCTCAGGGCTTGGGAACGCTGGCCGGCGGCGGCTCGTTGGAAGCGTGGTCGACGACGTAGACCCAGTGACCACCCACCTGGCGCGCCAGTTCGGTGTAGCGCCCGGTTTCGGACTTCGGCGTGCCGCCGGCCTTGGGCGTGTAGGTGATCGAATACGTGCCCCAACCGAACGAGTCGGCACCTACCGTCTTGCCACCCAGTGGCTTGAGTTCGACATTCGTCACCTTGTTGTCGGCGAAGAACTTGGCGTAACTGTCGCGGATGGCCTGGTTGCCCTCGGCCATCGATCCGCCGGGCGGCCACATGATGGCGTCGGTTGCGTAGCAGGCGGCCGTCGCATCCGCGTTGCTGGCGAGGAACGCCTTGCGCCAGCAGGCATTGGCCTGGTCCGTGCCGGAGTCGGCTGCGTAACCGGGAAGCGCAAAGACACACAGCAGCATGGCTGCGGCGATATGCAGTGGTCGTTGCATGATCGAATCCTCCGCGTTGGGTATGCCCTGGGGTGTCGCGGGTTTCAGTCACGCGACTTCCACCATAGGCGACCTCACCCCGGCCCTTGTCCATAACGCGTTCGATCTATACCGCGACGGCGTGCCGTTCCGGTTTGCGCAGCAGCCAAGGGATGTCCACTCCCGAGTCGGGACGGGCGATGACGGACGGCGCCAGGCGGCCGGTACGGCTTTCCGGGAGCCGTGCCAACGGAGTCCCGGCGTATCGCATATGCTAGCCGCGACGCAGACCAGTTCCCCGAGAGGTGATGGTCGTGAAGCGAAGGGCGAAGAGACGGATTTTCAGAGGCTCACTCACCTTGGCCGTCGTGGGCCTCGTGACCGGCCTGGCCATGCTTAGCGGGGGGATGCGGGCCAGGCAGGCCTCGCCGATCACCGCCCAGGCTGCCGTGGAGGAGGCCGTCCGGTCGTGCGAGGAAAGGGTTCGCCCTGAACTGCGCGAGCCCGTCGCCCGTTGGCAGCTGACCGGTGAAGCCGCCGAGCCACAGGGCATCATGCTGACGTTTGCTGCCGACGTAGGCGGACGGTCCGTGACTTACCGGTGCGACGTCACGCCGTCGGGTGCAACCATCGCCGCCCTGGGCGGCCCCTGAGCGCATGCAAGTGCATCACGCGACGGCATCCGCCCGCGTTCTCCTCGGGCAAGCTCCGGTCAGATGCCAGGTCAGGGGGCTTATGCGCGCAACGTTCCTGGTCGCCTTGTTGCTGGCAAGCCGCTGGGCGTTCGCCGCGCCGTGCGACTCGGTGAAGCTCGGCTTCTCCGAACCCCAGAAGACCCAGTGGGCGACGTCCATCGCGGAGCAGCTCCGCGTACCCCAGGTGAAGGTGCTCCAGTCGTTCAGCGCCAGCGACTGGAGGATTGTCTATGTCGAGACCCCGAGCGCCGATCCGGCTTTCCTGTTCTTCCACGGGACACCGGAAACGGCACGCTATGTCACTTCGTGGAGCGGCGCGGCCCGGGCCGATGAAGAGGCACGCATCCGATCCTGGGCGACCACGAACGCACCAGGGATTCCGTCCAACCTGGCGGCCTGCTTTGCCTGGTATGTGACGGCCGGTCGGCGTCTGTAAGGCTGGAGCGCGCGGGATTTGCGGAGTAGCTTGCACGGCCTACCTGTACTGGTGGCCGAACACCCGCGTACCCCACACCGAAGGATTCGAGGCACCGTGAGCGCCGATCTTGTCGCGACGAGCAAATTCCTGAGCTTCGTGCTGCGGCACAAGCCCGAAGCAATCGGCCTGGTGCTGGACGCGAACGGTTGGGCCAGCCTGGATGAACTGCTGCGCCTGGCGAACAGGCATGGCCATGCCATGACCATCGAAGACGTCGTCTCAGTGGTTGCCAGCAGCGACAAGCAACGGTTTGCGCTGGACCCCGCAGGCGAAAGGATCCGTGCCAACCAGGGGCATTCCGCCGGGGTAGACCTGGGCCTGGCGGCACTGTCGCCTCCTGAGCTTCTCTACCATGGCACGGCGGAACGGTTCCTTCCGTCGATTCGCCAGTCCGGACTGCTGAAGCAGGCGCGGCATCACGTCCACCTGTCGCAGGATGCGCGTACCGCCCTGCAGGTTGGGGAACGGCATGGCCAGCCCGTGGTACTCACCGTGCGTGCGGCGAGCCTGTCGGCCAGCGGCCATCCGTTCTACCGATCGGAAAACGGGGTCTGGTTGACCGGGCATGTCCCGCCCGCCTTCATCGAGTTTCCCGCTTGATGCCGGCTTGAAGCGGCAACCGGGCGAGCCTGGATCTTGTCGAAGCCCGCCTGGTTTGCGCCTGAAGGTCGCTCGATTACGGCGCGCCACCGCTACCCGCTGGAACGCGGGTGCCCGTCGTGTCACTCGCCTCCGCCAGCGGTCGCACGTACTGCACGAGCGACACCAGCGTCTTGCCGGGTTCTTCCACCATGACTTCGTGCGCGGAATCCTCGAACCACACCAGGCGCTTCGATGGCGCCTGAAGCTGCTTGAACCAGTCTGCGGCCACGCTCGATGAAACGTTGTGGTCGTGCCTTCCGAGAAAGAGGAAGACCGGGCAGCCGATCTGGCGGACGTTGCTGAAGTCCACCGTGAGCGCGGTGCTGAGCAGCTTCTTCATGGAGTACTGGCTGGCGACATCCACGTTCTGCAGATCCCCGTCGGTGTATTGGGGAGACAGCGCCATGGCCGCACCCTCCGCATCACCGCCGGTGCGCCCATAGACCATGCCGCCATACTGGTCGAGCCACTTTCGCTGGATCATCACGTGGGACAACAGCTCCGGTGCGGTGCCGCTGGCGTACGGTGCGATGGACTCCAGTTCCTTGACCGCCTGCGCGTTCCCGGCCTTGCGCGCTTCCTGCATGGCAAACGCCCAGCCCTGCCGCTCGCTCTCGGGCATGTTGGTCATCTGGCCAATGCCGATATAGGCATGGAGCCAATCCGGATGTCTCCGCGCAAGTTCGAGGCCGAGGTACGAGCCCCAGGAGTGGCCGAGCACGAAGATCTTCCTCTGCCCGAATTCCTTTCGCAGCCACGCGACCATTTCTTCCGTGTCGGCCATCATGCGCTCGGGCGTGATCGTCGACGCGACCGCGGCAGGATCGTTCGCGGCATACGTGCTGCCAGCGCCACGCTGGTCCCACTGCACCACCGTGAAGTACTCCTCCCAACCCCGCTGGAAGTACCAGCTGGTGGGCATGGACACCCAGCCGGGGCCGCCGTGCAGCATGAGAAGCACGGGATTCCGCCGGTCGTTGCCGCGAATGCTGACCCATTGCTCGATACCGCCGATACGCAGCTTCTCGTGCCGGTCGACGCCGTCGGGAGTGACGATGCGCTGGAGGTCGGCAATGATCTTCACCGCTTCCGCGCGGTTGTGCGGCGCCGGCTCCTCGGCGCGCAGGGCGGGCAGGGCGGAGCAAAAGCCGAGCAGGGCGGCGAACGACAGCAATCCCAGACGCATGGAAAGAGGCTCCTTTGTGATGCGCGCATCCATGAGCCTGGAGGGCAAGGAGCGTGCCAAGGGGGACGATGGGGCCAGTCTCGCTCGCTGCGCCATTCGCGCTACGCGCCGGCTTGCCAGGGAGATGTCCGTGGACAGTCCGCGGACGTCCGTCAGGTGTGTCGCGCAGTTCAACATGAGGAGCGTATTCGACGTCTCCACGCTGCTGAACGAGTTCGCCCGATGCTGTGAGTTCGCTGGATTACGCCTCTGCCGCCATGCGGAGCCATGGCGCGGGCCTGGAGAGAGTGGCTTCCTTGAGAGCACGGCCGCGCATCCGCTTGCCGCTGCCTGCGATGCCCACGGCAAGTGCAGCGGGCAGATATTCGCGGATCCCGGCGAGAACCTTCGTTGCGGGCGTCCTAATATGGAGGCGAGCGTGGGTATGACGAATGGGGCCCCCGGAGTCGCGTGTCGAGGACAGGGCTATGCGCATTGCAAGCGTGGGACATGCGGTCTTTGCGGCGACGATGATCGCCCTCGGCCTTCTTGGCCTGCTCCACGGCGATTTCGCCGCGATCTGGCGAGGCTTGCCCAAGGATGTGCCCGCCCGCGACACGCTGGCTTATCTCAGTAGCTTGATTTCCCTCCTCGCCGGCATCGGCCTGCTGGGGCAACGCACGGCGCCCCTGGCCGCTCGCGTGCTGCTTGGATGGCTGGTGCTTTGGGTGTTGTTGCTGAGAGTGCCGGGCATTTTTCGCGCGCCGGCGTCGCAAGACGCCTGGTCCGGTTGCGGTGAAACGATGGTGATCGTTGCGGCTGCCTGGATCCTGTATGCGTGGCTTGCCACCGGCTGGGACAGGCAGCGGCTCGCTTTTGCCACGGGCGATACGGGATTGCGCACCGCCAGGGTGCTCTACGGCCTGGCCCTGATCCCCTTCGGTGTGGCCCACTTCCGCTATGCAAACGAGACTGCCGCCCTGGTGCCTGGCTGGCTGCCGGCACACCTGGCCTGGGCGTATGTCACCGGGGGCGCCTACATCGCAGCGGGTCTGGCCGTACTTGCCGGTGTGTGGGCACGCCTGGCCGCCGTGCTCTCTGCATGGCAGATGGGCCTGTTCACGCTACTGGTCTGGGGGCCTGTCGCGATGGCCGGCCCCAATGCCTTCCAATGGAGCGAGACCGTCATCTCCTGGGCGCTGACGGCTGGCGCCTGGGTGGTGGCGGACTCCTACCGCGGCATGCCCTGGCTGGCCGGGGGAGGCGCCAGGAAGGGAATCCACCCGGACGGGTAGCCGGGGAGACCTGCCTTCGATCGGGCGCTGATGCGATGCCCGGGATGAAGGCGAAGTTCAACGAGATGACCCTGCACGACCCAGGGATGCTGCAGCCACGTCGCCGTCATGCGAAACCCTTCGATCACCCCTCCGACGCGGAGACGTCGCATGGGACAGGCGAGGCATGGCTTTCCCACGCCGCGAATCTGGCGGATGCCGGGCTGCCACCCGCCTGACGCCGGGGCTGCGTATGCATCTTCGTCGCAGGACGTGGCGTAGAACTGCCGGCCTGGACGCGTGCGGGGATGCCGGCGATGGCCCGGCCGTCATGGGGTGTCGGGTTCCTCGCGCGCATGCCCGGTGGCAGCGTGCTCTCGGGCGCTGGACTCACCGTGCCCTGGGCCACGCCGTGTGCAGGTACGACCACGTCTTCGTCGGAGCCTTCCCCCATGAATCTCCCGCTCCTTGATCCCACCAACTGCGCGCTGGTCTTCGTCGACCAGCAGGCCGGCCTGGCCTTTGGCGTCGGTTCGGACGATCGGCAGGTGCTGCTCAACAACTCGGTTGCGCTGGCGAAGACGGCAAAGGTCTTTGCACTGCCCATCGTGGCGTCCACATCAGCCACCAAGGTCTACAGCGGGCCGATGCTGCCGGTGCTGCAGCGGGCCATTCCCGAGGTGGCCGCGATCGATCGACGCAACATGAATGCCTGGGAAGACGATACGGTCCGCGAGGCAATCATTCGCACGGGCCGCAAGAAGCTGTTGATCTCCGGCATGTTGACGGAGGCGTGCGTGAGCTTCCTCGCCCTCTCCGCCGCCAGCGATGGCCATGAGGTGTACGTGGTCGGTGACGCCTGCGGTGGACTCACCCCGCAGAGCCACGAGCTCGCCCTGGTCCGCATGCAGATGGCCGGTGTGCACATGACCAGCTGGATCCAGGTGCTGCTCGAACTGCAGCGCGACTGGACGCGCCATGACACCTACGACGGCGCGCGGGCCATCGTGGAGGAGTTCGCCGGCGGTTATGGTATCGGGCTCGCCTATGCGCGTGACATGATCAAGCCTTGAAGCCCGGTGGATGATCGATGGCCGCACAGCAGACGCTCGGAACATGGCGTGGCATAACGCTCGACATCGCCGCCTGGGATGGCTCGATGGCGGAAGTGGATCTCTCCTTCGCCTGCATGTTCGCGCATGAGCTGGAAGGTGGGCTGCGAGGCGGCTTGCTTCACCTCGATCGGGCGCTGTCCGGCGCGCTGGTGCGGCTGCGCAACGAAGGCGCCTTTCGGGGAGATCCCGGGGAAACGCTGCTGATCAGCCTGCCGCCCGCGACCGTCGCGGCACGCGCCGTCATGCTGGTCGGCATGGGTGAGCCTGAGGCATGGACCCCGGCGGTGACCGCCCGGGCGGTCGCCGCCGCCATCGCTGCTGCCACGCAGCTCGGCGTCGGCAGTGCCGCCTTTGCGCCGAGCATGCTGGACTCGGGCCTGGCACCCCAGGCAACGGCCGGGGTGGCGTCGGCGATGATGAAGGCTGCCGTCGGCGCCATCGATGCCCAGCGACGTATCGTGGACTTTGGCCTGGCTCCGCCCATGTCCCTGCGCCGCTGGGTGTTCGATGTGGGTGCGGCCGGCTTTGCCGCGGCGGCGGAGCAATTCCGGGCCGCGCTGGCTGAGCTCAAGGCCACTTGATCCGCGGTGCCGCCACGCCCACATCGAGTGACAACCCAGTGGGCGGCGTTGTCGAGCAGACCAGCTCGATGGAGCAAGTTGATGCTTGCAGTCCGGTAGTCATCGGTGGAACCGGCCAGTATCCACGATCGACATACAACAGACGGCTAAACGGGTAAACGGCGGCGGGCCTGCTTTCGAGCCACGGCGAATATCCTCAAGTGACTGCATCCATGCGGCCTCTCGAGATGGCTGCCGCTACTCACCCGAATTCCGGCTCGTGCGGCCAGAGTTCGCTCCACGGCTTGCGCGTTGGTCCGCACACGAAGATGTCGGGATGATCCCGGCTTTCCTCATTGGCGATGCCCAGGGCGTTGGTGGTATGGCCGGCCACGCGGCAATCGGTGAAAAGTTCATCGGCACGATCACGCGAATTTCCCAGCACGATGAGCGTGGTGGGAGCGACCTGGGGATAGCCTCGCAGCCAGCCGGAGTTGATGGTGGTGATCGGCATGGGCAGGTGGTAGCGCGGGCCGAGCAGGGCGAGCGAACCGTATTCGCCATAGTTGCCCACGGCGATGCCCAGGTGGGCTTGCTGGTCCGCGGGCAAGCTGTCGCGAATGGCCGCCACCTGCGCGACGAGTTCGTCCCAGCCGATCTCCTCGCGCAGGTCGCCATTGTTGCGCAGGGCAAAGTCCCGCAGCGGGCCGCTGGCTGCGAGGGGCACGATGCGCAGCGTCGCATAGAAGCCGATGGCGACGACGCCGGCAAACATCAGTGCGACGATTCCGTTGCGCCACATGGGACGTCGCGTGCGCAGCCATTGCTCGCCGACCACGGAGCCCATGGCCAGCAGCATGGGGTAGGCGCCACAGGTGTAGTAGAAGCGCCCCCGGGCCATCAGGAACAGCACCAGCGGTACCACGTACATCCAGGCGAGCATGCGATATCGATGGCTTTTGAAACAGGCGAACAGGCCCGCCAGCCACACCGGCGCGGCGAACAGGTTGGCATTCAGGAGGAACTGATTGAGCAGGAAGCCGTCCGCGCGCCCCAGGTGCACGTCGCGCGCATGGATGCCTTGCAGGAAGTGGTAGGAGACGAAGTCGTGCCGGATGAGCCAGGCGAGATTGGGAGCAAAGATCAGCAGCGCGATGACGCCGCCTGCCCAGAACCACCTGCTCGCCACGTATCGCCGTGCGTCGGTGAGCAATACGCCCGCCACGATGCCCGCCAGCTCGAACGCGATCGAATACTTGGTCAGCAGGGCAAGGCCGGCGAGCACGCCGATCGCCACCCACCAGCGCGGCTCGTCGTCGCGCAGCAGGCGAATCACGCACCAGGCGATCAGCACCCACCACAACAGGTCGAACGAGGAGTACTGGAATTCCGTGGCCTCGAACATCGGCAGGGGCGACAAGGCCACGGCCGTCGCCGCAAAAGTCTGTGCCAGACGGCCGCCGCCCAGGTCGCGGGCCATCAACCCGCTGGCGAGAATCACCAGGACCTGGGCGAGTACCGAAAACAGCCGCAGGCCCACCAGTGACAGGCCGAACATCTTGAGGCCGAGGTATTCGAGTGCGGCGGTGAGCGGCGGGTAGGGCACGAAGCCCCAGTCCAGATGCTGCGCATCGCTGAGGAACTGCCATTCGTCCCGGTGAAAGCCGTACTGCCCGTTGGTGAGCAGGTGGGCGACGCCGAACAGCACGGCAATGGCGACCACCGGCATGGCGCTTTCCCGATGGCGTGGCATCGCGCGCGAAACTGAAACGTCAGCTGCGGTCATGCAGGTGCCCCTGGATCAGGTCGACGGTCCGCCCGAAGGCTCTCGCGCGGACCGGGAAGGTCCTTCTCGTCGATCCCGAAGATACCCAATATCCTGCTCGAGCCCCAGCGGATATCCAGGCCGGGCCGTGAGGCCGGCGTTGGGCGGGTCCGCTTCATGCCCATGCCCGGCCAAGAAAAAAGCCCGGCGATCACTCGCCGGGCCTTCTCTTTAATGGTGGAGGTGGCGGGAGTCGAACCCGCGTCCGAAGGCGTTTGACGCCCGGTACTACATGCTTAGCTCGCCGTTAGATCTCGTCCCGCGACAGCACAGCGTGCAAAGCGCATCGAAGGACCAGCCTGCTTGATTTGACCCTTGCCGACAGGCGGCGGCTTCGGGCGATCTCGTGATAATGACCCTACATCCACGAGCACGAGCACAAGTGGGTTCGGGGCTAGGCCTTAAGCGGCCAGAGCGTAGTTGTCGTCGTTGGCAACTATGAGTTTTGCCGCTGGATTAACGAGGAAAGCTGCCCCCTCGGCATGCACCAAGCCATCTCACTACCCCCGTCGAAGCCATGACACCCCCGGGGAAACGATTGCTGGTCGCCCAGTATATGTAGGCGTGAGGGCTTCCTTCAAGGAGGCATGGCAAGGCTATCGTGTGCGCCGACCACCACCGGAAGGGAAGGGCCATGCTGCGAATTCGTCAGGCTGGGCTGTCCGATGCAGGTGTGTTGACCCAGTTGCGCTGTGCGTTCCTGGAGCAGGAGCTTCACCAGGAGTTGCCCGGAGGTTTTGCCGACCAGCTGCATGGCTGGATCGAGGAGGCGATACCCGACGGGCGCCTGCTGTTCTGGTTGGCCGAGCTGGACGGGAGGGTGGCCGGGTGCGTGGCCGTGCACCCCTACACGCACCTGCCTTCCGGCTATTTCCGGCGCGGCGTGGGCTGGTACGTGCTCAACATGTACGTGAAGCCGGGCCATCGGGGGCAGGGCGTCGCCAATGCGCTGCTGGCCGCCGTGGGTGCGGCGGCGCGGGAGCATGAGGTGGATTCCATTAACCTGCATTCCACCGCCGCGGCCCACAAGATGTACGAGCGCTTCGGTTTCGGCACCTCGGTCGATGCCATGAACATGACCCTGCACGAGGACGTCGTGGGGCTCTCCGAGGGAGAGCCCGGGCTGCGCTGGGGCAAATCAGGCTGAGCGGTTGTGCGCGCGCATGGTGCGCTGCTTCTCGCGCTGCCAGTCGCGTTCCTTTTCCGTCTCGCGCTTGTCGTGGGCCTGCTTGCCCTTGGCCAGGCCCAGCTCGACCTTCACCTTGTTGCCCTTCCAGTACATGGCGGTGGGGATGAGGGTGTAGCCCTTGCGCTCCACCGCGCCGATCAGCGTGTCGATCTCCGCGCGGTGCAGCAGTAGCTTGCGCGTGCGTCGGTCGTTGGCGATCACGTGCGTGGAGGCGCTGATCAGCGGCGGGATGGAGGTGCCCACCAGCTGGATCTCGTTGGCGATCACCATGGCGTAGCTGTCGCCGAAATTGATGCGGCCGGCGCGCAGCGACTTCACCTCCCAGCCCTGAAGCTCGATGCCGGCCTCGAAGCGCTGGTCGATGTGGTACTCGTGGCGGGCGCGCTTGTTGAGCGCGATGGTGCCGCCTTGCTTGTCTTTGTCCTTAGCCTTGGCCATGTCCGTTAAACTTCGGGCTGTTTGCCCTGACTCTTGATCCGGCCATACGGGCCTGGATCTGATGAATTCGATAAGAGGCTGATGTGATCGAGATCCGCCGTAGCGCCCTGGTGCGATATTCGCCGGCCCAGATGTTCGACCTGGTCAATGAGGTCGAAGCATACCCAAAGCGCTTCCCCTGGTGTGTCGGCGCCGAGATCCTCGAGCGCGGTGATGATGTGCTGGTCGCGCGGCTGGATCTCAAGTACGCCGGCTTCCGCCAGAGCTTCACCACCCGCAATACCACCGTGAAAGCGCAACGCCTGCACATGAGCCTGGTGGACGGTCCGTTCCGCAGCCTGGACGGCGTGTGGCAGTTCATCGCGCTGGGCGATGCCGGCTGCAAGATCTCGTTCGCGCTGGATTTCGACTATGCCGGCAAGCTGGGTGGCACGGCCTTGAAGCTGGGTTTCCAGGGACTGGCCGGGCGCATGGTCGACGATTTCTGCCGCGAGGCGGAGCGCGCCTATGGCTGAGCAGTTCCACGTCGAAGTCGCCTATGCCGGGGCTGCGCGCCAGGTGGTGCGTCGCGTCGCCTTGCCGGCGGGCAGCACGGTGATGCAGGCGATCGAGGCGTCGGGACTGGCCCGGGACATCCCGGGACTGGTCATCGACCCGGCGCATCTGGGCATCTTCTCCCGCAAGGCAACGCCGGACCAGCTGGTGGGCGAGGGCGACCGGGTGGAGATCTACCGGCCGCTTACACTCGATCCGAAGGAAGCACGCCGGCGCCGCGCCCACGAGGGCTGACGCCGGCAGCCAGGCCTCAGTGGCCCTGGTCGCCGCCGTCCTTGCCTTCGGGCGGGGGCGTGCCGCCGGTGCTCTTGTCACCCTTGGTCTCGTCCACCGGGTAGTTGGCGTGGTACTTCTTGGTGTCGTCGACCAGCTTCTGGGCGTCCTCGGCGAAGAAATCGCCGTCGGTGCGCACCAGCGAGTCGTTGTTGAAGGTGAGCGTGAGGGTACGGATCTTGATGTCACCGCCACGATGCTGCTGGGTGGAGACGTAATTCCACTGGTTCTGGTTGAACGGCGAGTTCACCGACGGCGAACCCATCAGTACCAGCACCTGGCGCTTGGTCATGCCCGGCTGCAGCTGATCCACGTTCTTCTTGTCGAGCAGGTTGCCCTGCTGCACGTCGGGGGTGTAGATGAGACGGCAGCTGGCCAGCGAGACGGCCAGCATGGCGAAACCCAGCGTGCGAATCAGCTTATGCATGCGTGTTGCGTCCGGATCGTAAAGGTGTCGGATGATACACTAACGGCCCCGTGGCGCCGTGGTGCGTGGAGCTTGCTATGGAACAGGAAACCAAAGAACTGCGCAAAGCCGGGCTGAAGGTCACCCACCCCCGCATGCGCATCCTGCAGATCTTCGAGGACGAGGAGGCTCACCACCTCACCGCCGAAGACGTCTACAAGAAGCTGCTTGCCCACCAGGAAGACATCGGCCTGGCGACGGTCTACCGGGTACTGACCCAGTTCGAGGCCGCCGGCATCGTCGTCAAGCACAACTTCGAGGGTGGCCAGGCCGTCTACGAACTCGACCGCGGCAAGCATCATGACCACATGATCGATGTGGACAGCGGAAAGGTCATCGAGTTCGTGAGCGAGGAGATCGAGCGCCTCCAGCACGAAATCGCGGCCCGCCACGGCTACGTCATCGAGGACCACAGCCTGGTGCTGTACGTGCGCCCGAAGCACAAGGCCAAGTAAGCCCCCTTGCGAGGGCAGGCCCAAGCAAAGCCGGTGGCGGCGACGCCATCGGCTTTTTTGTGGCCGACGGCCGGCGTCCCACGAGCCCTGGGATGGCGTCACTTGTATGCATGGAGTGACGGGCTGGAAAGCGCCCATAAAAAAAGCCGCGGGAGGACTCCTGTCCGCCCTGCGGCTTGATCCGTTACCGGATGGCCCCTGGAGATGGCGAATTGCTCGCTCAACCCGGTCGTGCCACCGATTCCGGCGGAACGGCATCCTGCCGTTCTTCTTGCCCACCGTCCCCACGGTTGGCAAGGCTCACCATCTTGCGATGGTGGCTCCCCCACATCGATGGATCCAGACTAACGAAGCCTTCACACCCGCGGTATTGGAAAATTTCCTATGTAACGTTCTTAAGTGCGAGCCACGTCACCGGTTTGCGTGTTGCTTCGCAACAAAATGCGCAGGTGTACGCCCTGGGACTCCGGTCGCACGCGGAACAGCCCGCCCAGCGCCGTCACCCGGTCGCGCATGCCCTGCATGCCGCGCCCGCCGCGTGGCATCCGGGCCGGCAGGCCAATGCCGTTGTCACGGATGTCCAGCAGGGCCAGCGCCGCGCCCTGGCGCTCGCCGATGCGCAGGCGCAGCTGGAAAACATCGGCATGGGCGTGTTTCACCGCGTTGGTGGCGCTCTCCTGGACCAGGCGATAGATCACCGTGCGGGTGTCGTCGTCCAGCAGGCGAGGGTCGCCGCGCAGCTCGGTGCGATAGGCCACGCCGGCGGCCGTGAGCAGGTCGCGGATCGGGCCTTCGTCCAGGGCGCGCAGCAGGCCGAATTCGTCCAGCACCGCCGGGCGCAGGTCGTCCAGCAGCCGGTGCAGGGCGCGGCGCATATGGCCCAGGATCGCGTTGATCGATATGCCGATGTCGTCCATGCCGGCCTGGGTCAGGCGGGACTGGGCCAGCTTGATGTGCGTCTGGATCGCGGTGAGATTCTGGCCCAGCTCGTCGTGCAGCTCGGCGGCCATGTGCCGGCGCTGGTTTTCCTCGGCCTGCAGGTTGCCGCGGGCGGCGTCCCTCAGCTGGCGGGCGAGGTGGTCCAGGCGGCGGTTCACGGCGGCCAGGTAGACGTTCTGTTCGGCGACGCGCTCGCTGCTGCGGCGCAGGGCGTCGGTGGCCGAACCGAGCATCAGGGCGCCGGTGCCGGCCACGGCCAGGAACAGCTCGCCGGCCGCGCTGGGGTTGCCGTGGGCGGAGACATGATCCATCAGGGTCATGCCGAGGCTGGAGATCAGCATGGACAGGCTGGCGCCGCGCCAGCCATGGCGGAAGGCGAAGAACAGCACCGGCGCCAGCGACAATACGCGGGCGAACTGGGGCTGCGGCGCGGCGTGGGAGGAGAGCACCATCAGGATGGCCAGCGAGGGCACCAGTACCAGCAGGCCGTCCATCAGCAAGCGGGCCCAGGCCCGCTTCGCCAGCCGGGCGCGCAGCAGCATCACCAGCAGGGGCACCACCAGCAGCACGCCGACGTAATTGCCGAGCAGGTCCTGGCCCAGCGCCTGGATCATCAGGTCGGAGGTGGGGCTGGCGTGCACCAGGGCCAGCAGGACGGCGTCGGTGGCGGTGGTCGCGGCCACCGTGAAGGCGGCCGACAGCAGCAGGCGGGCGACGTCCTCCGGGTCGCGCAGGCTGGGGTGCAGCTTGGCGCGGCGCATCAGCCAGAGGCAGATCGCCACCACGGTGGGCTCGGGGATCTCGCCAAGGAAGAAGCCGGTCCAGCCCAGCGGCAGGCCATGGGCCACGGCGAGCAGGCCGGTCGCCGCGAACTCGGCGCCCAGCAGCCAGGGCCACATGCGCACGGGCGCCAGCAGCAAGGCGCCGAAGCGCAGGCCGTAGGGCAACATCCAATAGGGCTGCTCGGTGGGCCACAGCAGCAACCAGAGCAGGAAATAGCCGACCGCAAGCAGAAAACCGGTAGCGGGAAGCACGGAAGATTTCGATGGCATGCGGTCGATGTTACCTGTCGGCGTCGGGGGGTATAGGCGGCCATCCCTTCGGCTGCTATACATGCAGCCCATGTACAGCATTGTCCTGGTCGATGACCATGCCATCGTACGCGAGGGGTTCAAGAGGCTGATCGAACTGGAGCCGGATCTGGAGGTCGTTGCGGAATGCCGCAGCGCCGACGATGCGGTGGAAGCGGTTGGCCAGCGTCGACCCGACCTCGTGGCGCTCGATCTCTCGCTGCCGGACGGCAGCGGGCTGCCGTTGATCGAGCACCTGCGCAGCGTGGCGGCGGACACGCGCATCGTGGTGCTGAGCATGCACGACGGCGAACCCTATGTTTCCGAAGCACTGCGCCGCGGCGCCAGCGGCTACGTGACCAAGGGCGTGGCGCCGGAAGAGCTGGTGGCCGGCCTGCGCGCGGTGATGCAGGGCGAGTGCTTCCTCAGTTCGGACCTGCGCAAGCGCCGCGCCGAACGGCCGAGCGAATCGCGCGATCCCATCCAGCGCCTCACCGCACGCGAACGCGAGGTGTTCCTGCTGCTGGCGGCCGGTCGCGCACCCAAGCAGGTGGCCGGCGAACTGGGCATCGGGCAGAAGACCGTCTACATCCACCGCGCCAGCCTGATGGGCAAGCTGGGCGCCGGCTCGGAACTGGACCTGTACCGCATGGCCGCCGAGCGCGGCCTGCTCCCGCGCAGGAACTGACCGCCCCAGGCGACCCCGCGGTGCTGTGGTAGCAGCGCACCCAGTGCGCGATCGCAGCGTGTCGTCGCGCCTCAGTCCCGGCTCTTCGCCTGCACGCCAGGCCACACCTTCACTGTGGGAGCGCACCCTGTGCGCGACAGGGCTGGGCACGGCACGGCTGTAGTGCCCTCCAGGGACACCTTTTCCACGCTCCGTTGGGGTCGCGCACAGGGTGCGCTCCTACAACAGCACAGAGGGCACCCGGCAGCGGTCTCTCTACCAGAGACCTCAGGCCTGCGCCCGGTCCAGCATCTGCTTCGCGTGCGCCCGCGTTTCGCGGGTGATCTCCACGCCGCCCAGCATGCGCGCCAGTTCGTCGCGGCGACCGTTCGCGTCCAGCTTCTCGATCCGGGTGCGCGTGGATTCGCCGTCGCTGGCCTTGCTCACGCGCAGGTGCGCGTGGCCCTGTGCGGCCACCTGGGGCAGGTGGGTCACGCACAGCACCTGACGCTGGCCGCCGAGCGCGCGCAGCTTCTGGCCCACCACCTCGGCCACCGCGCCGCCGATGCCGGTATCCACTTCGTCGAATACCATCGTGCCGGTGGTGTCCTTGCCCAGCGTGGCCACCTCGATGGCGAGGCTGATGCGGGCGAGTTCGCCGCCCGAGGCCACCTTGCGCAACGGACGCGGCGGCTGGCCCGGGTTGGCGCTGACCAGCAGTTCGCAGCGCTCCCGGCCCTGCAGGTCGGGATCGCTCTCGCCGGTCGCTTCCAGTTCGATCACGAGGCGGCCGCCGCTCATGCCCAGCTCGGCCATCAGCGCGCTCACCTCGTCGCCCAGCCGCGATGCGGCCTCCTGGCGCGAGCGGCTCAGCGTCGCGGCGTGCTCGTCGTAGCGCTGCTGCAGCTGCTGGCGCTGGCGGGACAACTTGTCGACGGCGTCGCCGGCGCCTTCCAGCTCGCCCAGCTCGTCGCGCAGGGTGGCCGCCTTGTCGTGCAGTTCGGCGGTGGGCACGCGGTGGCGGCGTGACAGTTCATGCAGCCGCGTCAGGTGGGTGTCGACCTCGGAAAAACGCTCCGGATCCAGGTCCACGTCCAGCGCATAGCGGCCCAGGCCGTCGGAGGCTTCGGTGAGCTGGATGGAGGCGTTGTCCAGCAGTTCCAGCAAGGGGGCGAGCCGGTCGTCCAGCGTGGCCAGCTTGCTCATTTCCAGCTGGGCGCGACCCAGCGCGCGGCGCAGCGCGAACTCGCTGTCGCCGTCGATCAGCTCGACGATGCCGCCGGCGCCTTCGGCGAGGCGCCCGGCGTTGGCCAGCCGCTTGTGGCTGGCTTCCAGCTCGACCAGCCCGTCGGGCGGCAGGGCCCATTTCTCCAGCTCGTCCAGCTCGTGGCGCAACAGTTCGATGCGCTGCTCGCGATCGTCGCCGCCGCTGAGCTTGCGGATGCGCTGGCCCAGCTCGCGCCATTGCGTGGCCAGTTCGCGCACCTGGGCCACCAGGCCCTCGTTGCCCGCATAGGCGTCCAGCAGCTCGAGCTGGTGGGCGCGCGACAGCAGCGCCTGGTGCTCATGCTGGCCATGGATCTCGACCAGCAGCGTGGCGAGTTCACCCAGCTGGCTGGCGTTCGCGGGCCGGCCGTTGATCCAGGCGCGCGAACTGCCTTCGGCGCGGATCACGCGGCGCAGCTGGCAGCTGTCCTCCTCGTCCAGCTCCTCGCGGCGCAGCCATGCGCGCGCCTCGGGCAGGTCCGACAGGTCGAATTCGGCGGTGAGCTCGGCACGGTCGCTGCCGGCGCGCACCATGCCGCTGTCGGCGCGGGCGCCGGCCAGCAGCATCAGGGCGTCCACCAGCAGGGACTTGCCCGCGCCGGTTTCACCGCTGACCACGGTAAGTCCCGGGCCGAAGGCGATCTCGGCTTCTTCGACGACGGCGAAATGACGAACGTAGAGCGAGGTGAGCATGGGCGAGGGCGTGGTGAAGTCGGAGGATTGTAAGGGGCAGGGGGCGGGGAACGGCTAGGGGGGAGCTGCCTTTCGCACGTCGGACGGTCGCCTTGTGACCTGGACCGGCATGGCCGCCTCACCCCCGTACCCACCCCCTTTCTTGCAAACTTTTCCGCCAGACCTTATTTCTTTGGTGTCTCACGGATTGCTACAGCATGCCCGCCGCCGATCTCGATGCCCGCGCACGACGCCTCTTGCGCACATTGATTGCCCAATACCTTGCCGACGGCGAGCCCGTGGGGTCGCGCACGTTGTCGCGCTCCTCCGGCCTGGACGTCAGCCCGGCCACCATCCGCAACATCATGGCCGACCTGGAAGAGGCCGGCCTGGTGGCCTCGCCGCATACCTCGGCCGGCCGCGTGCCCACGCCGCGCGGCCTGCGCCTGTTCGTGGACAGCCTGATCGAGCTGCAGCCGCTGCCGCTGGACGAGATGGCCCGGCTGCGCCGCGAGCTGCCGCCCGGACCCACCACCACCCGCGACCTGCTGGGCAATGTCTCGACCCTGCTGTCGGCCATGACCCGCTTCGCCGGCGTGGTCACGGTGCCGCGGCAGGTTGATTTCCCGCTGCGCCACATCGACTTCGTGGCGCTGCCCGACGCCCGCGTGCTGGTGATCCTGGTGTTCTCCGACAACCAGGTGCAGAACCGCATCGTCCAGCTGGCCAAGCCGCTGGACGGCCGCGAGCTGGAGCAGGCCGCCAACTACCTCAACAGCCACTTCGCCGGCCTGCGCCTGGACGACATCCGCTCGCACCTGCTGCGCGAACTGCGCGAGGCCAGCAGCGAGCTGCGCCAGCTGCTGTCGAGCGCGGTGGAGCTGGCGGCAGCCTCGTTCGCGCCCCAGGGCGAGAGCGACGACGTGCTGGTCAGCGGCCAGACCAACCTCATGGGGTATTCGGAACTGGCCAACCTGGAGCGCCTGCGCGAGCTGTTCGAGGCGTTCCAGAAGAAAAACGAGCTGCTGCAGCTGATGGAGGTCTGTGCCAAGGCCCCCGGCGTGCGGCTGTTCATCGGCGAGGAATCGGGCTTTGCCGCCCTCGACGGCTGCAGCGTGGTCACCGCCAGCTATGGCGCCCAGGGGCGCGTGCTGGGGGCGGTCGGGGTCATCGGGCCGACCCGCATGGCCTACGAACGGGTGATCCCGGTGGTCCAGGCCACGGCCGGATTGCTCAGCGACGCCTTGAATCGCGTCGCTACGACCTTATAACCCGCACGGGAGGCGGGGTTTTACCCGCAGTTATTTGACGGCTGGTGCCAGGGGCGCCGGCCACGGATGAGGCTTGGAGTCATTCATGCAGAGCAACGATCCAACGGCGTCGAACGAGGCGCAGGGCAGCGGCGGGCAGGGCGACGCCGTCCACACCGAACTGGAAGCGCTGAAGGCGCGCATCGCGGAGCTGGAAGCGAGCAACGTGGAGCTGCGCGACACCGTGCTGCGCGAGAAGGCCGAGATCGAGAACCAGCGCCGTCGCCTGCATCGCGACGTGGAGCAGGCGCGCCGTTTCGCCAACGAGAAGCTGCTGAACGAGCTGCTGCCGGTCTATGACGGCCTCGAGCGAGGCCTGCAGGTGGAGGGCGGCGACGTCACCAGCGTGCGCGAAGGCATCGCCCTCACGCTGAAGTCGCTGCTGAAGATCGCCGAGAACAACGGCCTGGTCCAGGTCGATCCCGTCGGCCAGCCGCTGGATCCGGAACGCCATCACGCGGTGAGCATGGTGGACGCTCCCGGCGCGGCGCCGAACACGGTGGTCAGCGTGCTGCAGAAGGGTTATGTGCTGAACGATCGGCTGTTGCGCCCGGCGCTGGTGGCGGTCGCGAAGGAATGACGCCCCTGCCGGCGGTCCGGACGCCTGAACAGCGTCCCCTGCCGGCATCGGTGGCAAAGGCATCGGAGCGCTTGCCGGCATTGAGTTGAGAAGCCGCGAGCCCCATCTGGAAACCAGTCGCGGCCGAGGGGTCGCTTGAAAAATTTCGGGAGTAGACAACATGGGTAAAATCATCGGTATCGACCTGGGCACGACCAACTCGTGCGTTGCCGTGATGGACGGCACCACCGCCAAGGTCATCGAGAATTCGGAAGGCGATCGCACCACGCCGTCGATCGTCGCCTTCACCAAGGACAATGAAGTCCTCGTGGGCGCGCCGGCCAAGCGCCAGAGCGTGACCAACCCCAAGAACACCTTCTACGCGGTGAAGCGCCTGATCGGCCGCAAGTTCACCGACGCGGAAGTGCAGAAAGACCTGCACATCGTGCCCTACGGCATCGTGGCCCATGAAAACGGCGACGCCTGGGTGCAGGAGGCCAACGGCAAGAAGATGGCTCCGCAGGAGATCTCGGCCAAGGTCCTCATGAAGATGAAGAAGACCGCCGAGGACTATCTCGGTGAGCCGGTCACGGAAGCCGTGATCACGGTGCCGGCCTACTTCAACGACAGCCAGCGCCAGGCCACCAAGGACGCCGGCCGCATCGCGGGCCTGGACGTCAAGCGCATCATCAACGAGCCGACCGCGGCCGCGCTGGCCTACGGCCTGGACAAGAAGGGCGGCGACCGCAAGATCGCCGTGTACGACCTCGGCGGCGGCACCTTCGACGTGTCGATCATCGAGATCGCCGAAGTCGACGGCGAGAAGCAGTTCGAAGTGCTGGCCACCAACGGCGACACCTTCCTCGGTGGCGAAGACTTCGACATGCGCGTCATCGACTACCTCGTCGAGGAATTCAAGAAAGACCAGGGCATGGACCTGCGCAAGGATCCGCTCGCACTGCAGCGCCTGAAGGATGCTGCCGAGCGCGCGAAGATCGAGCTGTCGTCCAGCCACCAGACCGAAGTGAACCTGCCGTACATCACGGCCGATGCCTCCGGTCCGAAGCACCTCAACATCAAGCTGACCCGCGCCAAGCTGGAAGCGCTGGTGGAAGACCTGGTCAAGCGCACCATCGAGCCGTGCCGCACCGCCCTGAATGACGCCGGCCTGCGCGTGTCCGACATCAACGAGGTGATCCTCGTCGGTGGCCAGACCCGCATGCCCAAGGTGCAGGAGTCGGTGAAGGACTTCTTCGGCAAGGAGCCGCGCAAGGACGTCAACCCGGACGAGGCCGTCGCTGTCGGCGCCGCGATCCAGGGCGGCGTGCTGGGCGGTACCGTGAAGGACGTGCTGCTGCTCGACGTCACCCCGCTGTCGCTCGGCATCGAGACGATGGGCGGCGTGATGACCAAGCTGATCGAGAAGAACACCACGGTGCCGACCAAGGCCTCGCAGGTGTTCTCCACCGCCGACGACAACCAGAGCGCCGTGACCGTGCACGTGCTGCAGGGTGAGCGCGAGCGCGCCAGCGCCAACAAGTCGCTGGGCAAGTTCGACCTGCAGGGCATCGAGCCGGCGCCGCGTGGCATGCCGCAGATCGAGGTCACCTTCGACATCGACGCCAACGGCATCCTGCACGTGTCGGCCAAGGACAAGAAGAGCGGCAAGGAACAGAAGATCGAGATCAAGGCCGGCTCGGGCCTGTCCGAGGAAGAGATCAACCGCATGGTGGCCGACGCCGAGGCCAACAAGGAAGAAGACAAGAAGTTCCACGAGCTCGTCGGCGCCCGCAACAAGGCCGACCAGCTGGTGCACGCCACCCGCAGCGCGCTCAAGGAGCACGGCGGCAAGGTGCCGGCCGACCAGCTGAGCACGATCGAGGGCGCGCTCTCCGACCTGGAGAAGGTGAAGGACGGCGACGACAAGGCGGCCATCGAGGCCAAGGTCGAGAAGCTCGAGCAGGTGGCCCAGGCGTTGTATGCCGCGGCCCAGGGCGGCGCCCAGCCGGATGCCGCTGCCCACGAGGGTGCTCAGCAGCAGGGTTCGGCGGCCCATGACGACGTGGTCGATGCCGAGTTCACTGAAGTCAAGGACGACAAGAAGTAAGATAGGCGGGTCGGCGCTGCCGATCTGACGCAGCCCGCGTCCGGACTCGAGTCTGGTCGCGGGCTGTTTGTTGATAGGACATGGATCGGACGATCCATGTAGCAAGAGAGCGATCCATGCCGGATGCAACGATGAGCAAGCGTGATTACTACGAGATCCTGGGTGTAGAACGCACCGTCACCGAGGTCGAGCTGAAGAAGTCCTTCCGCCGGCTGGCGATGAAGTACCACCCGGACCGTTGCCCGGACGATCCGCATGCGCAGGAGAAGTTCAAGGAGGCCAAGGAGGCCTACGAAGTGCTGTCCGACGCGCAGAAGCGCTCGCTGTACGACCAGCACGGCCACGCCGCGTTCGAACACGGCATGGGTGGTCGCGGTGGCCCCGGCTTCGGCGACATGGGCGACATCTTCGGTGACATCTTCGGCGACATCTTCGGCATGGGTGGCGGTCGTGGCCGCCAGCGCCGTGGTTCTGACCTCCGCTACATCATGGAGCTCGACCTCGAGGAGGCCGTATTCGGCGTCGAAAGGAAGATCGAGATTCCGACCCAGGTGAACTGCCACCACTGCAACGGCAGCGGCTCCGATGACGGCAAGACGGTGACCTGCAAGACCTGCGCGGGCCATGGCCGCGTGCGCATGCAGAACGGCATTTTCTCCATCCAGCAGGCCTGCCCGCATTGCGGCGGCAGCGGTCAGTCGATCGAGAAGCCGTGCAAGGAGTGCGATGGCGAAGGCCTGTTGCAGGAAACACGCACGCTGTCGGTGAACATCCCGGCGGGCGTGGACAACGGCGACCGCATCCGGCTGACCGGCCAGGGCGAAGCTGGCCCCGGTGGCGCCGAAGCGGGCGACCTGTACGTGGAAGTGCGCGTGCGCGAGCACGCGATCTTCCAGCGCGAAGGCAATGACCTGCATTGCGAGCTGCCGATCCGCTTCTCCCAGGCGGCGCTGGGCGCCGAGCTGCAGGTGCCGACGCTGGACGGCGAGGTGCCGATCAACATCCCGCCGGAAACGCAGACCGGACAGCTGTTCCGCCTGCGCGGCCGTGGCGTGAAGTCGGTGCGCAGCAACCGCACGGGCGACCTGATCTGCCGCGTGGTGGTGGAGACGCCGGTGCGCCTCACCAAGCAGCAACGCGATTTGTTCGAGCAGCTCGAGGCCACCTTCGCCGACGGCGAGGCGGACAAGCACACGCCGCGCGCCAAGACCTGGGTCGATGGCGTCAAGCAGTTCTGGTCGCGCGTCACCTCGTAACTCCTTGCGGGAACGGCGGTCGCCGGCGGTTCCCGGGTCGTGCCGCGCCGCCGCCGCGTGCGTTCAGGTGATGCGTGTACGCCGGCGGCGACAGGCAGTAGCATCACGCCCTTCCTGTCCCCCTGCGCCGGCCGCGGAGTCCTGAATGAGCCATCCCGTACGTCTTGCCATCAATGGCGCCACTGGCCGCATGGGGCAGGCCCTGGTGCAGTTGGTCAAGGGTGACAAGCGTTTCGTGCTGGTGGCTGCCTTGGCCTCGCCGAACTCCGCCCTGCTCGGGCAGCCGGTGTATGCAGGCGAGGTTGAGCCCGCCTATACCCACGAGTGGCCCGCTGCGGACGCCCTCGACGTGGTGATCGATTTCAGTGGCCCTGCCGGCCTTGCCGCGGCCTTGACCTATTGCGAGTCGCACGGCGTAGCCCTGGTCACCGGCACTACGGGTCTGGATCCGACCTTCGGCAAGCGCCTGGCCGTCACCTCGCATCGCATCGCGCTGCTGCGCTCGGCCAACTTCAGCCTGGGCGTGGCCGTGCTCACGCGCCTGCTGCGCGAGGCCGCCGCGACCTTGCCGAACTGGGACCTGGACATCTTCGAGGCGCATCACAACCGCAAGGAAGACGCACCTTCGGGCACGGCGCTGGCGCTGGGCGAAGCGGCTGCGGACGCACGCGGCACGACGCTGGCCGAAAGCGGCGTGTATTCGCGCGAGGGCCGCACCGGAGCGCGCCAGCTCGGCACCATCGGTTTCGCGGTGGTGCGTGGCGGCGACATCGTAGGCGAGCACGAGGCGTGGCTGATGGGGAAGGGCGAGCGCATCGAGCTCACGCATCGCGCCACCGACCGCTCGATCTTCGCGCGCGGTGCGCTGGAGGCTGCGCACTGGCTCAGCGATCGCCCGCCGGGCGCCTACGACCTCGACGCCATGCTGAGCGAGCGCGCCTCGCGCTGAACGTGGCATGCCGGATGGGGCTACGCCTCCGCGGCACAGCATGACGCCCGTGCCCTGAGCGGGGCAGGTGCCGCCGGCCGACCGAGCGCCTTTCACCGGCCGATCGCAGGGGGTCGCTTGTCCGGCCCGGTGGTGGCCGCTAAAATGGATGGGTTGTCATTGGGGAGTAGCCATCCTCACCCCGCGCAGGCCCGCCAGGGCGGCGTATCCCAGAGGAATCCGCGTCAACAGACTTGAAGCTTCGGCTTCATGGCGTGGATGGTGAACGACACCTTCGGTGTCGGCAGCCCGGCGAGACCTTTGGCCGCGACGCGCTTACCCTGCCGGGCGAGCTCGCGTCGTCGAGCCAATGGTTTTTCGCTCGCCCGGCCCTGGAAAAAAGCATGCTTACTGCGTTGTTGTTCCTGCTCTCGGCTGGTGCGATCTATTTCGCCTGCGAGTACTTCGTGAACGGCGTGGAGTGGTTCGGCCAGAAGCTCAACCTGGGCGCTACCGCCACCGGGACGATCCTTGCCGCGTTCGGCACCGCGCTGCCGGAAAGCGCGGTCACCTTCGTGGCCGTGATCCTGGGAAAGACGCCGGAGCAGAAGGACATCGGCGTCGGCGCCGCGCTGGGCGGCCCCCTGGTGCTGGCCACGATTGCCTATGCGGTGGTCGGCGTGGCGTTGTGGATGAACCGGCGGCGGCTGCAGCGTGCCGACAACATGGTCCGCGTCGAGCATGGCCGGCTGTCCCGCGACCAGGCATGGTTCCTGGCCATCTTCGTGGTGAAGTGCTCGCTGGGCCTGATCGCTTTCGCGTTCAAGCCGTGGCTGGGCGTGTTGTTCCTCGCCGCCTACGGACTCTACGTGTGGCGTGAGCTGAAAAGCGACGACACCGCGCCCGAGGAAGAGGTGCTCGAACCGCTGAAGCTGCAGCCGAAGGCGGCGAACCCGTCGCTGTGGTGGGTGACGGCGCAGACCGTGCTGGCCCTGCTGGTGATCGCCATCGCCTCGCACACGTTCGTGAAGCAGATCGAAGCGATCGGCATGGCGCTGCAACTGTCGCCCCACCTGGTCGCGCTCGTGCTCAGCCCGGTCGCCACCGAATTGCCGGAAACCATGAATGCGCTGATCTGGGTGCGCCAGGGCAAGGAGCGCCTCGCGCTGGCCAACATCTCCGGCGCCATGATGATCCAGGCCACCATCCCCAGCTCGCTGGCGCTGTTCGCCACGCCGTGGATGTTCGATGCGCCCTTGATGGTGGCCGGCATGCTTACCGGCGTGGCCATCGTGTACCTGTGGTGGCTGTTCCGCCGCGGTCGCGTCGACGCGCGCTGGCTGGTACCGGTGGGGCTGCTCTATGGCGTGTTCGCGGCGTATATCGCCTGGTATTTCAGCGGCCACGCCTGAGCGATGACGCGTGGCTGATGGAGGCGGGCGCGACCGGCGCCTGCCTGCGCCTCCCGTGAGCGGAGCCGGCGAACCTCAGCCGTTGCCCAGCCCGGCCAGCTCGGCCCGGGCGGCCTTCAGCCACGGCTGTTCCTTGCGCCGGTAATAGCCGGGCATGAGTTCGGCGCGGCGCAACTGGGCCTGCAGCACGTCGCGCGCCTCGGCATGGCGCTGGATGCGCGCCAGCAGGCGGCCATAGCGGAAGCGGCCCTCCTCGCCGGGATAGCTGTCGGCGAGCACGCGGTATTCCTCGAGCGCGGCGTTGGTGTCGCCCAGCTCCTCGAGGCAACGCGCATAGAGCAGGTGCCCGTCGCTGGACTTGTAGCCCGGATTGGCCTTGATCAGGGCTTCCAGCGTCGTTCGCGCGGCGGCGTGGTCGCCCAGGCCGGCCTGTGACTGCGCCAGGCCGAGCATGAAGTCGGGCTCGGTGGCATACATGCCGGCGAGCAGGCCCTGGTAGAGCTCCTGCGCATTGGCGTAGTCGCCGAGCTTGAGGCTTTCCTCGGCGAGGCGGCGACGATTGTCCACCGTGTTGCTGAGCTCCAGCTGGCGCTGCAGCTCGCGCCGGCGCCGTTGCGGGTCGATCGCCTGCCATGCCTTGCTGGCGGCCTTGCGGCCGCGAGGGTCGTGGCGCAGGTCGGGGATCACCGCCACCAGCACGTAGACCGCGACCGCGAGGTAGGAGCCGATCAGGATCAGCCAGATCCAGTACAAGGGGCGACCGCTGCGCACGACATGGACGGCGCAGGCGATCTGCAGGGCGATGGACAGCAGGAAAACGAAGGGCATGCCTTGTCCTTGGATGCGGCGTCGGCGTGGACGGTGGGTGGAGGCGAAGCGCGCCGGCTCAGTCCTTGTGCGCGGCGTTGCGGTCCCGGCCCGCGCCCAGCTTGCGGTCCAGCGAGCCGAACAGCTTCTTGAAGGCGCGGGAGAACTTGCCCCGCTTGGTCTTGCGCAGCTTTTCCTCTTCGCTGGTGAGCCAGGCCACCTGGATCACCCGGCGCTCGCCCTCGTAGGGCAGGTGGCCGTGGAACGAGTTGTCGCAACGCTTGAACACCGCGAACTCGCCGTACAGCGGCTTCAGCTCGGGCGCCACCATGTTGTCGATGTTGTCGATGCTGCCGAGGAAGCGCAGGCAGCCGTCGCTGGTGTCCGGCCAGAGGGTGTTGAGGTAGAGCAAGGCCGTGGCGACCTTGGACTTGCTGTCGGTATGGATGGTGCCGTGGCGCTTGTTGAGCAGCCGGCACAGGGTGATCAGCGTGGGGTACTGCCCTAGATCGGCGATACCCAGGCGCTCGCCGATGGCGCTGGCGAACTCCGGCGAGCTCAGGCGCTGAACCAGGGCGTTGACCGCGGGGCCGCAGTCGCCGGCGTCGTAAGGGAAGAAACCGGCGCTCACGTAGCGGGGAAAATCCCGCTCCAGGTCGCTGCGCGCCTCGTCCGGCAGCTGGCCGTGGGCGATCATGAAGGGGAACGGTTCCAGCCGCACGTCCGTATCCGGTCGGTCGAGTCGGGAAGGATCGAGCAGTGCGGCTGTGTTCATAAGGTCCGTCTTGGCGCGGGGCGCAGTTAGTGTAGCGCTCGCGGGGCCGGCCGTTAGGCCTTTCGGCACGGCATCGGATTCAGCGGTTTTGGGTGGACAGAAAGGGGTCTTACACCTATCATTGCCACCCGCCCTGAAACGTTCCTCGACCAAGGTCCACAAGCTGCTTTCGCAGCGGCTTGCGGACTTTGCTGCACCTAAAGGCGGCCCTCCCATGCCTATTTCTGCTCTGCTTGCCCTCGAAGACGGCAGCGTGTTCCACGGCCACGCCGTGGGCGCGACTGGTGAAACCGTCGGCGAGGTGGTTTTCAACACCGCCATGACCGGCTACCAGGAGATCCTCACCGATCCCTCGTACAGCCAACAGCTCGTCACCCTGACCTACCCCCATATCGGCAACACCGGCGTGAACGTGGAGGACGAAGAGTCCGACACGGTGCATGCCGCTGGCCTGATCGTGCGCGACGTGCCCCGTCGCGCCAGCAACTGGCGCAGCACGGAAAGCCTGCCCGACTACCTCAAGCGCCATGGCATCGTGGCCATCGCCGGCATCGACACGCGTCGCCTCACCCGCATCCTGCGCGACAAGGGTGCGCTGAACGGCTGCATCGTGGCCGGCGAGCACATCGACGCCGAGGCCGCCCTGGCCAAGGCGCGTGCCTTCCCGGGCCTCAACGGCATGGACCTGGCCAAGGTGGTCAGCGTCGGTGAGTCGTACCAGTGGAACGAGGGCGTCTACGACCTCGACAAGACAGCCTTCAATCAGCCGGCCAAACGCTTCAAGGTCGTGGCCTACGACTTCGGCGTGAAGTACAACATCCTGCGCCTGCTGGCCGAGCAGGGCTGCGACATCACCGTGGTGCCCGCGCAGACGTCGGCCGCCGACGTGCTGGCGATGAAGCCCGACGGCGTGTTCCTCTCCAACGGCCCCGGCGACCCGGCGGCCTGTGACTACGCGGTGGAAGCCACGCGCCAGTTCCTGGACGTGAAGATCCCGCTGTTCGGCATCTGCCTGGGCCACCAGATCATGGGCCTGGCCGTCGGCGCCAAGACGCTGAAGATGAAGTTCGGCCACCACGGCGCGAACCATCCGGTGAAGGATCTGGACGACGGCCGCGTGCTGATCACGTCGCAGAACCACGGCTTCGCGGTGGATCCGTCCACGCTGCCGGCCAACACCCGCGTCACCCACTCCTCGCTGTTCGATGGTTCGCTGCAGGGCTTCGCGCTCACCGACCGTCCGGCGTTCTGCTTCCAGGGCCATCCGGAAGCGAGCCCGGGTCCGCACGACATCGGCTACCTGTTTGATCGTTTTGCCGCACTGATGCAGGAGGCCCGCACGAATGGCTAAGCGCACCGATATCAAGAGCATCCTCATCATCGGCGCCGGCCCGATCGTCATCGGCCAGGCCTGCGAGTTCGACTACTCCGGTGCCCAGGCCTGCAAGGCGCTGAAGGAAGAGGGTTACCGCGTCATCCTGGTGAACTCCAACCCCGCCACGATCATGACCGATCCGGAGACGGCCGACGCCGTCTACATCGAGCCGATCAACTGGCAGACGGTGGAGCGCATCATCGCCAAGGAGCGCCCGGACGCCGTGCTGCCCACCATGGGCGGCCAGACCGGCCTCAACTGCGCGCTCGACCTCGCCGACCACGGCGTGCTCGAGAAGTACAACGTCGAGCTGATCGGCGCCTCGCGCGAAGCCATCCGTATGGCCGAAGACCGCGAGCTGTTCCGCGTGGCCATGGCCGACATCGGCCTGGAGTGCCCGAAGGCGGAAGTGGTCCGCACCTTCGAGCAGGCGCTGGTGACGCAGGCCAAGGTGGGTTACCCGACCATCATCCGCCCGAGCTTCACGCTGGGTGGTTCCGGTGGCGGCATCGCCTACAACCGCGAAGAGTTCGAAGAGATCGTCAAGCGCGGCCTCGAGCTCTCGCCGGTCGGCGAAGTGCTGGTCGAGGAATCCGTGCTCGGCTGGAAGGAATTCGAGATGGAAGTGGTCCGCGACAAGGCGGACAACTGCATCATCGTGTGCTCGATCGAAAACCTCGATCCGATGGGCGTGCACACCGGCGACTCGATCACCGTCGCGCCGGCCCAGACGCTCACCGACAAGGAATACCAGCGCCTGCGCGATGCCTCCATCGCGGTGCTGCGCAAGATCGGCGTGGACACCGGTGGCTCCAACGTGCAGTTCGGCATCAATGCCGAGAACGGTCGCGTGGTGGTCATCGAGATGAACCCGCGCGTGTCGCGCTCCTCGGCGCTGGCCTCCAAGGCCACCGGCTTCCCGATCGCCAAGATCGCGGCCAAGCTGGCCGTGGGCTACACGCTGGACGAGCTCAAGAACGACATCACCGGCGGCCTGACCCCGGCGTCGTTCGAGCCGACCATCGACTACGTGGTCACCAAGATCCCGCGCTTCGCGTTCGAGAAGTTCCCGTCCGCCGACGCACGCCTCACCACCCAGATGAAGTCGGTGGGTGAAGTGATGGCGATGGGCCGCACCTTCCACGAATCGCTGCAGAAGGCGCTGCGTGGCCTGGAGATCGGCAAGACCGGCCTCAACCCGACCGGCCTGGATCTCACCTCCGACGAAGGCATCAATGCACTCAAGCGCGAGCTGCGCGAGCCGCGTCCGGACCGCGTGTTCCATCTCGCCGATGCTTTCCGCGCCGGCCTGACGCTGGAAGACGTGTATGGCCTCAGCCGCGTAGATCCCTGGTTCCTGGCTGCCTTCGAAGACATCGTGCTGACCGAGAAGGAAGTGCAGGCGCAGGGCATCACCGCGATTGACGCAGGCCGCATGCGCGAACTCAAGCGCATGGGCTTCTCCGACGCGCGCCTCGCCGAACTGCTCGACACCAACGAAGCAGCGATGCGCCACCTGCGTCGCACGCTGGGCGTGCGCCCGGTGTACAAGCGCGTGGACTCCTGCGCCGCCGAGTTCGCCACCACCACGGCCTACATGTACTCGACCTACGAGGAAGAGTGCGAAGCCAATCCGACCGATCG
>JACXTT010000551.1_pt1 | contig 64242 bp, 58 predicted proteins | sample 9270951 | NCBI WGS metagenome assembly JACXTT01 (sample SAMN15532306, study PRJNA645909) | rock metagenome | isolation source: weathered quartz diorite | place: Puerto Rico | collected 2017-06-21 | reverse complement strand
CTGCACCTCGTGTGGTTCCCCCTCAGTGTCCGTCCTAGCCTGCCAGGCTACCGTCGACTTGTTTAACAATGAAGTGGGACCCGGTCGGATAGGCGGATGCGAAATCGACACCGGCCACCGAGGTTTTTTCGTCCATGGCCAGGGTGCGGACTTTCAGCAGCGACCCTTTGAGCTCGATATGGGCGCCGCGCTCCACCCAGAAGACGAAGCCGAGTCCGATGCCAACTACCGCGAGGCCAATCGAAAACGCAGTAGGGTTAATGGGGCTTTTCATCGGATTCCCGCGCTCACCGAGGGCTCCACCAGGCGCAGAATTTCGCGCACGGAGTCGTGTGATGCCTGAATCTGGCCGTCGCCGAAAATGTGCGTTTCCAGACCGATCTGTCCTTTGTAGCCGTCGGCTTCGAGCGCGCTGAAAATGCCCGCCCAGTCGAGCTTCTGCGGTCCGGGGAGGATGCTGCGGCCCTTGATCTGCACGTTGAGCACGCGCTTCTTCGGCAGCTTCGCGTAACCGTCTGGAAAGGGCGCCTCGCTCTGGGAGGTTTCGTTCAGCGGATCCCAGTTGATCCCGATCCACTTGGAGGGAATGCCTTTCAAAACCTCCGCCATCTCGCCCGATGTCGCGACATTGCAACTGCTCTCGTTCTCGATCAGCAGGTGAATTTTTTCCCGCTCCACTGCCTTCGCCATCTCGCCGATCGTATCCACGATCCGCGCGAAAAGCTTAGTTGGCTCGGCGACGCGAATGCCGGCGAACACCCGGAGCTTGGTCGCCCCTAGAAGATGAGCGTTGCGGCACGCCGTTTCCAGATCCTCCATGCGCCGGTCCCACCGCCGCTGCTCCGATTCCAAACGCTTGGCGCGAGCCTCCGCGGTCTCCTCCCGCTTGCGCGCCGGTTCCGTACCCGGCCAGGCGAACTTCAGCAGGGAGCTATTGAGAAACGAAATCCGTATCCCTGCCGCCGCAAACTCCCCAGCCGCTTTCCGGACAGTCTCCTCCGGCAAAAACGCGTATTCGCCCTTTCCGCCGGGGATGGATCGCAGTTCGGCCCAACGCATGTTGTACTGCGTGAGAAAATCGATGGAGGCTTGCGGGGACCGGCCGATTTCGTCCGTGATGGCGCTCAATCGCGAGCGGTCGATGCGATTCTTGACCGCCTGGTTCTTGGCCCGCAAAGAGGCTGCGGCCAGGGGAGTCAGCAGAAAACTTCGCCGTTGCATGGGTGGTTCCCTCATCATAACGCGGCGACGGGGGAGAGGCTTGCAAGACAGTCGGATGGTGGTAAAGTGCGGGTATCAGGTTTGGGCGGGGTTGGTTTGGGAAAAGAAAGCAGTGCCGGACTGTCACTATGAATAGGAGGGCTAAAATGACCATGACACGCCGGGCGACTCTCGCCTCCGGGCTTCGCCTGTTGTTCCCCGTGGGCGGATTCCTGTGGGGCAGCCGCCTCATCGCCGCAAAGACGGTTCGCATCGCCGAGTTTGACCGGAACGGCAAGCGTACGGGAGTGAAGGACATGGAGAAAGTTCACAAAAGTGACGCCGAATGGCGGAAACAACTGACGCCGGAGCAGTTCGAAGTCACCCGGCGCAAAGGCACCGAGCGGGCGTTCAGCGGGAAATATGCCGCTTCCCACGCCGACGGAATTTACCAGTGCGTCTGCTGCGGCACGGCGCTTTTCGATTCCCGGACCAAGTTCGAATCCGGCACCGGCTGGCCAAGCTTCTGGCGGCCCATCGCCAAGGAAAACGTGGATATCGTGGGAGACGATTCATACGGCATGAAGCGCACCGAAGTGGTCTGCGCGCGATGTGACGCGCATCTCGGCCACGTTTTCGAGGACGGTCCGAAGCCGACCGGGCTGCGGTACTGCATGAACTCGGCGTCCCTGAATTTTGCCGCGCGGGGCCAGGAACCCGGACCGCACAGCTCACTTGATTAGGAGGATTCATGATTCGGAAGTTGATTTTAGCCGGAATGGCCGCGGCGCTTACGCTGGCAGCCGTGGACCGGCCGTTTCCCGACCCCGCCATCGATGCCGAGCGGGCTCAGGCCAAGGGCAGGCAGAAGGCCGTCTTAGCCGGCGGGTGCTTCTGGTGCACGGAGGCCGTGTTCGAGCAGATCGCCGGAATCGACAGCGTAATCTCCGGTTATGCCGGCGGCGACGCCAAAACGGCGCACTATGAAATCGTCGGGGCGGGGAAAACCGACCACGCTGAGTCGATCCAGATCACCTTCGACCCCGCCCGGATTTCCTACGGGACGCTGCTGAAGATTTTCTTCAGCGTGGCGCACGATCCTACGCAGGTGGACCGCCAGGGCCCGGATTACGGCCGCCAGTACCGGTCGGCGATCTTCTATGTGGACGCCGAACAGAAGCGAATCGCCGAGGCTTATATCAAGCAACTCGACCAGGCCGGAGTGTTCAAGAAGCCCATTGCCACGCAGGTCACCGAGTTGAAGGCTTTCTACGCGGCGGAAGAGTACCATCAGGACTTTGTCCGGCGAAATCCTTTTCATCAGTACGTCGTCGTCAACGCTTTGCCCAAGATCGCAAAGACCAAGAAGGCCTTTCCCGAGCTGCTGAAGAAATGAGCCGGTGACGATTAACCGCCGCCCCTGCGCCTGGCCGTCTTAAGCTTGTAACGGGATTTTCTCATTTGAAAAATGGCACGAGACGAGCAGCGGACGGTTTAGTTCAGCGCTGGGATGCAACAACTTGCATCGAGGTTTCGGGGGAGTCCCGGCAATGCGGACCGAGCGTCTGTGCCACGCCCCATCATCCCGCGGAAAAATAACACTTCCCTGTGAGCGATTTCCGCCGCCTCCTCCGCCTGTCTGGATGAGGAGAGAAAATGATCAGCAACCGCCAGAAAATGCTTATCCGACTGAGCTTTGAGGCCCTCAAGCCGATCGTCGACGAAGCCGGCGCCCTGTTTTACAACCGTATGTTCGCCGTCGACCCGTCGCTCAAACGCCTCTTCCGGAGCACGCCGGAGGAGCAGGGCCGCATCCTGATGCACGTAATAAGCATGGCGGTGAGCAGCCTCGACCACATCGAGACTCTCATCCCGGATCTCGAAAACCTCGGAGCCAGGCATGTCGGCTACGGCGTGCGGGATGAGCACTACGACACCGTCGGCGTGTGCCTCTTGTGGACGCTGGAACAAGGGCTGGGTGAAGCTTTCACGGACGACGTTCGCGACGCGTGGGCCGTCCTGTACGGGATGGTTGCCGGATCGATGCTGCGCGGCGCTGCCGCGAAACTCCGACCATGGAATTGGCAATGGCCCGTTGACCTCACCCCGCCCGAGGCTCCAGTAAGATAGATCTCCAGTGAGCCGGGAGGCCTTTGAAAAAAAGCTCGAAGGGTTGGAAGCGTTGCGGTCGGCGCCGGACGCGGCGCGATTGCGCAAGGCTCTGTCGGATCGCAACAACTACTACGTCTCCAAAGCCGCGGCGATCTTAGCCGAGCAGTCGCGAAAAGATCTGATCCCCGATTTATTGGCCGCCTTCGATCGTTTTCTCGCCGACGCCGTCAAGTCCGACCCGAAATGCTGGGCCAAGATCGCCATCGCCAAGGCGCTGCGGGACCTGGAACACGACGACCCGGCGGTTTTCTTCAAAGGCATCGGCCACGTCCAGTGGGAGCCCGTATGGGGCGGGCGCGAGGATTCGGCCGCGGCGCTGCGGGGAATCTGCGGGCTGGCGCTGACAGGCTGCCGGCTTCCCGATTTCGAATTGCTGACGCGGCTGGTGGACCTGCTGGCCGATGCGGCGAAGCCGGCGCGCATCGACGGCGTGCGCGCGGTGGCCCAGTCCGGCTGTCCGGAAGGGGCGCTGCTGTTGCGCCTCAAGGCGCTGGCGGGCGACGAAGACGCGGAAGTGACGGGCGAATGCTTCGCCGCGCTGCTGAGCCTGGCCGGCTCCGACGCAGTGGCCTTCGTAGCCCGGTTCTTGCGGGCGCTCGATGAGGACGTCAAGATGGAGGCGGTTGCGGCGCTGGCGCTGGCAAAGGAGCCCGAGGCGGTCGAAGTGCTGAGGGACTTCTGGCGGGAGCGCCTGACCCCGGAAATGCGCCGGTCCTTGCTGCTGTCGCTGGCGGGATCGCCGGTGGCCGATGCCGCGGAGTTTCTGCTTTCCGTGGTTGCCGGGGAGTCCGGCGACTTGGCCGCCGCGGCTATCAGCGCGCTGGCCTCGAGCCGGTTTCGGGAAGAAGCCAAGGAGCGGATTGCGACCGTCATCGCCGGCAGAGGCGGCACGGAAGCCGAGCGCGCCTTCGCCCGGGAGTACGGTTCAGGTTAGTCTTCAGGCGCTTTCTTTAGAAGATGTATTTGAGGGCGACCTGCATGTTGCGCATGTTCGTCCGGGTGCCCGTGATGGTGCCGAATCCGCCGCTGTTGCGGCTGGTATTGGGATTCCCCCAGGCGGGGTGATTCGGGAAGTTAAAGGCTTCCCAGCGGAACTGCAGTGTGTGACCTTCCCAGGGCATCCTGAAGTCCTTATGGGTGGAGAAATCCCAACTGAAGATGCCGGGGCTGATGGCGGTGTTCCGGCCGACGTTGCCGAACGTGCCGAAAGGCTGAATGGCGTATGCGTTTCGATTCAGCCAGCCTCCCGGTCCGCGATTGGCGACGTCGTTGGGATCGAGGCCGGTGGCGTTCGGCCGGTCGTTCCCTCCGCCGGTGTTGGATTGATCCTGGCCGGTGAAGATCGTCATCGGGAAGCCGCCCTGCCAGGTGATGATCGAGCCCACCTGCCAGCCGCCGACAATCGCGTCGGCAAAGCCGTTGCGGATGTCGTGGGCGCGCCCTCGGCCGAACGGGATGTCGTACAAAACCGATGTGACCAGGCGGTGCCTCACGTCGAAAGACGACAGGCCGCGTTCGCAGCGCATACAGTAGCTGTTCTGCGGGAATAGCGTATCGCCGCCGTTGACGCGGATGCCGCTGGTTTCGTCGATCGACTTGGCGTAGGTGTACGACAACAGGTAAGTCAGGCCGGCGCTGAAGCGCTTGGTCAACTTCATACCGAGCGAGTTGTAGTTGCCACGGCCGCCGTTATCGACAAGCTGGATGCGCCCGAAGTTCGGGTAAGGCGACCGGTCCACCACCGTACCCGTCGCGCCCGGAATCGCTTCGTTGACCGCGCGCATGTGCTCCAGTTTCCTGCTCTGGGATCCCAGGTAGCCGATCTCGAACAGAGTGTTCAGCGGCAGCTCACGCTGGACGTTCAACAGGTACATCATCGAGTACGGCGTGCGCCGCGTATAAAGATTGGCGAAGGTGTAGGGTTGGAAGACATTGGCCACGGATCCGGCCAGACTGGCCAGGCCATTGTCCCAGGTGAGGTTCGGGAAGGAAGTGTCCGGCTGGAAACGGACGCGTCCGGAGATGTTGCGGGCCATGTCGAAGCGCGGATTCCCGGTGTCCTGGCTGTAGAACATGCCAGCCCCGCTGCGGAAGACCCATTTCGCGTTGGGACTATAGGTGATGCCGATGCGCGGCGCAAAATCGTTGTTGTCGCGGGATACCAGCCGGTTCCCCAGATGGCCGTCCTGCTTCACGTCGATCTGGGGCCAGCGGATTGAGATCCCGTCGTAAGGATCTTTGCCAGTTGCAGTTCCCTGCCGGAGGAAGTAAGGATACCGGCTCCGATCGGCCACTTGCGGCGTGGAGTCGTTATACGGGATCGCGGCGGTGAACAGGTGCCCCGTCTGGTCCTCCCAGGGCGGAGTGTTCTCATAGCGCAGGCCCAGAGCGATAGTGAGCTTGGAGGTGACCTTCCAGGAGTCGTCGATATAGAAGGCAAAGCTGGTGGCCCGGAACTGCGCCGTGGCGATCGCGACCGCCGCCTCGGCGCGAAGCACCTGGCCGAGCATGTAATCGGCGAAGGCGTCGCCCTGGGTGAAGCCCACTGGATTCCGCGTGGCGTTGGCCTCAAAGCCGAATGAGCCGCGGGCGAACTGGTTGCCGACCTGGTTGTACTGGTCATTGCGAATCTCGCCGCCGAAGCGGAAGCTGTGCTTGCCGCGAATCCAGGAGGTGTTGTTGGCGAACTGCATGGAGCGGTTCTGGTTCTCGTACGGACCTTCCGAGTCGTCTCCGAAGCCGCTATAGGCGGCGATGCCGATGGCCGGGATGCCCCATGCCACCGGCGGGCCGCCGCTCGAGAATCCGGGGATCTTCAGTTCGCTCACCACGTCGCGCTGGAAGGCCAGCTCGCGGCCGATGGAATTGTAAAAACGTGTGTAGCCGAAGCGCGTTTCATTGACCACCGACGGACTGAGCACGCGGGTATTCGAGCCCATGTACTGTTCCACGTTGGTGACAATCTTGGATCCGTTAAGCTTCAGGCCTTGTGAGAGCTGATTCTCGTCACCCCAGCTATAGCGTCCGGACCAGTTCGACTTCGATGACTCGACAAAATCCATCCGCAGAATGAACTGATCGCGGTTGATCGGCGTTCCCTGCGCCTGCTGGTAATTGCGGGTGCGGTTCGCGCTCGGGAGGTTTGCTACGGGATAGAATTCCAGCAATTTGATGGACGTGGGATGGAGCCGGCTGGTGGGGATGACATTGCCCGGGAATTGCGTCGCGGTGATGGTTTTTCCGTCCGATCCGAGAATGCGCGAGGCGGGATCGTAGATGCCGTTCGTCAGTTCGCTGAAATTGCCGCCGCGCATAGCCGCGGTGGGCAGGTCGTAGATGGATTGCGTGCTGCGGCGCTGCCGGAAGCCTTCGTAATTCGACATGAAGAACATCCGGTTCTTGCCATTGAACAGCTTGGGAATCCACACCGGACCGCTGGCGGTGAAGCCGTACTGATTCCACTTGAAGGGATCCTTCGGCGGCCGCGCGGCGGTGAACGCATAATTCTTCGCGTCCAGCTTTTCGTTGCGCAGAAACTCGAACAGCGCGCCGTGGAAGTCGTTCCCGCCGGAGCGTGTCAGTACGTTGATCTGCGTGGCGGCGCGTCCGAACTCGGCCGGGTAAACGCCGGTCTGCACCTTGAATTCCTGCAGCGCGTCGATGGAGGGCTGGATGACGAAGGTGTTGAAATTCGGGTCGGTGTTCTCCACGCCGTCCAGCGTGAAGCGGTTGAACATGCTGCGCTGCCCGGCGACCGCGATGCTCTGGTCCGCGCGGATGCCGCCCTGCCGGGAGCCGGCCTGGCCAGCCGATGGGAATCCGTAGCTCACGTTCGGCGCCAGCGACACCAGTTGCAGGTAATTGCGGCCGTTCAGCGGCAGCTCAACGATGCGCTTGTTCTCGATCACCGTGCCGACGGTGGCGTTTTCGCTCGACACGAGCGTGGCCGAGGCGCTGACCTCGATCGATTCCGACACTTGGCCGACCTGGAGATCGAAGTCAATTCGCGCGTTCTGCTGCACCTGGATTTCGATTCCCTGGCGCACGCTGGTCTTGAATCCGGCGCGCTCCACCTTCAGCGAATACGTTCCGGGCGGCAGCGACGGAAATCCGTAGACCCCGGCGTCGTTGCTGGTGGCGGTTCGGGTCGCGTTCGTCGCGGCGTTGGTCGCCGTAACGGCAGCGCCTCCGATGGAGGCCCCGGTGGAGTCCCGTACCTCGCCTGTAATTTCACCAAACGTCTGCCCGAAAACGGGCGCCGAGAGCGCAAAGGCATACAATGCCGCAAGCGCGAATGACTTGATTCGCATATATCCCCCCAAAACTGAAATGTCCTGCGTGACAGCTTACAGGAGTCGCGATCCTAGAGCAAGCTACTCCTGGCGCTACTCCTGGCGCTCGTAAGAGGCGCGGAGTTAGCGAAAGTGCGGCGCCGTAACTCCGGGAGCCGGAAACGCGAGTCAAAAGCGCCGCGGAGTCCTACCAGCCGGCTCACGGTTGATCTCTCGGCGCCCGGAAGGCAAACTGGTGGGCAGGAGGGGTGAATGAAATCACCCGCGGGCATTCTCGGCCTGATTGTCCTTCTTGTCCTGGCCTACAATTTCCGGCAGTGGTTCCGGAGCCGTCTGCTGTCGGCCACCGGCAAAGCGCCCACCTGCATGACGGTGTCCGGCTACACGACCGCCGAAGACGAGGGGCGGACGTTCATCGTCGGCAACCTTCAAAACAACTGCGACCGCAAGTTCGACAGCATCACGGTTCTCTTCAAGCTCGACCGCGTGCCGGGGCCTGCGGAGAGTCTGCCCGAGGCGGTGGTGTACGCATACAGCCGCGACCTTGCGCCGGGAGAGACCCGGCGGTTCAAGGCCGCCTTTCCGATTGCAAGCAACGCCACTTTCCGCTTCGATGGAATCAACGCGTACTGAGGTTGGCGGCCGGGTGAGGACTTTGCAGCGGCTGTGCGGCACTGGCCGCCGCAGCTTGTAGCGGGATTTTTCATTCGATCGAGAGGTGCCGAGTCGAGCAACGCACGGTCCCGGTCGGGAAACATCTCTGGGGGTAGAAACCTGGCGTTGCCGGCCGTGCTGAGACTGCCTCGAGTTTGTCCTGTTCCATCCGTTCAGCGGTGCATACCGGCCTTCGTTTTTTTAGCCGGGGTGAACGGTATGAACGTTAATGGAAATTGACCGTGGATGCTTGTGCGGGTGTTGGGAGAATCGATGTCACCTGAACGCCGAGACGAGCAGCGGACGGTCGTTTGCGTTTTGACACGGCCATTGGATGCAATAATTTGCATTGAGGTTCATGGAGAGTCTCGGCACGGCACATTGAGAGTCTGCGCCACGTCTGTTTGCGGTGAAGACGCGTTGCGCCACGTCTGCTGTTGACATTCGACAGGAAGGTGATTATCCTTGCTGTAGACAATCGACAGCAATGAATCTGCCATCCAGACTCGATCTTCTGCAGGGCACGCTCGATCTGCTGATCCTGCGCACGCTGCAATCCGGGCAGGCGCTGCACGGGTGGGCGATGTCGGAGCGGATTCAGCAGATCTCCGAGGATGTTCTGCGGGTCAATCAGGGCTCGTTGTACCCGGCGTTGCATCGAATGGAGCATCAAGGCTGGATCCAGGCGGAGTGGGGCGTCTCCGAATTTGGACGCCGCGCGCGGTTCTACCGGCTGACGGCCGCGGGGCGTAAACAACTGGTCGTGGAGACGCAGAACTGGGCCCGGCTGGCAGGCGCGATCGGCCGCGTGCTCGATATGGCGTGATATGAACTGGCGCGATCTCTTCTTGCGGATCAGGGCGCTGGTATTCAGAAAGCGCATGGAGCAGGAACTGGACGACGAACTGCGGTTCCATCTGGATATGGAGGCCAGGAAGGCCGCGGCGGCGGGCGCGGGCGATGCGGAGTCGGAGCGCCTTGCGCGGATCCGTTTTGGCGGAGTGGATCGGGTCAAGGAGGAATGCCGCTCGGCCCGCGGCATTCAACTGATCGAGACGCTGCTTCAGGATGTCCATTATGCCCTGAGGGGGTTTCTTGGCCGGCCGGGATTCGTGTTGAGCGTGGCTGGAACGATCGCGCTGGGACTGGGTCTCAATACTGCGCTGTTCACGATCTTCAACGCATACGTCCTGCGGCCGCTGGCGATCCGCGATCCTTACAATCTATATTCGTTTACCTGGATCAATCCGGCCGGGCGAAGCCATTCGTTTACATGGCGCGAGTTCGACAGTCTCTGCAAGAACAACCCGGTGTTCTCGGAGGCCGCGGCTTCTCAATTCTTCTATTCCAGGGTAGAGGGCCGGCCGATGATGGGCGAACTGGTAACGGGCAACTATTTCCAGATGCTCGGCGTTCCGGCCGTATTGGGGAGGACGCTGCTTCCGGAAGACAGCACGACACCGGGGGGAAATCCCGTGATGGTGCTCAGCTACGCCGCGTGGAGAAACAAGTTCGGCGCCGACGTGGACATTATAGGGAAGACGGTCGCGTTGCGCGCGATTCGGCTTGAAGTGATCGGTGTGGCCCGGCAGGGCTTCAGCGGCGTGGGCGAAACGCCGCGCGACTACTGGGCTCCGCTGACGATGTCGGCGCTGTTAGGGATGAAGCCCGATCTGTTCGGGCCGGAGCAGCCTGAACGGCTGACCATTGTCGGACGGCTGGCGCCGGGGTTAGGCGCGAGCCGGGCCCAAGCTGCGCTCACCGGCTGGTCGAAGCAGATGACGGCGGACCGGCCCGATCCGGAAAAAGCGGTGGGCACCGCGCTTCGGTCCGAGGCGACCACGCTTCCTTTGACGCTCGAAATGATCGGGGTGTTCAGTCCGCTAGTGGCCGCGTTCGGTCTGGTTCTGCTGCTGGCGTGCGCGAATGTGGCCAACATGATGCTGGCGCGGGCGATGGCGCGCCAGCGGGAGATCGGGATCCGGCTTTCCCTGGGCGCGGGGCGGCGGCGACTGGTACGGCAGTTGGTGACGGAGGCCATTCTGCTGGCGATACCGGCGGGTCTTGCCGGATTCGTGATCTCGCAGGGAACCCTCGAGCTGGCAGTCAGGGCGATGTATGCCACGCTGCCAGCCGATCTGACGGCTCTGGTGACGATCGTGCCGCTGCCGCCGGACGCGCGCGTTCTGGGGTTTACACTGATGGCCGCCCTGATATCGGCGTTAGGGTTCGGGCTGGCGCCTGCCATTCAGGCCACGCGCACCGACCTGGCGCAGGCCACTCGAGGAGAGTTCACAAGCGATGTCCGGCCGAGGCGATTACGCAACGCACTGGTCGTTGGACAGATCGCGATCAGCGTCGTGCTACTGATTTGCTCCGGGGTGTTGCTTCGCGGGGCGGACGCGATGAGGCGGACCGACGTTGGATTCAGGACGCGGAGTGTGATCGTGATGGGAACAGGCCAGAAATTCCGGAGCGGAATTGTGGACCGGCTGTCGTCCGAGCCGGTCGTCCAGGGGATTGCCGCCGCTGGATCGACGCCGCTCAACGGCGCGCTGCCGGCGGTCTCCGTTTCGACGGGAGAGGGCGGAGAGACGCTCCGAGCGTCGTACAACCACGTGTCGCCCGAATACTTCAGGTTGCTGGAAATTCCCATTCTGCGGGGACGCAACTTCACCGGCGAGGAAGCCAGGTCGCGGGCGCCTCTGGCGATCCTCAGCGAGGCGGCGGCGCGGCGGCTTTGGCCCAACCAGGAGGCCGTGGGCCGGGAGATCCGGATCCTTCGCGACGCGCGGACCAACTGGGGAGAACAGGTGCCGGGTTATCCGTCGGTCCGTGTAGTGGGAGTGGCGCGGGACATCGTAAGTTGCTGTATTACGCGGGGAAAGGATCTGGCGCTGCTCTATTTCCCGGTGACCGCCGACGCCGCGAGCACCAGCCTGCTGATCCGCGTAGATGGGGACGCGGGAGCCGCCAGCCGCAAACTGGACATGCAACTGGCGGTGTCGATGCCGGGCGGTGTCGAAGAGATACATCCGCTGGAGATGTATTTCGAAGGCGGTGTTTATCCGTTTCGCGCGGCGGCATGGATTAGTGTGGCGCTGGGAGGGCTGGCGCTGCTATTGACGCTTTCGGGAATCTATGGAGTGCTTTCGTACCTGCTTTCGCAGCGCACGAAGGAGATTGGCATCCGAGTGGCGCTCGGCGCCACGGCGGGGGCGGTGGTGCGGCTGATTCTTGCCCAATCCATGCGTCTGGCGGCGATCGGCATCGGACTGGGAACGGTGCTTTCCCTGGGGGTGTCCCGCTTCCTGGCCGCGCATCTCGTTTTCATGAACACTTTTGACGCGACGGCCTACGGCTTAGGAATGATGCAGGTGATGGCCGCGGCCTTAGCCGCGGCCTATTTTCCTACACGGCGGGCGGCGCGCGTAGACCCGATCGCGACGCTACGGTGCGATTGATGCGGTAGGAACTGAAGTTGGAAGCGGCCGCGATGCACGCACTTCCGCTTCGGCCCCGACGCGTCTGTCTATTGTGCCGCCACCTGCGCGGGGACGGCGCCCTGCGGAGCAAAGTCGACGGCATTGGAAACGGATGCGGCAGGGGGCGCGACAGGGGACGTTTTGGCCTCAATTGCTCGTGGCCTGAAGGCACGGATGTAGCTCTGACGCGGGAATTGGAAGAAACTCATGCCTTTCGCCATTGCTTCGCTCAAAGCGCGATCGCTGTCCCAGTGGTCATGATCGATGCGGTAAGAGGCGATGACAGCGCCAGTACGGTCGGCTCCTCGCTTGCAGTGAACAAAGACCGCGCCTTTGCTGTCGGCCTCAAGAATTCCCAGAATCCGGGTAATTTCTGCTTCTGAGGGCGGCGTCAGGCCGGTCATCGGTACGTTGACGTATTTCATGCCGGCCGCCGTGACCACTTTTTGCTCCGCCGTTGACCGTTCATCGGCCTCGCGCAGGTCTATAACGGTCTCAACACCGATATTTGCCAGGTACTTGAACCCTTCATCCGTCGGCTGTGCGCCGCGGTAGACATGTTCGTCCACCTGGTGGAAGTTCTTGATTCCAGGAACGGACGAGCCGGCAAACGCGGGCAGCGCCAAGGCAAACAGGAGTATGCGGCTGGGGGCTTGGAAAGGCATCGGCCAAGAGGTCCTTTACGCGGGTTCGAGAACCGCCAGAAAACCCGCCAATTGAGATGATGCGGCGGTGTTTATGCTGGTTCCGTTCCCTCAGCATTATCTATTTTTAATGATTCCGACGTCACTGGGGCGGGGGTCGCGGGGGAGGGCGAGGCGGTCGAGCAGCTTCAGGATGCGGCTGTTCAGAAACTCGATGTATTGCTCGTCGTGGGGCGACAGAGATATGGCGTGGGAGCGGACCGTGAAGCCAGTGAGGATGCCGCGGGCGGCCAGCAGGCGCTTTTCGGCGTGGTGGAACAGCTCCATATTCTGAAGGCTGTAGACGATCTGGGGGAGGATGGCCTGGAAGACGGGATAGGCTTCGTCGCGGCGGCCGTCGCGGGCGTGGCGGAAAACCAGGCCGAGGAGATCGGCCAGGGCGAGGCCGGGGACGACGCCGCAGACGCCGCACGGGGCGAGGTCGAGCGTATACATGCCGCCCCAACCTTCGAGCACGCCGACGCCGCCGCCGGTGAGCTCGCGAATGGCGGCGATTTTGGTGGAGAGCATCGGCTCTTCGAGCTTGATATAGCAGAAATGCGGATGGGCCCGGTGGAGGCGGGAGATCCAGCCCGGGCTGACGGACGGGCCGCCGGGGTTGAAGTCCTGGAGGATGTAGGGCAGGCTGATCTCGGCCAGCAGGCGGTCGAAGTAATGGAAGAGGTCGTTCTCGGACGTAGCAAAGAGACGAGGGACGGCGGTGCAGATGGCGGACGCGCCGGCTTCGGCGGCGCGGCGTGCGGACTCGACGGCGAGTTTGAGCGAGGGAGAGTTGACTTGTCCGATCACCGGAATGCGGCCGGCCGAGCGCTTGACCGCGGCCGAGACAAGCGCCAGGCGCTCCTCTTCGGAGAGCTTGTAGAACTCGCTGGCGTAGGCGGGGAGGCAGATCGCGCTGGCGCCGGCGGCGACGGCGAAGTCGATCAGGCCGCCGAAGCTGTCCCAGTCGATCTCCTCGCTGGCGTGGAATGGAGTAGGAACGATGGGGACGATTCCATGAAGGGCAAAGTTCACTTGGCTTCCTCGCGAATGGTGTGGACGCGGTTGGCGTGCAGGTTTCGCAGGGTCTGGACGATGCCGGAGGGCCAGCGCACTTCGATCTGATCGGCGATGGAGGAGGCTCCGAGTCCGAAATGCAGGCGGAGGTCGTTCTGGCTAAGGTAGCTGCCGCCGCCGCGGACTTCGGCAGCCTGAGAACGGCTGCCGGCGGTCACCGTCACCTTCGCGCCGATGGCGCTACGGTTGGAGCGGGTGCCTTCGAGCTTGAGCAGAATCCAGTTTCCGGCGGGCTTGGCGGATTGCCGCCAGAAGGAGGGAGGCTGGTTCTGGTTGTTGACCAGGATCTCGAGCGTGCCGTCGTTGTCGGTGTCGCCGACGGCTAGGCCGCGCGCGGAGTGCGGCTCCAGTACGGCGGGGCCGGCCGATTCGGAAACGTCAGCGAAGCGGCCGTCGCCATTGTTGCGGTAGAGAATGGCGCGATCGCGGTAGCGGATGTCGAGATTCAGGCGGTCGACGTCGGGGAAAACGTGGCCGTTGACCAGAACCAGGTCAGGGCGGCCGTCGTTGTCGAAGTCGAGAAACGCGCAGCCCCAGCCGACAAAGCGGGTGTTTTTGGCCAGGCCGGCGGCGAGCGTGCGGTCGTCGAAATTGCCGTCGCCGCGATTGCGGTAGAGCGTTTCGCGCTCGTCGGAGAAGTTGGTGCGAAAGATGTCGGGGAGTCCATCGCCGTCGTAGTCGGCGGCGGCGGCGCCCATGCCGGAGAGCGCTTTACCGTTTTCGTCGAAGGCCGCGCCGCGCAGCACGGCTTCGTCTTCGAACTTGCCGCCGCCCTGGTTGATATAGAGAATGCTGGGCGTCTGGTCGCAGGCGACGTAGATGTCGGTGCGGCCGTCGCCATTGAAGTCGCCGGTGACGGTGCCGAGGCAGTAGTTCTGATCGGGCTTCGCGATGCCGGAAGATTCGGAGACGTCGGTAAAGCGGTGCATCCCGTCGTTGCGATAAAGAAGATTGCGGCCGTAGGGCAGGCCGCGCGGGCCGCAGTTGACTGGAATGCCGCGATACCAGCAGTAGGGGTTTGCCCCGGGACCGGGCGTTGTGGCGAAATTGAACTCGACGTAGTTGGCGACGAACAGGTCCAGGTTGCCGTCGTTGTCGTAGTCGAGGAATGCGCATCCGGTGTTGTAGCGGCGGCCGGATTGCTTTAGGCCGGCGCGCTCGGTTATGTTTTCGAAGCCGCGGCCGGCGCGGTTGCGCCAGAGGACGATGCCGCCCCAGTAGGTGACGGCGAGGTCGGTGAAACCGTCGTTGTCGAAGTCGCCCGCGCACACGCCCTGGCCCCAGCCGTCGCGCTCCATTCCGAAGTGCGCGGTGACATCCTCAAATTTGCCTTTGCCGAGGTTGTGGTAGAGACGGCTGGGGGCGCCCTGGCCCGAGACGACAAAGGCATCGAGGCGGCCGTCGTTGTCGTAATCGAGGAAGGCGACGCCGCTGCCGGTGGTTTCGACGATGTACTTCTTGGTTGCGGTTCCGCCGTTGGGAAAGGCGTCGGTGAAGCCGGCTTGGGCGGCGGCGTTGCGGAAGTCGGCGACGGGAGCGGCGGCCGCGGCGGCCAGCGCCAGGACGGCGGAGAGGCGGGTCACGGCTTGGCGGGCTTCTCCCCGAGCTTTTTCAGGAATTCGGTGAACTCGCCTTCGGGCGGCCGTTGGAGGTTGTCGAGCACGGCTTTCTCGCGTAGCGCGTCGGACATGCGGCCGGCGTTGCGGTAGGCCAGCATCAGGCTGTAGTGCGCGGCTTCGTTGCGCGGCTGGATCTTTGCGGCGCGCTCCAGCAGCGGGATGGCGTCGGCCGGGCGATTGGCGTCGAGCCGTAGCTTGCCGAGTGCGACCAAGGCCTCGGCGAAATCCGGCGAGAGGGATAGGGCGCGCTCGAGTCGGGCGGCGGCTTCGTTGCGTTTTTGTTCGGTCTGCAGAATCTGGGCAATCTGGTATTCGGCGACAGCGTCGCGCGGGTTGAGCTTAAGCTCGGCCTCGAATTGCTCGCGGGCGAGGGCGAGATTTTCGGGTGCGTGCGATTCCATGAGCACGGCGCGGCCGAGGCGGTAATGCAGATTGAGGGCGGCGGGATTTTTGGCGATGGCCTTGCGATACTCGGCGATGGCTTCGGCGGGCTTGTTGTGGAGCTCGAGGATTTCGGCGGAGAGCTGGTTGACGCGGAATGAGGAGGGCGTCTTCTGATACATGCGGAAGACCGTGTCGTTCCAGGCGCGGAGGTAGAGGCGGGCCGCCTGGTAGAGCACGTCGGCGTCGTCAGGGAAGGCGACTTGCAGCTTTTCGATGACGGGCCAGGCGTCAGCGGGGTGATTCTGCGAGAAGTGGCATTGGACGAGGCCGAGGCCGGCGAGGCGGCGGAGGTCGGGGTCGGCGGTGGTATTGAATTCGGTGCTGAGGGCGGGGGCGGCTTCGGGGCAGCGTCCGGTGGCGGCGCGGGCGAGCGCGAGGAAGGTGCGGCGGTGCGGGGAGTCAGGGGATCTTTCGAGTGTTTGGGCGGCGGCGGTGTACTCGCCGCGTTGGAATTCAGCGATGCCTTGTTCCAGCGATTGGGCATGGGCGGTGAAAGAAAGGAGAACCAAAATACCTTTTACTAACTTTGGGAAAACTTTCATCGAGGCACTAATGGCCGGCATCGTCCATTACCAGGTCGAGGTCGCCGAAGCGGTGGCGGGATTTCCCTTCGAAGTAGCGGAAGGTTAGTAGGGGCGGGGCGCCGGGGGCGATGCGCTCGGGAGGGGTGAGGCGTTCGGAGTTGGACTCGGTGATGGTCAGGATGCGTGCGGAGGCGAGGACTTGTTTGGTCAGGGACTCCGCGGTCGGCGTCGTGAGCAGCAGGAAGAGGATGAATTCGTTCATAGGCGCATCCATTCGCGAGCGGCGGCGGCGATGGCTTCGGGGGCAGCCTTCGCGGGCAGCGTGAAATCGGCGGGAGCGATTACCAGCATTTCGTCCATGTTCTGGCCCGTGAAGAGGAACACCGTGTTGCGGCGATACTCGGCGTATTTGTCGAACTCCTGCCATACATATTGATAGAAGACTTCGAGGTCGACGTACGATCCAAGCATATCCATCTGCGTGGGGACTGGGTTGGCGGCCTCCTGGTCGGCGTAGATCAGCAGGTTCGAGAACGGCTTCAGCTTGTTGCGGATTCCGAAGGAAAGCAGGGTGATCGACGGGCGGGCACGGCGGACGGCGTTCACGGCGGCCCATTCGGCGAAGGTGTTGTTGATGAGCAGAGTGCCGTTGCCGCTCAGCAGCACCGAGCGGGTGAACTCGGCCAGGACGGGATCCTTGCCCGCGTCGCCTTCGGAGGCGAGTACCTTCATCTGCTTGAGCTTTACGCCCAGCTCGCGCGGGCCGCGGATTTGTTCGGCGGCCAGCATCTCGCGGACGCTGGACATGAGGCGCTTGCGGAAAGGGGCGAGCGCGGTGTAGCTGAGCGTGACGTGCGCGCGAGCCGGGGCGTCGCCGGCGGCGATGACCCAGCGGTCGTAGGGTTGAGGATCGCCGGACGAGAGCAGCGGCGCGAGGTGGCGCTCGATGTCAAAAGCGCCGTCGAAGGCGACCATGCGGCCGCGGCCGCGCAGCCGCAGCCACATGCGGTCGGGGCCGACGGGAAGCTCGGCGGGCGACAGCACCACGGCCAGCCTCGGTTTGCCGTGGCGCTCGACATCGGCGTCGAGGAGCGGGTCCAGCTTGGAGAATGCCTGCGCCACGGCGCGACGCCATTCCGGATAATGCGGGTTGCGATTGAGAAAATCCACCTGGTCGAGCGTGAACTCGCGGCGGGGCCAGGATTTCTCGCTGACCCCCATTTGTTTTTCGGCTTCGCGCAAGGGAGCGAACAATGCTTCGACGGCGGCCGGATCGCTGCGATCGATCAGTAGCAGCAGGCGCTCGAAGTAGCCTTGCTCGGCGGGAAAGAGCAAATCCCAGTCCTTGATCTGCTCGAACACGAACGTCGAGAACGTGGGCGGCAGGCGGTCGAAGAGACCTTTGCCGATCAGCGTCTGGATTGCCGGTGAAGTCATCAGGACAAAATCTCTGAGAGCGGTTTGCCGGTAAGGTCGCCGCCGATTCTGACGCCGAGCAGCTCGGCGGCGGTCGTGGCGACATCGACGTGGAAGACAGGGCGCTCGGTTTCGCCTTTGAGTCCCGGCCCGAGTGCGAGCATCCACATATTACGGCAGGAGGCGTCGCCGCTGCGATGGTTGAGGAAGCCGTTGGCGGTGTTCATGTCGCCGTCGCGGCCCAGCTCGGGCAGCACCAGCAGCGTCGTCTTGTCCTTGTACGCGGGATTCGACTGGACCTCCTCCCACAGCATGCCGGTCAGCCGGTCGGTGCGGGTGATGGCCTGCAGGTAAAGCGAGTAGGAACCCCAATGCGCTACGTCCATGTCCCAGAAATTCACCAGGATCAGGCGCGGCGAGAACTCGCGCATCACCTCGCGGGTGATGAAATAGGTCAGCTCGTCGCCGGACGTGGGCAGCTCCGGACCGTTGATGTATTCCACCAGGCCGCGGGTGAGCGTGTCGCGGACGTGCTTGTCCAGATCGCGGCCCGCTTTGAAAATCGTCCAGCCGATTCCTTCGTAGCCCTCGGCGAGAATTCCTTCCAGGCGGCGGTGGACGTTTTCGCGGTCGGCGACGCCCATTCCCTGGTTCCTCGCGACCACGTCCTGGACGGCTTCGAGCAGCAGTTGCTTGGGAAGGATGACGTTCGCGCCGAACGGGAGGCCGAAGGCGGGGTCGGAGCAAGCGCCCATCGTGGAGAAGCTTTTGTTGGTGGCGATGGCCCAGGCTTCCTGCGGACGCGCGCCGGTCTGCTTGCGGAAATATTCGAAGATGGTCGGCGAGGCGGGCGGCTGGAAGCCGAAGTCGTCAACGCGCTGCCACTGCCCGGTGAGGATGCTGGCCGTGGAGTTGAAGTGAGAGAGGACGCCGGCGTTTCGGCACTCCTTGAAGAAGTGTCCTTGCGGGCGCAGTTTCGCCAGGTTGGGGATGTTGCGCAAGCCTTCCGGCGAGAAGGTCTCGGAATAGCGCACACCGCCGCCGAAGGTGACGATGATTACTTTGCGCTTTGTGTCGACGCGGGGGGCGGCGCGGAGCCAGTGAGGCGCGATACGGTCGGCGATGGAGAGGCCCGCGAGTTGTACGAAGCGGCGTTTGGTGAATCCGAACATCAGTACTCCGTGATCTCTCCGCCCTTGATTTTACGGCGCTCTTTGGGGCCCAGGTCGAGCGGATGGTCGTATCCCGCGAGGATCTCTCCTGTCGGCGAATAATAAGGACCGATGTCGCAGGCCATGCTGCCCTTGCCTTCGGTGACGAACGTGATGGCCGTGATCAGTTTGGCGGACTTGTAGCCGTACTTGGAGGGGTCGAGAAGGCGCAGCGGCGCGCCGTGGCGGTCGGGCAGGGGCTTGCCCGCGAGGTCGAGAGTCATCAGGACGCGCGGGTTGGCCAACTCTTCAAACGACATGTACTCATACCATTTGTCGGCGCAGTCGAATCGAACGGCCTTGGCGGTTTTTTTCGGCTTGACGAGTTCGAGCAGGTGCGGGAACCGGAAGCCGCCCCAAGTGGTGCGCGCGGACCAGCATTGGACGCATTTCATGCGCGAGCTTTGGCTCGTTTGGGGGAGGGCTCTCAGGTTGGCGAGGGAAAGTTCCTGGGGTTTGTCGACCAGGCCGGAGATCTTCAGGCGCCATTTCACAGGGTCGATTGGCGGCACGGGGTTGTACCACATCAGGCGCAAGCCGTACTCGTCGGGGGTGTCGGACGGCAGCAGGAGGCGCTTCTGCTCGGCGGCGGGGGCGTACCTGGCTGAGGCTGCGGCCGCCAGGAATTTGCGCCGGTTCATGGGGTCCTCGGCGCACCGAGAAGAGTCTCGGCGCGGCAGACACAAGTGTCTGCGCCACATTGGCAAGCTTTACGACAGGACACTGGTCTTATTTTATGACTCATTGGAGGGGGGGCCGGGGAGGCGTAAGCTTCTGGTGCAGGTCGCGCTCGGCGCGGGCCTCGGTGGTTTTGCCGAGGCGGTCGTAGAGGCGCGCCAGGCGGTAGTGGATGGCGGCGTCGTCGGGATTGAGCTCCGCGGCGCGGCGGATTTCCTTTGCAGCGTCGTCGAACCGGCGTCGGCGCTCCAGCGCTATGCCCAGGTCGAAGTGGGACTCCCAGAAACCGGGGTTCAAGGAGATGGATTTTTGCAGCAGCGTTTCGGCGCGGGCGGGATCGTTGAGGGCCAGCGCCTTCGCGTAGAGGAAACTGCTGAGGTAATGCTCGGGGGCGCGTTTGTGGAACGCTGCAAAGGCTTCGGTGACCGCAGCGAGCTTGCCTTCGGCCTGGTCGAGCATCTTGCCGAGAAAGACGTAGGGCTGCTCCACCGTGGGGTCGAGACGGATGGTCGCGAGGAACGCGTCTATGGCTTGCGGGAAGCGCCGCAAGCCGTAGTAGGCGACGCCGGACGCCAACTCGAACTGGGGGCTTTTAGCGATCACCTTGCGGCCGCTGTCCAGCGCTTCGAGCGCGGCTTCGAATTTCTGCTGCTTCAACAGAGCCTGGACCAGGTCGGCGTAGTAGCTTTCCTCGTAGCGGTTGCCGGCGACGGCGGCGCGCAACTCCGGGATGGCCGCGTCGAGGTCGCCCGCCGCCTCATAAGCCTTGCCGAGCAGGTTGTGGAACTCCGGGCGGTCTTCCGCGGCGAGCGCCTTTTTCGCAAGGGAGGCGGCATCCTTGGAATGGCCCGCCAAAAGAGCGAACTGCGCGGCGCGGCCCCAGGCGTCGGGCGCTGTTTCGGCGTAGCGGGTTTCGAGATCGGCGGCTCGCGCGAAATCGGAAGCCTCGGCATAATAAATCGCCAGGCCGTGGAGGATGCCGGCGTCGCGCGCGTTAGTCTCGGCTCTTCGCGCGGCGCTCTGCGCGGACGGCTGCTTACCCAGCTTCCAATACACACGAGCAAGCGCCAGCCAGACACGAGCGTCACCGGGCTGGAGCTTGGACGCCTCTTCCAGGCGGGACTCGGCGGCGGCCAGATCGTTCTTGTTGAGCGCGACCAGGCCGGCGCGAAAGGCCTCCTCAAACGTGCCGGCGGCGAGGAGCAGCAGAAGCCAGGGCATAAGAAAAAACGGGAGAGCGGCCAATCTGCTCTCCCGTCCAGTGTAGTGGTTCGCGAGCCGTCAGAACTGCAGGCGGAGCGAGAACTGGTAGTGGCGCTCGCTGCCCGATGCAGTGCTGGTGACTTTGCCGAAGCTGCCGTTTTGACGGTTGTTGTCCGGCGTGCCGTACTGCGGCGTATTGGCGAAATTGAAGCTCTCCGCCCGGAACTGGATGCGGAACCGCTCGGTGATCGGGATGTCCTTGAACAGCGAGAGGTCCAGGTTCCGCGCCGGAGGAGCGTAGTTGGATTGCAGGCCGAGGTTGCCGCCGGACAAAGGACCGGGAGGCGCGACGGCGGAGGTATCAAACCAAAGATCGGGGCTGCGGCCGTTGGACGGAGCGTCGTTGGGATTCTTGCCCGACACCAGGTCCGGCCGGCAAGCATTCCACACGCCCTGGCAGCCGTTTGAGCGCAGAGTGAAGGGGAATCCCGTGTGCAGCGTCAGGATGCCGTTCATTTGCCAGTCGCCCACCAGGTAATTCAGGCCCCGGTTGATGTTCCCGCCGTGCATCTTGCCGCGGCCGTAGGGAAGCTCCCAGGTGAAGGCCGAGGTGAAGTTGTGGCGGATGTCCCACGCCGCACTGGAATAGCCGCTGGCGTAGTTGCGGGGATCGGGTATGCCGAAACCGGTGGAGCCGCTGAGCGTGGTGCCGGTGTTGGCCAGCGCGTGACCATAGGTGTAGGACGTGATAAACGTCAGGCCCTGGTAGAGCCGGCGCTCCAGCTTGGCGGTCATGCCGTGATAGTTGCCGTAGCCGAACGAAGCCGTGCCAGAGATGCCGCCGATATACGGCGTCGGACGGATCGTGTTGCAACTGATGGCCGAGTTGGTGGTTCCCAAATTCGGGCAGGCATTCCAGTCGGGTTGGAACAACTGGTGCGCCTGGTGGTTGCCCACATAAGCTAATTCCAGCGACATGTGGCCGGGCAATTCGCGCTGAATGGCCGCGTTCCACTTGTGGACCAAGGAGGCGCGGAAGTTCGTCGCGACGCCGCGGAACGAAAGGGGCGCAGGCAGCGAAAACACGTTGCTGGGATAGCCGCCGGAAACGCCGCCGGTGAAGAACGGATTCTGCTCGAAGATGCCGACCGAGCCGGGGCGGTCCAGGTTAGGCGAGATGTTGAACGGCGCCGATTCTCCCCGATTGGGGTTGCCGCCCTGGTTCTCCTCGCCGCCGTAGAAGATACCGTAGCCCAGCCGGACCACAGTCTTGTCGCGCAGGTTGTAGGCCATGCCGATGCGCGGGGCGAAGTCGAACTTATCCCACGGAATAAGGTATTTGTCGACCTCTCCGCGGGAGACTTTCACGTTGGGGAAAGCCGAGGCGAAGTTGGGCGGCAGAGGAGCGTCCTGATCCTTGCCCTTGGGAATGTAGAGGGTCAAGTTGTCATAGACGAAATTGGACTGGCGTGCGAATTTCTCGGATATCGGCGAGAAAATTTCGTAGCGCAAGCCCAGATTGATGGTGAGCTTGGGGCTGATCTTCCAATCGTCCTGCCCGTAAAAGGCAAAGGCGAGTTTTTCCGAAGAAATGAAATTGGTCGTGGAGATCTGGCCGCCGTTGATGCTCCCCAGCAGGAACGAAGCAACCGGGTCGCCGGTGAGCGAGTTGGCGCTGTTGGTCACGCTGGAATAAGCCGTGTCGTTCTGGTTGAGGTTCATTTCACCATGGGGATACGGCACCTGGAAGAACGGGAACTTAATTGGCCGGACCTCGGCCCCGAACTTGTAGGCGTGCTTGCCCTTGATGATCGACACGTTCTGGATGAAATCCCAGACATTGGAATATTCCTTGGACGGCAGCCAGTCGTTCGCGCCGATCTGGCTGTAGCGCTGGTTATTCGCCGTGTCGTTGAAGTGGATCTGCGGGAGGCCGCCGTTCAAGGGTCCGGTGGGGTTGTAGCCGCCGATGCCGAACGCCTTGAACTGGTCCGTTTCCGGCGTGGCGCCCACGCGGGAAGTGACCAGACGGCTGAAGCCGACGCGAGTCTCAGTGATGATGGTGGGGCTCCACACGCGCGTGTAGCTCAACTGCGCGTTGCGTCCCAAATCTTCTTCCGTCACCGCGTTGAACGGGGTGCCGTCGAGCGCGCCGGGGAATGGCGGCACGTTCAGCTTGTTCAGGTTCGACCAGCTCAAAGAACCGAACAGGCTGTCCTTGTCGCTCAGCTTATAATCCACGCGGCCGTCGCCCTGGTCGGTATGCTGCGAGCCGGCCGTCGAGACGAAGAGATCGTTTTGCGGATAGCGCCCGGTTGGGATGGGCTGATTCGTGGCTGGGTAGAGGCCAAGAATCTTGGCCGCCGCGGGATCGAAGCGGCTGCTCGGGATGACATTTCCCGGAAACGCCGTTCGCGTCAACTGGCCGTTGACCATGGCATTCGATCGCGGGTCAAAAATCTGCCCGGCGGTGACGGAGCCGTTAGGCGTAGTCACCGAAGTGCTTCCCAGCAGCGAAGAGTAGTCGCCCTTGACCATCGCTTGCGTGGGAATGGTGTAGAAGCCGCCGTAGCCCAGGTTCTGAATGGAGCCGCCGGTGGAGGCGATACGCGTTCCCTGGTAGTCGCCGAATATGAATAATCGGTTCTTAATGATCGGCGCGCCGGCGGAAGCCCCGTACTGGTTCTGCTTGAACGGGCCGCGCGCGCTGCCGGCTTTGTTGAACTCCCAGCGGTTGGCGTCGAGCTTGTCGTTCTGCAGAATTTCCCAGAGGGCGCCGTGAATTTCGTTGGTTCCCGACTTGAGGTTCACGTTCAGCACGCCGCCCGCGCCGCGCCCGTATTCGGCGTTGTAGCCGTTGGTGAGAATCTGCATTTCACCAATGGCTTCCACCGACGGCCCGACGACATAAGCGGTCTGGTTCAAAAAGTCGATGACGTTGACGTTGTTGTCCACGCCGTTCAACAGGAAATTGTTCTGCCCGTTCGAGCGGACGCCGTTCGCCGAGAAGCCGCCGCCGACCGCGTCGCGCGCGCCGTTTTCGGCCGGGATGACGCCGGGCGACAGGCGGGCGAGGAAGGTGAAGATGCGCTGGCCGCCCAGTGGAAGCTGCGTGAGGTTTTTGCTGCTGAGGTTGGCTCCGAGAGTGGTGTTCTCGGTTTGCAGAAGCGGTGCCTCAGCCGAAATCTCAATCGACTGGGTGACGTCGCCGACGGTGAGCGTGGGATTCACGCCAACGCGGTCGCCACCGGTGATCACGACGTTCTTTTGTGCCACGCGCCGGAAGCCGGCGGCTTCTGCGGTAACAGTGTAGGTGCCCGGCTTCAATAAAGGCCGGATGTAGTCGCCCGCGGCGCTTGCCTGGACTTCGTAGACCAGTCCGGTAGCATCCTCGGTAATGGTTATTTTGGCGCTCGGCACGGCAGCCCCCTGTGGGTCGGTGATCGTGCCAGTAATCGTTCCCAGATCGCGTTGCGCGAACATGGATGCCGCAAGAAGCAACAGAAGGTACGGCAAACGATAGACAACGTGGTTCATGTGTACCCCTCCCAAATCACGTATCAGGTGACACCCCTAGAGTCTCCTGAAAACGTTTCCATTGAACAGTAAAGAGCCTGGCATGTCACGCTGTCAAGCGTTTTCATTCCGGTTAGCCTGTTAATTTGTAAAGATTACTCATCATATGGTCTGATGCGTCCTGGTTTGTTACAGTTAGGAACTTTGAATAGTTAGGCTGGCAGGGCCTGGCAGCCGGCATGATATGCTTGGGGGCGCGTCATCCAGGGCGCATCTGGTGACCGGGTCATGAGTATACGGGAAGTAGCCAAACGAGCACGGGTTTCAATTGCCACGGTTTCCCGAACGGTCAACAACGCCCCGGGAGTGGATCCGAGGACGGCCGAGCGTGTCCACCAGGCGATTGAAGAGTTGCGATATTACCCGAACAAGCAAGCCCGTTCCCTGGTTTCCGGCCGAAGCCACATTCTGGGGCTGATTGTCTCCGACATCACTAACCCGTTTTTCCCCGAGCTAGTGAAAGGCATGGAAGACGTGGCTTCGGGGCGCGGGTACGAGATTCTGGTAAGCTCGACAAATTACGATCCGGAGCGGATGGCGCTGTGCGTGCGGCGGATGTTGGAGCGCAAGGTGGAGGGCGTCGCGGTGATGACGTCGGAAATGGATCCGCACTTGATCGAGGAACTGGAGCGGCGCAGAGTTCCGATGGTGTTCCTGGACGTTGGGCCGGCGCGGGGACTGATCAGCAGTATTCAAGTGGATTACGCCACCGGCATCAACCAGGCAGTCGAATATCTGCTCGGCCTGGGCCATCAAAGGATAGGATTTATCAGCGGGCCGCTGCGGCTGAAGTCGGCAAGTGTACGTCGCTCGGCGTTTGAGCAGAGCCGGGTGCGCGCCGGTATGGACGGGGACGCGGAACTGGTGCAGCAGGGAGACCACACCGTCGAGGGCGGGTTGGAAGCCATGACGCGGCTGCTGGCTTTGAGCCGGCCGCCGACTGCGGTGCTGGCCTCCAACGATCTGACGGCGATCGGGGCGATGAGGGCCGCGCGGCGCGCCGGTTGGAGCGTGCCGGACGATATCTCCATCATAGGGTTCGACGACATCCATCTGGCGCGATACACCGAGCCTCAACTCACCACGATCGCGCTTTCGCGAAGAGAGTTGGCCGAAAAAGCCGTGGGCGCTCTGCTTGGGCGGCCGGATCCGGCGGCGCCAATGGGGTCGGTGCAAGGGTCGGAGTACAAGGTGACGCCGGTTCTGGTGGTTCGGGACTCGGCGTGCGCGCCGCGCTCCGCGAGCCGGACAAGGGTGCATTCGTCGAGGCTGAGGTGAACTCGCGGGTCCGGGCGTGCGCGCTGCTGTTCGGCGTGGCGGCCGCGGGCGGTACGGGCTCGGTCGGTATCCGGTTGGTGGATATCGCGGCTCAGTCGGGGCTCACCGTACCCAACACGTCGGGCGGGCGCGCTAAAAAGACCTACATCCTGGAGACCACTGGAAACGGCGTGGCGATCTTCGACTTCGACGGCGATGGGGCGAACGATATTCTGATCGCCAACGGAACCACTCTGGAGGGGCCGGGCAAGGGCTTGCCGCGACCGGTCCAGCTTTATCGGAACGACGGCCACGCCCAGTTCACAGAGGTATCGATGCAGGCCGGTTTCACCGAAGAAGGCTGGGGGCAGGGCGTGTGCGCCGGCGATTACAACAACGACGGGCGGACGGATGCGCTAATCACCTACTACGGCCACAACCGGCTGTACCGGAATCTTGGCAACGGCCGGTTCGCCGACGCGACCGTGCAGGCCGGGCTGCCCGTGTCGGGCGTCCGTTACGGTGCTGGCTGCGCGTTCGTGGACTATGATCGCGACGGCTGGCTGGATCTTTTCGTATCCAACTATGTCGACCTGGATCTGGCCAGGACTCCGAAGCCGGGCGAGAACCCGATGTGTGAATGGAAGGGTCTGGCTGTGATGTGCGGGCCGCGCGGGCTGCCGATGGCAAAAAACGCTCTGTATCACAACAACCGGGACGGCACGTTCACCGACGTGTCGGAAGCAGCGGGCATTCTCGCCGTCGGCGGGCGCTACGGTCTAGGCGTGGTGGCGGCGGATTTTGACGACGACGGCTGGCCCGACATTTACGTCGCTTGCGACATGACTCCCAGCCTGCTGTTTCGCAACCGCGGCGACGGCACTTTCGAGGAGCGCGGCGTGGCAGCGGGCGTTGCCTACAATTTCAACGGGCAGTTGCAGGCTGGGATGGGGGTGGCCGTGGCCGACTACGATGGCGACGGGCGCCTGGACATCGCCAAGACGAATTTCTCGGGCGACCTCCCGTCCCTATTCCGCAATGAGGACGGAAAATTCTTCACCGATTCGGCCCAGGAGGCCGGCTTGGGAGCAAATCATCTCCTTGGTTGGGGAATCGTCTTTGCGGACCTGGACGCGGACGGCTGGAAGGATTTGATCGTTGCCAACGGGCACGTGTATCCGGAAGTGGAAGGCGCGGCGGTGGGCGATCAGTATTTGCAGAAGACGCTAGTCTACCGGAATCTCGGCAACGGAAAATTCGCGGACATCACGGCACAAGCGGGGCCTGGGCTCGAGACGGTGCGTCCGGCGCGCGGGATGGCGGCGGGCGACCTGGACGGCGACGGGCGGCCTGAGATCGTAATCGTGAACATGAACCAGACGCCCAGTCTGCTGAAGAATACGGCGGCGGGGTCCGGGCACTGGGTGCGGATCGAGTTACGGGGGACTAAGTCGAACCGCAGCGCCATCGGCGCGAAGGTGACGGTGGAGGCGGCCGGCAGACGGCAAGTGGACGAAGTGAGGAGCGGCGGGAGTTTTTATTCGCATAACGAGTTCGCTCTGTTCTTCGGCCTGGGCGCGGCGACGGCGGCGGAGCGGGTGGACGTGCGCTGGCCGAGCGGCTTGAAGCAGGAGTGGAAGGCGGTGGCGGCCGGGCAATCGATTGTGCTGGAAGAGGGACGCCCGGAGCCGGTCCGGGCCGGCAAGCGGGCGAAGTGAAGAGAGAATTTTGAGTCGCGTTTCGCCAGGGTACGGGATAAGTTGGACTAGTTGAGGATAGGGCCTGGAGCGGTATTGTGAAGATGAGATGGGTGTTGTCGAAGCAAAGATCCAGACGGTGGAAGACATCTACGGGCTAGTCTGGGCAGCGATAGCTAACAAGCAACCCATCAGTGCCGTTTACAAGGAGCGCCGACGGCTATTCTGTCCACACAGATTGGGCCGTAACAGTGCCAGCCAACTTCGCGTGCTCTGCTATCAATACGGAGGAGAAAGCGAGAGCGGTTTGGCGCCGATGGGCTCGCCAGAGAATTGGCGCTGTGTCGTTCTGGAAAAGCTCCGGTCGGTTGAATTGTTGAAAGGTTCTTGGAAGACCGCGCCGAACCATTCTCGTCCGGCCACTTGCGTCGTCGAAGCCGATATCGATGCCGAGGATCAACTGGACCGCAACCCACAGAAGGGACACTGAGGAAATCCTGCCGATTCGGAAATCCGGTGTCATCCCATGCCACCAACGGTCATGACGCAGCATCCCAGGAAGCACGCAATCCGGATACCGATCCAAGACTACTTCCCCACCCCTGGGCGCGTCGCCGACCACATGATGCAGCGGCTGATGCACGCGTTGCACGTTGTCACGATCCAATCGCGCGGGCATAGGCTCCACGATCTTGCGTTCGCCAGGCGGCGGGACGTTGCGATCCGCGTGCCCTGCGGCTTCCGCCAAGCCAACGATATATGCCGCAGAACGTTTCTCCTGCGAGCCCGGTGCGGTTTCTTTGCCAGTAGTACTGGAACCCTTTTGCTAATCTGAACTCCCCCAGTCCAGGGTACGATCGAAGGGATGAACCGACACATTCTCCCGGCGCTCCTGCTGGCCGCGCTGCCGGCCGCTGCTCAATATACACGCTCCGTTTCGTTCTCCGGCAGCACCTGGATGGTCAAGAAGAGCACGAACAAGGTCGGCCCAGGGCCGAACCTCTTCTCGGACAGCCTGAACAACGTCTGGGTCGATAGCCTAGGCAAGCTGCATCTGAAGATCACCAAGTCAGGGAACCGCTGGGAGTGCGCCGAGGTTATCAATACTGTTTCGCCCGGCTTCGGCACGTACCGCTTCTACCTCGATAGCCCAGTCCACAATCTGGACAAGACTGTCGTGCTCGGGCTTTTCACCTGGAACGACGCTCCGGCCTATAATCACCGCGAAATCGACATCGAGTTCTCGCGGTGGGGCAACGCGTCGGACCCCACCAACGCGCAATATGTGGTCCAGCCCTACAACACGCCCGGCAATCTGATCCGGTTCACTCAGCCGTCCGCGGCGCAGAGCATCCACAGCTTTCTGTGGGGCGCATCCAGCATCTACCATCGGGGCGTCACCGGAACCGATCCCGCAGCCGGCAGCCTGATCGCCGAGCACACCTTCACCAACGGCGTCCCTCAGCCCGGCGGGGAAAACGCCCGCATCAATCTCTGGCTCTACCAGGGCCGCGCGCCGTCCAACCGTCAGAGCGTCGAAGTGGTGATCAGCAAGTACGAATACGTGCTGCCTTAGCGCGGGGAAAATATTGGTCCGCCATGCGACCTGATACTGCTATCGCATCGGATATCCGGCGGAACTATCAGCGCATTGGCTACGCCTGAGCTTTTGCGGATCCGCATTGTCAGCGGGACACCAGGCGGGCAAACGTCTCAAGTTCCGACGCGTTCAGATCGGACACGGCCCACCACTTCATGCCGGACTTGGTCCACGAGATGAGGTGATATCCCTGCTGTGTACGGGTGCTCTGCGAAACGTTCGCGTCCGGGCTTTCGGAGGGCCAGACGAACAGGTTGATGGCGTGCTGTCTCCGCCGGTAAACCAGCGCAGCCACGGGCCGGCCCTGAATAAAATCCAACCGGCCGCCGGCCAACGGGTATCCATCCGGCGCGAGATCAGTCACCGGAGGAGAGAAATCCAGCTTTCCGCTAAACCACGGCTTCACTGTATGCTGGTCCGTGGAGCCGACGTCGGTGAGATGATCCGCCATCAGAGAGCGTACATGGCTGGCGAGAACTTCACTGGCGATGAGTTCAGGCGGGCGCGACCGCGGCAGAATCCAAAGCAGTCCCGCTGTAAGCAAGATAAGGGCGAGAAACGCCGCAGCGGTGGAGAGCCTCAAACCCGGCCACCACGCCGCACGCGGTGTTGCGGCCCCGGTCCGGCGCCGGTCCAGAGACTTTCCTTCGACGGTTTTGCGGAGGCTTGCGGACGGCTGATACTGAAGCTCGGGATCGCGCAATAGCGATTGGAGCGTCCGCAACCGGCTGAAGCTTGCCGTGCATTCAGCGCACCCCTCAATGTGCCGCTCCACTCCGAGGCTGGCGACGAAATCCAGCTCGCCGTCAAGGTACGCATGCATGAGTTCCCGGGCTTCGCCGCAGCTCATTTTGCCCCCCTTGCCGCCGGCCGTGTGGACAGGATCTCCAGAAGCTTCTGACGCCCGCGAGCCAGCCGCGACATCACGGTGCCGAGCGGGATTCCGGCCAGCTCGGCGATCTGATGGTAGGTGAGGCCTTCCATTTCCCTCAGGACGAGCGCCTCCCGGAACTCGTCCGGGAGCTTCTCCAGCGCTGCGATCAACTCCAGGCGGTCCGTTTTTTCCAGCAGCGCGGACTCGGGAGTGGCGGAGTACGGATCGATCGCGTGAATCGCCTCGTCGAACTCGACGGCCTGCGCACCCGCGCGGTTGCGCCGCATCCACGAATAGTATGTGTTGCGAACGATGGTCAGCAGCCACGATTTTCCGTCACCGCCGCGAAAACCGTCGAAGAAATTCAACGCCCGCAGGTAGGCCTCCTGCACCAGGTCGTCGGCGTCGGAGTTGTTGCGCGCCAGCCAGCGCGCCAGGTTGTATGCGGCGGGCAGATGGGGGAGAAGGACGCGTTGGAACCGCTCGGCCCTGCTTTCCTCCGGCATGCCCTCATTATCCTGTAAAAAAGGGAGCGACGCGGCTTTCGCAGCGCCGCTCCGCAGGGGAGAGAGTCCGATTAAAGCTGTGCCCAGGACCATACAAAGTCAGCTACCTGTCTATACTCGCTTCCCCCGCCAAATATTCCCGGTCTTCTCACTGGACGACGATTTTCCCCTTCATAAACGGATGAATCGCACAGTGATAGGAGTAGTCGCCGGGAGCCACGAACGTCTGGGCGAAAGTGCTGCCGCGGTCCAGGTTGCCCGAGTCGAATTTGCTGTCGTCCGCGGTCACGGTGTGCGCCGCTCCGTCCTGGTTCGTCCATTGAACCGGTGTCCCGGCGGAGATCGTGATGGTTGGAGGAGCGAAGGCGAAGTTGCTGATGCGAAGCGCGGCCGGCTGCGGGGCGGGAGCTGCCGCGGCCGGCTGGATTGCGCCGAACAATCCGTGGTCTTCCACGTTACCCGGCCCAGGGATGCCCGCCGTGAAGTACAGCGTGATGGCGTCGCCACCGCCGCGCCCGTTCCCGAACAGCAAAGCCCAGATGCCGGGAATCACGATGTTCGCGCCGTCCGAGCCCTGGAGCGTTCCGAGGAAGTCGCCGCTGCACGGGTCAAAAGCATTGATCGTGCCGTCGCCGAAGTTGCCGACCAGCAGCGCGCTCGAGAAGTCTCCGAAATTCGCCGGCGCCAGCGTGAGCCCCCAGGGTGAATTCAGTTTGCCGCCGTAGACCAGGTGCGCGACGAGATAGCCGTCGAAATCAAACGTATTGATATATCCCATGCCCGGTCCGGCCACGTCGTCGTGTTTATCGGAGTCCTGCTTCGCGTACGTCACGTAGAGCTTTCGGCCGATCCGCTGAATGTTGAAAGGGGAGAAACCATCCGGCAGGTACGGGTCGGCGAAGCCTCCCATTAGCGTGACGGGGGCCAGATTTTCGTCGAAAACATCTATGGCGCCGGAATGGAAGTTGGCGGCGTACAGCCTCGGTCCGTTAGCTGCCCTTGTACACTGCGCCGGCGCCCGAGTTATCGAGCAGGATCGCCGCGTTGGCGCGATCCGCCGCCGCGCTCCATCCGGAGATCACGCCATCTTCGGAGACAAAGAGAAACGCGGCCGGCTGTCCGGACACCTTAAAGCCGGCCGTGTCATTGAAAATGATGCCGGTGGGCGAACCGGCCGGCGCGCCGCCGCTGTCCGGCGGAGCCGAGCCAGGCGCGGGTGGGACCTTCACAACGAGCAGGTTAGCCGCTGGTATGACTTGACCCGCGCCGTCGTAGACCGTGGAGAAACCCGAGTGATTGTCCGCGATCCAGAACGGGCTGGTCGCGCTGACCGCGATGCCCCAGGGATTCACCAGTTTCGGATCGGTTTGATCCGCCGTTCCGGCGATGTCGGAGACGAGGTTGTGGACCGTGTAACGGTTCGCCGACATGGAGGCTCCGGACATGAGGACGAACCCGGCCAGGACCAGGAACGCCGACCGCGCGGCGTAGGCGACGAGGATGAGTGCTCTGTTTTGCGACATGTTTGGATCTCCTGTTTGGTTTTGAGTAAAAAAGCATTGAGTAAAAATCAAGGCCGGCCGTTGTCTCCGCCGGCTTCTCCCCCAGCGGTTTTCGAATCCGCACGACGGCGTTCGGCGTGCGCCCACTGGGAAACTTGGTTTCGTTCGGCATCCGACAGCCGCGCGTCCGGATGCAGCAGCATGTAGCGCGGAGGCGGCATTTGCCGGCTGCGAACCGCGGCGGCAAGCATGGTGAGTAATTGCCGTTGCTGCTCGGGACCATACTCGGGCCAGCGTGAAAGATTCATCCGGCCCCGCGCAGCCCGGACGTCGCTGCGGATCAGTCGCGATACGGGATATACCCGGCTGTACCACGGCCATTTCGTTTTTTCGGAATGGCAGTTCGCACACGAGCGCTCCAAAAGGCCTCGTACGCCGGACGGGACGTCCGCGCCCGCCAGAATGGGCCGGAACTGCCGGGGGTCTCCCGCCTCGACCGGCGCGCGGAGAGTCTCCGCGGCGACGACAAGGAAAGTGGCTCCGGTAAGCAGAATTGCGATGAGGGGTCGCTTCATTTCGGCCACTCCGGCGGTCAGTTGGCGCCGTCCGACTGAGCGCGGGTTACGACCTGACTGCCTACTTGCTCGCCAAGCCTGAGCCCAACGCTCACGTCGAGCTGGGTATGAATCAGTGCATCGAAGGTGGAAGTGCCGGCATCCGCCGCCAGGGCGCGAAAGTCCACCGCCTCATCGGGGAACAGAAAGGCCATTACCTCCGCCGACGCGCCCGACGCACAGGCGTGCCCCGACGGATAACCCGGATGCTGCGGCAGGGCGAAGAGCGGCACGATCGCCGGATCCGCCTGCGGCGGCCGCAGTTCCAGGTAGGAGTACTTGGCGTCCCAGCAAGCCAGTGTCGCATCGTGCTGGGCAATGGTTTCCAAAGCGTAAACACGCGCCGCGCGCGGAGCGTTCGAGTCCAGGTGCTTCTCGAAGATCTCGCGCTCTACCTGTTGAAGCCACGGCTGGAAGAATCCCGGCTGCCAGAACCAGGCCAAGTGGTTCGTCGAATTCGTGCGCTGCAAGTTCCGGACGGCATCGTACTGTGCGGCGGCGTCGCTTGAGCCGGCTGGCGGTGGCGGGGCCGGTCGGAACTGGCCGGCGGACGCGAGCACCCACGGATGCCATGTGCCGGCGAGCGGCGTCACGGGAGTGTTGCTGCTCCAGACACCCGCCGCGGGAGGAAACGATCCGGTAAACTTCAGGCCGGAGCCGTCCGCGTCCGCAAACGCGGCCACGGCTTTGCCAACCTGGTTTCCCAGATCCAATCCGGCGGCCACATCGCTCGGAAACGCCACGCCTGCGACGATGCGTGACCATCCAGCTTCAGTGGCCATATCGGCGACAGCGGAAGCCTGATCGGGAAACAGATACCCAAGCACCGCCGCCGCCGCGGCCGCCGTCACCGCGTGCTCGGAAGGATAGGAAGGACTGTCCGTTGGCGGGATCGCCGCGGAAATGGTCTTGTCGACCTCGTTTGGATGTTGCCGCATGTATGTGTACTTCGTATCCCACGTCGCGATGGTTGCATCGTAGATGGCTGCGGCAACCAGGGAGAGGGCGCGTGTCTGCATGGGCGCCGGCAGGCTTTCGCTCACGGCGAGGCGCTCCGCCAACTGCATCCAGCGATACGCGGGCGCGCCGGAGTCCCAGTAGCGGATCAGAGAAAGAGCGGCCGGCGTCCGATTCGCTACGGCTTCCTGCACCCACGCGATTTCATCCGCTGTGGCGGCCGCGTCGGGCGGCGGCAGGCGGTAGGAGTTATCGGAAGGAATGATCCAGGTTTGCCATTGTCCGGCGTGGGGCTCGACCTGAGCCGGCAGAATCCAGGGGATCGCCAGCCCGGCAATGAACAGGGCGATTGTTGTTTTCATACCCTCCGATACCGCGGAGCCGCGCTGGATATTCCGATGCGCCGCCGAGTTTACAGATCGAAAATACCGGCCTCGGCGCGCCGTGCCGGGGAATAACCAGGGTGTGGTCCCGGTATGGGAGGGTGAAGCGAAATCCAGCAGCAAGGGAGAAAAGATAAGTGTCCAAACGAATCATTCACGATCACCATCACGACGGCATTGACCGGCGCGGCTTCCTGGAGTGCATGGCCTGGGCCGGTTCCGGTGTTCTGTGGACGGTAAACGCCGGAGGCGTGACTTCAAAGCTTTTCGGCAAACAAAAGACGGCTGAATCCAAAGGAAGCCTGCATTTCGTGCAGATCAGCGACACCCACATGGGTTTCAACAAGCCGGCCAATCCCGATGTCACCGGGACTCTGCGGGCAACCATCGAGAAGATCAACTCGCTATCCGAGGCGCCGGATTTCATTGTGCACACCGGCGATCTCAGCCACACATCGAAACCGGCCGAGTTCGACACGCTGGACCAGATGCTGCAGGGCGCCAAAACAAAACAGGTCTTCTTCGTGCCGGGCGAACACGATACCTCTGTGGACGACGGAAAGCTCTACCTGCAACGGTACGGGAAGGAATCGAAGGGCCAAGGCTGGTACAGCTTCAACCATAAGGACGTCCATTTCGTGGGCCTTTCGAATGTCGCCGTGCTAGAGGGATTGGGCAAGCTCGGCGAAGACCAGCTTAAGTGGCTGGACGGGGACCTGAAGGCGCAGCCTGCCAGCCGTCTGGTAGTGGTCTTCGCGCACATCCCGCTGTGGTCGGTCTATCCGGACTGGGGTTGGGGAACGGCAGACAGCGAGCAGGCTCTTGGATACCTGAAGAGGTTCGGTTCCGTCACGGTTTTGAACGGCCACATTCACCAGGTGATGCAGAAGGTGGAAGGCAGCGTCACTTTTCATACGGCGATGTCCACCGCCTTTCCCCAGCCCGCTCCCGGGACGGCGAAGGGCCCCGGCCCGATGAAGGTGCCCGATGAGCGCCTGAAGAGCGTCCTCGGAATCGCCGAAATCCGGTCCGTGATGAAGCAGCATTCTCTGGCTATCGTCGACTCGACATTGGAGGGAGCATAGCCGTGTCCGGCTCGCGAAGGTTACAAATCATGGCGGCCGGTATTCCTGCGTTTGCGCGTGTCGTAGCGTTTAGCATGATGGTCTCCGCGCCGGCGCAGACGCAGGGCAACGGTAAGGCGCTGTTCGCGAAGCGGTGCGGCGGATGCCACGCGCTGGACCGCGATAAGGAGGGCCCCCGGCTCCACGGAGTCTACGGCCGCGCCGCCGCCGCCGTAGACTCGTTCCCCTATTCCACTCCGCTTAAAAACTCAAGGCTGATATGGACTGGCGAGAATCTCGACAAGTGGCTCGCCGGTCCGGAGAACCTGGTCCGCGATAATGACATGGCGTTTTACGTCGAAAGCGCGGATGAGAGGAGGGAGATCATCCAGTTCCTAAAACAGAATCCCTAGGTGCAGGCGTACCGTAAAATAGCTGGAGCATGCGCCAGCTTTCTTTATTCCTTCTCGCGGCCGTAGCCTGCGCCGCCGAGCCCGATTGGCCGCGCGTCGAAGCGACGGCCATCGACCTGCTCCAGAAGTACATCCGCATCGACTCCGTAAATCCGCCCGGCGACACGCGTGCCGCCGCCGATCTCTACAAATCGGTGCTGGAGGCCAACGGCTTCACAGTCAGGCTCTACGCTTCCGGCCCCAATGGACAGGTGAATCTGGTGACGCGCCTCGCCGGCCGCGACCGCACCAAAAAACCGCTTCTGCTGATGAACCACTTCGACGTCGTGCCGGTGGACCGCAAAGCCTGGAGCATGGATCCCTTCGCCGCCGTGATCCGCGACGGCTACATCTGGGGCCGCGGCGCGCTGGATATGAAGGGCATCGGCATCCAGCAACTGATCTCGCTGGTGGAGCTGAAGAAGTCCGGGATTGTCCCGCCACGCGACATCGTCATGCTGGTCAGCGCCGACGAAGAGAACAACGGCGCGATGGGCATTCGCTGGATGATCACGAACCACTTCAAGGAGATCGACCCTGAATACGCCATCGACGAAGGCGGCTTCGGTACACGCGAGATTCTGTCGGCCGACAAGCTGGTATTTGGCGTGATGGTGGGCGAAAAGCAGAGCGTCTGGCTGCGCCTGCGGGCGAAGGGCACTGCCGCGCACGGCTCTCAGCCCATCGCCGATAACGCGAACCTGACTCTGCTCAAAGCCATCGAACGCGCCATGGAACTGCCCGCCGCGCAGCCGCACCCGGTAGTGGCGGAAATGATCCGCGCTATCGGGCCTCTGGCGTCCAACAAGTACACCGCGGCCATTCAGAAGAACACGGCGTCGCTGACCACGCTCGAAGCCGGCGTCGGCTCGCCGCGCAAGATCAACGTTATCCCGTCGACGGCGGAGGCCACGCTCGATTGCCGCCTGCTTCCCGGCGCCGACGCCGGTGAGTTTATCGCCGAGATGAAGAAGCGGGTCAACGATCCGCGCGTGACCATCGATCTGGTGAGCACGCCCAACAACACCGGCGTCTCGCGCAGCGACACTCCACTCTTCGCCGCCATCCAACAGGCGATTCTGAAGCACCACCCGGAGGCCGTCGTGACGCCGATGCTGGTGCCCCACGGCACCGATTCATCGAATCTCCGCAAGCTCGGCATTCCGGCCTACGGATTGACGCCGATGGTGCTGGATCTGGCCACCGCCGGCACCATGCACAGCGACGAAGAGCGCATCCCGATTGCGGAATTCTACAAGGGCATCCGCATCTTTTACGATGTTCTGCGAGGCGAATACTGAGTGGGTAAACTGGAGTCTGACACCCCTCACATTCCTATGCCAACACTGCAAGATCTAGATCTGAAGAACCGCCGCGTCTTCATTCGCGTAGACTTCAACGTCCCACTGGCCGCCGGAGGCCAGGAAATCACCTCCGACAAGCGCATCCGGGCTTCGCTGCCGAGCATTCAATACGCGCTCGACAAAGGCGCCGGCGTCGTTTTGGCGTCTCATCTCGGGCGTCCAAAGGGAAAGCCCAATCCTGAAATGAGTCTGAAACCGGTGGCGGCGCGCCTCGCCGAGCTCCTCGGCCGCCCCGTGAAGATGGCCCCGGACTGCGTCGGCGCTGAAGTCGAAGCGATGCTCCCCGCGCCCGGCGAAGTGCTGCTGCTCGAAAATCTCCGCTACCACGGCGAGGAAGAAAAGAACGATCCGGGCTTCTCGCAGCAACTGGCGAAGCTGGCCGATGTCTACGTCAACGATGCCTTCGGCTCGGCGCACCGAGCGCACGCGTCTACGGTCGGCATGGTGGCGTTCATGCCGCAGGCGGTGGCCGGACTGCTGATGGAGCAGGAGCTGAAATACCTCGGCATGGTCACGACGAATCCGCCGCGACCGTGCGTCGCCGTGCTGGGCGGAGCCAAGGTGTCCGACAAAATCGAGGTCATCGAGAACCTGCTCAAGGTGACGGACAAAGTGCTGATCGGCGGAGCCATGGCCTACACGTTCCTCAAGGCCAAGCGCCAGCCGACAGGCAAATCGCTGGTGGAGGAAGACAAGCTGGATCTGGCCGCCCACCTGATGGCCTCGGCCGGTGATAAACTGCTTCTGCCGGTGGATCATGTGGTGGCGGCGGAGCTGAAGGAAGGCGCTGAAAATCAGGTGGTCGAAACGATTCCGGACGGCATGATGGGGCTGGACATCGGTCCCAAAACCGTGGAGTTGTATGCCGCCGTTCTGAAGTCGGCGAAGACTGTGGTGTGGAACGGGCCGATGGGCGTCTTCGAAAAGCTCCCGTTCGACAAGGGGACGGTCGCGGTCGGCAAAGCGATCGCGGATTCGGGCGCGATCTCGGTGGTGGGCGGCGGCGACTCGGAAAAGGCCGTCAAATCGGCGGGCGTGGCAAGCAGGATTTCGCACATCTCGACCGGGGGCGGCGCTTCGCTGGAATTTCTGGCCGGTGTGGAGCTTCCGGGCGTGGCGGTGCTTCGAGGAAAGTAGGTAAACGCGATGATACGCAGATCCGCTGGTTGGTTGCTGGCCGCCGTGCTGTCGGCAGCCTCAGTCTCCGCCCAGGTCTTCACCCTGAACAAAGAACAGATGCTGAAGTACACGGCGAAGAATCCCTACGACCGTTTCGAAAACGGGCGGCCGAAGGTGCCGGACGCGCTGCTCGAAAAGATGAAGGACCTGTCGAGCGAAGAAATCTTCGGCGTCCTGAATTCGAACCAGCAGTTCCGCAACCAATATGAGGGCAACTGGCACATTCTGCATCCGGGCAAGAAGCTGGTCGGCCGCGCGCTGACCGCGCAGTTCATGCCTCTGCGCGGCGACGTCGGCGAGATCATCGAATCTGACGCCAAGGCGCGGGGCGGAACGCGCGGCCCCAACCAGCGCGTAATCGATCTGCTGGAGAACGGCGACGTGCTGGTGGTCGACATGTTCGGCAAGATCGAAAACGGCACCATCGTCGGCGATAACCTGTTCACGGCCATCTACGCGGCGGTGAAGACCGGCGGCCTGGTGATCGACGGCTCCATCCGCGACCTGGAAGGCATCCATCCGATTGACATGGCGGCCTATTTTCGCGGCGTGCACCCGTCGGCGATCGGCAACGTGATGCTGACCGGCGTTAACATCCCGGTGCGCATCGGCCAGGCGACCGTGATGCCCGGCGACGTGGTCTTCGGCGACCGCGAAGGCGTCTACTTCGTGCCGCCGCAGTTCGTGGAAGAGATCCTCAAGAAGGCCGACGAAACTCACATCCACGACGAATGGACGAAGAACAAGTTCATGACCGGCAAGTATAAGTCGAGTGACCTGTATCCCACGCCGCGCGACCCCCAATTGAAGAAAGAATACGAGGAGTACAAGCGGAAGAAGATGGAAAAGTAAAGGGTGTCGCTTGGTTCGCGACGCCCCTACTTGATTTGGGGCAGCGGATAGCGGAACTCGCCGCGGAAAACTTCACGGAACAAGCCGAGCACCTCGTCGTGAATCTGTAAGTTGTCCGCCAGCAGATGCGGACCGCCGAGCGACGACGCCGTGCCCTTCATATCGCTGCATCGCCCGCCCGCTTCGTTGATCAGCAGGATGCCCGCCGCCATATCCCATGGATTGAGCCCGAATTCCCAGAAAGCGTCGAGCCGGCCGCAGGCCACGTACGCCAGGTCGATCGCCGCCGCGCCGGCCCGCCGCACCCCGTGCGTCACCATCGCCATCTGATGATAGAAGTGCACGTTGACGTTCTGATGCCGCTTCCGGCTTGGGAAGCCGGTCGCCACCAGCGCGTCCTCCAGGCGTTTGCACGCCGACACGCGGATGCGCCGGTTGTTCAGATACGCGCCGCCGCCACGCTCGGCCGTGAACAGCTCCTGCCGGGTCGGATCGAAGATCACGCCGGCCAGTAGCTCGCCGTCGCGCTGCAGCGCCAGCGTCACGTTGAACACCGGAAAGCCGTGGGCGAAATTGGTAGTCCCGTCGAGCGGATCCACGTACCATCGGTATTCCGAGGATCGTTCGCGCGCGCCGCCCTCTTCGCCCACGATCGAGTGAGTGGGAAAGTGCGACTGCAGCCGCTCCACGATCAGGTCTTCGGAAGCGCGATCGGCCTCGGTCACCAGGTCGAAGTCGCCCTTCAGCTCGAACCCGATGCGCCGCTCGAAGAAATGCGCCAGTAGCGCGCCGGCCTCGCGCGCTACCTCCACAGCCGTTTCCAGGTAGGATGCCATCCCGGCGGTTACGCGACCTCTTCGGAAAAATATTTGATGTCGTGCTTGAAAATGAACAGATTGGGCAGGTTCTTGCGTGTGATCCGGATAAAGGAGGCGTCGTAGTATTCCACGATGCCGGTCACTTCCTCATTATCCGCGAGCCTGACCCTCACCGGGATCTGCAGCTCGATCAGGCGCTTCAGGTACTTCACCTCTTCAAACGTCTGCTCGGGCGCGCGAGACGCGCCTTTGCTATTCTTCGCCACTTGGATCACGGCTCCGTTCTATTCGCGTCTCCAGGGAGCGTTCGAAACCCTGCCGCGTGCCGGTTTCGTGCCCCCTTCGTACTCCCCATAATATCCGTTGCGCGCCGACACCCGCAAATCCGGACGGTTGACCTTGACGGCCACCGTATGGAACGGGTTCTTCGTTAGCGGGACATTCTTCGGGTAGTAGCCGATCAGATATTGCGTCCGCAGTTCCTTGAGGATGTCGATGAAGGCGCGGTCCAGCTCCGCCCCGATGGCCGGCGCGAAGACGCGGCCCCCCGTCCGCTGGCCCAGCGTCGTCAGCGCGTTCTCCCCGCCGATGTTCCGGCCCGCATCGTTGGTGATCGGCATCACCAGGATCGAATAGATCAGCGCGTCGGCCAGGTGCGCGGCCTTGAGTGCGGCGTGGAAATCCTTGCTACTGGTGGTGTCGCCGCCGTCGGTCACCACCACGATCACCTTGCGCCCGTCGCGGCCCTCCAGTTCTCCGGCAGCCAGGTAAATGGCGTCGTAGAGGCTGGTGCCTGCTTCGCCCTTGATGCCTTTCAGCCGCTGCTCCAGCGTCCCGATGTTGCGCGTGAAGTGGGCCAGCTTGCGCACTTCCCAGTTGAACGTGTAGAGCGCGATCGCGTCTTTCGCATTACCTTCGCCGACGAACACGCGCAGAAAGCGGTTCACCGACTCCACTTCGTACTTCAGCTCCTTGGCCGTGGAGCCGGAGTTATCGATCAGGAGCGTCACATTGAGCGGCTGGTCTGTCTCGCGCTCAAAGACCGCGATTTCCTGTTTAGCGCCGTTGTCGGAGAGCTCGAAATCGGCCTTGTCCAGCGCGCCCACCAGCCTCCCGTCGGCCGTCTTGACGGTGGCCAGAATGCGGACCAGGTTCACGTCCACCCGGATCACGCCTTCCTGGGCTCGTAGCGCTCCCGCCCCTGCCAGAGCTAGTCCGCCGGCGAGAAAACTCAAAACCGCGACGCGCGGAGTCATCATCCCTGGGCCTGGGGGGAGGCCGACGGGGCGCTCTGGTCCCACTCGCCTTCCACCCAAACCTCTCCATCCTCAAAATATTCTTTCTTCCAGATCGGAACCAGCCGCTTCAGCCGGTTGATCCCTTCGAGCGCCGCTTCGAAGGCCGGCCTGCGGTGCGGCGCGGCCGCGATCACCGCCACCGAGGCCTCACCGATTTCCAGGCGTCCCAGGCGATGGACGAGCGCAATCCGGCTGATGGCCGCCGAGGCGGCGATTTCTCGCCCGATTTCCGCCATCTTCCGGATGGCCATCGCTTCATAGCACTCGTAGTCGAGAAACCGCGTCGCCCGGCCCTTGCTGTTGTTGCGCACCACGCCTTCGAACGTCACCACCGCGCCGTCGATCCCCTGCTGTACCCGCGCCACCACCTCCCGCGTGTCTATAGGCTGCCGCGTCAGCGCGAAAAAGTGGCCTTCCGGATCGGCAATTTCGTGCGTATAGGCGTCTGGGCGCATCTCTGACCCCCCATTCACAGAGACCCCCCGCTCACAGGCGGCAGGAACGCCACTTCGTCGCCCTCGTCGACCGGCGTCGACGGCGGCGCGAACTCGTGGTTCCGCGCCAGCACAATGCTGGCCGCCATCTCGCGAAGCTTGGGAAATTGCATGGCGTAGTAGTCGAAAACTGTCGAAAGCCGAGCCCCCTGCGCAAACTCCGCCCGCTCCTCGGCCCGTCCGGCGATGTCCTTCAACATGCCGAAAAACAACACCTTTACCTGCATGGATACCCGTAGTCTAACAGACGGGCCGGCGGCTTCCCGGGTTGCCCTAGAATGGTTTTGAATGAATGTTTCTGAAACCCGCATCCGGGTGCGCTACGCGGAAACCGACCAGATGGGCATCGTCTACTACGCCAATTACATCGTCTGGATGGAGGTCGGCCGCGTCGAGTTTTGCAAATCCGTCGGCTTTAGCTATCAGAAGATGGAGGAAGAGGACGGCGTGTTCCTGGCCGTTGCCGAAGCCCAATGCCGCTACGCCTACCCCGCGCGCTTCGACCAGGAAGTGATCATCAAGACGTGGCTCGCCGACGCCCATCCGCGGATGGTCAGCTTCGCCTACGAAATGCGGCTGGCCGAATCGGACCGGCTGGTGGCCACCGGAGAAACCAAGCACGTCTTCTGCGGCCGCGACCTGCGGCCCCTCCGCCTGCCAGAAAAGTACCGCGCCCATTTCGGGCTTTGAGCGGGGTCTGCTACAGTCCGCTGCGTTTCAGCGCGTACTCGATGGCTTCCTGAGGCACTTTGAATTCGCTCATCGCGCCGTTGCCCATGAAGCCCAGGGCTTCCATGCCGGCTTTGCTGGTGTAGTAGGCGTCTACGACCATGTTGCGAGCCCAGTTGAAGAAATAGATGCCGGGACCGAGCTCCGGGGATTCGTTTTTGCGGTAAGCGACCAGGTCCAGCATCGCGGTCTGGTCCGCGGGCTTGGCGTCGAGGAAGGTGGCGTTGTAGCGCTTCTTCATCTGGGCGTCGAGCCAGGCGATGCCGCCGGTGTAGATGGCCGCCAGCTCGGCGTTGTTGGCCGAGAGCAGGTCGATAAACTCGGGCGCGCCGGCGTCGAGCGCGCCTTTGGATTTCTCGTCGGCGGGAACGATCAAGCCGGCCAGGCGCGACAGCGTCTTGTATTCGTGGTCGTTGAAACACTTCGGCTTGTAGACGCCATTGGCTCCGGCTTTTTCGGCCGCGGCGGCGTGGTGGACATGCTGCGCGGCTTCGGCGGAGATGGCGTGGATGCCGGCCGTCGACAGCGTCACCGTGAGGCCGATGTTGCGCAACAATTCGCGCCGCGAGTACTCTTCCCGGTTTGATTCGTGGTGCATTGGGCTAGACATTGCCTTTTTTCATCTCCTCGGCGAGGTACTCCGACGCGCGCCACGAAAAAGCGACAATCGACAGCGTCACGTTTTTGTCGGGGTTGGAAACAAACGGCGCCGCGTCGCACACGAACAGGTTTTTCACTTCGTGCGCCTGGCAGTACTTGTTGAGCGCGCTGGTCTTCGGACTGCTGCCCATGGCGACGGTGCCTGCCTCGTGAATGATCGTGCCGCCGACAGAGATGCCTTCGGCCTCGCGCTCCGGATTCGCCAGACCCAGCACGCGGCCGCCCATGGCTTCGATGATGTGGGTGAAGGTGTCGTGCATGTGCTTCGCCATTTTGAGTTCGTGCTCGGTCCAGCGCCAGTGGAAGCGCAGGACGGGGATGCCGAACTGATCGACTGCCTTGGGATCGATCTCGCAGTAGCTGTGCTCGTTGGGGATCATCTCGCCGCGTCCGGCGAGGCCGATGGTGCAGCCGTACTGCTGGCGGATGCTGTCCTTGAGGGCGGCGCCGTAGCCTTCCTGCCGGCGGCAGACGCCGTGAAAGCTACCGATCTGCGGCATGTTGAAACCGCCGCCGATCTCGATGTGGTACCCGCGCGGGAACTCCTTCTCCTTCTTGTCCAATTCCCACCACGGCACGTAGACGTGCATGCCGCCGATACCGTCGGAGTTGTGCCGCGGCAGGCCTTCGAGAGCGGGAATGTAGCCCGACAGGCCGTAGCCGACGGTGTCGGTGAGATTCCGCCCGATTTGGCCGGAGCCGTTGGCGATGCCATTCGGGAAGAGTGAGGATTTCGAATTGAGCAGCAACCGGGCCGATTCGCAGGCACTCGCGGCGACCACCACGGCCCGGCAGCTCACTTGTTTTTCGGCGCGGGTTGCTGTGTCGACATAGGAAACCGCGGTGACCTTGCCGCTGGAGTCAGTGATGAGCTCCCGAGCCATGGCGTTAGTGACAACGGTCAGCTTGCCGGTCTTCATGGCGGGGAAAATCTGGGCCTGGCTGGAAGAGTAGGCCGAAGCCGTCTGGCATCCACGCCCGCACTGTCCACAGTAATGGCAGGCGGCGCGGCCGTTGAGCGGCTTGGTGAGCATTGCCATACGCGACGGGATGCAAGGGATGTTCAGCTTGCCGCAGGCGCGCTGCACCAGCACTTCGTGGACGCGCGGGGGGATGGGCGGGAGGAAGTTGCCGTCGGGCGCGCTGCGGATGCCTTCCTTGGTGCCGGTGACGCCGATGAAGCCCTCGGCCTTGTCGTACCAGGGAGCGATTTCGTCGTAGGTCACCGGCCAGTCGGTACCCAGGCCGTCGGTGGAATAAGGCTTGAAATCGTAGTCGGCGAAGCGGAGTGAAATGCGGCCGTAGTGATTGGTGCGGCCGCCGAGGATTCGGGAGCGGAACCAGCGGAACTCGTTGCCCTTGGCCACGGTGTAGGGCTCGCCATCGATGTCCCAGTAGCCGTTGGGCGCGTTGAAGTAGCCCCACTGCTGGCGTCCGAAATAGGATTCGGCGTGAGCGCCGGCGCCGCGGTGGTCCACTTGGTAGGGGAGGACATGCTCCTTGAAGTCCTTCACCGGGTTCAGCATGCGGCCGGCTTCAAGCAGGCAGACGTTAATGCCGAGCTTGGTCAAGACCTGGACGGCGGTGCCGCCGCCGGCGCCGGAGCCAATGACGACGACGTCAAATTTCTGAGGACTGCGGATAACCTGGAGCATGCTCCACTACAGATATCACAAATGGAGCAGGCGTCGATTAGAGCGTGAGGTCGAGCTGCTGGACGGCGCCGGCCGTGCCGTTCTCGTTGAGATAGACGCCGTCCGCGCGAACTTGGCCGAGCAATTGGTTTGCGGCGTCCTTCAGCGAAAAGGCAGCGGCGACCGATGCCGTGGCGAGGGCGCCAATCCCGCGATCGCGCAGCGTAGTCAGCGTCTGTTCCTCGCCAGGCGCCCAGATTTTCAGGTCGTTGAATACGGCGTCACCTTCGTCTATCCAGCCGTTATGATCCGGGTCGTAATCGGCTAGATGAACGAAGCCGTTGCCGGTGCTGGACCGAACAATTCCGGATCCTGAATCTTGCCGTCGTGATTCCGGTCAATTGCCAGGTATCCGCTGGCGGCGGCGAGCGAGGAGTAGGTTATCTTGCCGTCGTCAGGCTCCAGACGCGCGCCGGCGCCTCGAAATTCAAGACCAGCGGATCGGTGAGCTGCGCGTCGCCGGCCCGGAAGGAGACGCTGTTCACCTGGGTGAATTCGCGTTCAGTTGAGCGAAAGCGAGAAGTCGATCTTCCGGCCGTCCTGGGTGGTGATCTCTCCGGCGGCGGCGAAGACTGTTTCCTTCTCCTGGTAGGTTTCCTGCTTCGAGTAGGAGACGCCCCATCCGCTGCGCGTGTTCAGGACCTTGGCAAAGAATCGGCGACGTTTTTGGCTGCCTGGTTGAGCTTGGACTTCAATTGTCCGGAAATGCACGATGGAGGCTTTGAATCCTGTCAGGAACTCGACCAGCCACATGGCGATTTGCAGTTTTGGGTCGATGACGGCGTCGGCCTCGGGGTACGGCGCGCGACCGGCCGAGGCTGCACCGCCGGCGGTTGGCCCGGGAGAGGGCCGGCGGTCCGGAGACACCCAGACACGGAGCTGCTCTTGCACCTCGCGGCGCTGTGAATAGTCCTGCTGTGCCGCAAGGTAGATGCTTCCGGACTCGATTCTCATCGACGGATCCCTTGGCGTACCTGTTCCTGGCTTTCGGTATCTATGCTTATCGGCTTATGACGTCGCGGCCGCGAGTAGAAATTCGGCCGGCAGTCGTATGATGGAAGGGCCAAACGCATGAACCTGAAGTCGCTGAACCCGATTGCGGCTGCCCTGTTGGCGGCCTGCTGCGATATGCCGTCCGCGGCGGCGGACAGGAGCGTGGTGCTGATTGCCGGCACTCCCAGCCATGCGCCCATGGAGCATGAGCATAATGCCGGCGTCTTGCTGCTCAAGAAATGGCTCGGGACGGTGAAGGGTATCCACGTGACGGCGCATCTCAATGGCTGGCCCGCCGACGCTTCGGGCCTGGAGACCGCCGACGCCATCTTGCTCTACTGCGACGGCGCGGAGAGCCATATGGCTTTCAAGGATAACCACGCCGAAATACTGGACAGAGCGGCCCAACGCGGCGCGGGCATGGTTTTTCTGCACTACGCGGTGGAGCCTCCGCGGGGAACCGCGCAAAACCATATGCTGAGCTGGATCGGCGGCGCTTTCGAGCTGAATTACTCGGTGAACCCGGTGTGGGAGGCCGATTTTCAGACGCTGCCCAAACATCCCGTCACCAACGGCGTGAAACCGTTCCGTCTGCGCGACGAGTGGTATTACAACATGCGTTTCCCGGAGGGGATGCCGGGCGTCACGCCGATTCTGACCGCGGTTCCTCCGGCGAGCACGCGCAGCCAGCCGGACGGACCGCGCAGCGGGAATCCACAGGTTCGGGCAAAGGCCGGCCAGCCGCAACAGATGGCGTGGGCCTTCGAGCGCCCCGGCGGCCGCGGCTTCGGCTTCACCGGCGTCCACTATCACAAGAACTGGGGCGACGAGAATTTTCGCAAGATCGTGCTGAACGCGGTAGTGTGGGCGGCGAAGGCAAAAGTGCCGGCGCGCGGAGTGACGGTGACGGTGACGCTGCAAGAACTGTCGGAGAATCTGGATTCGAAGCCGGCGCGGAAGTGAGATCTACGCGTAGACCTGCTTGATCGGCGAGCCGCCAAAATCGGTCAGCTTCTCGTGACGGCCGTTGTGCAGGAACCACAGGCGGTTTTGATCCAGCCCGAGTAGTTGCAAAATGGTCGCGTGGAAATCGCGCATGTGGTAGCCGTCGACCGCATGCAAGCCGAAATCGTCCGTCGCACCTAGAGTCTGACCGCCTTTGACGCCGCCGCCGGCGAACCACATGGTGAACCCGTGCGGGTTGTGGTCGCGCCCGTTGCCGCTCTGCGACATCGGCAGGCGGCCGAATTCGCTGCCCCAGATGACCAGCGTCGAATCCAGCAGTCCGCGCTGTTTTAGGTCCCTCAAGAGCGCCGCTACGGGCTGGTCGGTATGGCCGCACATCTTCTCATGATTAAACTTCAGGTCCTTATGCGCGTCCCATTGCGTGATGATCGGGCCACCGCCGGAATAAAGCTGCACGAAGCGGACCCCGCGCTCCACCAGGCGCCGGGCGAGAAGGCAGCGCGAGCCGAAATCGACGGAGTGCTTCTGCTCCATGCCGTACATGCGGCGCGTGGCTTCGCTTTCCTTGGACAGATCGACAGCCTCGGGCGCATGCGTCTGCATACGGAACGCCAGCTCGTAAGAGCTGATGCGCGCAGCCAGTTCCGTGTCGGCGTCCAGCGTATCGAGGTCGTTCATCCGCTGGAGCAGGTCGAGCGTGCCGCGCTGCCGCGCCGGCGTCATGCCGCCGGGAGGTTTCAGGTCCAGGATCGGGTTCGAGCCGGCGCGGAACACCGTCCCCTGGTACACGGCCGGCAAAAACGCCGAGCCCCAGCAGGGCGTTCCACCTTCCGGCGTCCCCTCGGGCTGCGGCATCACGACGTAGGCCGGCAGATTCTCGCTTTCGCTGCCCAGGCCGTAGGTCACCCAGGACCCCATGCTGGGGAAGCCCATCAGGATGCGCCCGGTGTGCACCTGGTACATGGCCGGCGCGTGAACCACCGATTCGGTGTAGAAATTTCGCACGAAGCAGATGTCGTCCACGCACCCGGCCAGGTGCGGGAACAATTCTGAGACATCCGCGCCGCACTGGCCATGCTTCTTGAACTTCCAGGGAGAGGACAAAATGGGCGTACTGCCGTCGGTGAACTGGCTCTGGATCTTGCCGAAGCTGGAGGGCAGCGGCTGGCCTTCGAACTTCGTTAGCGCCGGCTTGGGATCGAACGTGTCGATCTGGCTGGGCCCGCCGACGTTGAAAATGAAAATCACCGACTTGGCTTTCGCCGGCAGATGCGACGACTTGGGCGCCAGCAGGTTCACGCGCGGCCGCGACGCCTGCGCCGGCGGGTCCAGCAAAGATCCGAGGGCGATGGCGCCAAAGGCGTTTGCAGCGCGCACCAAGACGTCGCGGCGCGTTAAAGCAGGGCGCATGTGATCAGGGGACATAGACGAACTCATTTCGATTGAGCAGAGCCAGACAGAAATCGGATAGCTTGCCGCCGCGGGCGAGAAACTCGCGGGCCATCGAGGTTTCGACCGGCTTCGGCGCGCGAGCCAGGCTCAGCTTGTAAGCGCGGCGAATCTCGCAGCCCGCGCCGTCTTTGCCGCACTCGATTTCCAGGCGCCGGGCCAGCGCGTCCGACTGCTGTTGCATGAATTCGCTGTTGAACAGCGACAGCGCTTGCAAGGCGTGCGTGCTCGCCAGACGCATGGGGCAGGAGCTCATCGTATCGGGCTGATCGAAAGCGGCCAGCATTGGCAGGCGGACGCTGCGCTTGTTCACCAGATAGAGGCTGCGGCGGTAGAGATCGCGGCGCTCCGGCGTCACCGGCCAGAGGCCGTCGCGCTCGCCTTCGGTGAACAGGAGATCGTAGACTTCGGGGTCGAGCGGGATTTTCACCGGCGGGCCGCCCAGCCGCGGCTCCAGTTGGCCGCTGGCCCGCAGCACGCTGTCGCGGATGATTTCCCCTTCCAGGCGCTTGCGGTTCATGCGCCAGTAGAGCTTGTTTTCGGGATCGACAGTCGCCTTCGCCGCGTCGTCCTCCGCCGCCTGGCGGTAGACGCTGGACAGCACGATCATGCGGTCGATGCTCTTTACACTCCACTTTCGCGCCACGAATTCCGTGGCCAGCCAGTCCAGCAGCGCCGGGTTGGTGGGACGCTCGCCGAGAGCGCCGAAGTCGTTAGGCGTGCGGACGAGGCCGGCGCCAATGCGGAATTGCCAGATGCGGTTCACCATCACGCGAGCCGTCAGAGGGTGCTCGGGCGAGGCGAGCCAGTTGGCAAGCGCCGAGCGGCGTCCGGCGGCGACTTTCGGGACGCCGATGGAATGCTCGAAAACCACGGGGACGCCGGGATCCACCGGCGCGAGCTTGTGCTTGTGGTCGCCGCCCTTTAGGATGTGCGCCTGGGGAACCGGTTTGTCGGTGTTGACGACGGCATAAGCGGCCGGCGGCGGCTGGGGCTTGTACCGCTCCACCTCATGCATCTGGTCGCGGAGCTTGGCGCGGCGCTCGCGGTCGGCCGGCGTGAGGACGTCGAGCAGTTCGTCCCAGGCGATATCAACTTGGGCTTTGGCGTCTTTCGCCAGAAGTTTCTGCTCTTCGTTGCGCTTGTCCTTGGGAATCTCCAGCACTTTGCGCAGGGCCGGATCGAGAGCCGCTGTCTTCTTCGCCTCCAGCGCGTCGCGATAGGGCTTTTCGATTTTCTTGATCTCTTCCTCGATCGGCTTCAGCCGGGCTTTCCAAGCTTCAGTAGCGCTATCGAAGGCCGCCTTTTCTTCCGGCGAATAGATGTCGATGTCCTTGTATTCGGTGCCGGCAAAGACGGCTTGAAGGCGGTAGTAGTCGGACTGGAGAATCGGATCGAACTTGTGATTGTGGCAGCGGGCGCAGCCGACAGTGAGGCCGAGGAAGGCCGAGCCGACGCCGGCCGTCATCTCAGTCAGCACTTCCTGGCGGTTCATTTCCTCATCTTTGTTACCGCCGACCAAGTGGATGGGGCCGGCGCGGTGGAATCCGGTGGCGATCAGGGCCTCGTGGTCGCCGGGATAGAGCTCGTCGCCGGCGATCTGTTCGCGCAGAAAGCGGTCGAAGGGTTTGTCGGCGTTGAACGCTCGCACGACGTAATCGCGGTAACGCCAGGCGTGCGGGCGCTCCCCATCGGTCTCATAGCCGTTGGTGTCGGCGTAGCGGACGACGTCGAGCCAGCGCAGGGCCCAGCGCTCGCCGTAGTGTGGGGAGGCAATTAGGCGATCGACCAGCTTTTCGTAGGCATCGGGACTGCGGTCGGCGAGAAAGCGATCGGTCTCAGCGGGGTCGGGAGGGAGCCCGGTGAGGTCCAAAGCCACGCGCCGCAATAAGCGCTCTTTCGTGGCAGGCGCGGATGGAGACAGACGCTTCTGGCTTAACGCGGCCAGAATAAATGCGTCCACCGGGGTGCGCACCCAGGCGCTGTCAAGGTTGGGAACTTCGGCGCGGGCCGGTTTTTGAAAAGCCCAGAACTTGCGCCGTGAGATGATCTTTTCGGTGTCGCCGTCTACCCACGCACCGGCTCCGACAGCCGACGCCAGCAACACGGCCAGAGCGGAACTAGTTTTCATGGGACGGTTTGTCCTTGGACTATTGTAGCCGAGGTTTCTCTTTTTCACGGAGTGTCTGAAACAGCTTCCTCTCGCGCTCGGCTTCCGGTTGCCGGCCCAGCTTGCGGTACAACTCCGCCAATTGAAAGTGCGCCCGGCCGGCCAGGCCGGACGACGGCTCCAGCTCCAACACGCGGCGGAAGAGCTTCTCCGCTGCCTGGGCGTCGCCCGCCGCCGCGCGCGCTTTGCCAAGCTCCAGCAGCGTCTCCGGCATGTCAGGCTGCAGCGCGTTGGCGCGCGCGAGCTCCGCTTCCGCGGCGCGCGTTTCGCCCCGGTTCATCAGCACCAGACCCAGCTTGTACGCCGCGGGCGCAGATCCTGGAGCTTGGCGCGCCTCCTCTCGGAACTCCCGCTCCGCCTTTTCGTAATCGCCGGCCTCGAGGTAGAGCTCACCCAGCGCGAAGTGCACGCCTCGCAAATCCGGACGCTGGGCCAACGCGGCCCGCCAGTGCTCTTCGGCTGCCGCGCGGTTTCTCCCGGCGGCCTGGTTTTCGGCGAGCATCTGGCGGGTACGCGCCGAATCCGGACTCTGCGCGGCGAGAACGTCGAACGCCTGCCTAGCCAGCCTCGCGTGCGTCTGGCTCAAGTAATACAGAAGATCCGGATCGCCGGGCGTCTTTTCCAGCGCCGCCTCCAGCTTGTCCATCGCCTCGCGCGCGCGACCCCCTTCGAGAAGCGCCACACCCAGCAGGTCGTCGGACTGCGAGGCCTCCAGGTGAGGGATCGCCTCGGCGCCGAATCCCTGCGCCAGAAGTGCCCCGCCGAGCATCCTTTGCGCTCCCGGAAGGCTCGGATTCAGCTCGAGCGCCCGGCGCAGGGGCGGAATCGCCGCGCCGTAGTCTTTCTTTTCGTAATAAACGGCTCCCAGGTTGACGTGGCTCGCCGCAAGGCCGGGAGCCAGCTCGACGACGCGGCGGAACTCCCGGATCGCCGTATCCAGGTCGCCGGCATGCCTGGCCTTCAATCCGGCCTCGACGTGCTGCTTCAGCTCTGGCTGCACCTGCGCCGCCAGCAAAAGCGTCAGCAAGAGAATCATTCCGGCTCCTTCGCTGTGACCATGCGGTCCACCATGACGTGGGGCAGGACCTGCTTTTTCCCCCCCGGCCAGAAGATTTCCACGGTCGCCTCCTTTTCCGATCCTAAGCCAAAGTGGACCCGTACATCGCTGGCCGAAAGATAACTCCCCGAGGTCGTCGCATACGCCCACTGGCTCCCTACTTTGACTTTCGCGCCGGCGCCGTCCCGGCTGGCGTGGCGTCCTTCGAGCTTCACCGTCAGCCAGTGATTGGAGCCTCGGCGGCCCAGAAGCACCAGCGGCTGGCCGCCCAGAACCGATACCACAACGTCGACCGCCCCGTCGTTATTGAGGTCGCCAAACGCCGCTCCGCGCCCGGCCACCGCCGCGAGCGCGCCTGTATCAGCCTTCTCGAAGCGGCCCGCCACATTGCGGAATAGCGCCGGCGGCTCCAGGTACCGCAGCCCGGAGTGAATCTTCTCCACGTTGTCGAGGACGTGGCTCTGCGCCACGAACAAGTCCTTCCAGCCGTCATTGTCGAAATCAAAGAGGCCTACTCCCCAGCCCGAGCTGTGTGCGGTGAGGGCGGCCAAGCCCGTGGTGAGGCTGGCGTAGCTGAACTGGCCTCCGCCGCGATTCCGATAGATCGCGTACTTCTCCAGCGCCAGGTTCGTCACTACGATGTCGGGTAGCCCGTCATTGTCGTAATCGGCGAACGCCGCACCCATGCCGGCATAGGTCTTGCCGTCATCCGAGTAGGCGACCCCGCAATCGAGCGCCCGTTCTTCGAAAGTCCCGTCGCCCTTGTTGCGAAACAGGAACTGCTCCATTCCGTCGTTGGCCACGAACACGTCGGCGAATCCGTCGCCGTCGTAGTCGTTGAAGGCCACGCCGAGCGCTTTGCCTTTGGCTGAGGCGATTCCGGACTCCACACTCGCGTCGCGGAACCTGCCGCCTCCCTCGTTATGGAAGAGCAGGTTTGAGACGGCGCCGAACTTGTCGGGGCGGCAGTAGGCGTGGAACGGCGTGCCGCAGAGGATGTTCCGGCCGATGTCCCAGTCCAGATATCTGGTCACAAACAGGTCGAGCCGGCCATCGTTGTCGTAATCGAAGAACCCGGCCGAAGCCGACCAGCCTCTCGCGGCGACGCCGGCCTCGGCGGTAACATCGGCGAACGTTCCATCCCCGTTGTTGCGGTACAACATGTTCCGCCCGTAGCCGGTCACGTAGAGATCGGCGAACCCGTCGTTGTTGTAGTCTCCCACCGCAACGCCCATGCCGTAACTGTTGCCCGCATCGGACAATCGCGACGCGGCGGTGACGTCGGTGAAGCTGCCGTCGGGGTTCTGGCGGTACAGCCGGTTCCAATACGCGGGCGTCCGCCGGCTGAAATCCGGCGTCCCCACCACAGGATCGTCAAGTTTTCCGCTGTTGACCAGGAAGATGTCCAGCAGCCCGTCGTTATTGTAGTCGAGCAGCGCGACGCCGCCGCCCATGGTTTCGATCAGGTACTTTTGGCGCGTGGGCGAGTTGCGATGAGTGAAATCGACGCCGCGAGGCCGGAACAACTCCAGGGCCGGCGCCGCCATGCAGAGCGCGGCGGCGCAGCAACCGACCGCTGTCCAGCAGGTTCTCAGAACAACAATCGTAACGCGAACTGGACAAGGCGCGGGTCGTTGTACTGGCCGCTGATGACTCCGAATTGCGGATTGCCTTGGGCCAGACCCGGTGAGTTGAACTGGACGCGGTTGAAGAGATTGAAAATCTCCGTCCGGAACTGGATGCCGATTCGCTCCGTGATCTGGGTGTTTTTCACAACGGCGAAATTCCAATTGGCCACGCCTGGCGAGCGAACGTCGGGCAAGCTGCGCGCCACATTGCCAAAGGTGAACGACGGAGGAAGCGTGAACGCCGAGGTGTCGAACCACTTCGTGAGGCGAGATTGGACCGCGCCGCTCAATTGGGCGCTCACCCCCGTGCTATTGGGGCGCGATCCTCCCCCGAAGGAATTGGTGTTGTTCACCGCCGTCGTAAGATTCAGCGGCGTGCCCGACTGAAAAGCCGATCCCCCGTGGACGCTCCACCCGGAAACCAGCTTCCCGGCCGGGCCGCCGACGCTTCCAAGGAAACGCTGGCCCTTGCCGACAGGGAGGTCCAGATCGTAGCTGACCACCAGCCGGTGGGCCACGTCGTAATTTGCCAGCGACCGCTCCAGCCGCAGGTTGTTGAAATTCTGCACCGCCAGCCCGCCGTTCGGTTCCAGCCAGGCCGTCAACGTATCCGTATCGCTGATCAGTTTGGCCCACGTATACGACGCCAGCAGGGAGCCGCCCCGGCTGAATCGCTTCTCCACCTTCATCTGGCCGGAATGATAAATCGAGTTGCGATTCATCGGTGACGCGATGCTCTGTCCGTTGTACTGTGGGAGCGGGCGCAGAAGCTGGCCGCGCGCCACGGTCGGGTTCGCCAGCGCTCCCACCGTCACCAGGCCGAAGAAGGGGTTCGGGACCTGCTGTTGCAGCGCCGCGCCCATCTTCAGGAACTCGTCCGGAAGCTGGTCGATCTGCTGGTTCGGCCCGGGCAGGTGCGTGCCTTTCGATCCGGCGTAATCGATCTCCACGGCTACGCCACCCGGCAGCTCCCGCTGAATTCCGAAATTCCACTGCTGTGCGTATCCCGCCGGGTCGTGCGGCAGCGGCGCCGAGAATCCCTGCCCGAGGAACAATTGCTGGAAGTTCGAGTTGTGTCCTGGAGCGGGAATAATACCGCTCGGGAACGGATTGCTCAGCCGGTTGAATGGTGTCACCGAGCCGTCCGTCGTGCCCACGAACGGAGTGGTGTAGGCGTTGGCCGGGTCATTGTTGGGACTGATGTTGAAGGCCACGTCGTTGGGAATATAAAAGATTCCGTACGCCGTCCGGATCACGGTCTTGTTGTTGAGCCGGAAGGCCAGGCCAAGACGGGGAGAAAACAGGTTTCGACGGTCCATGTTGTTGCGGCTCGGCCGGTCGGGCGTGTTCACCAGCCCGAATTTCCCTTTCAGCGGGATGCCCGCCGCCGCCGTCACTGGGTTGTCCGCATTGGGGATCAGCACCACCATCCGGTCATATCGCTCTGACCAGGGGCCCATTTGCTCATAGCGAATCCCGTAGTTGAAAGTCAGCCGCGGCGTCAACTGGTATTGGTCGCCAAAGTAGTATCCCTGGTAAATTTGCTGGCCGGCGATCAGGTTGTTCGTCGTCAGCCCGCCCCCGTTTCCGTATCCCAGGAGAAACGAAGCGAACCCGTCTCCACCCGAGACGGCGAAAGGACTGGCCGTCGTCATCAACGAATCGAAGTTGAACGATCCCGACGGATTATTCTGCTGGTAGTAATTGTGGGTGTTGCGCCGGATCTCCGCGCCGAACTTAAACGTGTGTTTGCCGGAGATCTTGGTGAGGCTGGGGGCCAGCATGTAGCTGTCGTTCCGGTCGATGATCGTGCTCCCAGTGCCGTTGGTGCTGAACACGCCGTTGTAGCCGGTGACGATCGGAATGGGCTGCACCCGGAAGACCACCTGGTTATTCAACGAAGCCGGCCAGCCGAGCTGGGTCAAATCGTAGCCGTTCGTGGTGGCGGTACGGTCGTAGCTGAAGCGCAGGTAGGCGATCCGGAAGTCGCCAATCAGCGTCGGCGTAAACGAATAGGTGTCTCCGATCACTGCGTTGTTGTTGTTGAACGCTTCGGTACACCGGTCGACGCAGGTTTTGGTCTTGTAGGGGTCGATAGGCAGGTTGAGATTGTCCCAGTACGTGTAGCGGATGAAGACGCGCTGCTTTTCGGAGAAGCTGTGGTCCACGCGGCCGTTGTACTGATAGTTGTTTCCGCCGACGCTGGCGTTAGAGGTGAAGTTGTTGACATTGGTGAACTGCACTCCGGGGGAGTTGGCGCGTCCCCAGAGGTTCGTCATCACCTTCGCGGCGGGATCGATGCGGTTGGCCGGAATGACGTTGCCGGGGAACGGCGTCCGGGAGATCACTTCTCCCCCGCTCGCGTTCGTCGCGCAGGCCGGGTTGCCCATGCGGCCGCACGTGGTCAGCGTGTCGTAGATCGGAATCAGCGCGCCCGCGGCGTTGCGCACGTTGGAGAAATCGCCCGAGCGCTGCGCGTCGGTAGGGACCGTGTAAGTGTACGACGCCCCCTGCCGCAGCTTGAATCCTTCATAGCTAAAAAAGAAGAATGTCTTCTCTTTCTTCACCGGGCCGCCAACCCTGCCCCCGTATTGATTCTGTGTGAACGCCGGGCGCGCCACTCCCGCGCGGTTGTTGAAGAAGGTATTGGAGTTCAATGCCCGGTTCCGCAGAAACTCGTACAGGCTGCCGTGGAATTGATTGCCGCCGGACCGGGTGGCCATGCTGATCGCGCCTCCGGCGAGGCGTCCGAACTCCGGACCCATGTTGTTCGTCTGCACCCGGAACTCCTGAATCGCGTCCTGGGTCGGCACCAGCGAGGTCAGGTTGACGTAGGAGACGTTCACTGGCGCGCCGTCGATGTAGGTGGCATGCTCGTTGGATTGGCCGCCTCCGATCTGGTAGTTGCCCCAGGCGAACGGATTCGTTCCCGTCGGTGTCGTCCCGGACTGCCCGCCCGGCACCACGCCCGGCACCAGCGCGATGAGGCCGTACACATTACGCCCGTTTAGCGGCGCCTCCAGCACTCTCCGCGATTCCACCACCTGGCCAAGCGACGCGTTTTCGGTCTGAAGAATCGGCGTCTGCGCCAAAACCTCGACAACCTGGGTCATGTCCCCAACCTGAAGCCCGACGTCGATGCGGAGTGTGCTCTGCACCTCGACGGTGATCGGCTCGCGCACCACGCGCCGGAACCCGGTCCTTTCTACTTCGATCTTGTACTGTCCCGGAACCAGATTCACGAACTGATAATTGCCCGAGCTGTCGGTTTGAATCGCCCGGCGCTCTGCGGTTGCTAAATTGGTGAGGGTCACGTTAGCCTGCGGCACCGCCGCCGACAACGGATCGGATACAGCCCCTACGATGGAGCCGAAGAAGGTCTGGCCGAAGCAGGCGGCTGATAGAGCAATCCACACCAGACAGGGTGCGAGTCGTAACTTCATAAATACCCCTCTCAATTCCTGCGCGAGGCAGGGTTAAAGCCCAGGTTGGGTGGATGATATAGCCGGCCGGAGGGAAAAAGCAAGCGGCTTGGCCGGGCGAGGGCAAGTTTTTACATCCTATTGCACACGGATTTCGGCGAGCATCTTGCGCGCTGTCGCGTGGTCCGGATCGTAGTGGAGAGCCTTGACGAGCGTGGCTTCCGCGGCGGCCGGGTCGCCCGATTGGAATTGCGCAACGGCGAGGTTCATACTGACGCTGGTCAGGCCTGGACTACGCTTCAGCGCGTCCACCCACAAACGCATAGCCTCCCGCTGGCGCCCGCGCTGGATATAGTAGGTCCCGAGGTTCACGGCCACCGGGATCTGCGCCGGGTCAAGGCGGACGATCCGCTCCGAGAGAGCCAGAGCGCTATCTTCGTCGCCAGATTGGTCGTAGAGCTGCGCCAGTTGCGCAAGCAACTGTACGTCATCAGATGACTTCGCTTCCAGAATCCGCAGCATGTCGAACGCCCGCCGGCGCGAACCGGAGTCCTCTCCGGCCACGGCGGCGTAGGCCAGCGCCAGATCGCGCTCGCCGGCCGCGCCTTTCGCAAAGAGAGAGAGAGATCTTCCGCCGGCTGGGGGCGCGGCCGGGCGCCCGGGTCCCCGCGGGATCGTATGATCGGTGAAGACCGCGTGTTCGGTGTCGCGAACCTGGGCTTTGGGCATGTGGCACGCCGTGCAGTCGTTCTGAGATCTGGCGCGGGCGGCGGCATTCTCCTTGCAGGCGGCGGGCACGTGGCATTTGAGGCACCGCGCCCGATAGAAACCGGCCCGCGCCTCCGCTTCGGGCTCGGAGTGCGCATCATGGCAAGAGCCGCACCACAACCCGTCGCCGCTCGCCCTTTTGCAGCCGCTCTGCTGGAGCTTCTCGAAGTGGCTATTGGCTCCCATCGCCACTGCTTCGGCGCCGGACCAGACGAAGGTGGCGAAATAGTCGGCGAGAAGCCTGCCCGGCTGGTACGAATCTCCGCCCCGCCGTAAACGGGCAATGCGGGCCACACCCGTCAAGTGACACTGCGCGCAGACGCTGTCACGGCGCCCTGGATCGAGCTTGCCGGGGTGGACGATGCGATCCGGACCCTTTCCGGTCCTCATGCGGGTGGCATGGCTTCCACCAGGCCCGTGGCAACGTTCACAGCCGATTCCCGGATCGAGGAAGGGCGGATCGGCAAAGCGGTTCTGGGTCCCGGACACGGCCTGCAGCCGGCTGGCATGGCATTGCAGACACCCTGTCCCTATGGCTCGCGTCAGGTGGATGCTCCGGTGCTGCCCGTATCCGGGAGAAAGGTCCCATTTGCCAGTGTTGGAGTAATAAGATACTGGAGCCTGGTAGAGGAACCCGTCGAGCGAGGCGACGTAGCTCCGCGCGACTCTGCCCGAGCCGACGAACCATCGCAAAAGGCGCTCGCCGCTTACTCCGGACTCAACGTGCGCGAACTCCAACCGGTATCCCTCCGCGGCGGCCACGATGCGGTATTGCGCGCCGAGCGCCGCGTCGGTCAATCCGGCGCGATCGAGATTCTCCCGGAATTCCCCTGTCCCCACCGTGCCGCTGCTGAGCGCCATGCTGGTTCTTGAGTAAGCGCGGTAAATGGCGGCGTGACAGGAGCGGCACACATGGTTGCCGACCTCGCCGTCCGGCTGGCCGAAGGCGGCCACGAGGGGAATCAGCGGGAGCAGCACACACGCCCAGTGTCGGGATCGCAACACGGCGGAAACAAATATAACATTCCGCCTCTGCGGCCAACGGAGCGCACAGGATTGGGGATCAGACGGCAGCCTCGTTTGCGGCCCGGGGACGCGCCAGTTTCCGATAGGCGCCTCCGGTCTTCCTGTTTCGTTATGCTGAAGCGGATGACAGTTCCCCTCTCGCGGATTGCTCACACCCGCTCGGGCGACAAAGGCGACACCGCCAACATCGGCGTCATAGCCTGGCATCCCCGCCACTACTCGATTCTGGTTCGTGAGGTCACCGCCGAACGCGTCAAATCGCTCTTCGGCGATTTCTGCAAAGGCGGCGTGGAGCGGTTCGAGCTTCCTAACCTTGGCGCCTTGAATTTTCTGCTGCACGAATCGCTCGGCGGCGGCGGCACTCTTTCCCTTCGCGTGGACGCGCAGGGCAAAACATTCGGCGCGGCCCTGCTTCGCATGGAGATCGAACTCGATGAACGGGAGCTCTGATTCCGGGTTGCTGACCTCGCGCCAAGGGCGTGTTCTGCGGTTGACTCTGAACCGGCCGGACAAGCGGAACGCGCTCAATCTCTCTCTGTGCCGCGCCATCGTGCACGCCGTGGAAGAGGGCTGGCGCGACGATCGCGTGGGCGCCATCCTTCTGTGCGGCGCGGGCAAATCTTTCTGCGCGGGCATGGACCTGAGCGAGATGCTGGCGCCGGAGTATGCGGCGGGCGTCACCAGTTCGCTGAGCCATGTGCACGAGCAGCTCTTTACTCTCGGCCTGCGTAGCCCGAAGCCAATTCTGGCCGCGGTTCAGGGAGCGGCGCTGGCCGGCGGTACGGGCCTGGTTGCAAACGCCCACATCGTCATCGCCGCGGACGAGTCCCAGTACGGGCTTACCGAAATCCGAATCGGCCTGTGGCCGTTTATCGTGTTTCGTTCGGTCTGTCTTGCGCTCGGTGAGCGGCGCGCGGTGGAGCTTGCTCTCACCGGTCGCGTTTTCGGCGCCTCGGAGGCCGTGGCGCTTGGCCTGATCCACCAGGTTGCGCCCGCCGCCGAGTTAGACGCGCGCGCGGCGGAGGTTGCTTCGGACGCGGCGAACTGCAGCGCGGATGCCATCCGCAGTGGGCTGCTCTTCGTTGGCGAGAACCGCGGACTCGATTGGCAAAAGGGTGGAAAGATTGCCTGGGAATACCGCGAGCAGCTTTTCCGGGGCGCGGACTTCGCCGAGGGCATTCGCGCTTTCCACGACAAGCGTCCGCCCAACTGGCCATCTACACGCCTGCCCTGATCACTTACTTTTCGCGAGTGAAGAGGACCTTCGCCGAGATTTCTCCGTCATCGGTCGGGCCTTTCATTTCACCTTCCAGCTTGTCGCCGTCGCGCTTCAACGTGAAGCGCATAGCGCCAGCGGTTTCCGCCGACGAAGCTTCGAACGTCACATTCGCTCCGTCCGCTCTGCCGTTGCGGATGGCGATCCGCTCGGACTCGCCTTTGCGCCCGATCTTCCCATCGATGGCGCCGTTGCGTTCGGTGAGGTCCAGGTCCACCGGCGTGCGGACGGTTTCATTGCTGCCCGGACGCTCCACTACGATGACGCCGGTCCAGTGTCCGGATGCGCCGGTGGCCGCATGGGCCGCGGTGAGGGTGGCTAAGTGCAGCAAGATTGTCAGATAGCGCATCGGTCCTCCCCAGCTACGGTATTATCCGCCAGTTGTTGGTTGCTGTGACCGGGATCTGGCCGGCCTGCGTGTAGTGGTCGATGAGGAGCTGACGGATGTCTTCTCCCGACCGCCAGAGGATCTTGGCGCCGCGGAACATGGTGTAGCCTGCGCTGCCCCCAGCTCGGTAATTGTTGACCGCCAGCCGCAGTTTCTCGTCGGGCCGCAGAGGCTTGCCGGCCCGGCGAAGGTTGCGGATACGGTCTCCAGGCGGGCGGCGCAGGTCGATTTCGTACTCCACGCCTTCGGCCATATCGTAGTTGTAGCCGATCACGTTCGGATCGGGCTTCGCTCCTGTGGCGCAGTTCCCGCTGTCGCAGGGAAGGTAATATCGGGCCGCGTTCTCCAGCGCCTCCTTTACCATTCGGCCGTCGCCCTCGATGGCGTACAGCTCGTTTTCGTAAATGTAGAGCCCCGCGATCTGACGCACCGTGACCGGCCCTTTGTCGATTCGGGCGCGTGTGTTGAACAGGGACGTGAAGGAAACGTCGGCTTTCGCGGCTTCAAGCTGTACCCTTTGGATAGCGTCCACCAGCGCCGAGTCCTCCAGGCGTCCGTTGCGGCCGTCCAGATCGGCTTCGGACCGGGCGACCGGCGTATTCAGCCAACGCTCGGCAGCCTCGTGATACGGGCGGGCCAGGCTCAGGATGCGCTCGTCCGCCGCTGTTTCGTTGGTTACGGGAATGCCCCGGCTGTGTTTTTCGGTCAGGCGGTAGCCGCCCTCCGACTTCGGCTCCAGAGTGAAATCGAGCTGCGCGAGGGAGCCGCCCCAGTTCTTCGGCTGGGCCAACAGCACATTCCCGACGCGCAGCTCCCCGACTTCCTGATGCGTGTGCCCGAACACGATGGCGTCGACGCCGGGAACGGTTTCGGCGATCTGGCGCATGGTGTTTTCGTCCGGCGCTTCGCCGCTCCATCCTCCGCCCAGGCCGCTGTGGGCGGCCACGATTACGAGGTCCGGCTTTTGCAGCCGGAGCCCGGCGAGCGCTTCCTCGATCGCTGCGCGCGGCGTCACGAATCGGTATCCGGCGAAGTTGGCCGCGCTTTCCCAGATTGGCACGGACGGCGTAGTCACTCCGATGACGGCCACTTTCACCCCCGCGATATCTTTCAGCAGGTACGGGGCAAATGGGCGCGGCGAGGAATGTCCGGTCGCTTTCGTATTTGCCGACAGCGTATTTGCCGACAACCAGGGAAACCGGGCCGCTTCCCGCGCACGCTGCAAATTCGCCAGGCCGAAATTGAACTCGTGGTTGCCGAGCGTCATGGCGTCATAACCCAGCTCATTCATGACCAGCATCATCGGGTCCGGCTGGCTGCCGGCTTGCCCGCTTCGAACCGCCGTCTGGTGGACGCCCTCGAGGGGAGTCCCCTGGATGGTGTCTCCGCAGTCGATGAGAAGCGAGTTCGGATTCGCCGCGCGGGCGGCGCGGACGAGGGTGGCGATCCGCGCCAGGCCGCGGTTGGCGGGTTCGCCGGTAAAGTAGTCGACCGGATAGATGTTGCCGTGCAAGTCGGTGGTGGCCAGGACGGTCACGCGGACGGCAGCAAAAGCCGATTGGGCGAGCAGAAGGAAGAGGGAGAGAGAAATGCGACGTAGGGAAACGGGCACTTGTGTACCAGTATATCCGGACCTTCATCCGCTATAATCGCGGTGATGCGACGAACGTTCTGCTTCCTGTTTTTGCTCTTCTGCGCGGTGTGGGGCCAGGCCCAGCAGGCTAAGCCACCCGCGGCAGCCGCGGCCAAGCCTCCCGCGGCAGCGGAGGCTAAACCGGCCCGCGAACCGGGCCTCTACGCGACGATCAATACGTCCATGGGGCCGATCGTGATCAAGCTCTACGAACAGGAATCGCCCATCACGGTGAAGAACTTCGCCGATCTCGCGCGCGGCCTGAAGTCGTTCCAGGATTACAAAACCGGACAGTTCGTTAAACGGCCGTTCTATAACGGACTCACCTTTCATCGCGTGATGCCCAACTTTATGATCCAGGGCGGAGATCCCACGGCAACCGGCGCCGGCACGGGCGGCATCAAGCCGATCCCAGATGAATTTCACCCCAGTCTGAAGTTCGACCAGCCAGGGCGCCTGGGGATGGCCAATGCCGGACTGGGCACGGGCACGACGCAATTCTTCATCACCGAGGTGCCCACGCCGCACCTGAACGGGCTGCACACGATCTTCGGCCAGGTGGTGGAAGGTCAGGAGCTGGTGGGCAAGATCGCTCGCGTGCCGGCTAACAATACCAAGCCGATCACGCCGGTGCGGATGGTGAGCGTGATCATCAAGCGAGAGGGTTCGCCGCCGCCGGGCGAAGTCAAGCCGCCGGTGAAGAAGGCCGCGGCTCCAGCTGCGAAGAAAGCGGCGCCGGCCGCGCCGAAGGCTGCTACGCCGGCTCCGGTCAAGAAATAATTACGCCAGAATTCCCAACCGCTTGCCCACCCGTGAGAAAACATCCAGGGCGCGGTCCAACTGATCGCGCGTGTGCGTGGCAGTCACAATAATGCGCACGCGCGCTTTTCCTTCCGGCACCGTGGGGAAACCGATCCCGGTCGCCAGCACTCCTTCGTCGAACAGCGCGCGAGAGAATTCGTGCGCGCGCTTCGCATCGCCGACGAAGACCGGCGTGATCGGGGTCTCACTGATTCCGGTATTGAAGCCGGCACCGGCTAGGCCCGCCTTGAAGTACTTCGTGTTGTCCCACAGTGCGGCGATGCGTTCCGGCTCCGATTCCAGAATGTCGAACGCGGCCAGGCAGGAGGCGGCCACCGCGGGAGGATGCGACGTGGAGAAGAGAAACGGCCGCGCGCGGTGATAGAGGAAGTCGATCAGGTCCCGGCTGCCGCAGACGTAGCCGCCGAGCACCCCGATGGCCTTGGATAGCGTTCCCACCTGAATGTGAACGCGCCCGTGCAGGTCGAAATGATCGATGGTTCCGCGCCCTGCGCGGCCCAGGACCCCGGAGGAATGGGCGTCGTCCACCATCATGATGGCCCCATGCGTTTCGGCGATTTCGACCAGTTGCGGCAGTGGTCCGATGTCGCCGTCCATGGAGAAGACTCCGTCCGTGATAAGGAGCTTACGGCCCGGCTTGCCGGCCAGCTCGGCGCAGATCCGCTCCGCCGCCGCGCAGTCCTTGTGTGGGAACACGTGGATTTTCGCCCGCGACAGCCGGCACCCGTCGATGATGCTGGCGTGATTCAGTTCGTCGGAGACGATGTGGTCCTCCGGAGTGAGGATGGCCGAGACGGTACCGGCGTTGGCGGCGAATCCGGATTGGAACACCACGCAGGCCTCGACGTTCTTGAACCGCGCGATGCGCTCCTCCAGTTCCATGTGGAGCGACATCGTGCCGCAGATGGTCCGGACCGCGCCCGATCCGGCGCCGTATTTCCGGGTCGCGGCGATGGCGGCTTCGATCAACCTCGGATGCGTGGCCAGGCCGAGGTAGTTGTTCGAGGCGAGATTGATGACTTCTTTGCCGTTGAAGCGCGACAATGGCGCGCTTCCGGTTTCCAGCACGCGCAAACGCTGATAGGTTCCGGTGTTCCGCCATTGATCGAGTTGCTCACCGAGGTAGGAAAGTGGATTCATCGATCTCCTGTCACACTCATTATGCCAGCGAGGGCCTAGCTCCAACTCCGGCTAGGATTGCAATATCAGAGTTGCCGTCACCCCGGATCCCGATGCCAAGGCATTGCTTCCCCCAGGCCCGGTGACGGCGGGAGTGCAACTGATCCGCTATCCAACCGGCATCTGCGCGGCACCGGGGTTTGTGTTGAGGGTCGTCCGTTTTTGCCGCATTTCGCTGGCGAGCGGCGTCATGGCGAAGACCTGGATGCCCTGGATGGTCACTTGAAGGCGTTGATTCGGGGCGCCGGCCGTGCCGAGAGTGGTGAGAGTCACTTGCGAAGGGTTGACTCCAAAATAGCCGTCGGCGCCGGATCCGGTGGTGGTCGGGTAAGCGACGAAATTGGCGACGGCCGTCTGGTCGCATCCGTAACTAGAGGCGTTTCGGGTGGCGAGACGAGCCCGCTTCGAGGTCCATTGTTGGGTGGCCAGCCCACGCCCGATATCGATGACAAACAGCACCGTGGCCAGCAGCACGATGATGATGAAGGCGGACTCGACGAAGGTCTGGCGCCGCCGGCGCAGATTCCGCGGCCGGCTGGCCAGGGCTGCGCAATATAATGTCTTCGGCATTATTCCCGTCCTCCGCGGAGTCAACAAGTCGAGTATTTGATGATGCCGGCATACGCCGTGGTAACACGCGGCTTCTCGGTAAACGCATACAGCGAAAACAATCCGCTGATCTTGGTAGTTGGTAATGGAGATGGTGACGTCGGCTGGAAAGGTATTCGCCGTATGAATATCAACCGTGTACGTGGGTAGTGGTAAGGTTGGGCACGATGGTTTGGGTTCCGGCCGTGATTAACATCCGTCCGACGTCAAATGCCAGCCCCATCATCCAAGCATTACGGATAATGTGAAGCTGAGGAAGAGCAAGCTGAATCCCCGGTTACCTCGACCGGTTACTCTTTTCGACCCTGGGAGTGGGCAGGGTTATCTCTCTGCTAGCCTACTGTCGAGAGAGTGCGCCTGAGTAAACTCTAGCCGAAACAGTTGCCCAAAGCAAACAAATAGGAACCGTGCTACGTTCTGAAACTTTAGATTTAGACTAGTATTTAAGGATGGAATACTCGCCGACTTTATTAACAGGAAGTACCCATCGCTGATTCAAGGCAATACTGAACCTCACCTATGCACAGGTTCTGAAGGATGCGGACGAGCCTAAGCGAGAGACCCATTTGGGGACCCCGAAAATCCTGCGGTAAAACAGTAGGGTCGCCGAAGCTCCAACTTCGGCGAC